>OBEQ010504182.1_pt1 | contig 57948 bp, 59 predicted proteins | sample 1670901 | NCBI WGS metagenome assembly OBEQ01 (sample SAMEA104232315, study PRJEB22302) | groundwater metagenome | biome: forest; feature: aquifer; material: groundwater | place: USA | collected 2011-08-07 | depth 5.4 m
CCTAGGCCACTAGACGAACGCGGCAAACATTTCAGATTATACTGGAATTGAAAATTCTTCTCAACCACAATTATGTTAACTAGTTGTAGAAAACTAATTGTGGTCAAGCGAGAAAGAAGTTACTCTGTTTTTCCTGTGAGGAGTGCATCAATAATATCATGAGGTAATGCAGCTGCATTTAAAAGTGCTTTTCTTACTAAAGAACCTGCCTCAGATCCTATCTCATCAGCAGCTTTGATAGAGCCTTTAACAGCACTCAAAGCTAAGGCACCTGAATCAGCGCCAATATCCCCTGCAGCTTTAATTGCTCCTTGCACTGCAGCAACTGCAGCCTCCCCCACATCTCCTCCTACTTTTGACACAGTCATAACAGCTGTTGAGGCTGCTTCCCCTGCAGCTTCTGTTGTATCAACTCCAACTTCTTTGGCTCCATCCACAGCTCCTTCCACCAAACCTGTGATTCCTGCTGTAATAGAAGCTCCTGCTGTTGATAAAGCCTGCACTCCTCCGGAAACCACATCAGAAACTGCCTGAGTCCCACTTGCTGTAACATCACCCACTCCTTGAATTGCCTTAACTACATTATCTTTAGCTACACTTTGAGCTATTGAAACCACATCTCCGGCACCGGATATTAGGGAAGAAAGAGAATTCTTAACATCATCAACTAAGTTTGCCACATATATACCATAAATAATTTTTTTCAGTTTGTCAAGAGACTGGTTAGGTGATATACTCACTTTATAAATGGCTTCTCAAGACAAACCTCAGGAATTGATCACCCCGGCTAAATTAGGCATTATTGGTTATGGATTTGTGGGCCAAGCTGTGGCTAATGGCTTTAAAACAGCCTCCAATGAACAGGATACTATTTTATGGTATGACAAATTTAAAGAAGGTCTGACTTTAGAAAAAGTAATTAAAGAAAGTGAGTTTGTCTTTGTTTGTCTGCCTACCCCAATGAAGGCTGATGAAACAGGCATTGAGTTATCTATTTTTGAGGAAATGATTCCCAAAATTACTCACTATACTGATCACACTGACAAAATCATTATTATTAAATCCACAGTTACTCCTGGCACTACTGTAAAATTTGAGAAACAATTTCCTAATAGTAGGTTTTGTTTTAACCCGGAATTTTTAACAGAAGCGAATTTTTTAGATGATTTTTTGCATGCTGAAAGAACTGTAATTGGTGCCAATAATGACCTGGTTTTAAGAAGTGTGGCTGTTATTTTCAGGCAAAGATTCCCCAAAACTCAGATTTTTTTAACAGACCCCACCACAGCAGAGACTGTGAAATATTATGCTAATGCTTATCTTTCCATGAAAGTGACCTTTGCTAATTTTTTCTATGATTATTGTCAAAAATTGGGAATTAAATATGAGGAAGTTAAAAAAATGGCAGCTGCAGATCACAGAATTGGGGATACTCATCTGGAAGTAACAACCAACAGAGGATTTGGGGGTAAGTGCTTTCCTAAGGATTTAGTGGCTATTATGGGAGAATTTAAAAAAATAGGGGTAGACTCTTCTCTTTTGGAAACTATCTGGAAATACAATAAAGGGATCAGAAAAGTTTATGACTGGAAAGAAATCCCATTTGCAGTAGGTTCAAATACCCCGGAGATAATATAGCTTTGAGCGTCTGATACTGCTATCTTTCTTTTTAACTTCAATTTTTACTAAGGATCTGGAATCTAAAGGCCAGGTTCGTTCAACCCCAATTCCCCCTGCTCCTATTTTTCTAACAGTGAAAGTTTTATTTACTCCCCTACCTCTAGCTCTTATTAAAATCCCTTCAAAAACTTGGGTTCTAGTTTTTGCTCCCTCTATAACTTGAGAGTGAATTCTTAAAACATCACCAATATGTATATCTGTCTCACCAAACTTTGCTGAAATCATGCTTGAAGTTTATCACAAAACAGTGCTTTGTATCAATGGTATAGTATTTGGATTATCTTTGAACCCTATGTTCTCTTATTTGTCTTAAATGATAGTCAATTAGACTTTTAGTAGGATCCATAGGTATTTCATTTTGAGCAAGTGCAGAACCAATAGCTCTTCCTGCTGATCTTAGAATAGTATGTAAACCATCCCAATCTGCATCAGGTATTCCTGAACGGACTTTTAACAAATTTAGAGCTTCTTCTATTGCCCTTTGTTCTCCTTTATCAATATCATGGGGATTCAAATTTCTTCTTATTTGTGCAGTAGAATGTATAGCAAATACACTTGCTTCTAAACCATCTAACCCCATTTCTGAGCCCAGCATAGCTCCCAAATTTAAAACTTTAACCATCCAGGGTGTATAACCTCTAAAAAATATTCTTTTGACAACCGCTGGAGATTTTCCATAAACCCATTCCAGGAATAAAAACCTAGTTGAAGCTATTAAACCCTTGTGAAATTCATCTACTGATCGAATGTCAAATTGATTACCATCCTCTAAACCCATAGTAGGGTAAATTATATCATACCTACAGTTTTAGGCATTGAAATTTTTACCTATTATGGTTTCTAATAAGACTTTAATACTTCCTTTTATGTATTGTGGTTTATGCCTTTTAGAAACATGGACTTTTTCCCAGATATCTGGAAACACACTTTCTGCATCATACTTTGCTCTAAGTAGCTCATACCATTTATTATCATAAATACTCCAAAATTCTGCTTCTGAATAATAGTTCTCAGCATATAGCATCTTTCTTGAATAATTATGCTTAGTAAATTCTTCTAACTCCTTATTCCTTGCTAGCGGATTTGATAAATAGTGGCCTGTTTGTCCCCAGATACCAATATCCAATAAGATGTCTTCGTTTAAATAATGCGGTGACAGTTTTTGTGGCTGTTTGGTTGCTTTAACCGGACACAACCACAGAGGATATATCTTTAAATTTTTTTCATTGAATTTAACAAGCTCAAGTGATTTCTGAAACGGACAATAGATATCCTGAATAAAATATTTTTGTGTGCTATTTACTGCGTGTAAGATATCATATAATTTTCGTGTATTGAGAAAAGGGGTTAACAAATATTTGCTTAAACTGTTGCTTTTAATATGAAACAACGACAAGAGGTATTCTCCCATCCAAAATGCCCCCCTGTTATATCTGAATAGATAGTCTTTTAAAGGAATCCGCTCTTCATAAATTTTATCCTGTTTTGATATTACTTTACCCTTTTGATAAAACCACGGATCAGAAGCTTTCGAATAAGTTCTCAAAGCAGCATTACCTGAATTAACTAATTTTCCTGTAATCACTACTGAACTGACAGAATCATATATTATCCCTTCTATATAATCTATCTCCTTATCTTGAAGTAATTTTTTGATAAGCTGAATAGTCTGTCTGACACTACGCTTGGGGTAATATTTAGTTTGAACATATTTAGTAGCTGTAATAAGTTCTATTTTAATCAAGCTGATTAACCCCAGACTGCCATATGCACCGGAAATACCATAAAATATGTCTTTATTTTCTTTTTTTGAAGCTTTGATTATTGCGCCATTTCCTAAAACGATTTCATATTCTTGACAGTTATCATTAAACTGACCAAATTTAAAAGAAGAACTTTCCAGTGATGCCCCATTTATAGCACCCCCGCAAGTTATACCTGGAAATTCTGCAACTACAGGCGGAATCAGATTGTACTTAAGTGTAATATCCACCAGTTTATCCATTGATACGTTCGGCTCAACAATGGCGTATTTTTGTAAAGGATTTACTTCAATTACTTCACTTAAGTGAGAAATATCAATCAACTGATAGTTTTTCTTATCTTGAATCCGGGTAGAATTTGTTCCTCCATGAAAGAAACGTAATTTCTTGCTTTGGGGCGATTTTGAAAATTGTTTAATTAGTGCTGAGATCTGTCTTACTTCACTAGAATGTTGTTTGAGAGTTTTCATACAACCTAAACTATTCTGAAGGATTCTGAACCAAGAAGCTCTTTAATCTCTCCTTCTAAAATAGGGTCAGGAGTTATAGAAAAAGGCAGATCCATTCTTCTTAGGTTTGATCCACCATTTGGTAAAAGCAAAGCAACCGGGACATTACCCGGATAATTTCTCAATGTTCTGTTAATGCTTTGTAAAATGGCCACCCCTGTTCCATTTGGCACATATATTTCTACATATTTCCCTAATTTTTTCTGTACAAATTCCGCAGGTATATTGTTGGGATCAAACACTGTTATTTTATCAATTACCAAAGATAATTCTTCCTCCCTTTTGTCTATTCTCCCAAAAATTAGCACCACCTCATCTTTTAGTAGGAAGTCTTTGCTTAAATCATAGGTGGTGGGAAAAACTACTGCTTCAATTGAAGATACTCCATCAGATACCTTAATAAAAGCCATTTCCCTGGCACTTTTTTTGGTAATCACTTTTTTAACATTTGTAACTACTCCACCCAAAACTAAACTTTTCCCGATCTGATCTTCGGCTATTTCAGAAATTTTCAAAGAGACAAATTTAACTATCTCTTGCAGCTTGGCTAGAAATGGTGGTTCATGTAAGTAAAACCCTAATAAATCTTTTTCAAAGATTAACAATTGTTCTAAAGGTAATTCAGACACATCAGGAAGTTTGATATTAAACACCTCTTCTTGAGTCTCTTCTCCAAATAAAGAAACTTGTCCGGACAACTTGTTTTTATTCAATTTGTGACTTTCTTCCAAAACTTGATCTAATACCAGAAGCTGGGCTGCTCTATTGCCAAAGTTGTCCAAAGCTCCGGCTTTAATTAAGCTTTCTAAGGTTTTTCTGTTAACTACCCTGGTATCCACTCTTTTGCAAATATCAAACAACCTAGTAAATGGTCCGGCCTTTCTTGCTGAAATTATAGAAACAATTGCTGTTTCACCAACGTTTTTAATAGCAGATAATCCAAATCTAATCCCCTGCTTTACTCTACCTGCTATGTCCCCGCTCAAACTTCTTTCCAAATCATCCTTAGATAAATCCTGTAAGGCCTCCAAAGTAAAACCTATTTTGGATTTGTTTACATCCGGGGGTAAAACCACAATTCCCAGTCTTTTACATTCCTCGATCGCTGCAGCGATCTTATCTGTGTCTCCTGATTCAGCCGACATTACAGCAGCCATAAATTCCTCAGGAAAGTTTGCTTTCATATAGGCTGTTTGATAAGCCACCATGGCATAACTCGCGGCGTGGGATTTGTTAAATCCATAGGCAGCAAATGGGGCAATCAACCCAAAAATTGTTTCTGCTTTTTCTCTTCTCATGCCATTTTTAATACAACCTTCCACAAACTTGCCTTTTTGTTTAGCCATTTCAGCAGGGATTTTTTTACCCATGGCTTTTCTAAATTTATCTGCCTCCTGCCAGGAATATCCGGCTAAGTTTATAGCAGTAAACAAAACATCTTCCTGATAAACCAGTAGTCCCAATGATTGTTCCATATATTCTTTCATTCTGGGATCCAGATACTTAATTAGTTTAGGATTATTTTTGCGGGCAATATACTCCGGAATTACTCCCAAAGGCCCGGGACGGTACAAAGCTACCATGGCAGCCAAATCTGCCACCGAGGATGGTTTAAGGTCCACTAGATATTTGGTAATTCCCGCAGAACCCAATTGGAAAATTCCCATGGTATTTCCGGCTGCCAAAAGCTCAAAGGCTTTTTTGTTAGCCAAAGGAATTTTATTTAAATCCACCATAATTTGCTGATTTTCAGATACAAACTCAACTGATTTTCCCAAAATAGATAAATTTCTAATTCCCAATAGATCCATTTTAACCAGTCCTGCATCCTCAACTGCAAACATATCATATTGGGAAACCAGCTTTTCTCCATCTGATTCCTTTTGCAAAGGGGTAAAAGCAGTGATATCATCCGGAGCAATCACCACACCTGCTGCATGAATTGAGGCACGCCTGACAGTTCCTTCAATTTTAACTGCCAAATCCAACAGTTTTTTTATTTGAGGATCCCTCTGATACATTGAAGAGAGATCAGGAACTTCTTTTATGGCATCTGATAGAGATTTGTAAAAACCCTGATGAGGCGGGGGAATTAATTTAGCAATTTTATCCACCTCCCCATAAGCCATTCCCAAAACCCTGCCTACATCTCTAATAGCTGCTCTTCCCATCATGGTTCCAAAAGTCACAATATGAGCTACTCTGTCTGCTCCATACTTTTCCATCACATAAGTAATCACTTCATCTCTTCTGTCATCTGCAATATCTGCATCAATATCAGGCAAAGTTGGTCTGTCTATAGTTAAAAATCTTTCAAAAGGCAGCAGATAATCTAAGGGATTTAAATTAGTTACCCCTAAACAATATAAAACCAAAGACCCGGCTGCAGAACCCCGGGTGTTAGTGATAATTCCCCTTTGATGCGCCATTTCCATAAAATCTGACACCACTAAAAAATAATCTGCATACTGTTTTTTCTCTATAATCCCCAGTTCATATTCTAATCTTTCTTTTATTTTTTCAGTAATTTCAAATTTTTCCTTAGCTTTTTCATATGTTGTTTCTCTTAAATATTCCATTGAAGTTTGGCCCTCCTGTACCTGGAAAACTGGAAATCTGGCCACCCCTAAAGGAATTTCTATATTTACCAAGTCAGCAATCTTTTGAGTATTTGCTAAAGCATCAGGTAAATCTTTAAAATTTTCCTCCATCTCTTCCGGGCTTTTAACATAATAATCAGGAGTATCAATCATTCTAAGCCTGTCTACTTCACTAATAAATTTCCCTGTTTGGATGCAAAGTAATGCATCCTGAGCTTCTGCATCGGTTTTTTTAATGTAATGGAAATCATTGGTAGCCACCATCTTGATACCCAATTTGAGGGAAAACTCTTTAACTTTGTTTTTAGTTAAAGTTTGCAGATCCAGCAATCTTTTGATATCTCTTTTAATTACTACATCCAAAGCTTGATCCAAAGACTCCTGATAAGGATGGTGCTGTAATTCCAGGTAAAAATCTTCCCCAAAAATCTCCTGATAGCTTTTTAACATACTTTCTGTTTTTTGGTCATTTCCTATTTCTAAGGATCTGATAAATTCTCCGGATGGACAACCAGATAAAGCAATTAACCCTTCTCCATATTGTTTGAGTAATTTTTTATCAACTCTGGGGCGGTAATAATAACCTTCTACATGAGCAATGGTAGTTAGTTTCATTAGGTTTAGATAACCCTGGTAGTTTTTAGCTAAAACTGTTAGATGGAATGGTTCAGCATCTAACTTTCCTTCTTTGTCTTGATAACCCCTTTTGGCCACATACATCTCCACCCCAATGATTGGTTTTATACCTGATTTTAAACACTCTTTGTAAAATTCAATTGCTCCATACATCACTCCATGATCAGTAATGGCAATAGAATTCATACCTAAATCAGCAACTGTTTTAACAAGTTCAGGAATTTTGGATAAACCATCTAAAAGAGAATACTGGGTATGACCATGAAGATGAACAAATTTTGGCATATTAGCATCCTATTACTTTGTGAGGAGTTGCTCAAGTATGGATCTTACTTTTTGGGCATCTGCTTTGCCTGAGGTTTTTTTCATTACTGCTCCAACCAAGGCCATAATTACTGTAGTCTTCCCCTTCTTGTAGATTTCCACAAAATTTGGATTCTCCTCTATTACCTTTTTGGCTATCTTTTCTAATTCTTCCAAGCTATCGATTACTCCTGTTTTTTTCTTTTTTAACTGCTCAATTATTTGCCCGGGGTGGGTATTTTCTATATCTATTTTTTTATTGATAATATAGTTTGCGATATCTTTTGCATCTACCCCATGTTCTAAAGTTTCTTCAAAAAACTCTGCTAGCTTTTTATCCTCTGCTAGAATTTCCGCATCTGCTTTTTTTATTTCTAATTCTTCCACATATCTTTTACTTTTCTCCCAAGGCAGTTCAGGGATTGTTGTTTTCAAAATTGTCAATTGTCCATTGTCAATTGTCAATTGAGGAAGATCTGGTTCGGGAAAATAGCGGTAATCATGAGCCTCCTCTTTACTTCTTTGGACATAGGTACTTTTTTTATCCTCATCCCACCCTCTAGTTTCTTGGGATATTTTTTCTCCTTTTTCTAGCGCGGTAATCTGGCGTTTAATTTCATATTCACCTGCTGCTACCATGAATCTAAATGAGTTAATGTTTTTAAGTTCCACTCTGTAAGAAGGTAGCTCCTTTTGTCCAACCGGGCGGACTGAGATATTTGCTTCCAGCCTCATATCCCCTTTTTCCATATCTGCATTAGATACTCCTAAGTACCTAAATAATTGCTGTAATTTTTTAGCATAATCTTTTATTTGGGAGGTATCTTTAAAATCCGGTTCTGTGACAATTTCTACCAAAGGTACTCCTGAACGGTTATAGTCAATCAATGTTTCTCCTCCCAGATGAGTTAATTTTCCCGTATCTTCCTCCTGATGAACTCTATTTATTCTTATCAAGTTTCCATCTTCCAGTTTCAAATTTCCAGTTATACATAATGGCCATCTGTATTGGGAAGTTTGAAAACCTTTAGGTAAATCAGGATAAAAATAATTCTTTCTTTCAAATAGGGAAGTAGGGGAAATTGTGCAACCTAAAGCCAACCCAATTTTTATACAATTTTCAATTGCTTGTTTGTTGATATAGGGGAGGGCGCCAGGTAAACCTAAACAAACAGGACAGGTATGAGTATTTGGCTGTTTACCAAAGTAATCTGCAGAGCACCTGCAAAACATTTTAGTTTTGGTATTTAATTCTACATGTACCTCAAGCCCCATTACCGGCTCATAATTTTTCATAAATCTTAAATCTTAAATCTTAAATCTGGTTTTTGATTATGCCAATCTGTTATCTGCTCATATGCATAACCTACTTTTAAGATAGTTTCCTCATCAAAATGTTTGCCTAAAATTTGTAACCCAACTGGTAAACTACGTTCATGATTAACTGAACGTAGTAAACCTTCAGAAAACCCGCAAGGCACTGACAACCCGGGAATACCTGCTAAATTTGCAGAAATTGTATAAATATCAGCCAAATACATCTTTAAAGGATCATCCACCTTTTCCCCTAAATTCCATGCTACAGTAGGGGAGACAGGACCAACAATTGCATCCACACTCTCAAAAGCTTTTTCAAAATCCATTTTTACTAAAGTCCTCACCTTAGCTGCTTTTGCAAAATAATCATCCCAGTAACCGGAAGACAAAGAGTATGTGCCAAGCATTATCCTTCTTTTAACCTCCGCTCCTATAGTTTCTCTGCTTTGACCAAACCTTATCCCATCATACCTTGCTAAATTTGAAGAAATTTCAGATGGGTTAAGAATATAGTAAGCTGCTAAAGCATACTGACTATGGGGCAAACTTACTTCAACAATTTCTGCTCCTAATTCTTTTAACTTTTCAATAGCCTCTTCAATAACTTTTTTAACTGAATTATCTAAACCTTCCCCGAAATATTCTTTTGGCATCCCCACTTTTAATCCCTTGACTCCAGCTTTCAACCCCTGGGGTTGGAGGGTGAATTTTTCTACTTTAGCGTTAGAATCATAATTATCCCCTCCTGAAATCCAGTCCAAAACTAAGCTTGCATCTTCAACTGACTTTGTAATAGGTCCTACGGTGTCAAATGAAGAAACTGCAGCAATTAACCCGTATCTTGATACCCTGCCATAGCTAGGTTTTAATCCTACCACTCCACAAAGAGAAGCCGGCTGCCTGATTGAACCTCCTGTATCAGAACCCAAAGCAAAAACACAACAATCAGAAGCAACAGCTACAGCAGAACCGCTTGATGTTCCTCCTGGTACTTTTGTTTCATCCCAAGGGTTTTTGGTTGGTCCATATGCTGAATTTTCACCTGATGATCCCATGGCAAATTCATCACAATTTGTTTTACCTATAATAGAAACACCTTGTTCTAAAAGTCTTTCAACAGCTGTTGCATTATATGGAGGAATATAATTACTCAATATTTTGGAGCCAGCTGTTGTTTGTATGTTTTTGGTAGAAATAACATCTTTTATTCCCGCAGGTATTCCGCTGGTATTCTTTTTCACTTCCAAAAAAATGTTTAGCTTTGAATTTAGAGTATTTATTCTATTCAAATAAGAACTATTTAATTCCTGTTCAGAAAATTTTTTGTCCTTTAAAGCTTGTAAGGTTTGGGTTAAAGTTAAAGAAGTTATATCACTCATTAAAAACTCCTTTTGTCACAAAAAAACCCTCAGATTTTTTAGGGGCATTTGCTAAAGCATCCTCTTGAGTAATAGATGTTCTCACTTGATCTTCTGCTAAAACATTGCTTTTCCCAGAAACATTAAAAGTCGGTTCAACATCCGAAGTATCTACTTTATTGAGTTGCTCTACATACTCTAAGATTTTTGAAAGCTGACCAGCATATTTTTCCTCTTCCTTGCTTGTAAGTGGTAAATTAGCCAGCTTGGCCACTTTTTTAACTTGATCTTTGGTGAGAGACATTCCTAAACTTTTCCTTCCATCTCTTTTAAGGCTTTGATTCTAACTTCAATTGGGGGATGAGTGTTAAAAAGTCCAACCAGAAAGCCAGCTGCATCCTTTCCTTTTAAAGGATTAACTATATAAAGGTGAGCTGTACCCCGATTGGCTGCCTCTAATGGTTCTTTATCTGCAGAAATCTTAAGTAAAGCATTTTCTAATCCTTGTGGGTATCTGGTTAATAAAACTCCTGAGGCATCTGCTAATAATTCTCTACGTCTGGAAACAGCCAGTTGAATCAAAGTTGCTATAATAGGAGCTAAAATAGCAGCTACCAAGGCTAAAACCATAAAAATAGTACCAGATTTACTATCTTCCCTATCCCTACTTCCACCAAACCACATTGATCTTAAAAACCAATCAGACAGCAATGCCACAGTCCCCACCAGAATAGAAACCACACTCATCAGCAAAGTGTCTCTGTTACCAACATGGGATAATTCATGAGCTGTTACCCCTTCCAGTTCAGTTTTATTTAATTTGTCCAAAATCCCGGTGGTAAAACAAATAGCTGCATGTTTAGGATCTCTGCCTGTAGCAAAAGCATTAGTAGCTGTATCTTCCATAATATAAATTTTAGGAGTAGGTAGCCCAGCAGCAATACAAAGATTTTCTACTATTCTATAGAGCTCTTTATTATCTTTTTCCAAAACAGGTTTAGCCCCGGAAATACCTAAAACAATTTTGTCAGACCAAAAAAATGAAACAAGATTCATTATTCCAGCCAAAATCAAAGCCATTCCAACCAAACCCAATCCCCCGGTTTCCCCAAACCCAAATCCCCTTCCTAAAACATACACTACCCCTACAGTAAACACAGAGAAGAAAAACATGATCATCCATGTTTTAAAAGTATTATTAGATACCTGATCCCAAGCAGTATTAACAGTTGCCATAAGTGAATTTTAACACAACTTAGCCATACAAATTACTATGTGAATCTACTTCTACAAAAGTTGCTTCATCTCCAGTCCTTTTAAAAATTGCTCTTAAATCTCCAGTTATATTAATACTTCTAAACCCAAGATACTTACCTTTTAATGAATGATTATTCAAAGTAGGGTCAAATTCATCTTTTTCAAAAAGCATCAATCTCTCTCTTAATCTTTCTTTTGTTTTTGTTGATAATTTTTTAAAATCTTTTTTAAAATCCTTACGAAATTTAATAATCATGGAGCATCCAGATAATCTATAGCCTCTTTCATTGTTTTAAATGCTGGAGATAAGTTTCTTCCAAGCCTTATATCCTCTTCCACCTTTTCCAGTCTCTTTTCCAACTCAGGTGTCATTTGAGGAATATCAGAAAAAATAACTTCCCTGGTTCTGATAAAATTCCTCAAAGCAGCATTAATCACATCAGTTAAAGTTAACCCCAAATCTTTAGCAGCTTTTTGAGCATTTTCTTTAACTTCTTTATCAGCTTTAATATGGATTACCGTAGTCATAATAGTATACTTAGTATATACAACAGTTACATATCTGTCAATCAGTCACCAGTCAAAGATAGAAACCTGATCCCAAGCAGTATTAATAGTGGACATTAGAATTTAACTGAAATGTCTGCTTTTTCTGAATCTGTGGCTTTGAAGAATTCCTCTTTTTGGAAGTTAAACATATTTCCTACCAAATTTGAAGGGAAAGTTTCTAAAGAGTTATTTAAATCCAACACATTAGTGTTATAAAACTGTCTTGAGGCTGCTACTTTAGTTTCTGTATCAGAAATTTCATCTTGTAACTGTTTAAAATTATCAGATGCTTTTAGCTCCGGATAAGCTTCTGCCACAGCAAATAAAGATTTTAAAGCTCCTGTTAACATATCATTGGCTTGTGCTTTTTGCCCTAAACTGGAAGCTCCCATTAAAGCAGACCTGGCTTTGGTGACATTTTCAAAAACAGACTTTTCATGCTTGGCATATCCTTTGACAGTCTCAACTAAGTTGGGAATTAAAGAAGATCTTCTTTTTAGTTGAACGTCAATCTGGGACAAAGCTTCCCTGACTCTATTCCTTAAAGTTACAAAACCATTGTAAGTCATAAAAATCCAGAGGATTAATACTATTATTACGCCCGCAATTATATACATAATCATTTAAATTATTAACCCCACTTTTCTTTCTAATCTTTCAATCTTTTTATTTTGATCTTCAAAAACAGGTACTACTACCTCATGAAATGCTTCCACAAAAACATCCAAAATAGCATCTTTAGCTTTTTCAGTAGTTAATGCCTCAGCTATAGCATCTTTGGCTTTGTCTGTCCTTAATGCTTCTGCAATAGCATCTTGACCTGCTTCAGATCTGAGAGCCCCAGCAACAGCATTTTGTCCTTCTTTAGACTCTAATGCTTCCAGAGTACCTTCCTTAATTAAACTTTTAAACTCCTGTTGATCTTTCTTGGTCATGTTTTAATTTTAAACCATTTAACAAAATCTTTCCAGTCCCAAGTATTAACAATCTCTTTCTTTGTAGTCCATCCTCTTCTTGCCACAGCCACCCCAAACCTCATATTATCCATTTGACTAATTTGATGGGCGTCAGTATTAATAATAAACTTCACCCCATACTTTAAGGCTTGCTTTACTAAATCATCTCTTAAATCCAATCTGTTTGGGAAAGCATTAATCTCCAGCAGCTTGTTATTTTTAGCAGCCATTTTAAAAACCTCTACCCAATCAGCCTCAGATGAATCTCTCTCATTTAGTAATCTGTTAGTAGGATGAGAAATGATATCTACATGAGGATTATTCAAAGCTTTAAGTAATCTATTAGTAATAATTTCTTTAGCACCACTGTGACCTGAGTGGATTCCAGCTATACAATAATCTAGGGTTGCCAAAGCTTGGTCAGGTACACTCAAATCACCATTTCCAAGAATATCTACTTCGAGACCATTTAGTACTCGAATACTTTTTGTTTTCTGTTGAATCTGTTGAATAAATTTTGTCCTCTTTTCCACCCATTCAATTTTTTCATTTTCTGAAGTGGTGCTAATGCCTAATGGATGATCGGAAATACCTACGAATTGATATCCTAATTGTTGAGCCTTTTTTACAATTTCCTCTATTGGATTCACTCCAGGTCCATGGGAGGGATTTTTTATGGGAAAATTAGAATGTAAATGTAGATCTCCTTTAATATCTTTTAATTCCACAAAATTAGGTAATTTATGAGCTAAAGCAGCCTCGATTTCACCTGTATCTTCCCTAATCTCTGGCAAGGGAGTTTGCATTCCCATTAATTTATAAAAATCATCTTCAGTTTTGGTATGAACTATTTTTCCGGTGCTGATTTTTTTTACTCCAATCTCTGATAAAGATAGCCCATTTCTCTCAGCTAAAGATCTCAGATGAATATTATGGTTTTTACCCCCAGTAAAGTGTTGTAATAAGGCTCCATAAGATTCCGGCTCCCCCACTAACAAATCCAAACGTAAACCGCTTCCCAAGACCACAGAAGCTTGATTTGACCCCTTTTCCAAAACCCTGGTAACTCCCGGCATTTGGCAAAAATACTCAATCACCTTTTCACTCTTATCTGAGGAGACTGAAAAATCCAGGTCCCCAATTGTGGCTACCATTCTTCGCAAAGACCCTAGAAAGTGAGCCTCTTTTACCTCTTTGTTTTGTTTTAAATAATCAACTATTTTTTCAGCTTGGGCAAAAGCATAGGGCAAAAGCATCCTGCCTGTTTTAACAGAAAGTCTGCCTAAACCACCCATAATATTTTCTGCTAACTTGGCTGAAAAACCTTTTTTAATAAGTTCCCCTGTTTTAATTTGGGATTTTAAGTCTGCTATATCTTTTACCCCTAATTCAGCTATTTTTTGAGCTGTTTTAGGACCCACACCAGGAATATCAAGTAGATCAAAAACCACCTTAGGAATATCTTTTTGAATTTCTTCAAAATGTATAACCTTACCTTTAGTAAAAAGCTCTTCCAGATAGCTTATAATGCTTTTCCCTAAGCCAGGAACTTCATCCAGCCTCCCCTCTTCCCATAAACTGGAAATCTCTGCAGTGGAATGTTCAATGCTATCAGCTGCATTTTCATAGGCACGGATTTGAAAAATATTACCTATTCCTTTAATCTTATAAGAGGCAGCCACATTACGGAGAATTTTTGCAATCCTAGGATTGGATATTTCCATGGCGGGACCGACGGGACTTGAACCCGCGACCTTCTGATTGACAATCAGACGCTCTAAACCAACTGAGCTACGGCCCCATAACTGCTGGTTATTATACTTTAGATTTCCCCCCTTGACAATTTATTAGATTAGGATTAAAAAGAAATTGTAATCCTGCCCCCTTTAATCTGTCCTCAAAATCATGGAAAGACAAAATTTCAACCAAACAAAAAACTTCCTAAGTAAGATTGAAAGTGATTTTACAACCAGCCAATCAAAGCTTAGTATGATCCTGGGTGGACTGATTATTTTGGTAATTGGGATCTTAATCTTTAATTATTTTAGCAAAGGTAAATCCAGCTTAGGACCTGCTCAACAAACCCAACAAGAACAACAGCAAGCTGATGTTTCAACAGATAACCTCCCAGGCCAATACACTATAAAAGAAGGAGACACCCTATTTTTAATAGCAGAAAAATATTACAAAAATGGAGATAAATTCAATGAAATTGCTAAAGCAAATAAAATAAGTGACGTAAATTTTATCCAAACAAATCAGGTTTTAGAAATACCAAAACTGGCAGAACAAGAAGCAGTAAAGGAAACTGCTACTGGTGGCGGAAACACCACCATCTGGGGAGCAAAAATCAGTGGGGATACTTACACAGTCCAACAAGGGGATTGGCTATCAACCATTGCTGCCAGGGCTTATGGAGATATCTACTCTTACCAGAAAATAGCTGACGCTAATCAAATTACAAATCCAAATCTGATTGAACCTGGAGTAATTATTAAAATCCCCAGATAATCCTGTATAATTTAATCCATGCCCTTTACCTGGTTTAGAAAAAATTGGTCTGCTTATTCACTACTGCTTCTTCTTGTTTTAATAACTTATGGCAATTCACTAAATAATGTGTTTCTATCAGATGATTTACCGGAAATAGTTAATAATCCCAATATTGGAAACCTCAATGTAGCCTTATCCACCCATCCTACTGGTTTTATCAGACCAGTTCTTTACTTTCTCCTTTTTCATTTGGGAGGATTAAATCCCACCCTTTTTAGATTGACCAATCTTTTTTTTCATATTGGATCAACTTTTTTAATCTATATTTTACTTAATCTTTTATATTTTAAAGAAAAACAATCTAAACTTCCCTTAATTGTCGCTTCAATATTTGCTATACACCCGGCAATTTCAGAGGCGGTAGTTTGGATTTCAGGAGGAATGTATACTCAGTATACTTTCTTTTTTCTCTTATCATTTTTGCTCTATATTTTATCTGCAAAAAGAAAACTCCTTTTTTTACTTGCCATTTTTTCCTTTTTACTTTCTTTTATGTCCCACCCTCAAATGCCTTTATCATTATTTGTTATTTTTCCTTTAGTAGAATTTTGCTTTGGTAATATCAAAAAAAATTGGAAAAAGTCTATCCCTTTTTTAATTGTGACCATAGGTTATATGTTAATTACTTTAAATAACATCCCTGAAAGAGAAACTGTTTTGCAAACTGTCCATTATCAAACAAGTGGAGTAGATAATCCTTTTGTACTTATTCCGGTAGCAATTACTTCCTATTTTGAATTAATATTTCTCCCTAAAACTTTAACACTTTATCATTCAGAGCTATCATTTGGATCTTTAAACTTTGCTATCCGGGTAATAATCAGTATTTTATTTTTTGCGGGAATTATTTTTGGCTTTAAGAAAAATAAATCCATTTTTTTTTGGTTATCATTTTTCGTAATCGCCCTTTCCCCCACCTTAACTCCTTTTAGACTAAACTGGATTGTGGCAGAAAGATATTTATATCTGCCTATATTAGGAATCTTAGTTGTTTGTGGATTAGGTCTGGCCAAGCTTTTTGAAATAAAGAAAATAAAGTTTTTAAGTTATACTGTTTTTGCCGGATTATTAATTTTACTTTGTGCAAGAACCATTGTCAGAAATATAGACTGGAAAAATGAGGATAATCTGTGGATAGCAACAGGCAAAACCTCCCCCTCTTCCCCAAATACTCATAATAATTTAGGTGATGTTTATGGCAGGAATGGAAATAAAAAAGCAGCTTTGCGGGAATTCCAAAAAGCTATTGAATTAAAACCCAATTATGCTGATGCTTATCATAATCTGGCAAATACTTACCGGGAATTAAACCAAAATGATAAAGCCATAGAAAATTATCAAAAAGCTCTTCAGTATAATCCTAATTTGTGGCAATCATATCAAAATATAGGAGCAATTTATTATCAAAATAAACAATATGACAAAGCTTTACAAGAATTTCAAAAAGCTATTTTGGTAAATCCTAGGAATATTAACTTGAGAAATAATCTAGGGGTAATCTACTTAGGATCAGGTAATAAGGAAAAAGCCAAGGAGGTTTTTAATCTGGTTTTGTCTGCTGATCCTCAAAACCAATTTGCCCTGGCTGGACTGGCAGAAGCCAGTAAATGAGCATAGGTTCTAAAACCTATAGTTGTTATCTCCTCTATTTTTTAGTAAAATTATCTGATGTCTTTTGAACAACATTATAATCCTAAAATAGGTGCATATCTTGCCACAACTGGTCAGGAACTTACCCAAACAGGATACCCTAGTGTAGGTTGTGAAACAACTGCTTGGAACGTAGCCCGCTTTCTTAAACAACAGGGGGTTAACCCTAGACTTGAAGAATTAAAACCAGCAGAAGAAAACTCTCACCTTATACCCAGTATCTTTGATGGAAGAGTCAAGTGGTATTGGCATATAATCTGTATGGTAAATGAAACTGCATATGATCCTTTAGTCGGAAAACCCTTGGATTTTGAGCAGTATGTAAGAGAGTTATTTGGTGTTTCTTCTGTCCTCCGCACAACAGCTATAGATCCTGAAGAATTAGTATCTTTATTAGCTGTTGGTTAAACTCAAGTTTGGGTATCTTGATGAAAGCAAGAGACGCAAGTATTTAGTATCCTGAATAAAAATTGTTTTGACTTAAATTTATTTCTATGACATGATAAGTTTGATGAATAAGAATATTTATAAACATATTACAAAACCAGTTGTAGTGGTTCTGGTTTTAGTAATAGGAGCAGGTTATTATCTTTGGTCCCACCCACAAAAAGTGCAGCTTCCAAATACCAATCCTCAAATAATTGATCAAGGTATAGTTAAAGACTTAAATATTTTATCAGAAGCCATAAGTGCTGCAAAAGAAGTAGGAACAAGTAGTAATCAAGCTAACTTTTATTGTTTTGGTAACCCGAAGGGTTATCCATTCAATTGTACAGGTTACAGTCATCAAAAAAATCGGGTGATTGATGGTAGGGGATGGGTAAAAGTTGACCTAACTAAACAGTCGAAGATTAAGATGAATATGCTTCCAACAAGTCCGGATGCTGCAAATCCATATCAATATTGTGCTGACAGTACAGGTTATTTAATTAGGGCTCACTTAAAAGAATCACACTATGCAAATAGGTTAACAGAAAATGATAACTATTATGTTGTAGGTGATTTATTTGAATCTAAAAAGGTAGGATCTGGTATCGAAAATTTTTTCAATACCCCAGGGTGTATATATGGAGATACTGCTACAGACAAGATAGACGAAATTAAAAGTTTAGACAACAATCAGTCAAATCAAAACAAATATGGTGCATCCGGAACAAAGAATACTATGTCAACACCGACCCCTAATTCTAATCCTTTTAAGATATACAGTAACCCGCAATATAAATTCTCTTTTAGCTATCCTTCATCTTGGACTTTAAGGGAAGGTATTGAAGCGGGTTATCCTGATATACTTAGGATACATATCCTAAATCCAAACTATGAAAAGGATGGAGTTCCCGATATCACTTTTGAAATAGCAAGCGAATCATCTGGTGCTATTGAGTTAAGTGCGAACTATAATAAAAATTTTAGTGTTGATGGAATACAATCATTCAAGAAGTCAATTCCCAGTGGAATTCAATGTGCAATCGAAGAAGTTGAGTTTAAAAAAGATGGCAGTGTCTACGATCTAAGTCTTTGTTATGAAGATGAGAAGGCATGGCAAATAACAAAAAATGACCCAGCTTCCATTAAAAATAGGCCATATAATTTAAATGCTCAAAACACCTTTTATAGCATAGTTTCAAGCTGGCATTTTACAAACTAGTTGGATTCCCAGTTTGGAGCGTGGCTAAATGGGGATGGTCCTCAGAAAGACTGCTACAACAGTCTAAACTAAGCAATATTTTATTTAGAGCGGGATACCAGAATCGGACTGGCGGCTCTACCTTGGGAAGGTAGCGTATTACCACTATACTAATCCCGCAAACCTGTTTATTTTACCAAAATTGAAAAAATATGATATGGTAGAATCCTTAGGTATGCCACAAAGATATAGCTCCAGAAGACAAAATAGCAAATTAATCCGCAGAAGTCGCAGGAATTTTGTTATTACTATTTTCTTAGTTGGTTTTCTTTTATATGCTGCATTGGCTTGGGTGCTCCCCTTTTTTATTAATGGCATTGGTTTTGTTAAAAGCAGTATCTCCCCTTCAAAAAAACCAGCTACAGAATCTCCTAGAGATTCCTCCCTGGCTCCTCCTGTTTTAAGTATCCCCTTTGAAGCCACCAATACTGCTCAAATTAATATCAAAGGGTATGGCACATCAAATTCCAAAGTCGCCCTTTTTATGGATGATGACAAAAAAGATGTTGTTGATGTAGAGTCTGATGGAACTTTTGAATTTAAAAATGTTTTGCTGGTGCTGGGTACTAACAATGTATATTGCAAAAGTGTTGATGAGAAAAATCAGGAAAGCAAATCATCTAAAACCATTAAAATTATCTATGATAATGAAAAGCCTATCTTAAAAATTAATGAGCCGGAAGACGGTAAAAAAATACAGGGTGGAGATAAGAAAATAAAAATTTCAGGTAATACAGAGGCTGGAGCACAGGTTTTTATAAATGACAGTCAGGCAATAGTTGATAATGCTGGTAATTTTTCAGTTGATCAGTCATTAAATGAAGGAGATAATAACTTTAATATCAAATCTGTTGATAAAGCAAATAATGCTGCCGAAGTTTCCAGAAAAGTAACCTACCAACCCTAACTCACCCAATATCCATTTACAAATAACACACTAAAAATTGCCAGCAGCATTAAAGAAAATATTTGAAAAGTGAGATTCATATATTTGTTTTTAGTCAGACTGACTAAAATAAACAAAGGGAAAACAGGCAACAAAAATCTGGGCATAGATGCTAAAGTGGGAGTAAATAAAGGGATGATGACAGATGCTAAGGAATATATAGAATAGGCGGGAGGCAAAAAACGGAAAGTTCTGATGGCAAAACCAACTCCAAAAATTGCAAAAATTAAATCCAACAAAGCTGTGAAATTTTTTTCAATAAAACCATTTTGAGATAAACTTTTAATTGTTTCCCAGAAACTTATTACCGGAGCAGTTATATATCTTTGCCAATGATTTTCTGCAGAAATAAAATAAAAAGGATCCCCTGTATGGTTATACAAATACCCGCAATATATTAAAAATCCCACAGGAGATAACAGAACAAACCAGTTCTTTCTATTTATCCCCGAAGTTGTGATGATCTCTATCAATAAACCTAATACCAAAGCCAAACCTACTAGTCTGGTAGCAGAAGCTAGACTGGCAAAAATAGTTGCCCAAAATAATTTATGAGATCTTAAGAAATAAAAACAAGCCACCACTAAAAAGAAAAATAAGCCTTCTGAATAAGCTGTTAAAAAATAAAATGAGGTGGGGAAAAAGAGTAAGGTGAGAATAACTTTTTCTGCTATTCTTTTGTCAAAATCTTTTGAAATTAGTTTGTATAGTAAGTGTATTCCCAAAAAAGCTGATAAACCACTTATTAAAATTGCCGACATTTGGTAATTTTGGATTACCTGATTCAAAATCCTAATTATTAAAGGATAAAAAGGGAAAAAAGCATATTGAAATTTTTCACTAACCCCAAACTGAGCAATTCCCAAGTAGTGCCCCCCATCCCAGTTTGCTAAACTTTTTAAAAAGTCTCCATTAAATTTTCCCGAATGAGGAAGTGTCAAAAAACCAAAGTAAGAGATAGTCAAAACTGCTAATAACCAGATGATAAAAATAAGACTAATATTAGGATATAATTTCATAAAGTATGTTTTTCGGGTTGATCATAACATTGGCAATTCTATCAGGTCAATTAATCAGACTTCCCTTCCTCGGGGGAGGAATTACTATGCTTGATATCGTAGTAATAATTAGTTGTCTTTATGGATTACTAAAATTTAAAAGACCCAGCCAGTTCCCTTCATTTATTCTGGCTGTTTTACCCTTTATTTTGATAGCTGTTATTTCACTGCTATTTACCCCATTAAATCTACAGCTTGATGAATACTTCATCAGTTCTTCTTACATCATTAGATTTAGTTTCTATATTCTATTTGGTTACCTAATATCTGCCGGAAGATTTAATAGTTTTCAAAAACAGATAAATAATAGTCTGATATTTTCCGGGGTTTCCTTGGCAATCTTAGGATTACTGCAGTTTATTTTCCTGCCTGATTTGGGTTTTTTGACTAAATATGGCTGGGATCCGCATTATTTTAGAACTGTTTCTACTTTCCTGGATCCAAATTTTGCCGGAGCGTATTTTGTATTAACACTGATCTTGCTTATTAATTCCAGGGGTAAAACCAGCCAGTTCATACTGATTTTTTTGGCTTTACTAACAACTTTTTCCAGGAGCAGTTACTTAATGTTTTTAGTCAGCAGTTTAACTTTATCTTTCCTGAAAAGATCAAAAAAAACCGGGATTTTGGCAATTTTACTTTTTCTGGTTTTACTTTTAGGATTTCAAGCATATACCCGGCTGGTTTCAAAACCCCGGAATATAGACCGGGAACAATCAGCATCTTTTAGGTTAAGTACCTGGCAGCAGGGAATAAAAATCTGGCAAACTTATCCTATTTTAGGAGCAGGTTTTAATGCTTATAAATATGCTGTGAAAGAAAACAATCTGGGAGATGAACAATTTTTAAAAAGTCATGGTGCAACCTCAAATGATTCTTCCTTATTATCTGTTGCGGCAACAACCGGGATTTTGGGATTAATCTCTTATATATTATTTTTGGGTTCACTTATAAAAAAAGGTTTTAAAGAGAACTCTTTTTTGGCTGCATCTGTATCAGGATTGCTGATACATAGCATCTTCGCCAACAGTTTGTTTTTTTCTCCAATACTGTTATGGATAATTCTTATTTCTTCAATCCCCAAAAAGTAATTTCTTTCCTTACCAAAAAGTTATCAATATAATCATCAGTTACTTTTTTACTTTTTTGAATTTCTTTTCTTTGCTTATAAAGTTGCGGCAAGTGAAATATAAGCCATAAACTAACCATTATTGGCGGCCAGAAAAATCCATTCCTAATCTGATAAAAAATAGTATTGAAATAAACTAAGATAATTTTTAGCCATCTGAATTTTTTTAAAAGTAAAGAGGTTGGGAAATCTTTAATAATTGTTTGAAACATATTTCTAAATTGCCAGTACTCAATATATTGAGGTGATTTTTTTGCTGTTGCTTTGTGTTTGTGATAGACAACTGCATTTGGACAGAAAATTGATTTATACCCCCTAAACTGGGCCCTAAAAGCCAAGTCAACTTCTTCAAAATACATAAAATAACTTTCATCAAACATGCCTATTTTAATAAAGTCCTTTCTTTTAAAAAGGGCAGCCCCGCCTGTTGCACCAAAGATATACTGCTCATTTTGTTAATTATTACTCTCATCAAGCCACCCAATTGATCTGGCCTGTCCTACTTCATTTATTAAAATACCCACTCCATCAATTATTTTTCTATGGTAGAAATTAATTAGTTTTGAATTTACCGAAATAACTTCCGGATGAGCTTCAGCACATTTAATCAAATTTTCCAACCAATCTTTCTCAACCCAAGTATCATTGTTTAAAAAAATCACATATTCTGCTGTTGATTGTTTCACCCCTTCATTAATAGCCCTGGCAAAACCAAAATTTTTATGTAGTTTTATTACCCTAACTTGGGGATAATTACTTAAGACAAACTTTAAAGAATCATCTGATGAATTATTATCCACGAGGATTATTTCAAAATCTTTGAAGGACTGTTTAACCAAAGAGCTTAAGCAATCTTTTAATAATTGCTGACCATTCCAATTGGGAATAATAACAGAGGCTTTAATATTTCTCATTTTTTGAAAGCTATCACCAAAAAATGATAATAAGATAGGTTTTTAAATTTATTGGTTAAATAAGCATGGAGTGAAGGTATTTTTGAAATAATACTTCCAAAAGGTAATCTGGTAATAGTTCCCAGTAGCCTTTTTACTTTCCAACCATTTTCAGCTAAAAATTTTGGTAGAGTGTTAACTGTAAAAAAATGTAAATGTGTTCTATCAAGTAATCCACTCGTCTGATATTCAAAATCACCTTTAAGGAAAAGTTGTTTTCTCATTACCCAGGAAGCTACGTTTGGTAAAGAAACAATTAAACCGCATTTTTGGGGAACAATTTGATGAAGTATTTTGAGAGCTTTTTGGGGATTAACTAAATGTTCCAAAACATCTGCCATAATTATAAAATCATAATCATTGGATAATAAATTTTTAATTTTAACGTCTTCTATAGAGTAATTTAAAATTTTTCTAATCCCTTTTGGTAATTTTGTTAAAGCAGCCTTGTTTGTTTCCAACACATCCACTACACAATTATTTTTTAAAAAAAAGTGGGTCATGTACCCTGTGGATGAACCTACTTCTAAGATAGTTTTGTTAGTACCTACTAAGTTAATAATTTCTTGCTGGGTTTTAGACAGGCCATGTTTTTTAAAAATCTCTTCGTAAATATCCATTAACTCTTTTTACCAAACATTTTAAATTTAATTAACAAGAAAAAAATTACAAAAGATAATATATCTGAAAAAACAGTCACCCAGGAAGCTGCTATAAAACCAAACTTTGGGATAAAAAGAAAATTTAGAGTTATATTAAAAACTAAAGTAAAAATTGAAAAAAACACCACAGATTTTAGGTATTTGTCTGTTGAAAGTAAAACTTGCACACCCGGAGTAGCAATAAATATAAATGGTATAGATAATGAAAGTATTTTAATTGCCTCAATTGCAGGTAAATAATTTGGTAAAAAGATTTTTATTATTTGAGGTAAAACAAATATATACCCAAGTAGAAAAAACAACCCCAAAGATAACATTAATTTAATGCTCTTAAAATATAGTTGTTTCATCTCAATCTTATTATTATGAAGCTTGGCTAAAGCAGGAAAAAGTGCTGCAGCAAAGGAAGAAGGCACAAAAATAATAGCTTCTAAAAATTTATAAGCAGCACCATAAATACCTGCTTCAAAACTTCCCCTAATATAGGAAAGGATAATGGCATCAATCCTAAAATATAAAAGGCCTAATATGCCCAAAATACCATAAGGCAAGGACCCTTTTATAGCTTTTTTAATTACATAGACTTCAATTTTAGGAAAGTGTAAGCCATGATTTAAAGTAAGGATAGAAAATAAAATTATCACATAAGTTAATTGACCATATATTAAAGCATTCACAGCCCCAGTTGGACCAAAACCCCTGCTAACTAAAAATAAACCAACTAAGGCTGTTGCCAAAGTTGAAAGAAAAAGAGCAAGGGATGAGAATTGTAATTTTTTTAAGGCTATAAATATCCCATCAAAAGTCATTCCCACTGTTTGGGGCAAAATGGCAAGGGTGGCAAGCAAAATTAAATTAACCCTTATTTTATCAGCATCAAAAAAGTAAATAAATACTGCAAAGACTGCGAAAAGAATTGATGTTAAAGTTAATCTCAACATCACAGTATTCCAAAGAAGGACATTAGTCTGTCCCTTATCCCTGGTTACTTCTCTAATTAAAAATCTGTTAAATCCAAAATCAGCAATTGAGGAAATTATGGAAAAGTAAGCTAAAGCCACAATAAGTAAACCAAAATCCTCAACCCCTAAACTTTTTGCCAAAAAGATTGTGTAAAAAAATCCAATAATTTTGGTTAAAACTTGCGCCAATATTAACCAGGTAGTTTGTTTTAGAATTGATCTCACACAATTATTCTAACAAAATAACCAACCTTTATGTTATTTATTGAACCTATATCAACAAATCCGTTGTAGCTAAAGGTAATCTAACAACTGAACCTAATGTTATCCAAGACGCTCCACCCACCCTTAGGGTGTGTTAGCTTCACACCCTTGGGATTGTGGATCCGAGAAGATTTGAACTTCTGACCTCTTCGATGTGAACGAAGCGCTCTAACCAACTGAGCTACGGATCCGTTTCATCAATTCTAACACCCTCACTCTTGCATCATAAGCTAAAATTTTGAGATAATCACCCAATGGATCCGAACACAGTCTATGGTGATACTCCTCCTCACAAAGGATTTTTTGAAAACCTGGGTTCTCATGCTATTGATTTTATTCAAACCCTGGTAGTATTTGGGGCTATTTTTGCCTTAATCTATCTTTTTGTAGCTCAATTCCACAAAGTCTCTGGTAATTCCATGTTCCCAACTATGCATAATGGAGACTATCTGATCACCGAAAAAATAAGCTATAGACTGGGACAACCCCAAAGAGGACAAATTGTTGTTTTAAAAAATCCCCGGGATGAATCTCAAGACTTTATAAAAAGGATTATTGCTTTACCCGGAGACAGCATAAAAATCGAAGGTGATGCTGTCTTTATTAATGGTAATTTACTAAATGAATCATATCTTCCCTCTGGCACCCCAACTCAGGCTGGTGCTTTCCTAACAGAAGGCTCCACAATTAAAGCTGGTGCAAATCAGTATTTTGTTATTGGAGATAATAGAAATCATTCATCTGATTCAAGAGAATGGGGCAGTATAACTAAAGAAGAGATTGTCGGAAAAGCTTTTCTTAGATACTGGCCTCCCCAAACCATCGGGCCTTTAACCAATAAATAATTTTAGCTATTCAAGTTAAAATAACCCACAATTGCCTGACGCAAATCTTCCAGTACCGGTGTTGTTTTGGCAGGATCCCCTTCAATTAACATCTCGATCTTCACTCTTTTTCCGGTTTGAGAACACTTAACTTGGGTTTTATCAACTCTTTTGCTTAATGCTGCAGTCAAATCATTCTGAACTCTATCAATCTCCTCAGACATAATATGCATGGTATTAGAAGTAGCTCCTTTTCTCGGACCAATTCCTTGACTGGCCTTCATCTTTCTCACCAACTCTTCCGTACCTCTGACAGATAAATTCCTTTTTAAAACCTCTTTGTAGGTGTTAATAATTAAATGCGGATCTTCTAAGCCTGATAAGGCTCTGACATGTCCTTCAGTGGTAGCACCAGACATTAAGGCATCTTTTAAAGCATCTGGTAAGGTTAAAAGTCTGATAGTATTTGAGATGTAGGAGGGACTCTTTGAAACTCTTTCGGCAATTTCAGCATTGGTTAAGGCAAACTCTTCCATCAGTCTGGTATAAGCCTGAGCCCGCTCAAGCGGATTTAATTCAACTCTTTGGACATTTTCTACAATTGCCATTTCCAGCATCCCTCTTGGGCTTGTTTCACGAATGATCACGGGAACCTTAGGCAATCCAACCAGCTTTGATGCTCTCCATCTTCTTTCCCCGGCAATAATTTGATATCCGGCTGGAGTTTTAGCAATAACTAAAGGTTCTAAAACCCCATGAGTTCTAACAGAATCAGCCAACTCTGATAATGATTCAGGACTGATTAGACCACGGGGCTGTAAGGGGTTTGGTTGAAGAAGGTCAATCTCCAGTTCGTAAATCTGTTCATCCATCTTAAATTATATTTATAGTGATCTTGTCAGAATTTTTTTTAAATTCAACTTTACCAGCTGCAACAGCAAAAATGGTGTAATCATTCCCCTGCTTAGTGCCTATCCCGGAATAAAATTTATTGCCTTTTTGTCTGACTATAATATTCCCTGGTTCTACTTTACCCCCACCAAAAATCTTCACGCCTAACCGCTTTGAAATTGAATCTCTATTTTTCCTGGTACTTCCTCCGCCTGTTTTATGTGCCATATTGCAAATTGTAATCCTTGTGAAAACTTAAGTCAATTATTATTTTTTCACAGTCAAAACCAAACGGGTTTTTTTTGCTCTGTGTCCTGTTACTCTCCGGTAATTGGCCTTCGCATGAAATTTAGCAACTCTAATCTTTTTTGCCTTAACAGTCTCCAGATGATCCAAAGTTATTTTGTCTTTCAAATAAGGGGTGCCTACTTCGATTTTGCCATCTGCTGATATTAACAAAACCAAAGCTTCAATTTTTTTATTTGCCTCGCCTAATAAATCAACCTCAAAAGGCTGATTTGGCAAAACTTTATATTGCTTACCTGATATTTCACAAATGGCATAGTCTAACATGTGCTAGATTTTAACCTCTTTTTCTCCCTTTTGCAACTGCGGCAACAATGCCTAGACAAATAAATGTGGCAACCAAAGAACTGCCGCCATAGGAAATTAGAGGCAGGGTAATGCCGGTAATAGGTAAAATTCCAATATTCATGCCAATATTTACAAAAGTCTGAAAAAGAAGCATGGAAAATACCCCCAGAATTAATAAAAAGTTAAATCCGTCCTCAGCCCCATTAGCAACTTTTAAAATAAATGTCAGCAGATATAGATATATAGAAAGTATAATCAAAGATCCAACAAATCCCATTTCTTCAGCAATGGAGGCAAAAATAAAATCAGTTCTAAATTCCGGTAAAAATTGTAAACGGGACTGGGTCCCCTGGCCCAAACCCCTACCAAAAATCCCTCCTGATCCAACTGCAATAGTTGACTGGATGACATTATACCCCCGGCCTAAAGAATCAGATTCAGGTTGTAAAAATGAAAGTAATCTCTGTTTTTGATAATCATGCAGGAAAAACCAGCTGGTAGGAATTATCAGCATGGCTGCTATTATTAAAATCAGAATTTTTTTTACTGAGATCTGTGATACACCAAGCATACCAATCCAGATGGCTATCAATGTTAGAACAGTTCCTAAATCTGGTTGTTTAAATATTAAAATCACAAAAGGGAAAAGCCAGATCAGGCTTTTAAAAATATTTGTCCAGGTGGTGGCATTTACAGCCCAAAATAAAGCCAGTTGTAAAATTAAAACAGGCTTGGCAAATTCTGAAGGCTGAATGTTGACCGGACCAAGTGGGATCCATCTGATTGACCCTCTTGTTTCTATCCCCAATATAAAAACAATTATCAAAGCTATAGTAGTAATAAAATAAAATGGCGTGATAAATTTTCTTAGAGAATGCATATCCAATTGCGAAATAGATAAAAAAAGTAACAGACCTGTTATGGTATAAATAAACTGCTGCAGCGCCAAATCAGCTGAAGAAGAATAAATCACTAAAATACCTATTGAAACAAGTAACAAACTGGATATTAACAACGGAAAACTAACTACCTTAAGCAGATTCATTTATCTTGATCACCTCTAATTTCTCGCCTTCAGTAATAGAAACAGAAGAGGTGCTCAAAAGAATTTGTCTTTCAAAATCCTTTGGCCAGGCAGGTGCTACAACTTTAGTTTTATCATCTAAAGTTAATTTTTGTTCTTTTCTAAGTTTTTGGATTTCTCTTATCAAATCTCTGGCTTCCCCTTCCCTGGCTAACTGCTCTGTAATCTTAGTATCTAAACTGACCTCTTCTTTTTTTAGATCTTCATTATATGCTACTTTTTTAACATTTAACTCCTCAGCTAAAATTTGCTCTAACTCTTTACTCAAACTTTTTCCAGAATAGGTTAAAGAGGATAAAGGTTGACGGAGTTTAATATTAGCTTCTTTTCTTTTAGCATGACCTGTCTCGACAATTCTTCTGACTGTATTCATATCATCCATCAAAGCAGTATCCAATAAAGTTTTGTCTCCTTGGGGGAAAGAAGTTAAATGCACAGATGTATCAGCTGTTAAGTTTTTATATATCTCCTCTGAAATAAAGGGGGCAATCGGGGCCAGTAATTTGGAATAAGTAACTAAAACTCCATACAAAACGCTTAAAGCAGTATTTCTTTCTATCTCATTTTCCCGGCTGCTAATCCTGCCTCTGCTTCGTCTGATATACCAGGTTGATAAATCATTGACAGCAAACTCTTTCAACAGTTTCACAATAGTTGAGGTATCATAATTTTCATAAGATTCCTGAAGTTCCAAAACCAGATGAGTAAGTTTTGATAAAATCCATTTATCTAAAATATGCAAATTCTCCCCCGCCTCTTTAGCCTCTTTAGAGTTGCAGTCAAAGTTAAAAGTGTTGGCATAATCTACAAAATATTTATAGCAGTTCCAAAGAATCAGCAAAAATCCTCTGACAGCATCGGGTACTCCCTCATTTGAAAAATTAACATCCTCCCCTTTCATTACAGGTGACCCCAGCAAATATACTCTCAAAGCATCTCCGCCATATTTACTCATGACTTCTTTAGGATCCGGAAAATTACCATAATTTTTACTCATTTTCCTGCCATCAGTACCAAGCATTACCCCCTCAACTAAAACATTTTTAAAGGCAGGGGAGTCATACAGGGCTGTTCCTATGACATGCAATACATAAAACCAGGCTCTAATTTGACCAGTGTATTCTGCGATAAAATCAGGAGGGAAAAAATCTTCCAGTTTGACATCTTTTTCAAATGGAAAATGTCTTTCAGCAAAAGAGGCAGATCCTGCCTCAATCCAGGAATCCAAAACCTCAGGTACTCTTTTGGTCATTTTTCCACAACTTGGACACTTTATTTCCACTTCATCTATATCTGGTTTATGAAGATTAGTAACTTTTTTACCTGACAGCTCTTCTAATTCTTTAACCGATCCGGGAACTATTCTTTGACCGCATATACATTCCCAAACCGGAACAGGGGAGCCCCAGTATCTGTTTCTGGAGATATTCCAATCAGGCGCAGCTTCCATGCTTTTTTGGAATCTGCCTAATTTAAAATGTTTAGGAAACCAGTTTATTTTTTCATTATTTTTGAAAAGACGGGATTTTATTTTTTGCACATTCACATACCAGGCGTTTTTGGGAGCATAATACAATCTGGTGTGACACCGCCAACAATGTGCTACATCATGGGTATATTCATCTATTCTGTATACCAAATTCCTGGAATTTAAATCTTCAATTACCTTTTCATTGGCTGCCAAATAATTCATCCCTCCAAATAGGGGAACCTGTTCTTCAATTGTTCCCTCCTCATCAACATGAAAAACCAGTTGAATATTATCCCTTTGCATAACCAGCAAATCCTCAGCTCCATAAACTGCCAAAGTCACAATACCTGTACCCTCATCAGATGTTACAAATTCATCAGAAACTACAATAAATGCTTTTTTACCCGGTTCTATTTCATAAAAAGTATAATGCGGAATAAATTTCAATCCTTCTAATTTATCACCCTTAAATTCTTCAATTATTTTGTATTTTGGTTCATCTTTAAGCATTTTCAAAGTAGTTTTGGCTAAGATATATTTTTCATCTCCCTGGATAACCTTGACATAATCAAGTTGTGGATTAACAGCTAAAGCAGGGGTAACTATTTTATTCCAGGGCGTGGTAGACCAAGCCAAAAGAAAGGTATCTTTCTCATTTTCTAATTGATATTTATAAACTGCTGTGGCCTCAGTAACTGGTTTGTAATTTTCTTCTCCATCCATAGCCACTTCAAAATTAGAAATTGGGGTAGCACAATGAGGACAATAAAGAGAAACCCTTAAACCTTTATAGATTAATTCCTTGTCATACATTTGCTTAAAAACCCACATGACAGATTCCATGTAAGACAAATCCCAGGTTTTATAAGCATTTTTAAAATCCACCCATCGTCCGATATGATCTATGTACCATTCCCAATCAGCTGAAACATCATTTACATAGATTAAACATTCCTCAATAAACTTTTTAACTCCTATTTTACTTTCAATTTCTTTTTTACTTTTGATCTTCAGTTTATTTTCTACTTTATTTTCAATAGGTAGCCCATGTCCATCCCAACCCCAAACACGTCTCACTCTATATCCTTTCATGGTAAAGTATCTGCCAAATACGTCTTTAGGGATACTGGACAGCAAAGAGCCATAATGAGGACTACCGGTGACAAATGGAGGTCCGTCTAAAAAAGTCCATTTTTTATCCTCTGGTCTGTTTTCCACAGATTTTTCAAAAATCTTATTATCTTTCCAAAATTTTATTAACTCTTCTTCAATTTGGGCAAAATTAACTTGAGAATCTACTGGTTTAAACTTCATGAAGATATTATATACTTTTTAACGGTTGGATCTCAAAAAAGCGGGGATTTCTAAATCTTCTTCCTCTTCATCTGACTTTTGTTCTGCTACAATCTCTTCCGGTTCTGGTGAGACTTGGACTGGTTTTTGAGAATCACTTGTTGATTGTGGTGGATGATTTGTCCAAGTGCTTGATTGAGGTTGCTGCATTGAAGCAGAGCCTATCCCTGATCCAATATACTCTCTTAGTCTTCTTCTGGTTTCATCAAAACCAGTGGCAATCACTGAAATCTTGATCTGATCTAATTGGTCTTCTTTAATAGTTGCTCCAAAAATGATGTTAGCATCCGGATCAGCTGCCTGGGCAATAATCTGAGCTGCTTCATTAACCTCAGACATAGACAAATCCGAACCACCTACAATATTAAATAGCACTCCTTTTGCTCCTTCAATGGAAACTTCTAGTAAGGGAGAGGCAATAGCCATTCTAGCTGCTGCAGCAGCCCTATTTTCCCCCCCTGCCATTCCAATACCCATTAAAGCAGATCCGGCATTAGACATAATTGTTTTAACATCAGCAAAATCAACATTAATCAGACCTGGCATGGTAATTAAGTCAGAAATTCCCTGCACGCCCTGACCCAAAACTGAATCAGCTAATTTAAATGCCTCCTGCAAAGTCATATTTTTCTCAACTGATTCTAAAAGTCTTTGATTGGGAATAATAATTAAAGCATCAACTTTATCTTTTAACTTTTCCACTCCCTCTTCTGCCACCACCATTCGTCTGGTCCCCTCAAAAGCAAAAGGTTTGGTTACCACAGCTACTGTTAAAGCTCCCATATTTTTAGCAATTTGCGCCACCACCGGAATTGACCCTGTTCCGGTTCCGCCACCCATTCCAGCTGTCAGAAAAACCATATCAGCATCCTGCAAAACATCCTCCAGTTTTTGGGTAGATTCTTCAGCAGCTTGCCTGCCAACTTCCGGATCCCCTCCAGAACCTAAACCCCGGGTGATAGTTTCTCCAATTTGAACTTTAGTAGGGGATTGATTACCCAGTAAAGCCTGGGCATCAGTATTAACAGCCACAAATTCTACACCCTGAATTTGCTGCAAGGAAATCATGGAATTTAAGGAATTTGAACCACCACCACCCAAACCCACTACTTTAATCTTGGCAAATCTTTGTACATCTGGCTTAATTAGCATAAAAATTCTCTTTGGGCAGAATATAGCAGATTATTCTTGGTAATATCAAGACCCTAAGCTTAGGGTAAGAATGATTTAACCAGAGCAATTCCTTTTTGGATTAAACCCTTGATTGGCAAATTTCCGGAAAAAACCGGAATATGCATGGCTTCCCCACTTCCCTGCCCTGCTCCATATAAAATCAAACCAGCAGATGAAGCAAATGAGGGTGAATCTATCTCCTCTACCAAACCTGACAGCCCGTCAATACTCCCGACCCGTGCCGGGAATCCTAAGACATACTTGGCCTGCTCCAACACTCCCGCTGTCTGAGCTCCCCCTCCACAAAGCACTAATCCGGAAGGAATCTGTGTTCCAAAACCACTTTTTTTTAACTCTTTACCAACATACTTAAATATTTCCTGAAGCCTGGGCTTTATTATTCCGTCTATCACTGATTTTTTAGAGATTCTTTGAACATCCTCTTCAATACCTAAAGATTTAATATCCAAAAATTCATCCTCTTTCTTTTTGGCAGCTTTGGCTGAATCCTCTTCTTTTTGATCTGACAAAGCCGGTGTTTTTTGACTTTTACTTAAAAATAATTTGATTTTCTCTGCTGATTCCAAAGAAACTCTTAGCCCGACAGCCATATCCGAGGTAATATGCCTGGCCCCAATCGGGACAACTGCAGAATAGGCAACTGAACCATCAATAAAAATAACAACATCAGCTGTTTCCCCGCCAATATCCACCAAAACCACCCCTAATTCTTTTTCCGTATCTGTCAGTATTGCCACAGATGCAGCTATTCCGGAGAAAACCAATTCCGATACATTAATTCCCACCTCAGATACACACTTAACCAGGTTTCTCATGGAGGTTGAAGAGCCGGTGATAATATGAGTTTCTGTCTCCAGTCTTACTCCTGTCATGCCAATTGGATCTTTAATTCCTTCCTGACCATCCACAGTAAAGGCTCTTGGAATAACATGCAGAATCTCCCTTGATGAAGGCAGAGGAATGGCTCTGGCAGCCTCATTAACTCTTTGAATATCACTTTCTTTTATCTCTCCCTCAGGCTCTGAAACCGCTACAACTGCATGCTGGTTAATACTCTCAATCTGAGGGCCTCCCAGTGAAATATAGGCAGAGGAAATAGAATATCCGGCCATCCGCTCGGCAGATTCTACAGATTCTGTTATAGCAGCAACAGCTTCATCAATATCCACCACCTGGTTTTTCCTAACTCCTTTGGAAGGGGTAGAAGAAACACCAATTAAATTAATTTTTCCATTTTCATCCAAAGAGGCAATCAAAGTTGCAATCTTTGATGAACCAACATCTATTCCACAAATAATTTTATCCTTAGCCATAAACTACTTCTTTTTTGGGGCGAAACGTACAATGGGTTTATCAAACCGCAAGTCGATAAACTCCATACTTTCTTTGTCTATTTTAGCTTTCTCTAAGATTAGTTGTAAAGATGCAAGTTGCAGATTATTATCTTTTTCCAGACTAAAGATAATTCTGGGTTGAGACTCAGATGGAAAAATAATTAAAAACTCATTTACCAATTGGGTAGTTTGAGTACTTAAACCAAATGTTTTTAACTTTTCCAGAATACTGATAGATTTTTTTATTGTTTCGCCTATTTTTTTACCCAGAGAAAGATCCAAACCTGGTAAATAAATTTGAGAATCTGAATCCTGATTTATCTCTTTAGCAAAAATAGTTTCCTCATCTGCTAAATAGGCTGTTTGGACTATTTTTGCGCTGGGAGTGGAAATATTTTCTAAGATGGCAGAGGTAGTTGCCATCTTATTTAAAACTAAAAGTCTAACCCTAGATTCTCTTCCCATAACATCCAGATTAACTTTATCGGGAAAGTTTTTTGTCAGTTTGATTTCTTTAATACAAATAAATCCTGCTTTGATATTTTTGACATTACTTAGACGGTCAACAAAAAAGATATTTACCCCCAGGAGCTTAGATTCTTTTTTTAATTGATCAGCACTAACACAATTCAAATTGCCATTTAAACTAGCATCAATCATTTTGACGTTAAACAGCCCGGATGGGAAAACTAAAACAATCAGGATTAGTAAGATTAGAATAAAACCGGCAATTGAAATTGCCAGCTTAGTTTTCTTATCCTGATTTATTTTTAATTTCTTTCTGTGAGTAAACTTATGCATTCTAAAGCAAGCCTTTTAGCCGCATCCGGCTTAATTATTGTTTCGGCGTTCCTGGCTTTTTGTTCAAGATTAGTCAGATTCTTCAGCATAAATTTTATATTCTCCAGCAAACTTTTGCCGGATAATTTTGACTGAGGGATTATTTTTACTAACCCATATTTTTGGAAAAATTTAGCATTTTTGTTTTGCTCGTCTTGATATAATGGTTCAAAGGGAATAACCAAAGCCGGTTTAGAAAGATAGGCCAGTTCACTTAAAGTATTTATGCCGGCGCGGGAAACAACCAGATCTACTTTTTGTAAAACCAAGCCATATTCTGACCCTATCCATTTTTTTACCAGATACCTGCCTTGATAATCTCCTTTTTCTTTAAGTCTTTCAAAATCTTTAAATTTATTATCTCCTGTTACATGAATAACAGAGGTTATTTTGGTTAGTTCATCCAAGGACTCTTCAACTGTTTTATTAATAATATGAGAACCCTGATTTCCACCGGTAATCAAGACTTGCGGAAACTTTCCTTTAGTCAACCTGTCTTTTTTAAGATTCTTTATTAAAGATCTGATGGGATTACCTGTAATTATGGTTTTAGTCTGATCAAATCTATTTACCTGATTAAATGACAGGGCAATTTTATCAGCAAAAAAACCGCTTATTTTATTAGCCAGTCCGGAGACTAATGTTTGTTCATGAACAATAATTTTAATAGATAACAGCCACCCGATAAAAACTGTAGGAACAGCCACATACCCTCCAAAAGATAAAATTAAGTCCGGCTTTTCTCTTAAAACAATGTACGTGGCCTGGATAATTCCAATTGGAATTTTTAAAAGAGAAGGGATGGTATAAAATGTAAAAGAGCGCTGTAGCCTGCCGGTTATAATAGGAATGTATTTTATACCTAAACCTGGTAATTCTTGTGATTCAGCAGAGGGTGAAGAGTCACCTTCCTGGGTATTTTTTCTGCCTACATAAACCACTTTAACATCCGGATATTTTTTTAACTGCTCGATTGTGGCAACTGCCGGAGTAAAATGCGCTCCAGTGATTAATATTTTCATCCCTCACATTATATATTAATTATTGGTCTGTTTAGAAATATTTAAAAGTATTCCCACCGCTGTCAGGTTTACTACTAAAGCTGACCCACCATAAGAGATAAATGGTAATGGCACCCCGGTCAAAGGTAATAAAGCAATCATGGAAGATATATTTATGACAACTTGAATCCCCAACCAACAGGTCAATCCTAAAGCCAGAATTTTCCCAAAATTATCCGGACAATTCTGGGCTATCTTAAATCCCCTTAAAATTACAACTGAAAATAAACTTAATAAAAAAATTGCTCCCAAAAAACCCAATTCCTCTCCAATAACACCAAAGATAGAATCAGTTGATACTTCGGGAATATATTCAAATTTTTGTCTGGAATGACCTAATCCTAAACCAAATAACCCGCCTGATCCTAAAGCTATTAACACCTGTGAAATATGATAAGTATATCCTTGGGTATCAGAAAAAGGATCCAAGAAAGCTAAAATTCTTTTACTTCTGTAAATGGAGGTAGAAATTAAGAAAAAAAGACCAACTCCTAAAAAAGGCAGGCCAACCAGAAAATGCCAGATGGGGGCTTGAGCGGCAAAATACAAAGAGATGGCTGTTAACACAAAGACAATAGTTGAACCTAAATCCTTTTGTAAAACAGCTGTCACAAATGACACTCCTCCCACCAAAATTAAAAAAGGCCACAATCTGGCTTTCTTTTCAAAATAGGCAGATAAAAAAATTACTCCTGTCAGCTTGATAATCTCAGCCGGTTGAATTGTAATAGCACCTAATCTCAACCATCTATGAGCTCCTCCTCCTGATGCTCCCAACCCTGGAATAAAAACTGCCAAAAGCAGGAAAAAAGAAAAAAGTATTAACGGAAAAGCAGATAGTTTAAATTTCTTATAATCAAATATGGTAAAAAATACCATTGAAGCAATGCCCAAACCCACCCAGATCAACTGTTGCCTGATGTAATAGTAACTGTCTTTAAAATCTTTTAATGCCTGTATTACTGAGGCATCATAAACCATAATCAAGCCAAAAACTACTAAAATAAAAATACTTATTAGAAGAGGTAAATCAACTCCTTTTTTCTGGGTAGCATAAGCAACCTTAAGTTTTCTCATTTTGACAGCAAAGCTATCCACAGCCCGAGAATAGCAAATAGCCCTTGGGCCAGCCAAAATCTGGTCACTATTTTTGGTTCTTTCCAACCAATGTATTTAAAGTACATATGTAATGGTGAAACAGGTAGAATTTTTCTTTTGAATATTTTTTTAGAAAGAATCTGGAGTAATGAAGAAGCGATAATGATAATAAAGATTCCGCCTATGGCAGCCATGGCTAAAATTTTACCTGTTAGTAACCCAACCACTGCCAAGGTGGCTCCAAAACCAAATGCACCCGCATCACCTAAAAAAATTCTGGCCGGCCAAACATTAAAGTATAAATAGGCAAAAAGGATTCCAATCCAAATTCCAATAAAGGAGGCCAGTGTTAGATCTAATGCCTGAGAGGTTAAAGCCAAAAAAGCAAACAAACAAATTAATAAGAGTCCGGCAGCCAATCCATCTAATCCATCTGAAATATTATAAGCATTAGAGAAAGAAATTATGATAAAAGCAGCCAATGGTATATACCAGGCATTAATAATAAAATTTCCCAAACCTGCTATATAGAAATTATTTAAACCCGCCCAAAAATATAACATGGCGGCGATGGTAAGTGCCAAAATAAGCTGAATAGCAAACATTTTTCTTCTACCCAACCCTAAAAATTTTCCTTTTCTTCTGGTTAGGATAAATTTAATATCATCAGATAACCCCAGTGACCCAAAAGAAACCAGAGTAAAAAGTAAAATTATCAGATGTGTTTTATCAGCAGAAAAATTAAAAAAAGCATATCCTATGCTCAAAACTGTCAGGATTAAAATTAGTAAGATACCTCCGCCAGAAGGTGTACCTTCATCAGCTTTCATCATTTGATCATGAATCGGGGTTTCACTTTTTTTAAAAATTTCTGTCTGTTTTTTTTCAAAACGCAGCTTGATATAAAACAGTAGATCAATGAAGGGAACCATAAATATACTGGTGGTGATAAATGATAATAAAACTAAACCTAAAAGTTGGGTCATGGTTTTTTGGCTATTCTTTTAACTACCTCATCAAGTCTAACTGCTTTCGCACCCTTTATCAAACAAACATCACCTTTTCCTAAAATTTTTAATAACTTACCAACCAGTTGGGAGTTTTGCAGATTAGATTGCAACTTTTCTTCCCAAAATCCCAAACTAATTAATTCATCAGCTATTATTTTTGCCTCTCCCTGACCTAAGATTACTAAATCAATCTTTTCTTTATAAATCAACTGAGCAATCTGCCTATGTAAGACATCAGAATATTGACCTAATCCTTTCATTTCCCCTAAAACCAACACTCTGCGTCTGGCAGAAACCTTCAGTAAAGTATCTATGGCAGCTTCAACATCTACAGGCGAGGAGTCGTAAGTATCATCTAAAATAATTGAACCATTTGGACCTAAAACTGCCTGCATGGTATGTTCCAGGGGTAAAATAGATTCCAAGGCAATCTTTATTTTTGTCAGGGGAATATCGCATGAAACACCCAGTGCAGCAGCAGCCAGAGCCGGATAAACCTGGTGTTCACCCAAAAGCTGATAGTTTACTTTTACCCTTTCAACTCCCAAGTTTAATTCAAAAGTGGTTCTAAAATCTTCAATCTTAATATTACCAGCCCAGATAGTACAATTTTTTTGATCAGTACCAAAATAAATAACTGTCCCCTGACATTTTTCTGCTAATTTTTTGGAGTTTGGGTCATCCCAATTTAGGATAGCTACCCCGTTTGTTGAAAGTTGTTCAACCAGTTTACCTTTTTCTTCCAGTATTTCATTTAAACTACCTAAAAACTCAGAGTGGGGATAAGCAATTTTGGTAACAATAACAGTATTGGGTTTAACCAGTGACAAATAAAAATCCATTTCTCCCCTACGCTCAATCCCCATTTCTAAAACAACTTTTTTAACTTGAGGAGAAAGCTTCAATAATGTTTTGGAGATATTTGAACTAGAACCTGAGAGGGTTTTATAATTTTTTGATAAAACTGCTAAAGCAGCTCTGACACAGGTAGTTTTACCCACAGAACCAGTGACCCCAATAAATAAGTTGTTGGAGTATAATTTTTTATACTGCCTGGCCAGGAGAGCGGAAATATCCACAAACTATTCCTCAATTCTCTCAATTTGTGCACCCAAACTCTTAAGCTTACCAACCACATCTTCATATCCTCTTTCAATCAGTTCTGCTTGATTTATGGTGCTTTTACCTTTGGCCACCAGTGCTGCCAGCACCAAAGCCATGCCGGCCCTGATATCTGGTGTTGCCAGCATCCTGCCTTTTAATTTTTTTGGGCCAGACACTAAAACCCGGTGGGGATCAGCTAGAATAATTTGAGCTCCCATAGAAATTAACTTATCTATAAAAAACATCCTGGATTCATACATCCAGTCATGACACATCATCATACCCTTTGATTGGGTAGCTAAAACTATGGCTACACTCATAATATCTGTGGGAAATCCCGGCCAAATATTGGTAACCAATCTCTGAGGAGATTTTAGTTTGGATGCTGAAAATGTCAGACTTTCATCTTTATTTTCTATCTCTATGCCAAATCTTTTCAAGGGGTTTAAAACCGGATCTAAATCAGTATTATCCAGTCCGGTGATCTTGACCTTTCCACCGGTAATTGCAGCAGCAATAGCATAAGTTGCCATCTCAATATAATCTATTCCCAGTCTAAACCTGGTTCCATACAATTTTTCAACTCCCTTGATAATCAAATAGTTAGTTCCCACCCCGGTTATCTGAGCCCCCATTTGGATCAACATTTTACATAAATCTACAACATGAGGTTCTATTGGACAATTTTTCAAAATTACTTCCCTTTTACCTAAAACCGAAGCAATAATGAGATTTTCCGCCGCAGTTACCGATGCTTCCTGCAAAAAGATGGTGCAGTTATTTTTTTCTTTAGTATTTTCGGTAAATTGAAGAGTCAACTTTAAATTATCTCTTTTATAAGATGCTCCTAAAGCCTTAAATCCTTCAATATGAGTTTCAATACTTCTTTGTCCAATAATATCACCGCCCGGATGATAAAAATTAACCTTCCCTTTTCTGGCTAAAACCGCACTGACTAAAAGAATTGATCCTCTAAGCTTAGTCATTAAATCCCGGGGTAAGCTAAATTGTTTAATTTCCTGGGCTTTAAGTGTTAAAGTATTTTTATCAAAAACCGCATTCACCCCCAGCTTTTTTAGAATTTGTACTAAAACAGCAGTATCTCTTAGTTTGGAAACATTTTCTATCACCACTTCCTCAGAAGTTAGCAATGATGCTGCCACACAGGGAAAAACCGAGTTTTTATTGCCTGAAACCTTAATTTCACCTGTTAATTTTTTTCCGCCTTCTATAAAATACTTCATTTATGTTTTATATTTTTGATTTAATCCTAAAAACACCGGACAGTATAATATGTTTTTTTAAGCTTAGTTCTTTTGGTTCAATATCCCAAATATTAGACTCCAGATCTAATACTTTAATACTTTTAGCTAATCTTTGCAAAAAATCATTCACTAAAAGATTACCTCCAATGCTTCCTGGAAAACTTAAGAATTCATCAGATTGTAAGTTTTGAATTTCCAAAAACTCAGCAAATTTTTTCAAACTAACCCCAGATTCAACCTCAATTAAAGCTTCTTCAATACCAATCCCCAATTTGGAAACCCGTCCTTTGACAGAAACTGTCTGGATAATTTTAGTTCTATTTTTTATGACCAGCCCCTCGAATCCTAAATCAGACATCATAATCTTACTGCCTGTACCAAAAAGAAAAAATGGCAGGTTTAATTCCCTGCACATATTGATTACTTTTATAAGTTCCCGGGTGGTAAAAGCAATAAAAAATAATTTAGCAGGACCTCCCACTTGTAAAGCAGCATAATCTTTTATGGGCTCATTAAATTTGAATTTATCTTTGCCAATAGAATCAACAATCAATTTAAACTTACTATCCATTCAAGGCTTTCTCAACAGCTTTTAAATCTGACCAGGGAATTTCTTTACCATGATAGTTCATAGATTCCTCATGTCCTTTGCCGAATATCCCCACAATATCTCCTTTTTTGGCCAAAGAGATAGCAAACTCAATTGCTCTTTGTCTATTAGACTGCTTAAATAAATTTTGATTATCCTTTGCACCGGCTTCATAAGCCCCTTTAGCAATTTCTTCAATAATTTTATGGCTATCTTCAAATCTGGGGTCTTCATCTGTTAAAACTGTGATATCAGCCAGCTTGGCAGAAATTCCTCCCATGATTGGTCTTTTTCCTAAATCTCTTTGGGAGGCTGCCCCAAAAACTGATATTAATTTTCCTGACTTTTTCTGATCACGCAGTAAAGTTAAGGCTTTTTCTAAACCATTTGGAGTATGGGCAAAATCAACAAACACTCTTATTCCTTTTTTATTCTTTACCTCCTGCATTCTGCCAATTAAACTTTCAAAGTTCTCCAAAGAAACTTGAGCAATTTCCCTGTCTATATTCAAAGCAAAAGCTGTAGCCAGGGCTGCCAAAGCATTTTCAATATTAAAATCTCCTGGAATTTTTAAATTTAGTTTAAGATCCTTTTGATTAAAGTTACCTTTATTTAAACCAAAAGTTATCAACTTGTCTGCTATTTTAGCATCCGGTTTAATATTTTGATTAACCACCGCGTGTTTGGAATTTTGAATAAATTTGAGTTTAGTTTTTTTGTATTCTTCAAAAGTTTTATGATAATCCAGATGCTCATGAGTAATATTGGTTATTACCCCGACATCAAATTTTATTCCCCAAAATCTAAATTGGTCTATCGCATGTGAGGTCACTTCTAAAACTAAATACTTATCACCATAATCAGCTGCTTGCTTGGCAAACTTTTGGATCATTTCGGAATCAGGACTGGTGACATGAAATCCTGTCTGATAAGGTTTACCGGCAATAACTGCATTTATAGTTGATACCATAGAAACTTTTTTTCCTGCTGCTTTTAAAATTTGGTAAATCATATTAGTGGTGGTGGTTTTTCCATCAGTTCCAGTTACCCCTATAACAGTCATTCCCTTGGTGGGAAAACCATAATAGGCATTTGCCAAAAATGCCTTTGGCTGGTGATAAAAATTATTAACAACTTTTTGATTGATTATGCTTTTAAATAGTTTTTTCACTATTTCCATATTATACCTTCAGCTACTCACTGGGAGCAATTTTGTAGTAGGCAAATAGTTGCTTAGCGATTTCAAAAAAGGTAGGAGCTGCTGTTTCTGCACCATAAATTGAAGAGATCGGCTGATCATATCTGACCAGCATCACAAATTTTGGATCATCTGCCGGGGCAAACCCGACAAAGGAGGCAATTGTTTTATTCGGATCATAATGGCCTGCAACCGGAATTTGAGCTGTTCCGGTTTTCCCTGCTATTTTAAACCCTTTTGGTTTGAAAAATTTGGCTTCTCCTTCATCAACTGCTGTTACCATCATTTCCTTGATCATTTGGGAAATAGGCTCTTTAATAACTTGTCTGACTATTTTAGGCTTTATTTCAAAAGTATTCTTCTCATCGGAAATCTTCCTCACAATATGAGGCTCCATTAAATAACCGTTATTGGCAATTGCTGAAACAGCAGTAATCATTTGAATAGGCGTCACTGCAATGCCTTGCCCAAATGAAGCTGTTGCCAAATCAATCTCTCCCCACTCATTTTTTGGTCTGATATCAGGTACTGATTCATCCTGTAAATCTACATTAGTAGGTTTGTTAAAACCAAAGTTTTCCAAATATGAATAGAACTTGTCCAATCCTAATTTTTGACCCACAAATACCATCCCGGTATTATCTGAATGAATTATCACTTCTTTTAGAGTGGTATTTTCATGATATTTATCATTCCAAGTTCTAATTATAAATCCCCCCAAAGAAACAGGTCCGGAGCAAATATCACATTTTGTATCTGGCTTAACTAAATCCTCATTTAAAGCAGCTGCCATAACCAAAACCTTAAAGGTAGATCCTGGTTCATATTGATCAGCCACAATGGGATTTTTGTAAAATTCTTTAGGAAAATTAAAATATTTGGCCGGATCATAGCTGGGAAAACTGGCTTGGCCTAAAATTGCTCCAGTTTTTGGATCCATCACAATAGCCAAAGCAGCCTTAGCTCCATATTTTTCCAGACCTTTTTTTAAACTTTGTTCAACAATAAATTGAATTGATCTATCAATATTTAAACTCAAATCTTTACCATCCTTAGCGTTAGATGATAAAAAATTTCCAATCATGATCGGTAAACCAATGGCATCTTTTTCATGTCTTAAAGAACCTGATATACCTCGCAGTTCTCCATCATAAAATCCTTCTACCCCAAAATATCCTTTACTCTCTCCTTTAGAATTAAAACCCACAAATCCTAATAAATTAGCAGAAGATGATCCTTCCGGATAAAATCGGCTACTGGTTTGGTCAAACCCTATTCCGGGTAAATTTAAATCTTCAATTTCTTTCTTCTTATCAGGAGTAATTTCTTTTTTTATAGGCACCCAGAATAAATCTGAAGATATTTTATTGATAATCTCTTTGGCTAAATCATCCACCTTTTCACCCTCTTCTACCAAAGCTTTTGCCAACAAATATCCAGTAGTTACTCTTTGTTCTTTAGCAATTAATTTAGGCTGGCCAAAAAGAGTAAATGAAGGGTTGTTTGATACGAACATTGATCCATCCGTAAAAAAGATATTTCCTCTTAAAGCTCCAACTTTTACATTTGTGAAATGCTGTCCTTCTGCTTGGGCTTGTAAATATTCTGCTTTAACTACTTGCCAGTAAAATAGTCTGGTTAGGATGACTAAAAAAATTATCAGAAATAGTATTTTTATCCAAAATATCCGCATCTTTAACGGATATATTGTATACCCAAAGATGGGGTAAATCCAAGCTCAGCACTTTTTGAGGCAATGGTTTTTAAGGAAGAATTACCTGCTATTTGATTTTCTATAATTTGGTTTTCCATTTTCAGGTTTTTTTCTAAAATTGACAATTTTTCATATTTTTCTCCATAAGCTATAACAGTATTACTAACCCATATTTCAATCATTGTTAGAGTAAACAAACTAATGACAGTCAGGATAATAAACTTTTTAGGAAACTTTCTTTTTTGTTGTTCTGATTCAAATTTTTTTATAATCATGTTTTTCTAAATATTCTTAACTTTGCTGACCTGGACCTAATATTTTTTTCAATTTCATCATCTTTAGGTGTAATTGGTTTTTTAGTTACAACTCTACCCCAACCTTTCTCTTCCCACTCTCTAAAATTAGATTTAACGATCCTATCCTCAAGTGAGTGAAAACTAATGATATTAAGGCAACCATTTTTTTCTATTAAGTCTATTGCTTGCTCTAATCCTTCCTTTAAAGCATCCAGTTCATCATTAACTGCCATCCTCAGTGCCTGAAATACCCGGGTAGCAGGATGTATTTTCCCTTTTGTTACCCCTACTTTCTTTACTATCACCTCAGCCAGTTCCGAGGTCTTAGTAAAAGGTTTTACTTGACGGGTGAGGACACAAGCAGCAGCCAATTCCCAAGAATATTTTTCTTCACCCAAAGTCTTAAATAGTTCATATAGCTCCTTTCTTGATAGTACATTTACCAAATCCAATGCTCTAACCTGCAAACTGGGATCCATTCTCATATCCAAGGGTCCATCTTTAGCAAAAGAAAAACCCCTTTCAGAGTCAAACAGTTGCAAACTGGAAACCCCAAGATCAAATACGCCACCACTAAATTTTAGATCTGCTAGTTCCAAATTCTCCAGATCTCTAAAATTACTTAAAATTAGCCTAAATCTACTCTTATCTATCCCCTCTTTTCCAAATCTTTTTATAACCCGCTCTAGAGCTTGGGGATCAACATCCAATCCAACAATATTTCCTCCAAGTTTCAAAATCTCTAAACTATGTCCCCCATCCCCTAATGTACAATCTAAATACCACTGCCCTTTTTTAACATTTAAGCTATCTATTATTTCCCCAAGAAGAACGCTTTTATGATAGCCATCCATCAAATCAACCGTTCTTCCTGTTTTTCCCAAAGATGTATATCCCAAATCTCAAAATGATCACCTGCGCCAATAATTGCTACATCTGTACCAATTTTTAATCTATCCATAAACTCTTGAGGTAATACAAATCTTCCTTGGCTATCAAGAACACATTCCTCTGCCTTAGGAAAAATCTTCAACCTCATAACTCTTCCCTCTTCTGTAGAAAGCACAGACTCTAATATTTTTTCAGTTAATTTGTACCAATTTTTTGTATCAAATCCCCAAATTTCTCCATTCTTCCCCAAAAGTATATAAAATCCCTCTTCATTTCCTAATTCTCTTCTAAATCTCTTTGGTAAGATTAACCTATTCTTTCCACTAAATTCTGTTTTATAGCTACCCAAAAACATATGTTTCGGGCAGATTCACCATCTGTAATCATTTTCCGCCATTATAAACCCTTTGTCAAGACCCTTTTTTGAATAGTACTTATAAAGGTATTAGGACTGCAAGGAAATTACTTTTTGGAAGTTAAGACTGTAAAAATTCCTGCTCCATCTGATTTGGCAGATAGTTTACTTCCATCAATTTTTGTATCCAATTCTTTCCACTCACTCTTATTTGGATTATATCTATAAATTTTTGTATCTGAGGCAGGGTTTTCTGCTAACTCGATGGTAATTTGACCGGCAGGCAAATCTTTTGCCAAAGGAATATTTAATGAATACACTTTACCTGATATGGTCTTACCTGAAGGAAGTTTTGGTAAACCAGTTAAATCATTGATTATGGAAAAACCAACATTTGATAAAGCTACTCTATCTGCATCCACTTTATATGTCAAATGTGCATCCCCTGATGTCAAAATACCTAGTGCAACATCTGGTTGTTGTAAATGCCATTGGGTATTCATTTTGTAGGCAATATTCCCTTTCTTAATGTGTAGGGTTAAAGTTCCATTCTCTACCCCTTTATCATATTTACAAACATTTTTAGAACAGGTCCCAAACAGGATTTCCTGCTCATATTCACCTTTTTTCTCTTTGGTATCAATACTCCCAACTACCCCTCTATCAATAGTTCCGGCCTTTGATTGTCCCTCTCCATCCTCTGAAATTTTGTTTCCCTTGACCACAGTTTCATCAACCTTGCTGGTATAGGCCAGTTCATAAGAAATAGCATCATAGCTGGAGGTTCTTTTTAAATTTAACACCAGAGCATTACCATCCCGCCTGGGAGATAAAATGGCATATGGTCCTTCACTGTCAAAAGTTAAATCAGTTTCATCTACAGGACCAGCAGGCTTAGAAGTAATTTTATTAAGCCCGAATAAACCCAACCCCCCTAGCACAACCAACCCGGCTATTAATATGACAGTTATTTTGTGGGACTTAATCCAGGCAGTTATATTTTCCACTTATGTATTTATTTTATCAAATAAAAAGGCAGGTAAGTCAACTATCTTGACTCTTTCCTGCTTGGCTGTATCTCTATCCCTCACGGTCACCATCTGATCTTCCAGGCTTTGAAAATCAAATGTGATACAAAATGGAGTCCCCACTTCATCTTGGGAAGCATATCTTTTACCAATATTTCCTCTAGCATCCCAAGCAACTGTAAAATCCTTTTTTAAAGTTTGATATATTTCTCTGGCTTTCTCAATAAGTTCTGGTTTATTAGCCAACAAAGGAAAAACAGCTACTTTGTATGGTGCCAGTTTTGGATTAAGTTTTAGGAAAATTCTTCCCTCTGTCTCTCTATAAGCATCAATTAAAACAACCAGAACTGATCTATCAACTCCCCAGGTGGGCTCAATTACATGAGGGATAAATTCTTCCTGGGTTTCCGGGTCTTTATATTTTAAATTTTGTCCTGAGGATTTCTCATGGTTTGTTAAATCAAAATCTCCTCTATAAGCCAACCCGTACAACTCGCTTACCCCAAATGGAAAATCATATTCAAAATCAATGGTTCTTTTAGAATAGTGTGCTCTTTCTTTATCTTCAATTTCTTTTTCATGGACTTTGCTTATATCTACTCCTAAATCATCTTTAATCCAAGATAAAATCTCTTTTCTCCAGATTTCAAATGGGCCTTGCCAGTCACTATCATTTTTGGGAGGGGGAATAAAATATTCAATTTCCATTTGTTCAAACTCTCTGGTTCTAAAAATAAAATTTCCAGGGGTTATTTCATTTCTAAAAGCCTTACCTATTTGAGCAATTCCAAAAGGCAGTCTTATTCTTTGAGTATCCAAAACATTTTTAAAATCCACAAACATGGCTTGGGCTGTTTCTGGTCTAAAATATACAATATTGGCAGATTCTTCAGCTGGTCCAATAAATGTTTTAAACATTAAATTAAACATTTTTTCCTTTGTAAAAGAATCTTTTTCTCCACAGTTTGGACAGCTGTTTTCTTTAATATGATCTGCCCTAAAACGACTGTGGCATTTTTTACATTCAACTAAAGGGTCTTGAAAATTAGCAATATGTCCTGATGCCTCCCAAACCTTAGGATTCATAATCAAGCTGGCATCAATTCCTACAATATCATCTCTAAGGTGAACAAACCTTTTCCACCAGGCTTGTTTGATATTATTTTTAAGCTCCACCCCTAAAGGTCCATAGTCCCAGGAATTAGCCAGACCTCCATAGATTTCAGAGCCGGGAAAGATAAATCCTCTTCTTTTACACAAAGCTACAATTTTATCCATTAAATTTTTATCATCCATATTTTTTACAGTTTCTTCAAAAATTGTCGGCTTTTTAAAGCGCCTTCTATCACTCTTTCTAAATAATATCTTAATATGCTCTCAAGTTCCATAGCTTCCTTTTCTTTTATTGGGATTCTTTCTACATCATCCCAGGACGCAAATTCTAAGTCCTTTAATATACGTCTGGTTTCTAAACTCACTTCTTCTAAATTCAGATCCAAATTTTCTTGAAAATTTGAAAAACCCATTAGAGATAAAATCTTTACTTCAAAAGCCCTGATAAAAATTTGCCTTGGTTTTTCTTCTAATTTTTTTAATACTTGAGTAAGATTAAAATACAGACTATAACTTTCCTGGTTTTCTGCAGTTAATTTATCAACTAATTCTAAAATATGAAAAGCAACAGTTGAAAGTGTTAAATCTTCTTTAAGTTTTTGATATGTGTCTAAACTTACTGCTTCAGTTAAAATCGGCATCCCTCTAGTTTGATGTAAGAAGATAGACACTCTGTTTAAAAGTTCCACATTACCTGCTCTTCTTGAAGTAATTCTTCTGACTCCTTTTGCTAAAACAGAAATTTTCCCTCTATCTTTTGTAAATACAGTTAAAATTCTATCTGCCTCCCCAAAATTCCTCCTTTTTAAAACAATCCCTTCTGTCTTAAATCCTCTCATTTTTCTAAGGCTCTTTTACTATAATAGTTGGTATAGAACTAAACTTTTGATCATATGAATAAAGAGTAATATTACCGAGCTCTGCAACAGATGCAAGATACGCATCAATATATGAAATATTATTTTCTTCCCAAAGTGTAAGAGATCTATTAAGAAGAAAAGCATTACATTCTATTGAGTCAACGTGAATCAATGCTCTGAGCTTTTCTACAATTTCTTTTTTATCCAATGAATAATAGGAGTTCAACACCCATACTATTTCGGCAACCACTGTATCCAAAAGGATATTTCTGTTATTTTTATCTCTTAGTAATTTTTCAACCCGGGAAACTTTTTGTGGATTATCATTTACCAGGAAGCGGATGATTAAATTTGTGTCAATTAAGTTTTTTGACATATTTATTTACAATGGCTTCCTCTACAGCTTTTTCCATAGCTTCAATATCAAAGGGTTTTTTAGTCCTAACTGATCCTTTTAGAGTAAAAAAATCTACTACAGTTCTTATTGATGCTTCCATATTGCTTTTAAGTTCAAATACAATTTTAGTATTAGGCTTAATGCCTAGTTTCTTGCGGATTGCAGAAGGTATTGTTGCCTGACCCTTTTGAGTTACTGAAGTAGTAAATTGCATATATATTACTTTATCATAAATGTATTACCTAGTCAATATAGTAATACATTCACAATTTCTTCTGCAACACCCCTTATTTAGTCATTGTTGTTAGAACCTTTTTATACATTTCCCTCACAAGCTCATTCTGTTTTTCACCCAGTCCTACATAATAATCCAACCCAGCTGCTGCATTTATCTCTATGACAAAATAGTCCCTGATGGACTCCTCAATTGGAGATTTTGTTATGATATCAATCCCACTATAACGTAAACCCATATCATGGGCTAATTTAATTGCCATTGCCTTATAACTTTGGTGCATTATTTCAGTTACATCTTCCGCATCCCCACCAGTAGACAAATTGGCATTATCAAGTAACTGAACAACTTCATTTTTTCCTACTACAGTATCGTAGTTTAATCTTAAACGCTTCATTTTTCTTGTAATTCTTGGATCATCCAACTTGATTATCGTGTCTCGGCCTATCTTACTGAATTGCTTTTGTTTTGACTCGAGAAGTTGTCTTATTGATTTAACACCATCTCCAACAACTGACAATGGCAACCTGCGGTATGCTGCAATTATTTCTTTATCCAGTGTGACAATCCGGTAGTCGCTTCCTTCAATAAATCTCTGAACTATGGCTACATGATCTTTGACATCATTAAATACAACCCTTAGTGCTGAAATAAGATCTTTTTCTGTATAGACTTTCTCTATACCAACTCCCTGGCTTTTGCTGTTTGGTTTTACTATCAAAGGGTATCCCAAGTTTTGGGCATATTTGCAAGCTTCTTTTATATTTTGTTTTGATTTGGTTATCTTTACCCATTTATCAGAATAGAAAGCTTTTCCAATAGGTACTGGATATCCTAACCGTTTCATAAAATACGAGGCATACCCCTTATCTTTTGCATTATCAGAAGATCCTTGTCCATTAAGATCAAAGCTGGTATTGCGGAAATAAAAATATCTTCCATCTTTTGTTTTGATCTGACCTACATATCCATATTTGGGTTCAATATGCACTTCCAGTCCTAATTCAGGAGCTACTTCTGCTACTATTGTGCTTGCTAAAAACTTGACTCGTTTCATAGGTTCCATGAAGTATACCAAAAAGGGATTATCGTTTATTTAAACTCCGTGTATACAAACTGTATCCAGCTAGCTAGTTTAAATATTTGCTTAAATGTTATATAATACAGTCATAACAAGTTACCAGTGACAAATTCCCAGGATGGGAAAAGCCCGCAGTAATGCAGACTAGCTGACTAACTGACCCCGCCTCGGCGGGGTTTTTTATAGTTAATTTACTAAAAGTTCAAAAGAAATCTTCTTCTCTTTCTTTAACTTATTAAACCACTTTTTTGCATCTTTTCCTTCTGGATTATCATAATAATACCTGATTAAACTTGCTAAGGCATCAGCAAGCTGAATACCAACCTCTGATTTACTTCTTACTGTTTTTAGCTTCTTAATTGCTATACCTTTATCTCTAAGCACTTTTTTGAGTTTATGTTCATACCATTTTGGTTTTTCTCCATCTATAAAAATAGCAGCAATGTTCTTTTCTGTGATCAGGTGTTGGAAAACTACCTCCAACATTGCATCAGGTTTAACAGGATTTTCAAATACTGCTACTTTAACAGTAAAATCAAGCTCAAAAATACGGGAAAGAAACTTATTTTTCATAAACCATCTTTCTTCTGCCCAATGGAAAAAGCTAATTCTTAAATCTGCTTCTATCTTCTTTAATTTATTTTCAAACTTCTCTAAATCTTTAACTTCAACATAGACTACAGCTGATGTTGCATGTCCAGTTTGCTTATGAATACCAGATTCATCTATAAAAATGACCATGACTAAACTATAGCACAGCTAAATTGAGTACAAACTACATCCTTCGTATTGTGCCTAAATACTTAGTCTAGTAGTCGTGGAAAGAAATATTAAATATTAAATTTGAATTCTTTATCTTGCTCTAACTTAAAGTCTGCCACATTTTTACCATTTAATTTAATTTTATAATGAAAATCTTTTGCTCCTGGTTGTTTTTGGATCATTAACTTGTACTCTTCTTTTGGATCATAGGGAATGGTGTATTCAACTTCTAATTTTCTACTGTTTTGAGGCCTGACTTGGATAAATGCTTCAAACACTGTTTTTCCCAAATCTTCACTGATAACAACGGGGTCCTCAGATCCTTTGGAAGAAAGTAGCTTGCTACCCTTTGGCACATAAAATCTCACATAATCTCTATTTATCCCATTTAGCCAGGTATTAAATCCTTGAGGATTTTTGTATTCAATGGAAATTTTCTTTTTGATTGTTCCATCTTTTTGAGTAGTAATTTCTTGAATAACTGTTTGCTCAACATAAATATTAGACTTGCCACCTGCAAAATTAGAATCATTTATATGTAGATAATCTCCATCATAATTTTTTATTTCCCCTGTCCAATTAAGCTTGGATAAGGCTTTTTGACTATTGCTATCATGCATAAAAAATATCACATGTTTGTGATTAGTAAGTCTAGCTATTGCTTCAATCAGTTGTGGCAACTTTTCTACATCTGCTCCAACAGATCTGGCTAAAATCTGCTGCATTAATACCCCCAAAACTGCTTTTCTGTCTTTCTCGCCTTTAGCAGCAACTTCTGCATAAGATTCCAGCTCATAGATCACGTTTGGACAATTACACCTTTTATCTATTTCTGAAGAATATCTTGTCCCGTAAACATCAATTGGCCCTGTTACTTCAATCAATTCTTCCACTGCTTGGGTATCTATAAAAATTATTCCATCAAAAGGTAATCCTTCTCCTAAAAGCTGATACATTTTTTCAAATTGTTGAGCAGATGTTGGAATATCTGGAGAAATATTTGAATCCCTCATACTCCAGGCAGTTCTTGGTTTACCTGAAACCTCAGGCAAGTATTTAACAATTGGAGCAGGGGGAGTTAAGGGACAAACCTTTGTTAAACAAACCTTAAGTAACTTTTCATCCAACCTATATATATCATCAGAAGTGGTAGAACCAACTTGTCCGTTATTAATAGTTAGCGTTGCAAAAGCTGTCATAAACCCACCAGTAGCTCTGATTTCTTTGTCATTTTGAAAAAGCAGGAAATAATTTTTAGCACTTGGTATACCCAAAGCCTGTGGGGCAATTTTGAGTGCATCCTTACCCTCACTCACAGCAATTGATGCACCTAAAATAAAGTTTTTTGCAACTTCCAAATTCTTTTTTATGTCTTTACCTTTAAATTTTTCCGGGTATTTATTGGTATCTATATTTTTGACTAAATCAGCCCCTTTTTTTAAATTACCTTCAACTTTACCCAAGAAGGGAATGGATTTATCCAGTATTTTTACAGCCTGGGTCGTTCTATCCGGTCCCTTTTTTTCATGACCATCAAATCCCAGCTCTACTTCATTTGGAGCCAGATTTGTCAAAATGGTATCTATTGCAGTTAATTCTTCTGCCCCAGCTCCTACAAACCCTTTAATATCAGAGTAATATCCTCCGGCAAAGGGAATTATCCTCATCCAGAATAAAAAATTCAAAGAAAAATTTGCTAAGTTCAAACCATTCCTGGTCGCACTAGTTTCATTTCTTAGTGAATTAAAGTTTTGCAGCTTATAGGCATTTACCAGACTTTTCCCATGAGATGAGGCTTGTCTTAAACCCAGATAAGTAAGTAAAGAGGGAATAATAGTAAATAATATCAAGATCCCCAAAATCACCAAGGTCCTGATCAGATTCTTCTTTGGTTTTCTCAAATTGCTCCTTTGCCGGATAAAACCGCCGGTATAGTCTTTAATATAATCCAAAAATCATATAGCAGTGATCTTTTTTCAACATATTGGGCATCCATTTCCACCCTTTTATCAAAATTTATTTCTGATCTGCCTGTCACCTGCCAAAGGCCAGTTAAACCAGGCTTTCCAGAAAGAATAATCTTAACAAATTTTTTAGAGGCCGGATATTTGATTTGTTGTTCTTCCAACTCGTAAGGATAGTAGGCCCTGGGTCCCACAATACCCATCTCCCCAATTAGTATATTTAAAAACTGTGGCAATTCATCTATAGAAAACCTTCTGATAAATTTTCCTACCCTGGTTATTCTGGGATCATTAAAAATTTTATAACTGTTCTTCTTGTATTCATCAAGCAACTTTGGATTATTTTCCAGTAACTGATGGGCATTTTGCACCATGGAACGGAATTTATATAGTTTAAACTGCTTGCCATTCTTACCTGCCCTCATGGGAGTATCAGCCAAAACTGGGCCTGGTGAATCTAACTTAATGGCCAGTGCCACCAATATCAGCAGGGGAGAAAGAAATATCAACCCAAAGACAGAACCAACAATGTCTACCACTCTTTTGTAAAAACTATATAACATCTTAAAACTAAGTGTACAACAAAGAGGCAACTGTTTGCACAAAAGTTTTACGAAAAATTTCTTTACTAAATTTATTTGCATTTTGTTTACAATAATCACTCTTAATCTTTAGAGAATCTAATTTAGTTATGGCTTCTTTTAAACAATCTTTGTTTTGATCATTAAAGAAGGTTCCAGTCTTACCATCTATCACTGTTTCCAAAGCCCCGCCTTTTTTAAAAGCTATCACTGGTTTTCCTAATGCTTGAACCTCAAGAGAAACTAAACCAAAATCCTCCTCCCCGGGGATTATTAAAGCTTTACATCCTGCCAAGATATTTACTACCATTTGATCATTTAAATTCCCCTCAATAACCTTTAATTCTACCCCCAAGTCTTTGCAGGATTCTCTTGCCAGATCAAACCTTTTATATCTATTTGGCCTACCAATTACCACATAATATCCGCCATCAAAAACCTCAGCTTTACTAAACCGGTCCAAGTCAATAAAGGGATAAACAACTTTTGCCTCCTTTTGGTATGTTCTCTTAATTCTTCTTCTGGCATTTTCTGAACCGGCAATAAAATAATCAACTCTGGAGGATGAAATCTGATCATACATTCTAAGTTTAGTCATCAATATTTCAAGTAAGCCAAAGTTTAATATTTTGGAAAAGTGCCAAAGAAATCTGGGAGGTGTATGACAGTAACAGATATGTTTAGTTTGGGGCTTGGTAATTATAGACTTGGCAAAACGGGTGGTATGAGAAATAACCAAATCAAAATCATCAAAATTAAATTGCTCAAATGCCAAAGGGTAAATGGGTAAAAAAGCCTTATAAAGTTTTTTCCAACCAGGAATCTTTTGTAAAAAGGAGGTAATAATTATTTTACCTGAAAAATTCTTTGCCAGGGTTTTATTTTGTGAATCAAAAACTGAAGTAAAAATTGGCGCATCGGGAAAAATTTCACAAAGCCCGAACAGTACTCTTTCTGCCCCTCCCCATTGCACTAAATCATCATGAACTAAAGCTACGCGCATTGTAAGTATGTCTCCAATGTTTTTTTTGCTAAAGCTTCCCAGCTAAAATTAAGCACTCTTTTCTTCCCCTTTAAAATTAAATCCTGTCTTAAACTGTCTGATTTTAAAACTTTATTTAAATTGCTCTCCATATCATGTTGATCTTTAGGATTAAAATAAATTACGGCATTACCTCCAACTTCGGGTAAACTTCCTGCATTAGAAGAAACAACTGCTGTGCCACAAGCCATCGCTTCCAAAGCAGGTATACCAAAGCCTTCTTCAAATGAAGGTAAAACAAAAATAAGGGCATTTTTATAAAGAGCTACTAACTCTTCATCGTTAACTTTACCTGTATAAATAATATCTTGATGTTGAAACTCTTGTTTTATTCTTTGCCAAAAATAGTGGTCTTGTCCGGATAGAACTAAGTTTAAAAATTGAAAGCGGTTTCTTAAATTTATAAACGCATTAATTAATCCTTCAACATTTTTATGAGGATGGGCATTACCTACATAAAAAATATAGGGAAGCTGAATATTGAACTTTTTCATTACTGAAGTTATTTGATTTGAGTTAATTTTGTTTATCAGAGTTTGTATTTTGACATCAACAGCTTCATAAGTGACTACGATTTTTTTGTCGTTTATATTGCACTCTTTCATGAGTTGCGACTTAACATAGTTTGAGGGAACTAAGATTTTTTGGGATTTAGAAACTGCGTTCTTAAAAACAGCTTTGTATCCTATTTGCTTTGTTTTATAGATTATAGGTGCAAGTGTTGTTGCTCTTTTCATTTGAAAATGTTGATGAATTAAATCATGTATGGTAACCACAAACTTTCCAGTATAAAAAATTGGTACATTGAAATGAGGAAAATGCACTAAATCTGGTTTTAGATTATTTAATATTTTAGGCAATTCTATTTGTTCTTTTATAGAATACCATTTAAAATTGGCTAAGATTTTGGTAAAATTTTTTGGAAAAATTAATTTTTCATAATCCTCACTTGTAAGAAGAAGCGTGTAACGATTTTTCTTGTCAATCAATTGCAACATGCTGATTAAATTCCTGATATATCTCCCTACGCCAGATTCCTGATACATCCTTGCATCGATTGTTATATTCATAATAGATCTAGACCTATGATAAACTATAAGCATGAACTTAGTCAAAAAAGTCGCACAATTTAGGACAAATGAACCTTATGTTGCAGGAGAGGGTCAATCCTCTGTTGTATTCCTTAAGTTAATTCCCAAGGAGAAAAAAGAAGTATTAGTCATAGGTTGCGGTGAAGGTCACGAAGTAGCCTGGCTTAATCAACATGGCTTTTTGGCAGAAGGATTAACTAATAATGCTTTAGAAGCAAGAAATGGTAAAAAAAAGTTTGGAGTAAGAATCCATACGGGAGATATGCATGATTTTAAAATAAATAAGAAATACGACGCAATCTTTGCCTCAAATGTATTAGAACATTCTGTAGCTCCTTTTTTGGCTTTACTCCATTGGCGAGATTTACTGAAAACTAATGGCTGGATAGTAATTGTAATGCCTTCAAAAGAATGGCTATCAGAATACTACCACTTCTCAGTTCTAACACATTCTCAAACAAAGGACTTACTTCATAAAGCTGGGTTTGAACTTTTAGCTGGTCCAGAAATGAAGTCTAAAATGCCATTAAACGGTGGTGATATCTTTTATGATTTAGGTCGTCAATGGGGGCATCATGATGGCTATGTGGCGACCAAAAAGAGTCTTCCTGATGAAAAATTTACCAGAGACAAGATTATAGTTACTCCGCCTAAAAGAAATTCAATTAATAGGTTAGTCCGTTCTATAGTCAAATATCCATATAATAAACTTAGAGTATGGCGTGCAAGAACTCACCGGGAGTAGTCTTTACCCAAAGCTTGATATATATCACTAAGTTTTTTAGCAATGGGGTCCCAATCATATTTCCCCTTAACCATTCTCTTCGCATTATCCGCAATTTTTTGATATAACTTTCGGTCAATCAAGAGGTTTATCGCTGCCTCTGCAATTTCTTGGGGGGTATCTCTAATGATAACTTCTTTTCCATCCTGAGCATTAGTTCCCCTTATCCCAATTGATGTTGTAACAACGGGCAAACCTGAGGCAAATGCTTCAAAGTTTTTATATCTGGTTCCTCCGCCACCATAAATTGGTGCAACTAAAACAGATGCTTGTTGATAAACTTCTCTTACATCAGAGACTTCATCAACCCGGATACTGTCTGATTCAAGTTTTAAGAAAAAATCCTTAGCATCTTTACCAATTATCCATAATTTGGCATCAGGAATATTTTCCTTAATTTTTGGCCAAACTTTAGAAATTAATACTTCAACTGCTTCTCTATTTTGTAACCAAGTAAAATTCCCCAGATAAAGAATAACTGGAGATTTTGATTTCTCTTTAACTTTTTCTCCAAAATAGTTGCTATCTACTCCATTTGGCACAATATCGACATGCAATGAAGGCAGTTGAAATAACATTGATTTTTTATCTTCCTGCGACATAGCAACCACCCTACTTGCTCTTTTCCAATATTTAAGTTCCCAATGTTTCATTTTTGCTACATCAATATATAAGAGTTGTTTTATTCCAGGCAATTTATAACTATCTGCAAAATGACGGTAAACCAAATATTCAATAGTTTGCTCAACCAGCAATATCGGGATTTTAGTTTTTGGAATATGGGGCATAACATAAAATGTTTCGGCATGAATTAAATCAAAATCATCCTCTTTTAATTTTTTTTCAATAGCCAAACATTCACCTTTTGCCCAATTTCTGATTACTAAAAATGGATAAAAACTTAAGCCGGTTTTGAGAATATTTTTTAAAGTCCAAGGTTTTTCTGGCCGGCTAAAGACCTGTACTTCTTTACAAAACTTTTCCAGTTCTGAGACATGTTTTCTTTCTTGATTACTTTTCACTAAGCAAAAAAGTGTAATCTGGTGTCCTAAAGATGAAAGTCTTTTTATTAAGTTATATGATCTGGTTTGCCCGCCTGTTAAAAGCGGGTAAGGCAGGTATGGCGTCAACATTAAAATCTTCATGGTTCGCTCTCACCGGCTAATGGTGTTTTAATTTGAGTCAGATCAGCAATAACAAATTTTGGATTATCTTCTAAAACTTTGAAATGTTTGATCACCCAATTTGTCTTGTCATCTCTGGAGGTGGAAATATAATTGGTTACTCCAAAATCCGCCACCAGCTCGGTCAAAGGAAGAGCAGTAACAGGCCAACCAGCCCGGTTGGTTTGGTACAAAAATGCAGTATCACCATTATAAGGAGCAACAACAATGGCATCTTTTTTTAGAATCTGATCTGCTTTTTTGCCAGCTTCCATTATTACTGGGTTATTAACCTTATAAAACTCCTTCACCTGATTCCAGCTGAAATAAAAAGAAAGAGGTAGAAATAACAAGGCCAAAAAAATAGTCCAAATCCTAGGCAGAAAATTAGGTAATCCATTTATTAAGGAAATAAAACCTTGACTAAAGAATACGGCTATAATTGGCACGGAAATGTATTGATAATAATTATGTCTGACATTTCCTGTTGCAAAAACAACATAATAGGCAAACATAGATAAAATCCAAACATGCAAAAAGTAATTTCCGTTTTTCGGCTTGATAAGAAGTCCTAGCATAAAAAGAGCAAACCCTGTTACACCCAAAATTTCTCTACCTAATCTTTCCGAAACTAACCACCACCAGAAGGCTGGTCTAAAACGGATGTGGTCTCCATTCATCAGCCAACCTGAGGCAGGAATACCTTGAGGTTGTTGCAAGATCCAAAATCTCCAGGCAATAAAAGGCAAAAGGGCTAAGATAATAAATAAAAACTTCTTGGGAATTCTAAACCCATATCTTGATAAGATTGAATAAATTAAAGGCGGTATAAAAAATATGGCCCAGGGTTTTATTAAAAACGCAATCGCAGTAAACCAAAGTCCCAAAA
>OBEQ011844746.1_pt1 | contig 57882 bp, 43 predicted proteins | sample 1670901 | NCBI WGS metagenome assembly OBEQ01 (sample SAMEA104232315, study PRJEB22302) | groundwater metagenome | biome: forest; feature: aquifer; material: groundwater | place: USA | collected 2011-08-07 | depth 5.4 m
AGACCGGCTGCGGTTGTGGTGGCGTCTTCAGTGAGAGGGCGATTGAGTGCATCGTAGGTGTAGTTGATTGCATTCCCGCGTGGAGTATAAACCTGGATAAGATTTCCCGCATCATCATACTGGCGACTGGTGGTGCCGAAGGTGGTATCTCCCGATGTATGGAGGTCTTCGCTTCCGATAAGACGACCGAGATTGTCGTACGTGAAGTTGCGAATGCTCGATGTTGCATCAGTGATCTTCGTCAGTTTGCCCAAAAGATTGTATGCATAGGTGGTCGTTGCTCCTGCCGAAGGATACTCCACCACACTTGCGAGGTTGCCATATGCATCTTTGTTGAAATCTTTTTTATTGCCCAGTGGGTCGGTGGTGGTGAGTCGCCAATCGCTGTAGGTGTTTGTCGTGGTACCAACCGCATTTGCCACGGTGAGGACTCGTCCCGCTCCGTCATAGGCATAAGTGGTGAAGAGTGCTTGAGTTGTCGTGGGTGCGGTGTACGAAGAGGTGGTCGCAAAGTATGGGAGCGAATCTTGTCCCACTTTGCCGATGGAATTATAGAGCGTGTCCTTCGTAATCCATCCATTTGCGGATTCGGCTTCCCTCTTTGCTTGAATAGTCCGTCCAAAACCATCGGTATAGGAATAGCTGTCGGTCGAAGTTGCGGAAGAAAGATAATCTCTTCGGAATATTGACGATGGTGTGGTGGTCGCGTCGGTGTAGGTATACGTTGTCTTGGTAACCAGTGTGGAAGGCGTCGTGAAGTCGGGTTGCTTTTCTTCGATTGGGCGATCAAGGTTGTCAAAGGCGGTGACTACTGTTTGATTGTTTTCATCGGTAGTAGTGCCGACTTTTCCCGATGAATAATCGTAACTGAACAGTTTTTGATACCCGAGGGCGTTGATGCTACGAATGGGGAACAGATTATACCCGTCATAGACAAACCCGGTGCTGTTTCCGAGGGGGTCGGTGGAAGTGCTCACATTTCCATAAGTGTCGTAGGTTTTGGTGCTCGAAGCGTAATGTGAACCTGAGACAAGATTTTCTTGCTTGGTCTGATTGCCGAAGCTCACACTGCCCGATGCGAAGTTGTCATAATAATATTTTGTGTCTTTCACCGTATTACCCGACTGATCGGCGACGAGTTCGCGAGAAGGATAGGATACGACGGCGTTGGTTGAACTTGCCGCATAGGTGTAGGTGGTTGATGCAAGGTCGGTGCCGATGTCGGTGAAGGTGCCGTCGGAATTGCCGGAGACTTCACCATAATTAACCAAGACGGAAATGTCTCCCGTGGTGTCGTTGTAGGTGGTGCTTGCGGCGGTATCGCGATGCGAGGAATCGCCGTCAAAGGTTTGGGTAAGAGTTTGCGCGAGCTTTACGAAATTGCGGCCGTCACCATAGTCGGCACGCGCCCATTTGTTGATCGTGCGCGAAAAGAGATTGCCACTTATATCGGTGGTTTCAATGCGATAAGGTTTCCCCGCTTTGGCAATATGATCAGCAAATTCTCCATTTGCACTATCGGTCGTGTTGCCCTGATGGAAATAGGTTTTTGTGACGGTACTTGAAGATGTTGTTGCGGTGACGAGCCCAAATCCCGCAAATTGCCGTAAGAGCGGATCAGTGCCGGTGCCGTAATAGTATCCGCGTTGATAGTCGTAAGTTGTGGTTGCGATCACGCGCTCTGCGGCGGGAAGATACGTGCCATTGTCAGTGGTGACGGTGCGTACGGTTTGTGTAAGAAGCGGAAGATTGGGATTGAGGAGATTCCCGCTCCCGTCTTGATATTGTGCACTCCCCTGATAGCTGATGGTTGTCTTTCCGTTCTTCGATGTAGTGATACTGCTTAAAAGGTCGGGTGTGTTGCCATTCTTGAGATAGACTTTACGGGTGGTCGTTCCTGTTCCGGAGTCATAATAGGAACGGAGGACATCAACTTGCCCATCACCATTCACATCATCCATTTGTGTGCCGAAATTTTTATTTGCGGTGTTTTGAAAATCATCGGGAAATGTGCCGGACACACTCCCGTAACTGGTGCCGCCGGCGATATATATAGAGCGTGTATTCAGTGCGAGTCCTTTCACCATGTCCACTCGCCCGTCGCCGTTTACATCGACAAACCGTATTGCCTTATCGGCTCCGGCAACATCACTTCCATCGGAAAAATATTCAGGAATGGTGAGTGTCGGATCAATCTCCCAACCTCGGCCATTATTGGTATACACTTTTTTAATAGTGGGCGATGCACTGCTTGAGCGAAGAATATCGACAAGGCCGTCGCCGTTGTAGTCGTGGAGGCGCGTGCCGGGGTCGGTATAATTGCCCGAGAGATCTTCCGCCACAAACACTTCGGGAATTGTCCATCCGGTATCCTGCGTCCAGCCATGGCCATTATTGATGTAGACCGCCGTTGTTGTTCCTGTGGATGTTGCATAATATGCGCGAAGCACATCGGGAAGTCCGTCGCCGTTCACATCGCCGATTTTCACTCCGCGATCGCGGTTGCCGCTATCGATAAAACTTTCGGGAAAGGCCCATGTGGTACTTGCCGTCCATGTGCTTGTGCCGTTATTGAGATACACGACCTTGCCCGTTGAGCTCGCGGCAATAATATCGATTAGTCCGTCGCCGTTGACATCCGCCATGCGCACGCCTTGCTCCGCATTAGTTTTCGAAAAATCAACCGGTACCGTCCACGCACTCGAAGTTGCCCACTTGCTGCCGGTATTCAAAAGGACGGTTTTTGTTGTCCCGTCACTTTGCACCCAATCCGGAAGCGCATCGCCGTTCACATCAAAGAGACGCCAACCGTAGTCATTGTTTGAATTATCCGAGACATTAAAATTCATCTGCCATGAATTTGGGTTCGTTACTTCATTCCATGTGCTCGTACTTGTTTGATAGGTGAAGGTGGTAGGGGGAAGCGTGAGTGCACCAGTGCCGTCGCTATCGCGGTATCCGGTTTCTTGAATGGATGCAAGGAGTGTCCGAGACCCGTTATCACCGGTGGTATATGAGGGAACAAATTTGTGCACCGGTATACCATTCACTGCGGTTGTGAAGTATGCAATATTGCAACGCGTATTCACAGGGAAACCATACAGTGAAGAGGTTGCGGAGGTGGGGCAATTATAGAGCGAATTATCACAGTTCTCAAAATTTATTTCCGCAAGCGACCCGCCTTGGTGATCGGTGTAGTCGATGTAATCGGGATAGACTTGCCCGCCGTCTTTGCTGTAGCGGTACAAAATTTTATTTCCATTGGGGTCGGCAACTTCTTCAAGGTACCACCGATAGATGGAGCCGGAAGAATTGGGGTCGACAATGCGCGCGTTTGTTGTCGCGCCGAAGGTATATTTCCATCCGCGTTTGTCGTATGCAATCCACGAGCCGTCGGATTGAAGCGTGTACTTCATAAACGATCCATCGTCGACTTTTGCCATATAGTCTCCGGTCAACTGCATCGTAAATGAATCGGTGCCGGCACTCCAAGCTCCTTCCCCTCCCGTCTGATCCCAGAATTTAATCCTCCAATAATACTTCGTCCCATCAACGGCAAAGGTCGTGGTACTGAAGATATTCGGTGAGCGGACATTGGTCGGAGTGCTCGAGGACAAGGTCTTCTTTCCGGAGTCCCAGTATGGAGCAGTGAATGCACCGGTCGTATCGATCTGAATCTGATATGAGGTTGCAAGTGCGGTGGTCGACGCATTCGCATGAATGGCGGAGAAGTATGGTGAGGTGGTGGCGATGTTGGAGGGGTTGGTGAGTGCATCGGTGAGGAGATTGGTGGGTGCGGAGGGGCCCGAGGCGACAGCGGTCGTTTCCACCACCAACTTCGGATCATTGGTTGTTCCCGCCTGATCTGCATAATATGCTTGAATTTGATAATCCTTTTCGGCACCCGAGGTTGGCGGCTCCACATTAATCGTATCAGCATGTCCTCGAGTTCCGAGCTTCGTCACTCCTGTTTTGCTGACAGCCGAAAGATCAGTTAAAGTCGCATTTTTGTATGCCCCAGTTCCCAATGCATCATAATCCCAAGAACCATAGACGGTGGTACCGAAATTGGTATAGTCAAAATCACTAGTCGACAATGCCGTGTTTGAAGCAGGATTTGAGGAAACAATATCAATATCTTCATTTCCTTCGGGAATAGGAATTGTGTTTGCAATATAGATTGGCCAAATCGACATGGTTGCCGAATTGATCGTATCTGTATCGGGTATCGACGAGGTGTCGAAGAGGAATATACCACGACCCATCACCTGCCATCCACCCCCTATGGTATTGATGTGGACAACCGATTCTGATGCTGACGTATCACCCACACCTGTTCCAGTACCGTCGTGTTTGTCCGACCATGATGTTCCGGAACCACTCGTGAAACGCTTTATAACACCATCGATACTTGTGCTCTCGGGATTTGCATCAGGATATACGGTGGTGGTCGTATTTCCTACCTTTCCTTGGATAATCTGTGTTGGACCAAATTTTTCCTTTTTCACCGAAATGGTGTGTTCGAGCACTTGTAGCAGTGCTGTATGTGTATCTTCACGAAGTTGTCGGTGATGCATTTCTCCGGTGAATTCATCCTGCCATTCACGGACAATAGTACCATTCGCATCTTCAACAAGAATTGGTGGATTGATAATGCGGAAGCGTTCAATTTCGACGGAGCCGTCCTTACCAAAGCCGATTTGTCGATTGTTGCTATCCCATGCTTTTGCGAAGACTTGGAGACCGCCGTCGATGGGTTCTATGGATTTGATCTCAATGAAATAATCACCCACTCGTGTCTTTGCGATGGGGCCGAGGGAAGCGATGACTTGGCCTTTCAAGGAGGCGCGGTCATGGGCCGATAAATTAGCAAGCGCTGGAGCAAGCAGTGATGGAATATTTAGTGAAGGTTTGATTTCGGGTGCAACAGCAAATCCTGGGATTGCGGTTTGAGCCGCTTTCGCCGCGAGATCTCGCAGACCTTTCCAGATCGACGCTTCATTGGGATGATAGATATGCGTGGGTAAAAAAGTATCAGCAAATGTATGGAACGAACGTACAACTACATCGCTTACCTTCATTGCATCATTTGCGGGAGTGGCACTTTCCTCCGTTTGTCCACTCGGAGCTGTTTCGGGATCAGCGGGTGGAGAATCGTGAGAAGGAACTTCCATCGCTTGAAGTGGAGGGGTACTCTCACTCATACCGAGAAAACTTCCACCGACGGGAGTGGTATTTTTCGCAGGCAAGAGGTCGCCCGAAAGCGAGGAGGTGAAAAAGGTGTGATCTTTGTCTTGGTTATATAAATTACTTGTACCGAGTTTATTGACACGCTCGATGTATGGAAGATTCATCGACCAACCGTATCCAAAGAGACTGTCTTGGCGCTTGTCGTCGCTTGAATAGGAAAGGGAAAGGTTGGGTTGCATCCCATTTCTCCCCGGAGGGATGGTGAGCGGATAACTATAGGTCATCCCGCCGCTCGACTGACCCGCACTTACCGATTGTCTGGGACTTACCGCTTCACGCCCGCCACGGAACGGATCGTTATTTGCGGCAAAAACCACAACCGGCAAGAGCAATCCCGCGAGGCAGCACAGTGCGAGATTGATCAACGTAATAATCGAATTCATGCTCCCTCGCCCGCTTTTATTTTTTTGCATATAAAAAATAACCCCCTTGTTTAATTAGTATACTTGATATTCTACAGGAAAGAGAAAAAATTGGCACCAAAATGCACTCAAACACAATACACGTGGAAAATATTTGCTATAATACTCAATGAAGTTAATTTTTTAATGAATTATTCAATAATATGAACGAAGAACTTGATTTTATTGCAGTGGGAGATACGGTGACCGATGCATTCATCCGCATTCAGCAAGCAAGCGTATTGCAGGTTAAAAACGCCAACGGCGGTTTTGATGAAGAACTTTGCCTCATCAATGGCGCAAAGATTCCCTATGAATTTGCAAAAGTCTTGGCGGGCGTAGGCAATGCGGCAAATGCGGCAGTCGCCTCTTCCCGGCTCGGACTCAAAACAGCTTTCATTTCCGATGTTGGGGGTGACGATTGGGGAAAAGAAATTCTCGAAGCGTTGGCCACAAACGGCATCGATACAAAATTTGTTCGCGTTCATCAGGATAAAACTTCAAACTATCACTATGTCCTTTGGCACGATGCGGAGCGGACGATCTTGATCAAGCATGAAGAATATCCGTATCACATTCCCGATGTCGGCACACCGCGGTGGATGTACTTCAGCTCCGTGGGAGAAAATTCGCTCCCCTATCATCAGGAGGTTGCGGCATATCTTGCGGCGCATCCCACGGTGAAACTCGCATTTCAACCGGGAACATTTCAGATTAAGCTTGGAAAGGATGTACTCAAAGAGCTGTATGCACATACGGAAATCTTTTTCTGTAATGTCGAGGAAGCCCGAATTATTTTAAACACCAATGAACCGAATCCCGCAAAGCTCCCTAAAATGATGAGTGCGATCGGTCCGAAGATTTCCGTCATTACCGACGGCCCGAAAGGTGCCTATGCCTATGATGGATATACGGGAAAGACCTACTTTATGCCTCCCTATCCTGACCCAAAGCCTCCGTACGAGCGCACCGGTGCGGGAGACGCGTGTGCCTCGACCATCACGGTCGCACTTGCCTTGGGACTTCCCCTTGAAAAAGCGCTTGAGTGGGGACCGATCAACTCCATGTCGGTCGTACAATATGTCGGCGCACAAGAAGGACTCTTAAAACGCGACCAACTCGAAAAATATCTCGCCGACCGCCCCGCGGATTACATAGCAAAAGAAATCAATATTTTAACTTAAATAGGACTTACGAAAACGGATGAGATTCGCGTTTTTCCGCCCGAGCGATATCGGAGAAGCTGTACGTGCCAGTACTGCTTCCCGATGCGGTCGGGAGAAAAACGTGAAGGTCGCCGTTTTGCGTAGGTCCTATAATATTTTGCGTTTTTCTCGCTGAAGAAGGATGCGATACTTGCGATAGTTCAGGCCGTCTGCTCCAAGAGTTGCACCGAGGAGTTCGGCTTGATTTGCTTCGATAACGCGCTGTGAAGGAATATTATCTTCGGCGACAACAAGAATCACCTCATCAAGACCGAGGTGCCGCGCTCCGATCAAAAGCTCGCGCAGTGCATTTTTTGCATAGCCTTGTCCGCGATAGGGAGCATCGATCTCATAGTAAATATGGCTTTCAAAACCTTCGGGAAGATGCGCGCTTTTCCCTGGGCGATGCCTCAGTTCGCATTTGCCGATACATGAGTCGTCGGAAAAAATGTGATACAAGGACGTGGGGAATGGTCCTGAAATGTCGATCAATTTAAGCGAGACGGTCATAAAAATTAGACAAAGGTATGCGGGAGCAGTGTCGGCACCGCAATAATACGAGAGTAAAAAAGTACACCGACAATAAACAGTGCAAACACGTATGCGAGCAGAACGGCAGCAGCCGCGATGTCTTTGCTCTTACCGATAAGTTCGTGCTCCTCGGGATGCAGACGATCAAGCATTTTTTCAAATGCGGTATTAATGAGTTCAACGAGCAGAATAAGCACGTAAGAGAAAACATAGATCATCAATTCCCACGACGCAAATGGTGCGAGGAAATATCCCACAATAAGATATATCGGGAGGCCGTAGCGAATCTCCATTCGAAAACTTTTATCTCCCCGATATGCATGACGAAGACCCGCCAATGCAAACCTCACACTGCGAAACACTTTTTTGAGGTCTTTATTCATTGGGTTGATTTTACAATAACTCGTGTCACTTTCACAGGGGTAACTTATGACACAAGAGGGGCAACGGGAAAACTGATAATGAAATCACTTCCCTTTCCTTTTATTGATTCGACCGCGAGTGTTCCCTTCATGGTTTTAACCATCTGGGCGGTGATCCACAATCCCAACCCCGTGCCGGTAATCATTTGCGTTTCCTCATTCTTCACACGGAAAAACTTGCCGAATAATTTCTGCTGATCGGCGGCGGAGATGCCCATTCCGGTATCAGATACGCGAATAACCACGTGGTCTCCACTCACACTCGTCGTGACCGTAACACTACCCTGTGGCGTATACTTGATTGCATTTCCGACGAGATTGACCATTATTTGCCGGAAGCGATCGACATCAATCATAATAGTTGGGCAAGGAGCGGGTACATAAGAAAGCGTGAGATTTTTGTCATGTGCAGGCTTCATCAACGAATCGACCACTGCGGTAATTTGAGGAGAAACGTCACACGCTTCATAACGAAAAGACATTCGTCCTTCTTGAAGTTTTGATACATCAAGAATATCCCCAATGAGCGCATTGAGGGAGAGCGCCGCCTGATCGATATTTTTTAAATTCGTCTTTCCCTCCGGCGAGAGCGCATCCTCTCCGGTAAGCAGATCGGCATACCCACGAATAATGGCAAGGGGCGTGCGCAATTCATGGGCCGCCATCGAGACAAAGTCATCCTTCATTTGATCAACCTCTTTGAGTCGCGCGTAGAGTGTTGCGTAATCGAGAATGCGTGCCTGACGTGCCAAGAGTACGATAATAAGAACAATGATCATCGCGAGCACGATATACGCATTGCGAATATTTTTTCGCGACACCGCATCCGCTTGCGCCATCGAGAGATCGGTAACCACATAGCCCACCACACTCTTCGATGATGTTCCCGCAATCGCGCGAACGCTCCGCCAATATCGCGTGCCATCTTGAAAAAACTCCGATGCATACGAACGATCGGGAGATGCACCGGAAACTCCGAGCAATGACGAAGTGAGCGGATCGGGGGTCTGAAGGGTACCAACATCCTTTTCATCCAACGATGCAATAACGGGAAATTGAGTATCTCCCACTCCGAGCACTTGGAAATGCGTCATCGTTTCATTATTCTTTCCGATTTCTTTAATGCGTACATTCAGATACGAGGAATCACCGATGCGCTCGCTCGCAAAAAGTGCAAACGTATCTTGTAAAAGTCCGATACGGCTCCGCTCAAGGCGATCTTGATTGTCTCGCGCAACTTTGAGAAATTGCTCGCTCGTAAAGAAAAACGCCAGTGGAATCGTAAGAACAAGAAAAAGCGTATAAATGATCTGCGGATTGCTTTTGACAAAAGTAAACCCTTGGCGAAAAATTTTGAGTGGAGTTTCAAACATATAACTATGACGCGAGAGTCCCGCCGCCGCCCTGAATATCTCCATCGTGACGACGATGGACCATAAAACCGATCACGGAAAGTGCGATACCAAGCAGAGCGATAAGCACCGCAAGGAGTGCGAAGAGTGAACCGCCACTCCAGAAACTCGGTGCTTCATTTTGCACACCGATCGGAAGAGTTCCGAGCGAAACAGCGGCAGCCTCCTTCACAAAGGGAAGCGGATCGGACTTTGCAAGAATACGTCCACCCGAGTCGGTAATCGCACTCACCACCTGATGTGTTCCATCGGGAAGTTCTTTGTCGAGCGTGTATGTCCATGCACCGGTCTCATCGCTTTTCACCGTTACTACAATCGGATCGGAGAAAATGAAAAGAGTCACAAAACTGTTCGCAAGCGCTTTTCCGGAAATCTTCAGTTTCTTTGCCGTTGTACTCCCCTTTTGATCTTGAACAACATCAGATGCAGCGACACTGGAAACTTGGAGGAGGAGTGGATACGTCGATCCTGCAATAAGCGGATTTTCCGTACGTACTTCTTCTGAAGAGAGTGTTGCGTGCTCGCTCGTTGTCCCGGTAACCAAGGATGCTGCTTCCTCACTTGTCGTGCCGAGAGGGTTGGTGCGCGCGAGAATTTCGACTCCATCGGGAACACCGTCATGATCGGTGTCGGGATCATTGGGATTCGTATGGTAAATATTTATTTCGTCATAATCGGAAATTCCATCACCGTCCGTATCGACAAATGCGCGCGTCCCCACCCGTTCCGTAAATACTTTTTCTTCAACCGCGTGTACCGCTTTTATTTCATCTTTTTTCTTTTCCAGTCGTACCGTGGTGGCAAGATCGTTTCGAAAGAATACTTTTGCGCACGTATCGCCATGTTCAGGAGTCGCACAATACAATTTGAGTTCGGCGGGATCTTGAACCGCAAGAGGAATTTCTTTGGGTCGTTTGTCGGGATTTTCCAAAAGTGCGCGGAGGCGGTTATCAGGGATAGTGTCGGTAAGCGAGGGGGTTGTGGTTGCAAATTCGATACGCGCACGCGCAAATTCTTTACAACGCTCATTTACCTGAGCGCTGCTCGCGCAAAAAATCTTACACTCCGATGCATTGGAACAGAGATGAGGATCGCTCACTCGCTCTAAAATCTGTGCACGCTCGAGCGTACTCACGTGAGTAGTTGTTGGATTAGTATCGGTACCGGTTTCTTCCGAATTTGAGGAAGTGTCACCATGGATAATCCGAAGCACAACAGGGACTGTTTCAACCACCGTGCCGTCCGTACGCAAGACACGCGCATGTACTTTGTATGTACCCTCCTGTGCACTCTTTGCACTCCACACGTAGGTCCATACCTCTCCCTTGTCGGTGGAAAGCAGATCGTCAATCACTCCATTTCCGAGTTGAATTGCTTGCGGAGAGAGGCTTCCGAGCGCAACAAAATTCACTTTCTTCATGAGCGTTCCCGTCACCCGCAGCTCAATATCTTCATCGGTGAAGATGTGCTCGGGATCAGTTACCGGTTCATTGTCAACAAAGACCTTGAGTATGGTACGCACCTTGGGTGTTGCGCTCGGTGATGTTTCGGTATGTGAAGGCGAGGTAACCTTGGGGAGAAACGGTTTGATAATTGTTTTCATTATCCCATCATCCTTTGAAGAGGTCGGACTTTCAAAAATGGGAGACTCGGAAGAAGTGGCAAAATGATCAGGGGTGGTGCTTGTTGAAAACGCACTTGTCAGACATGCGCCATGCAAGGTAAAACTTCCCGTTGTTTCCTGCGCTCCGGTAAATTCCGGATTCAGCAGCAGCTTCCAATGATAGATACCATTTGCGAGATGGTATGTCCCCCACTCCACCCCCGTACTCTCGGACGTACCCTCCCGTGAAAGAAGGAAACTTCCCGCCGCGGGATCTGAAAGTACAAAATAGACATCGGTGACTGCCTTGCCGCTCGCACAATTTGGCGCTCCCGTGCTTGGGGTAACGGAAAATGTTACCGCTTTATTGTGAGTGGGTGAAGCAGGTGTCACGGAAGTACTATCGGAAGAAGTTTGGGAAGATGTCGTTACACTGAGCACATTACTCGCACTTGATTGATTGCCGGCCATGTCAATTGCGCGCACCATATATCTGTAAGTCGTATTCGGAAGAAGATCGATATCCAAATAATCATTTTCCGCAACAAGATTGAGTAGTACTCCGTTGCGAAAAACTTTGTAGCCCATAATACGATCATTATCTGTTGCGGGAGGCCAGCTCAATTCAATTTCATCAGAGGAAACAGAGTTAACACTGACGATCGGTGTTGATGGTGGAATGACGTCCGATGAGGTTGTCGCAGTAAACATACTTGGAGAATCTGTTGTTGTTCCAAACGTACCAAACAACGTTCCTTCCGCAAAAACTGCATGGGCAAACGCGCCGCTCATGAGCGTGATCAGCAAAAATAAGAATATACCGTAGAGAGAAAGCGTCGTGTGTACAAGCGGATGTGCAAGATGTTTTTTGTGTATCATGAAAAAAATATTATTACCCTATCACCCGTTTGACCGCTGCGGTAATCGCCGCGATACCCATGCCATAATGCTCGATAAGTTCTGCGGGTGTTCCCGATTGACCGAATTGATCCTGCACGCCGATAAATTCTTGTTTCGTCGGATTTGTTTTTGCAAGAAATTCCGCAACCGCGCTTCCCATCCCCCCCGCTACTTGATGCTCTTCGACAGTAACAATTGCTCCGGTTTCCTTTGCCAGTGCGAGCACCGATTCCTCGTCAAGAGGTTTGATTGTGGGGAGATTGAGCACTTTTGCGCCAATACCTTCCGCTTCAAGTTGTTTGGCGGCCATGATGGCGTTATAGACAAGAGAGCCGGTTGCAATAATGCCGACCCGAATCGGGAGGCCTTCTTTCGGGGCAAAAAATAATTGCGCATGTCCGATGGAAAAAGGAGTTTCTTCGGTAGTAACAATCGGAGTCGCTTCACGCCCGAGACGAATATAGACCGGTCCAATCCACTCAGCCGCCGCAAGAGTTGCTTTCTTCGCCTCAATCGCATCGCAGGGAGCGATCACGGTCATACGCGGCATCACACGGGTAATGGCAATGTCTTCAATCGCCTGATGTGTGCCGCCGTCGGGACCAACGGAGATTCCCGCATGCGAGCCGATGATCTTACAATTACGATCATTATAGGCAATCGTGGTACGAATCTGCTCCCAACTGCGGCCGGGAGAGAACATTGCATAGGAAGTGAAAAACGGAATCTTTCCCATGGCAGCCATGCCGGAAGCAACCGAGGCCATCGACTGCTCGGCAATCCCCGCTTGAATGAATCGCTCGGGAAACTTTTTTGCAAAGTGATGCGTTTGCGTCGACTCGGTGAGATCGGCGCACAATGCCACCACCTGATGATTCGCTTCACCGGCCGCGAGCAGTCCTTCGCCGTATCCCTTGCGGATCGGCGCTTGCTCGATATCGTCATCAAAAAGTTTTGGATTAATAGGTACGAGATTCATAAATTTATGACATCAAATAAATAAAAAGGGAAATCAAAAATGCAGGACCTAAGATGGCGGGAGCAATAACAAAGATAATAACATCACCTGCAGCATCTCCTGGGTGTTCATTATGCAATATTAACCAAGTTAAAATAACTGTGATCATTACCCCGCTCAACAATACAAGCGCAGCAATATTTTTTCGTTTTTCCTTTATGTGTTCTCTGGAAGAAAGATCAACTTTATTTTTATCTTTCTGAAAATAATCAGAAATAACCTTAAGAAGGGAGGAAATAAGAAATATCCCGAATAACCACCCAAAAAGAGAGACGATTTGATAATGATAATTCATTGCAAAAGAAGTCTTGGAAATAACAACCCCAAAAAAAGCGAGCACTGTAGAAACCAGTGTAATGTAAAATAATATTTTTACTGCTTGATGAATTTTTGCAAGATTATTCATGTTCGCTCTTGATAAGGCCTCGTAATGTACGCAATTCATTCAGCGCCTCAATCCCCTGCTCTTCTTTGGGGATCACATCGCTCGGGCCTTTGCCGGGAGGATTGCCGTGCCATTCATAGCGACGTTCGGCGAAGTCGACACCTTTCCCCGGAATCGTGTGCGCAATGATAACCGAAGGACGATTAAACACCGCCTTCGCTTCATTGATGGCATTGTTGATTGCAACAAAATCATGGCCGTCGATTTCTTGAACATGCCAGTTGAACGCTTCCCACTTTGCGCGAAGATCCTCAAGTGGCATGATGTCTTCGGTGAATCCGTCAATCTGAATGTTGTTGCGATCGACGATGGCGATAAGGTTATGCAATTTTTCTTTTGCGGCAAGCATGATCGCTTCCCAATTTTGACCCTCGTCGAGTTCGCCGTCTCCCAAAAGACAATAATAAAAACGGTTGGAGGAACGACCGCGGTCGATACGATCGGCAAGCGCCATACCAACGGCTTGCGAAAGTCCGGCGCCAAGCGGTCCCGACGATGTTTCAAGTCCGGGAAGCCATTCACGATGCGGATGTCCTTGGAGGCGCGAACCGAACTTGCGTAATGTTTTGCATTCTTCGACTCCGAAATATCCCGCATGCGCCATCGTTGCATAGAGGACGGGGCAGATGTGACCGTTGGAGAGCACGAGTCGATCGCGATCCGACCAGTCGGGATTCTTGGGATCGTGCCGCAGTGCATGAAAATAAAGGAGCGTAAAGACATCCGTCATATCAAGAGGGCCTGCGGTATGCCCCGAACCGGCAGCAACAAGCATCTCGATGATCGTCTGGCGAATATCGTTGGCAATAAGCTCAAGTTCTTTAATACGCTCGTCGTGTAAATGTCCCCCCATATCCTTCTATTGTATACCGCCCGCAAAAAATTTCCTATCCTAGGACCTACGCAAAACAGCGACCTTCACATTTTTCTCCCGACCGAATCGGGAAGCAGTACCAGCACGTACAGCTTCTCCGATATCGCTCGGGCGGAAAAACGCGAATCTCATCCGTTTGCGTAAGTCCTATCCACAATTTGTTATATCGTGCGCAATGTTTCAATCGCCGCTTTTGCATCGTCGCTTCCGAAAATCGCAGAGCCCGAAACAAGACGGGTTGCACCGGCGGCCTTAAGCTCGGAGGCGGTTTCAAGGGAGACTCCCCCATCGACACTGATCGGTAAATTCGGATATTTCATCCGCAAGGTATTAATATGAGCAAGGACACGCTCATCAAAAGGCTGGGCTTGATAACCGATCTTGGCAATGCCCATGCACTGCACAAAATCAATTCGGGGAATGTACTGCAAAATCGCCTCAAGGGGAGTTTCGGGATTAAGCGCAAGACCGACTTCGACCACTTTGTGTCCGCCAATATCTCGGGCACCCTCCTTCCAAATATCGTGTTCCCAAAACTCTTCAAAATCTTTAATTGATTCAATGTGAAAAATAAGACGCGATGCGCCAAGTGGAATCCATTCATCAAGATGATCCTCCGGTTCGCTGATCATCAGATCAATCTCATAATCAAGCTCTTCCCAAAACGGCATTCCTTCTTCTTGTGTCGAGAGCGCCTGAAAATGTGCATTGCTTCGCACTCCCCCTTCCGTGTACGGCCAACTTTTTGATTTCACAAAAACACCATCCATAATATCGATCTGCGCAAGCGGTGCGAGTCCGCGCACTCGCGACGCCTTACGGCTCAGATCTTCAAACGAATCGGGCATAATCGCCGGAATAATTTCAATCATACGGAAAATGATACCATGGAAAATAAAAACGAGCAGTGTGTACTGCTCGTTTTAAATTCTAAAGGGAAATTCCGGGACCTTCCCAGAATCGATCCTCCGATTCAAAATATTCAATGAACTCATTGAATTTCCCAGGGAATTTTTCTTGAATGTATGTGAGGAGTTTCTTTCGTTCTTCCTTGTCCGATTCGTTCGGACAAGAACCAAACTTACGCGACAGTGTGGTGCATTCATGAAGCATGAGATCGCGCCCCAAGAATTCTTTTACATATGCCACGATTGCATTCACATTCCGTAACCCAAAGAAAGAAAACATGACGCGCAGAATAGCTTTCCTTGCCTTCATTGATGCACGGGGCGCAAGCAGGAGGGCATAACGCATTCCGCCTGTGCCTGCTGATCTCAAACTTTGCATCACCAGTTCATCGCACACTTCGGTTGTTGCCTCAAAACGCAGCGCAAACGTTACCGCAAAATCCAACAATGCCGCTCGTTCCTTAAAGGCAAAATCACCTTGAATGCTCGCACCATGGCTTATCACCAAACGAACGAAATCGCCGGCATTCAGATTGAGTCGCCCCGCTTTCCTTTTTGCTTGCTTCGGCATTTCCTACTCCTTCATGAAAGAATATTCTGTGCTTGATTCTATGCACAAAACACACAAAGTCAACTCTCAAAAAAAATTATACAAAATGTAACGGCCGTTACATTTTGTATAATTAAGGATTTCACTTTCCTCAAAGCGAGGAAGATAATTTTTCGGAGCCTCCGCAGTTGAAGTGAATTTCTCTCTCCAAGCGAAGGATTTCTCCTTATTCAAAACATTGCGCAGCGCGACGGCGCGAGCATAGCAAAAACTCAGCAGAGTTTTATGCGTGTTTTGAATAAGGAGAAATCCTGAGCGCTACCGATATGGCCAAATCTGCTCAATCTTCTTTAGTCGACGTAAATGACGTTCTTCTTCAGAGAATGGCGTTTCAAGCCAGAGCTTCACTGCCGCCTTTGCTTCATCAAGCGACATAAAGCGCGAACCGAGTGAAAGAATGTTCGTATTATTGTGTTCACGGGAAAGTTTGATGATATCAAGGGGACCGCCATAATAAACGGCGCAATACACTTTCGGAAAACGATTTGCGACAATCGCCTCCCCCTGCCCCGAGCCGCCCAAGACGATTCCGCGCGAACCGGAAGGATCGTGCGAGACTTCCTGCGCCGCAAGCTGAATGAAATCGGGATAATCGTCATTGGGATCATTCTGATGCGCACCCATATCTGCGACCGTATAGCCAAGGTCTTTTTCAACATATGAAGCGATTGCTTCTTTCATTTCATACCCCGCATGATCGGTTGCAATATAGATTTTCATAATGAATTTATTTTACCATAACCGCGGCGCATTGTGGCGAACAAGAAACAGACGCATTGTCTCCCATGCATTCGCGGCAAACCAAGAAATGCAGATGGCAATTATTGTTCGCACAATTTACATATTGCTCGGTTACTGCCTCACACAAATGGCATTTGCCGACAATCTCGCGCTCGCCTCCAAAATCCATCGTGAGTCGCTGATCAAAGGTGTAGAGCGTTCCCAAAAAATCTTTGCCGGGATATTTCTCCATATAGGAATGAATTCCTCCATCGAGCTGATAGACATTTTTGAAACCTTTATTCATAAGATAGGCGGACATTTTTTCACAGCGGACTCCTCCGGTGCACACCGTCAGTACCATCTTTTCCTTGAGCGGTTCAAGCTTCTCCATTGCCTTGGGAAGATCGCGCGAATTCTCAAGTCCCGGATCAATGGCGTTTGCAAAATGCCCCGATGCAAATTCATAACTGTTGCGCATATCAACCACCACAAAATCTTTTTGCGTTTCGTACCATTTGCGCAATTCTTCGGGCGGAAGATGGGGGGCAGTAGCAACACGCGGATCCGCCTCCTCGGGAGCAAATTGCGTACCGACAATTTCCTTGCGCACTTTCACGGAAAGTTTCGGAAATGTTTTTCCTTCGCCCTTGCTGCGCTTCACCGCAATATCTGAAAAACGCGTATCATTCAATAATTCCGAAACAAATTTCTCCGTATCAGCAGTTTCACCTTCGAGTGTGCCGTTGATCCCTTCTTCTGCCACCAACACGCGGCCGGTAAGCATATAACGCTCGGCGAGGGCGCGAAGATGCTCCCGCATTTCCTCGGGGTTTTCAATCGTCACATATTTATAGAAAAGCAAAACTTGATGCGTCATAAATGCGATTCTATCAGAAAATAGAATTTTTACCCAACACTTCTGCACTGAGCACTTCGCCTCTCCTGCGGAGGCTCGCTCATCCTCGGTGCCAATCCGTCAAGTGAATGACTTGACGGAACCAAGCTTGGCACCTGCGGACTCAGTGCAAAAGTGTTGGGTAGGAGAAGTGAAAATTCTTCGAGGGAAAGCCGAGCGCAACAAAATTTAAGTGGTCTGCGAATTCGTGTTATTTGGGATGCAATGCGAAATGCTGGAGTTCGGCGGTGTGACGCAGGCGTACTCTTGTACGACTGCTAACCCGCAGAACGAAGCATGAGCAGTGCGCACAAATTACACGAATTTAGCCACCTCGGCGACATGCATGACCAGTGTATTGGTATATCCCATCTCATTGTCATACCACGAAAGCACTTTGACCAAGTTACCGTCAACAACGCGTGTCATTTCGAGATCGGCGATTGCACCATACAACTGGCCTTTGATATCCGAAGAGACAAGCGGTTCATTGGTAACAGTAAAAATACCAGCCCAACGCGGATCTTTAGAAGCATCGGTTAATATTTTATTCACCTCTTCAACGGTAGTATTGCGCTTGGCGATGAATGTCGTATCGGCGATTGATCCGGTGATGACCGGAACGCGAATGGAAATACCATCAAATTTATTTTTCAATTCGGGAACAGCCTCCGTAACAGCGATCGCAGCACCCGTTGAGGTGGGGACCATGTTCATCGCTGCTGCACGTCCCTCGCGAAGATCTTTCCCCGCAGGCCCGTCCACCAACTTTTGGCTTCCGGTATACGCATGGGTCGTGCTTAAAATCGCTTTCTCAATACCGAGCGTTTGATTCAAAATATGAATGACCGGGGATGCGGCATTGGTCGTGCATGATGCGTTTGAAGAAATCTGACATGTCGCGAGCTGTTCGTGGTTGATACCCATGAGGACAGTGACGCCGGTAATACCCTCCACCTGCGCGCCTTTCACAGGGGCGGTAATGACGACACGTTTTGCTCCCGCATCGAGATGGACCTTTGCTTTATCATAGGCGGTAAAAAATCCGGTTGATTCGACGACAATATCAATATCATACTTTTTCCAAGGAAGCTGTGTCGCATCTTTTTCTTGGACGAGAATAACTTTTTTTCCGTCGACAATAAAACCGGCATCCTCTGAGCCACCAGGTGGGACAACCGTCACCTCAAATCCCGAACGGCCGTATGCTGAATCATACTTCAAAAGATACGCCATCGTATTGGGATCTCCCAAATCATTCACGGCGACAATCTCGAATGCGGGATTGGTGTGGGCAAGCTTGTAAAACGCACGGCCAATACGTCCGAAACCATTAATGGCCACGCGGACTTTGTGCGCTCCCGTCGGCGGCGTGACCGCTGCCGCCACAGCAGGTGCCGGTGTTACGACGACATTTGTTGGCACTCCATATGTATTGTTTCCTCCTCCCATAAATATAAAATTAACTGCTGATAGTATGCGTCAATAATACCAAATTCAAGGTGAGAAAGGAATGAAATGTGTCTCGCCAAGTTTTCCCTCAATTGTATCCCGCCAATATTTCTGGGTACTCGATGGGCCGAAACTCATGAGCGTAATGGGGATCGCTAATTCCTCTTCAATTTTACGAAGTAACGGATGCGCAAAGAATTGCTCAAGGTGCACAAAATCATCCGAGCTGATCGAGAGTGTTTCATATTGGGGAACTGCCACACCCAAGAAATCAGTCAATGCTTCTTGGTGAAACCCATCTGATTCTCGAGGGATCGCTAAATTGCGAAATTGGATTTCACCAAGCGTATATGTGGTTGCAATCTTCCATTCGGAAAGTGCAGCAAGACGATCAATGTTTGTTATTGCGAGGGCGTCAATTCCCCCGCTCACTTGGATTGCATAGCGTGCCAAGACCGCATCAAACCATCCAAGGCGAAATTCGCGCTGCCAATGGTTAAAAATATTATGCGTATCAGCAAGTGCCGTGAGCGCATGATCTTCGGTGGGAAATGGTCCCGGACCATGACGAACTCCGTAGGTGCGCAAGACCCCGAGCCGAATACGTTTGCCGACAAATTTGAACTCATCAAGTAACGCTGTTGCATTTGCATAAGTCGTATTGCTCCATGTGTTATGGGGAGGAAAACCGTAAGTCTCATCGAGCAGTACACCCTGCGCTCCTTCAAAAATAATCACCCCGGGCAAAGAAAAAAGTGTGCGTGCCCACGCATCATCGACGATTTGTAATTTTTGTGCAATGTCAACATACTTTTGTCCGAGTGTCTCAGGAGCATGTGGGTCATTGAGCAGATCCCATTCTTCGCACGCGTACCGATCATTCCCGACAAGTGCTTCCGCAAATTCACCCACAGCATCGCGCATGTTTTTTTGTTGGAACGTGAGTTTTTTGAAAAGCAGTGCGGGGTCAAGGAGATCGCGCATGACCAGTGCATCTTCGGGATAACTCTGTGCACTGCGTACCGTCTCCCCGATTCCCATACCGCAACTTCCGTGACGTGCGGCACCTCTTGCTATTTCCTGAAGACGATTTACCGCGCGTGTAAAGGGCGTAATGACAAGCGCATTGTGATCGACAAAAAGTCTTTCAAGCGCATCGCAAACTCCAACCTCGCTTAAGTGAAGCTCTTCATTCATCAAGGCGAGAGGCTCCACAAGCATGTATCGCGAAAGATAGGTCTTCACACTCGGCACAAATGTTCCGCTGCCAAACTGTGCGAATGTGTGATGCCGACCGTCAGGGGTAACCACATTGTGTGCAGCCTGCGCGCCGCCATTATAACGCACGATAGTGTGCGCATCGTGGGTGCGCGTCAGCATATCAACGATACTTCCCTTCCCCGCATCACCGAAACCAAGATCAATGACGATGATTGCTTTACGGTCGGACATCTTACAAAAATCGCTTAGACGATTAAATCTTCCCGAACAACACCCTTCGGGAGTGCGCGGGGTGCAGTGCGGAGTACTTCCTTATATGATCCATCGAGTTGTTTCGCTTCAATGGTAATAAAATAGGTACCGGGCGGGATAAGGAAATAAAAACGTCCTGTTTCATCCGCAACGGTTTTCTTTACAATCGTGTTCAAGCCCGGAAGCCAGATTTTAATAAGTGCAAATGGAATCGCCTTACCTGTTGCTTTATCAAGTACGCGGGTAACCTTGTGGCGAGTTTTCCAGAAGAATTGAAAACTGAGAATCGCGACATAAATACCGACGATAATCCAGTTAAGCAAGATCGGGGTAATGACAAGCGAGAGCGCGGAGAATGCAAAACCGACAAAAAAGATCGTATTAAAAATCCACAAACGAATATTGTTCTTTTTCGAATATAATTTGAACACTTCGTCTTGATTTTTTGCAAATTCATTCCAATCAAATTCGATCGGATCAAGCGGAATATTATATTGCACCACTCCGCCGTCGCGCACGCGAAACGGATCGCCGAAATAAAGATTTTCATACAGTTCGTCGCGCGTCTTGCCCTTCAAATTGGTCGAAGGAAATCGATAATGCGTTTTATTCGCTTCAATGATATATTCACCGGGATTTAAGAGAAATCCGTAACGTCCATCCAAGTCCGTGATCGCCTCACCCTTTCCCTGCTTGCCTTCGCGCAGTTGCGCAATCACATACGCCGGATCAAGCGGACGCTTGGTGACGGAGTCATACACCACACCCCATGGTTCTTTTTTCTTGCGGCGGAAAAATCCCGTGAGGAGTCCGATCATTTTCAAAAACAAAAGATAAAGATCATAGAGCGAGGTAATATTTGTTGAAAGAAGTATTGCCTGTCCCGCACCGACCGCGACCCCGACCGGTGCGCTGAAGGGTGATACTGCATTGACCGGTCCCTTGATCACTTCCACCGTCTGATCGATCGCATGCTGAACTCCGGGCGGAATAAAAGAAGGAAGCCGGAGCGGAATATACACATTGAACGTCCCGTTGATTTGCGTCAATGCCTGTCGTTCATGATCAAGAATACTGATCGTAAAAGGATAATTTCCTGGAAGTGCAAATGGTGGGAGCACCGCTTCATAGGCGGTCTTTGCACCGTTGATCTGCAAGAGGTATGAAGAAACTTTTGCGGGATTCTTCGGATCGGCGACACTTATTGCAATCGTCTTTAATACCTCGGGAAGTTTTATTGCAAGAATGGAGATGCGTAAATTGCGATCACCATTAGTGCGCACCGTTCTATTCTCGAGAGGAAGCGTCTCATCGGGCAATCCCCCACCGACTTGCGTAAACACAAAATCATTCAGCGTGAGTTTAGCAACCATTGCACTCGGCGTTCCCGTTCCCGTAAAATCAGTAAAGGGTCCCGTCGATGTTCCCGTAATGGGAGGCGTGATAACAACAGGAGGAGTGGTTGTGCCGGTACTCCCTCCGCCCGGAGTGGGAGTTGGCGTAGGTGTTGGCGTTGGTGGAGGAGGCGGAGGAGAAGTAGTCGTTGTTGTCGTTCCAAAAATCGCTCCGGAAGAATAATTCAAAGAAACATCACGTGCAAAGGCGGTGTAATAATAATGTGTTCCCGAAGTGAGACCCGTATCGGTAAAAGATGTTCCACTCCCGTCATACACCAACACTCCATCAGTCGTACTTGCGGGATAGCCGCTCGTCTGACGCATAATACGCACCGCATCAAAATCAGGATCGGGGGGATTATTCCATGAAAGCGCAATTTCCGTAAGATCGGGAACACCTGTAAAACTTGATGGATTGGCGGGTGGTGTCGTATCGGGTGGTATGGGATTATTTTGCGTTGTGAATGTTCCCGTAAAGGGAGTGCTCTGATTATTTGATGGATCCTGTGCGACAAGTCGATAATAATAAATTGTACTTGCCGTGAGTCCGGTGATGGTCATCGAGTGACTCGTTGTATACCCCACTTCACTTGCCGAGCCTTCACCGTAGGAAGTTGTTGTCCCCCACTCAATCGTCGAGAGTGCCGGCTCATCGGTAGTAAAGGTGATTGTTCCTGTCGTGATGGTGGAGGTCGCACTCACAGCAGAGATGAGGGGTGCCGCTGTATCATTGGTTGTAAAAGACCATATGCCATTTCCTGAAAATCCGGGAAAGGCATTGCCGGCAGTATCCGCAATCGCCCCCGCGGGAACCTCGACATAATATTGCGTATTACTTGCAAGTGAAGTTCCGAGTGTTATCGTCACCACACTCCCCGCCACGCTCACCTGCGAGGAAGACACGCTGATGGTATCAACAGTGCTATTGTCGCTGTATTTTTTCAAAAGTATATTTCCGGAAAATTTCGTAACGGCCTCACTCATCGCCATCGTGAGTGTTGTCGTTGTTGCAGCAATTCCTACCGCGCCATTACTCGGAGTAAATGATGAGACCGAGGGAGGAGTCGTATCAGGTGAAGGACCGGAGCTTGCCGCTTGTGTTGTCGCACTTGCTGATCCGGATTGCCCGGAGTAGTTCGAAGCGGAATCAAACGCTTCAACGGTATACGTATAGCTCGTACTTTGCGTCAAACCCGTACTTGAATATGTCGTCGCGGTTGTGGTCGCGATGATCGCACCTCCCCTGCGCACCACATAGCCCGCGACTGCCACATTGTCCGTCGATGCAGTCCACGAAAGATTGATCTGCGTATCGGAAATTGCCGTTGCAGTAAGACCGGTCGGTACCGAGGGAGGAGTCGTATCGTTCACCACGGAAACACTCACCGTGAATTGATTCCCCGCCGCAAGTACCGAGAGCGTGGGGTATGGCACCGCAAGTAAAAAAATTATTACGAGCACTGCTGCTCTGCGAATTTTTTTATACATACTGACGTTATGCTGAATGTTATACATGTTCAATTCACTGCACGGTGTGCATTCTTAATTGGCGATCAGCGTCAGCGTTGAAGTTGCCGTATAGGTGCCGACCGGTTGTGTATTTGAAACCCCCGACTCAGCGCGAAAACGGATGGTTGTCGCTGTTCCGGAAGGATTGTTCGCCGTCGTGCGGGATGCAATCGTTGTGGCGGTCGTTGAAACAGGATCCCAACAGGCACTTGCGGTATCAAGTGCGCCCGTGTTGCATGTCGTACCGTTATCTTTATAGCGCTGTGGGAGATCGGTACTCTCGGGACTAAATCCAAAATACGAGGTGGCGGAAGGTGTGGTAAATGTAAAGTCAGGAGCCGCACCCGCCGGAATATAATTTGCAAAACTATTAACCCCCGACTGAAGCGCCGGTGATGATGATGCCCGAATGTTCATGGTGTAGCCGGCAAGATTATCCGTGATGACAGTCCATGTTGCTGCACCGGTTGATGTACCGCCGCCTGTCGTAAGAATGGAGGGTGAAAGCGTCACATTGCCGGGAACAGAAATAGCGAGATAAATTTCTTGCATTTGCTGATATCCTGCTTTGATTTGATACGTTGCACTCGAGGAAGTGCCTGTGCCGGATTCACCGATCGTGTCTTCAATGCGATACGATGTCGACGTCGAAAGAATGCCGCCGGTATTGATACTGTCTTCTTGAATACGGTAGCTTGAACTCGACGCAACATACGCAAATGCAAAGGGAGCACCAAAGAGTAAACCTGAAGAAAAAAATACAGCAACAAGAGCGAAAGAAGGAGTGAAGCGAGGCATACTATGAAACGCTATTTCGCGAAATCTTAAGTGACCGCCGAATAAGCATGACGATCACCAAAAGACCGGTAATAAAGAAAATGACTTGCATAAGCGAAGGAAGTACCCAGAAATAGGTATCACGTTCGTCCACAATATTCTTGTATCCCCGATTCTGTTCCAAGTGGGCGGTATAGTATCCCGGGGAAAGTGGGTCCGTCAGATCGATTTCACGCATACGTGTCGCACCCGGAAGTACCACCCATGGGTCAATCGGGAGGATGTGCACTCCGCCAAAAAGCGATGTCACGGTGATACGCCCGTAAGGATTTACATGTACCCTCCCCGTATTTTCATATGCGACCTGAAAACGTATCGGGTTCGCCTCGGAAGGCAGAGAGGCGTAATGTGCGCCGTTAAAGAGTCCGAACGCAACAAGTTTTCCTTCTTCTTTCACATTACCTGCAATACGCACGTACAATGTTGTTGCGATACGATTTTTGACTTGCACACTTGCCGCTCCATGAATATCCGGAGAGGTAATTTGCGAAAACTCAAATACCACCGCACCATAACGGCCTCCGGGTTCAACCGATTCGGGAATGTGAATCGTTATGGGAACAATGGTTTCTTTCCCTGAAAGAAGCTGGAGCGGTGCACTTCCGAAGGTCAAAAAATTGTTAATTGAGGAGCCCCCCCCACCCTCCGAAACAAGTGCGATAGGTGCATCAACAGGAGAAACTTGTGTGGTCGCCGCGATGTCTTCGCGCGAAGTCTCAACACGAAGCGGAAAGGGTGTGCCATTGTTCAGTGTAATATTTACCACCTTCGTTTCCCCCGGCATCATAGTAAGTTCCACTTTCCCCGGACGCACGACAAACATCCCCGACGGGGGCACATCGGCAAAAACCGCTGCGGGAAATGTAAAAATTCCTGATAAAAAAAGAAGACTAAACAAACACTGTCGCACAGAAATATTGCGCCATACCATATTCCTCAGTATAGCAAGCAAAAAGAGAATTTGCAGTTCCGATCATTCGGCATTTTTTTCTGTTGAGGAAGCCATCGGGACAATAGCATATTCATACGGCTTTCCCGTTTCATGGAGAAAAACAGGGCGAACGACAATCGAATTCGCTTTAGAACCCTTACTGACAAGGACTTCATCGGAAAATGGAAGCGTCAGTGTGACAGGCGAAGGAGAGACTGCTTGGGGGGGAGATTGAAAATTTTCCGTTACTGCGCCCACACCGGCAACTTGGGTGATGCCATTGGGAGGACTAAATTTTTGCACCACAAGTCCACCGAGTAAAAACGGAGAGGCGACGATCATTATCGCAAACGCAATATTAAATCCGGGACTCTTCATTAAGGGATGGGACTCGCGCACCGAAGGAAGATGTTCGCTTGCAACAACTGGCAGTGCTTCCTTTTGTGCATCGCGCATCATCTGATGCATCGTACGCATTGCGGGAACAGCCACAGGAACACGCGAAGGGAGATTGGCTTCCTTTTCTGAAATCTCCGGAGTCAGAGCGGGAGAAACTTTTGCAAAGAGTGCCGGGAAAAGCGGCAGTGATTCATGGTGCTCCGTCGCATCGAGCGAGGTCTGTATCGGATGATAGGGCGATTGCTCCCGAGTAACCTTTTGATTCAGTAAAAGTTCATCCCAATGATCCTTGACCTCGGGTATTTGTGCTGTACGTGACGAAAGTGATTCATTCTTCGTTCGTGATTGCTCTTGTCGCTCCCAGGTCGGTTTTGCAAACATTGATGCTCCGATAATATCCTGCATCCCCGGCTTGTGTGGAACAGGAATTTTAAGAGATGGTTGCGAAGGAGTGGTTGGGACGGAGGATTGTTCGGGAATAGATTCCACTTCAATCTTCGGCATTGGGCGGCCGGAAAGCGGTGTCTTCATGTTTACATTAAGCATTGGAGACATAATGGGAATATGCGGAAAGACCGGAGGCGGCATCTCTGTCTTTACTGTCACAGGATTGGAAACCGCCACAGATGCGGAAATCGGAGATGGGGGTTTAATAGGAAAAGAATCCTCAACTTTTTCGGTGGCTTTCGGAGCGACTTTTACTTCGGGAAGAGGTGCCGCCGCAACATTTTCTTTTTCTTTGGGCACAGGAAGTGCTGTCGATATCTTTTTTTCCTCAGAAACTGGTGCGATCTGCGATACTACTTTTTGTTTTTCAACAGGGAGTGGTGTGCTGATTTCAAATTGTGGCAACGGTGGTAGAGTTGGGGTGGGAATCTTTGCCTCCACCTTAGGGAGAGGTTGTTCCACAAGGTCTTGCGGGGTGGCACGACTCCCCTCGTCTTTCATTTCCTCGGGATGGAGCGGGTCCGACACAACGGCACGCCCCACAAATGAAAGCGTACCAAAATCTGAAACTTTTCCATCAACACGAGTGATCTCGGTAAAACGGGGAATCTGAGGTGTAAGCGTAATTTCTTCGGTAGCGACGGCGGGACTTACGAGTGGGATATCATCGGCGAGAGGCGGAGGGGAAGCAGTCACCGTACTCACTGTTTTCAGTGCAGCGGATGTTGGGAGAATTTCTGAAACAGGAGCGGGAACAGTCAGTTCATTTTTATCGACAAAGGTAATCCCTTCATAGGAGAGCAAAATGGTATGCGTCTCGCGCAAGAGCGACTCAAGTTCAATAACGTGCTGATCGTTAGTCCAAAGACGATACTCCACCTTATTCAAACGACAAAGACGCTCGAGATAATCTTTGGTATAGCCGGAAAGCTTTGCTCCCACCTCAAGGGTGACAAATTTTTTTTCCTTTCCCTCCTCGGAAAGCTGTGCGAGCGTTTTTGCACTCTGATCCATAGAACTCAGAATACAACAATCACAGTAAATCGCAATGGAGTTATCGTCTTTAAAAAGCCTTTTCTTGGGACTTACGCAAACGGATGAGATTCGCGTTTTGCGTAGGTCACATTCTACCTGAGTAACTCTTTGAATATCTCACCCAACATCTGCGGATTTGCCGAACCCTTGCTCGCCTTCATCCCCTGTCCGACAAAAAATTGAAGAAGTGCAATTTTGCCTGCTTTATAGTCAGCAACTACTCCGGGATTTGCGGCGATAATTTCCTCTGCGATTTTTTTGATCGCTTCGGGGTCGCTCTTCTGGATGAGTCCTTCGCGCTCGGCGATTATCTTTGGCTCACCTCCTTCTTTATACATGAGGGCGAGCGTATCCTTTGCTCCGCGGCTTGAGAGCTCACTCCCCTTCACCATATGAATAAGCGCGATAAAATTAAGCGGCGTCATGGCACCCAGAGTGCCTCCCGCCGTCTTCGTGAGTGCGGCCAAATCCGAAGAAATATAATTGGAAGCAAGTTTCACAAGCTCTGTATCACCGTCGCAATTTTTGACCACTTCATCAAAAAAGTTACCCAGTATCGGATCATTTACATAGAGTTCAGTAATATGTGAAACAAAACCGAAATTTTCTTCCAAGCGGCGGCGCTTCTCCCACGGAAGCTCGGGAAGCGCCGGGAGCAATTCATAATTTTTTCCGAAGACTTCGGTGACCATAAGTTTGGGCAAATCCGGATCGGGAAAATAACGATAGTCATTCGCACTTTCCTTCTTGCGCTGACTGAATGTCTTGCCGGTATTCTCATCCCATCCGCGGGTCTCCTGCACGAGCATCCCTCCCTGTGCGAGCACTTCCGCATGTCGCGCAATTTCAAAGTTGATCGCATCACCGACCGACTTGAATGAGTTCAAATTTTTCACCTCGACTTTTGTACCAAAGGTATCCGTTTCTGAAATGGAAATATTTGCTTCGACACGCATCTCCCCTTTTTCCATGTTCGCATCCGATGCGCCAAGGTAGCGTAAAAGAAGCTGCAGTTCTTTTGCAAATTGCATTGCTGTTTCCGCATCGTGAATGACCGGCTCCGTCACCAGCTCCATGAGTGGCACTCCCGCACGATTGTAATTGATGAGACTATAATTTCCTTGATCGTGTTGTGAGCTTCCTGTGTCTTCCTCAAGATGAATGCGGGTGAGCTCCACCCCTCCGAGCACACCGCCTGAAACAAGCGGGTATTTGTATTGACTGATCTGATACCCCTTCGGGATGTCGGGGTAAAAATAATTCTTACGATCCCACTCAGTGAAGTCGGCAAGGGTGGCACCGATCGCCTTTCCCACGCGAAGGACATGTTCCACCGCCTTTTTGTTGATAACGGGAAGCGTCCCCGGCTGTGCAGTACACACAGGGCAAATATTCCAATTGGGGCGATCCTCATCGGGATTATTTTTGCAATGACAAAACATCTTCGTCACCGTTTTCAGCTCCGCATGTATTTCGAGACCAATAGTTACCTTATATTCCATAGATTAAAATATTCTAACATAAAATTCTTATCGTGATTTATAGACAAAAAGGAGAATTAGGGTATTGTGAAAATAGGCAGCACAAAAGATGGCTATACTGGTTTTTTCAACAATCTTATTAAGGAGAGTAATAATGAACTTCGGAAAACATCATGTCCTTTGCGACAAAGTACCCGATGAAAGAGGAGGGCATGGCACAGTTGAGTTTGAGCGTGCATGTCAAAGAGAAGAGAGGGGGTATTTTATAAAACAAGACCTTCTCAGATCAAAAATCGGATTACCCATTACTTTGAAAAAGTATGACGGTACGACAATAAGCGGGGTGCTTAAAAAGTTAGAACCCAATGGGGTAAAATTGGATTCGGTTACAGTTTACTTTTCCCAAATTGCATTAGTTGAATAAATTAAAAAGCGGCTCAAACGAGCCGCTTTTTTATTTTGCCAAATCCTCGAGCACGCAAACGGCGTGACCTTCGGGTTTTACTTTTGTGTAGACTGCTTCGAGTTTGCCGTCAGCGCCAATGACAAATGTTGAGCGTTCAATACCCATGTATTTTTTGCCATACATGCTTTTCTCGATCCACACGCCATACGCCTCCGCAACCTTGTGGTCTTCGTCTGCCAAAAGTGGGAAAGTAATATGTTCTTTCGCAATAAATTTATGATGGCTTTCAATTGAATCGGGGCTCACCCCATACAACACAATTTCTTTGCCGGTAAATTTTTCTGCGAGAGCGCTAAATTCATGCGCCTCTATGGTGCATCCACTCGTCATATCTTTCGGATAAAAATAGAGCACAACGCGCTTGCCTTTCAGTTCGGAAAGGGTCACTTCTTTCCCCTCCGTAGAAGGAAGAGTGAAATCAGGAGCGCTGTCGCCAATCTGTAGTGTGGGTGAAGTTGTCATGACATTCAATATAACTAATATTTTCCATCATAGCATACCGCCCTTGTCAGAGGGATAAATTCGGGTAGGATAAGGCAAGATTTTAGTCGTTCTTCGAAAGGAAAAGAGGATGTTCTTATTTATCTTGTGGTCTCTTGTAACACTCAGTACTTTTTGGTTTATCGTCTGCGTTCTCCTCAAGGCATCGGTACGCGAGCGCGATCCGGCATCATGGCACTATCGCTTCATTTACTTTTACGGAGAAGAGACACCACCAAGAAATTCCTGCGATTATTTTCGTAAACTTTTCTTCTGCCCTTACCTCCTCTCGCTTACCTGCATTGGTATCTGCAGTATTGCACTTGGCTTTCTCTTTCTGGATTTCATTTGGCGACCGTTTATCTTTGGGTCATATAGCGAGTACAAAAATGGACGCCGTAGTTATGCTACTGCAAACCCTTTCAAGCGGCATTATTGGGAAAAGGTCATGAAGCATGAGCCTCGTAGATCATACGGGAAAAAAGTTTTGCCATTTCCGCCTTATTATCTCTATATCCTCGGATTCGTGGTATGGGGATTCATTGCATTTATTCCTTATGTCCCCTCGCTCTTCACTCCAGGGAGTGATGCATTGCATGCCCTCTATGTTATTGCGATGATTGTCGGTGCAATTGCATGTATCATCACATTGGTTGCCCTGCGCCATAAATTCAAGGCAATCTGGGATGTACTCACCGATAAATTGTGCTTTGATTTGCCTCTCAAACAAGATCACGAACATTCTGAATCTCAATAACAAAAACGCCCGAAGCTTGGGCGTTTTCTTTTTTTACTCATCCACATCCACCTTAGGACTTACGCAAACGGATGAGATTCGCGTTTTTCCGCCCGAGTGATTTCGGAGAAGCTGTACGTGGTGGTACTGCTTCCCGAAGCGCTTGGGAGAAAAACGTGAAGATCGCCGTTTGTGTATGTCCTATTCTTTGGCGCGCAAGAGCTTCACTAATTCGTCGGAAAATACCTTGATCGCAGGATCGTCAAAAATCGAGATGGTGAAGATGGGTTTTTTGAATTGCGCTAATTTCTTTTTTGCCGCTTCAAGTGTCGCCTCATCAACCATATCCGTCTTGGTGAGCAAAATGATCTCATCTTTATTTGCCAACTCTTCCCCATATGCTTCAAGCTCTTTACGAATTGTCTTGTATGCCTCGAGTACATCATCATTCTCAAGTGAGATCAAATGTGCAATCATCTTCGTGCGTTTGATATGGCGTAAAAATTTGTGTCCCAAACCTCTCCCCTCCGAAGCCCCTTCAATAAGCCCCGGGATGTCTGCAAGAATGTATCCATAGAACGCACCGAGATTAGGCTCGAGTGTTGTGAATTGATAGCTCCCCACTTTTGCACTTGCATTGGTGAGCACATTTAAGAGCGATGATTTTCCCGCATTTGGAAATCCCGCAAAGCCGACATCGACAACAAGTTGGAGTTCGAGATAAAAATCCGCCTCTTGGCAGGGATAACCGGGGGTGGTCTTTGTTGGGGTTTGATTGGTGGAACTTTTGAAGTGTTCATTCCCGAAGCCGCCGTCACCGCCTTTCAGTAAAAGGAGGGGTTCATTTTCCGTCAGTATATGAATGACTTTACCCGTGGAAAGATTTTTGAGCACCGTTCCGATTGGAAGCTTCAAGGTGAAGTCTTCGCCGTTCGCACCATGAAGACTGTCCTTCTTTCCCGGTTCACCGTCTTCGGCGCTAAACCCTTTTTCATGACGATACTTAAAGAGCAGTCCGAGATCGCGCGATCCGACAACATAAAAATTTCCTCCGCGGCCGCCATCGCCGCCTGAGGGTCCGGCAAACTCTTTTCCTTTTTCATGCCGCAAACGCTCAACTCCGGGACCTCCGGATCCTGAACGTAAATGCAAGGTTACTTCATCAACAAAAGCCATATGTTAGTAGGTAGTGAGTAGTAAAAAATCCAAATTAATTTATCAGTCCCAACTGCGGGTCTCGTTCACGCGATGCTTGTCGCGATAGGCTTTTTCAAGATCCACATCAAAAGTATTAGCGAGATCCATGAGATAGTTCAGTACATCGGCAAATTCTTCTTCGAGGTGTGCACGAGCCTCTTCACTTTTTGCTTTTTTTGAATATAGTCCCGAAGTGTTGCGGATCTCTTTTGCAAGCTCACCCACTTCTTCGACAAAAAGAAGGAATTTTTCAGTATGAGTATTCTTGTCCCAGCCACGCTCGCGACACACCTCACTAATATGCTGCTGGAGATCTTGGAGTGTCGGTTTTTCTTTGAGCGGTATCATGTTGATGTTCAAGGGCTTATCCTACGCATTTAATGCCAATTCTGCAAGTGCGAGTGCGCCTTCCTTACTCTCCGCAACAGCAATATAGAGTTTATCGTGGCAAAAAACCGCATCGGGAACTCCGGTAATTTCGCGCAATTTTTCTCCTGTCATACCGGCCCACGCAATGGGCAAGTTCTTTCGACTGGTAAATCCGTAGACATTATCGCGCACCGCTTCCACTTCGAAGTGTGTATTCTGATTTTTTGGTTTGACTACATACAAGGGCTCGGGATGACCGGCAAGCACTTCCTGCCAAGGATAAGGCTTATCAAGAAGGATGAATCGTTTATCTTCCGCCTTCTGATAGGCCGCTTCAACCATCTGCTTGCCAAGGATCTTATCCTGTTCCACCACAATCGCAAGCTCAAGCATCCGCCGGAAGAAGGTAACAAGCTCCATAAAACGCGCGTCAAAGGATTCGCTCGACTTCCATGTGGGGCGAAACATTGCAACAACAAAATGAAGGAGTAGCGGGTCGGTATCGGGACGCACTTTTGTATAGTGTTCAATACCATTATCACCCAAATCAACCGGATATCCGATCTGCCGATCAATAGCCTCCGCGACTTCCTTTGATCCCGCAATCGCTTCACCATAATGTTTCCAGACAAGTCCAAAGGAAGAATACGGGATACCGTTTGTGCGCACATCCGCGCCGCCGTGCTGATGATGGTCGAAACGATTCGTCGCAGGATCATAGACACCGCCCACATCAAGCACATAATCCCCTGTTGCAATCACTTCGGGGTCACGAGTGCGGATGACTTCATAAGGTTTTCCTTTAAGATAAATTTCAAGTGCGGCAACAGCCAAGAGCTCATCCGCATGAAATGAACCGCTATGGGTGATGATGCGAATGGTTTTTTCCATAGCAATTTAATTGCCGCCAACCTTACCGTCCGAGCCGAGAATAATGCGATCAAGGATAGTAGAGATGACGGAAACAATCAGCGCACCCAAGATCGCCCACCAAAAACTCTCCACCGTAAATCCATGCACGAATCGCGTTGCCGCCCAAAAGAGAAAACCGTTCAAAACAAAAGTGAAAAGTCCGAGTGTGAGAATATTGATCGGAAGCGTAAAAATAAGCAAGAGCGGGCGGATAAGGGCATTTAATATTCCGAGTGCGAATGCCGCCCACAGTGCCGCGACAAAATCAGTCACATGAATACCGGGAAGAAAATTTCCCACAATAAGGATGGCGAGCGCATTAATGAACCATTTGACGATAAGTGTTGTCATAACTCTAGTCTAGCACAAAATCATATGTTCCCAATACTTATTCATCGGACCTACGCAAACGGATGAGATTCGCGTTTTTCCGCCCGAGTGATCTCGGAGAAGCTGTACGTGCGAGTACTGCTTCCCGAGTCTCGGGCAGAAAAATGCGAAGATCGCCGTTTTGCGGAGGTCCGACAGCTAAAACAAAAAACCCCGACAAGTGTCAGGGGTTTTTGAAATGTAACAATATAAATATTGTTACTCAATAAATATACTCCCTCCCCGCAAATGGCACAAGCGGGACCTGTGGATAACTTTTGATCCGAAAAAGCCCTTAATTTGTAGGGTTTTTTAAGAGCCTGTCCACTATCTCATGTCTTTCCATAAATCTGCACATTTCGTCGCGAAAATTATTCATTTTGAGGAGTCATATCGGGATACGACGACGAAAAATGGAGAATTTGCAGCAGAAATGTGCAGAGTTTGGAAGACAAGTCTCATCTTCTTTCAATTACGGTGAGATAGTGGGCAGGCTCTAAGGCAACATCAATTTTTTCCCTTTTTTTGTGAGCAAAGCTTCTTGGAGTAAATCATCGACAATGTTGTCGACAAGCTTATGTTCAAGTTTGAGCACCGAGCGGAGGTGAACAAGAGTGGTCGTTTTCTTTTCCGTGAGGAGCTTCAAAATTTGTCCGCGATAAAAACGTCGCGAGTCTTTGAATTTTGTTTGCGGTTTTTTGTAAACAAAATCTCCAACCTTTCCGTGGAATTTCATAAGCGGACACCCCGGTGAATGATTGCGCGCGGTACAACACAACGCACCAAGATCGAGCATGGCATAATTCCATGCTCTTCCCTTTCCTTTCGGAATAAGTGTCTGCGCAAAAACATACAAGTCTTTATCACTCGGAATTTTCTTCTTGAAAAATACCCTCACAAGAATCCGACGAATGTTCGTATCGATCATCGGAGTCTCGTGTCCAAACGAAAACGCAAGAAGTGCCCCTGCGGTAGAAATACCGATCCCGGGAAGTTTTTTAAGCTCCTCAAAATCATCCGGAAATTTTCCACAATACTCCGAGACAACCATCTTCGCGCATTCATGCAAATATTTTGCACGACGATTATAACCCAGCCCACTCCAGAGCGTGAGCACTTCCCCAAGAGGAGATTTCGCAAGTGCATGAACATTCGGAAACCGTTTCAAAAATTGAGCATATTTTGTACGAACACGCTCCACCTGTGTCTGCTGCAACATTATTTCTGAGACAAGAATCTTATAAGGGTCGCGTGTGCGCCGCCACGGCATATCGCGATAATGCGTCTTATGCCACGCAAAAAGAATTTTTGTGAAATCGGATTTTTTCTTCGTTGTTACCACGCCAATGATTCTCGCACAGAAAAAAGCCCCCGACAATCGAGGGCTTTATAAAGCAAACAATGCATTAAAGAAAATTATCAAGAAACAAGACCCAAATGCACGGCAAGTGCGTCCGGATTTAAGTCACGCCCACGGAATGCGCGGAAACTTTCCACCATCGGACGCGAAGCGCCGACTTCAAGTATCTCGCGTAAATACCGCAATGCAACATCGCGGGAATAAACATCCCCACTTTCTCTAAATGCCGCAAAGACATCCGCAACGAGCCCGTCCGCCCACATATAGCTGTAATATCCCGCGCCATACCCACCGGCAAAGATATGACTGAACGAATTGGCAGGACGGGCGTAATCGGGAAGAAGAGGTAAAGCAAGCTGGTGACGTAGCTCTTTCCAAAATATATTCGGATCAACGGGATGCGTGGGATTATATTTCGCATACATCGTCATATCGTAAATGCCATAGAAAAATTGACCTAAGGCAAATAACCCGCAATTGAAATGTTTTGCTCCAATAAGCTTTTGGATAAGATCGTCGGGAATCATTGCACCTGTTTCTTTGTGTGCAGACATGCGGCGAAGCATATCTTCTTCCCAACCCCATGATTCCATCAGCTGACTCGGGAGCTCCACCGCATCCCATTCGACATGCATCATCGAAATGTCCGTATACTCCGTCTTTCCCAACAAAAGATGCATCACATGACCCGCTTCATGGAAATATGTCGTCAATTCAAGATGAGAAAGGTATGCTTCTCCCCCGCCAACAGGCTTTGCGATATTGCAATTCAGATATGCGACAGGAATTTGAGTTCCGGAGGAAAGCGCGAGCTGAAGGACAACATCATCCATCCACGCACCACTTCGCTTTCCTTGTCGCGCAAAAAGATCAGCATAGAAGGCACCCCGCAACACACCGTCCGCATCGTAGACTTCGAAGAAATGCACATCGGGATTGTACACGGAAACATCCGTGCGCTCCTTGAGCGTAACTCCGTAGAGACGATTAAGTAAATACGCAAACCCTTCCGCAACTTTCGTAAACGGAAAATATTGGCGCACCTCCTCTTGATCGACACCGTGCTTGAACTGAGACATGCGCTCAGCAACAAAGGCGGTGTCCCATGCTTCAATCGAAGTAATTCCCAGTTCGCTTTTGGCAAACTCGCCCATTTCATTCCACTCAACCGTTACCTTCGCCTGCGCAAGTGGAACAAGTTTTTGAAGAAAAGCGAGTACGCCATCGGGGCCGATCGACTTTGCCATTTTTTTTGCCAATGAAAGCTCGGCGGCATTTTGGAAACCTAAAATTTGCGCATGTTCATGTCCAACCGCCAACAACTGACCAATAATCAGTCCGTTATTCCATTTTCCTCCATTGGGACCCAATTCCGAAGCTTTTATGGCATTTGCCGCATAAACTTCTTCGCGTAATGTGCGATTTTCGGCTTGCTCAAGTACGGCAATTAAAACCGGCTGCTGCAAGGTAATGAGCCACCCTGAAAGCCCTTTCTTTGCGGCATCTTCATACATACTCTTTTTGTTTTCTTCCGGAATTCCCGCGAGGAGCGCTTCATCGGTTACCAGTTTTGTCCACGCATCGGTTGCCGCGAGCTTGTTGTTACTAAAATCATTTGTCAGTTTTGTCCCCTGCTCGGCCAACTCCTTCAGGCGTGATTTTTTTTCAGCGGGAAGATTCACACCACCAAGCTCAAATGATTTGATCGCCTCGTCAATAATGCGTTTTTGAATTGATGAGCACTGTGCATAGTCGGCACTTGCTTGAAAACGCACATGGGCTTGATACAAGCCTTCGTGCAACGCAAGATCGGTACCATACGCCGTCATCAGTTCCGATGCACGATTTTCAATTTCCTCAAGCTCAGGATAACGCAGTCGCTCAGTACCGGACAAATGACCCATCGGACCATATATTTTTTTGATACGATCTCCAAGCTCATCCCATGCGGTAACCAAATCATGCCATGTCGGATTGAGTTTTGCGGCGGTGAAATCAGCAAGTGCTTTCTGCTCCTTGAGCAATGCTTCGAGTTCGGACAGCACCTCTGCCGAGTTGAATGTCGACCAATCGGGAAGGGTCAGAATGCGTGTACCACCCTCGGGTGTTGTTTGTGTTGTTTGGGAAAATTTCATCATAATTCCTTTGTGGTAATGAGCCTGTATCCGCCCTTATCCTACGTACACCAAAGAAACGTGTCAATCAACGGAAGGTTCGTCTTGTTTAATGGCGCGGCCTTTCATGATTTCGGGATAAATTTCGAGGAGAGTGAAAAAAAGTACAAAGACAATCGGGCCGGCAAGAAAGCCGACGGGGCCGAAGTACGCGAGTCCGCCGAGTACTGAGAGAAAAATCAGGAAAGGATGAATCTTCATCGCGCGACGCATCAAAAGCGGCCGTGCAATATTATCAACCGTCCCGACCACCACAACACCCCACAACAAAAAACCGAGTGCCGATAACGAAGATCCCTGGAAAAATAAAACAACAGCCCATGGAATGACAACAAGCGCGGTACCGAGTAGGGGAACCAGAGCGGCGATAGTGGTAACGACACCCCATAACACGGGATTGGGTAAGCCAAAAATGAGAAATCCTAACCCGGTCACCAATCCCTGAAGCACCGCAACAACAAGCGATCCTCGCACCACACTTTCAATCGCCATCTCAAGTTTCGCAAGAATACTTTCATCATAGCGATCTGCAAGCGGACTCCAGCGCACGATAAATTCACGGAGTGATTTCCCGTCACGATAAAGAAAGAACATCGCAACAATAATCAAGATTGCCTCAAAGAGTACCGCAAGCGTACCCGACACAAATGAACTTAGGTTGACGCCGATAAAACGGAGGGCTTCACCAAAATAAACTCCGATATCGGTCTGCATGTGAAATGAAGGAATGATCGACTGTACATGTCTTTCGAGCACTGTCGCCACCTGAGTAAAATAGGAAAAATTCTCCTCCCCCAAAAGAAACATGCTATAGACATTGGTCACTTCTTGAAACATGAGAATACCGAGGAGTGTGAGCGGGACGAATACCAAAAATAAAACCACCAATACGGTAAGCAAGGCGGACAATCCCGTCTTGCCCCCCAAAGATTTGAGAAAATAGCGATAGACGGGAGCAAATAAAACCCCAAACACGATCGCCAAAAAAAGCGCAACGAAATATGGCTTCATGATCGCAAAGGCAAGAATGCCCGTGATGGTGAAAAGTATCCAAAAGAAAATAAGTTCCCCCCAATGTGGCTTTGACATGGAGATAAGTATATCCTATTTCGCTTTTGAGAAACAGTACTTATTGCTATTCTGCCCGCGCGCGCATGCGGTGAACATGCGTAATAAAATAAAAACCGGAACAAACGATGAGGGTCGCGGCGATTGCAAGCGGGGCGGCGGGAGAAAAGAAGGCTGCAGCCGCTCCGGAGAGGAGCGGCGGCACAGTCTGCGCAAGTGCATTTAAACTTCCGCTGATCCCCATAATCTCACCTTGAATTTCTTGTGCTGCGGAACGAGAAACAAGCGCCATCATATTTGACTGGGTCAAACCGACTGCCATGGCAAAAAATGGAGCGACAACATAAAGCCACGTGGAGTGGGTGATGCTGACAATTGCCACGATGCACAAACCCACGGTGAGCAAACTGTAGTTCAATATCTGCTGCTCGCGAAATAAGCGATTTGCGAAGCGCATGAGGACACCTTGCGTAAACACGATCCACACCCCCACATAGGCAAAATAATTTCCAATCGTTCCTTCGGAAAAATGAAAATGGGAAAGCAAGTAGACCGCGGAAAATGAAACATAAAAAGCAAAGCCCATCTGAAAGATGAAACTGGTAATAAAGAGCGGACGAAGCGTGGGAATGCGGAATGCATGCGCAATATTCTTGAGCGCCTTCCCCCATTCGATGCGTCCGCGCTTTTCACTATTTTTATTTGTCTCCTTAAAAAAATAAAAAACGAGAAACGTATTGAGCAAGGAAAGAAGTGCAGCAAACCAAAATGGGGTTGTTGCATTAAACCAAGAAAGGGCATGCGGATCAGCGAGCTTCCCTCCCACAAACGGCCCGATAATAAAACCAAGTCCAAAAGCCGCGCCGATCAATCCAAAGTTCTTTGCGCGATTCTCGGGTGTCGTTACATCCGCGATTGCCGCTTGGGCTACGACAATATTTCCTCCCGTTGCACCTGCAAAAAGTCGTGCGGCAAAAAGGAGCGGGACACTGCGGAGAAGAATTCCCATTGCAAAAAGTGCATGCCCCAAGGCAGTTCCAAAAACCGAAAATATCAGCAATTTTCGTCTTCCCAATTTATCCGAAAATTGCCCGATGATCGGCGCGGCAATAAATTGCCCGAATGCATAGCACGCAACAAGAAATCCGATAAGGAGATATCCGGTCTGTATGGACGTGCCTGCAGGAAGCAGATAGTGGGTCGAAGCCGGTGAAGCGAACAAGACAGGGATAATCGGTATGAGAATACCAAACCCGAGCATGTCGAGAAAAATCGTAAAGAATAATACACCGAGGGGATTTCTTTTACTCATGAGGGTTTGTGGTATTCATATGAAAGCCTATTATACTCTTTTGTATCATATTGCTTTATACAATGACCATTATGGAGCTTTCGTAAACCTACGATAAAAGAAATACTTTGCAGTCTCCGCAACAGCAAGATACGCAATCACAATGCCTGCTATGAAGACCAGGGAAAGCAAGGTGGGTGGAGCGAACGAGAGTAGCGGGCCAATCGGAGTATATGGTATCAGCCATGCAAGAGCGAGAGTTCCCAATACACTTCCCGTAACATACGAACTCGGTACACTTTTAAAAAATGGCACGCGTTTGGTCCGTATAACGAAGACGACTAATATTTGCGTTGCGATAGATTCAATGAACCAGCCTGTTTGAAAATGATGCTCATCCATGTGGAGCACATCATAGAGGAGATAAAAGGTAAGAAAATCAAACAATGAGCTGACGACTCCAAAAACAATAATATATTTTGAAAACTCTCGCATGTTCCAGCGCAATGGTACTACCGTTGACTCGGGATCGGTATGATCACTGGGAAGCGTAGTCTGAGAGAGGTCATACAAAAAGTTATTAAAGAGAATTTGTGAGGACAGCATTGGAAGAAACGGGAGGATCACGGACGCCCCCATCATCGAAAACATGTTGCCAAAATTTGAACTGAAACCCATCTTAATATACTTGAGCGTATTCTGAAATGTTTTCCTGCCCTCAACAACACCATCTTTGAGTACATGGAGGTCTTTGGTCAGCAAAATAATATCAGCAGTTTCCTTTGCAACATCGACTGCGTTGTTGACCGAAATACCAACATCAGCAGCCCTTAAGACTGGAGCATCATTGATACCGTCACCCATGTAGCCGACCGTATGTCCCGCCTTGCGCAAAACTCCGACAATACGTTCCTTTTGTTCAGGTGAAACGCGTGCAAAAATAGTGAGCGCATCCATTTTCAATGCAAGTTCCGAATCCGAGAGTTTGTCGAGCATCGCCCCCACCAGTATTCCTTTGACCTCAATCTCAAGATCTCGACAAATCCGCGCAGTGAGAATCTCACTATCACCCGTAATGATCTTCACTTCGACCGCAAGTGCGCGTAATTCTTCAAGTGCGGTGCGCGCACTCTGTTTTGGTGGATCGAGAAATGCGGCAAATCCAAGGAAGGTCATTCCCTCTTCTTCCTTGCGCTCGTATCTTACACGATCTTCTTTGGGGAGAACCTTCACCGCAATAGCAAGAACTCGGTAACCATCAGCAGAAAGACGATCATATTCCGCTCGCGCTTCCTTTGATATTTCGTCGCTGAACGCAATCTGATTGTCCGCTCGTTCGAGTGAAGATACGATCGACAACACACTTTCAGGTGCACCCTTCGTGATCATCAAGCGGCGATCTCCGTGTTCAATAACTATCGAATCACGCTTACGCTCAAAATCAAACGGAATCTCATCAATCTTTACATATGCACGAGTATCCATTTTACCGTGAGCTTGGATTGCGGCATCAAGCGGACTTTTGCGCGCAGTGTGATAAATACTGCTGAGATATGCATTCAGAAGAACTGACGATGAATCAGCACCCGACAAATCAACGCATTTTACCAGTTCAATTTTATCCTCGGTAAGTGTTCCGGTTTTGTCTGTGCAAAGAATATTCATACTGCCGAAATTCTGAACCGCAGCAAGATTCTTCACAATAACTTCTTTTTTTGCCATCACGAGAGAGCCGTGCGAAAGGGCAACCGACATAATAACCGGAAGAAGCTCCGGCGTAAGACCCACGGCAATAGCAACAGCAAAAAGAAACGAATCAAGGACTCCGCGTCCGAAATATGCATTGAGTAAAAAAACGATAAGCACCATGACAAAGGTGAGTCGCATGATGAAAACACTAAATTCCTTCAGTCCTCGATCAAAACTTGTTTCTTCTTCATTTGAAGAAAGCCGCTCGGCAATCTTACCAAACTGTGCGCGCGCGCCGGTTTGCATAACTATCGCAAGCGCATATCCGGTTACCACCGAAGTGCCCATAAAGACAGCGGTTTCATCCATAAGCGTGAGTGTCTCACCCAACTCTGGAATTACTTGCCTAATGTGTTTTTCGACAGGAAAAGATTCTCCGGTGAGTGCGGATTGGTTTACAAAAAAATCATCAGCGGAAAGAACAAGACAATCAGCAGGGATGACATCTCCCGCGGAGAGCTCGATGGTATCTCCCGGCACAAGCGCATGAAATGAAATTTCTTGTTTCCGCCCATCACGAAATACGGTTGCGGTCGATGCGACTTGGGCAATTAATTTTTCGGCAACTTTCTCAGATTTATGACTATTGAAGAAGTCGAGTATTGCAGACATGAACACCATCACCATGATGATGGTTGCACTCACGCGTTGCCCCAAAAAGAATGAGGCGGTGGCTGCGGCAATGAGAAGCAGGAGCAGAGGGCTATTAAACTTTTTAATAAATGCAATAATCGGACGCAGGCGTTTGCGATGATAAATTATATTTTCGCCATACGTAGCCATGCGTGCTTCAACTTCGCGAGAAGTGAGTCCTTTTGTGAAAGCGAGTTGAGTTTTTTCAGTCATATCTCTTATTGTAGCCAAAAAGCGCGCGAATACGAAGCGGATTATGCCAGGCGAGATATTTCACATGCTACATATGAGCAAAGCGAGCATTGAATCCCATTTTGTATTCGTGCAAACAACCATCATCGCCCGGATCACTTCTTCTCTACAAACCGTCGATGCTCCTCAGTATCCAATGCTCCACAACGTTTATACTTCTTTCCACTTCCGCAGGGACAAGAGTCATTACGGCCAATTTCTTTCTCCCCTTTTGGTTGAGAAGAATTTGAGGCGGGAGCGCCGGTATTCGCTCCTCCGGCAAGCGTCATCTGCGATTCGACTTTTTTGAGCTCTGCTTCGGCTTGGACAAACGCCCCCACTTGAATACGCGGAATCATTTCAAGAATCTGAGCGGCAATACCTTCTTCCATTTCACGATAAAGCCGGAGTGCCTCGCGCTTATACTCGACAAGCGGATCACGCTGTCCGTAGGCACGGAGGTTCACCGATGAACGGGCATAATCCATAAGCTCAAGATGATCGATCCAAAACATATCATTGGTCTGAAGGGCAAGACGGCGCACCACATCATAAAATGCATCTTCACCGATTGCGGCGATCTTTTCATCGGCATGCTTTCGTGTCATTTCCCCAAGTTCATCTTCCTGTTCCTTGGTCTCCTCGGTAAACGAAGCTGAGAGAGGCTGCGTGCTCGCGGCATCGGTAATCAAATTCTCAAAATATTCTTTCACTTCGTCCTTAGTCCCAAGCAAAAGCTTGCGGCGGCGCGCATACATTGTTTGGCGGTGCAGATTGATGACATTGTCATACTGAAGCACATGCTTACGTGAATCAAAATTGAAACCCTCGATCTTTGTCTGCGCACTTTCAAGCGCCTTGGTGATCATACGATTTTCAATCGGTTCATCTTCGGGAATTCCAAAGCGGCCCATCATGGTTTTAATTGCGTCGGAAGCAAAGATGCGCATGAGCGAGTCCTCAAGTGAAACATAAAATTGCGTTTCACCCGGATCTCCCTGACGACCCGAACGACCGCGGAGCTGATTATCAATACGACGCGCATCGTGTCGCTCCGTACCAAGCACAAAGAGTCCGCCGACATTTTTTACGGATTCATATTCCTCCTCTGTTGCGGGATTTCCGCCGAGTTTAATATCGACACCGCGACCCGCCATATTGGTCGCAATGACCACGGAATTTTTGCGCCCTGCTTGCGCAATGATTTCTCCCTCACGCTCGTGATTTTTTGCATTCAAGACTTCATGAGGAACTCCCTCCCGCTCAAGAAAGGCCGAAAGCAATTCATTCTTCTCAATCGAGACCGTACCAATCAAGACCGGTTGACCCTTCGCGTGAACTTCTTTCACCTTGCGCGCAATGGCAGTGAATTTTCCGGTTTCAGTTTGGAAGATGAGATCATTCTGATCAAGACGTGCCGAAGGACGATGTGGTGGGACAGGAAGTACGTCGAGGCCGTAAATTTTAGTAAACTCTTCAGCCGAGGTTGCGGCGGTTCCCGTCATTCCTGAAAGTTTTTCATAGAGCTTGAAATAGTTTTGAAACGTAATCGACGCCATGGTGCGCGATTCCTGCTCCACCTTGACACCCTCCTTGGCTTCAATTGCCTGATGAAGTCCTTCCGACCAACGTCTGCCCGGCTGGAGACGGCCCGTAAATTCATCGACAATGATGACTTCGCCATTGCGTACCACATATTCACGATCGGCCAAAAAGAGGGCCTTGGCACGAACGGCGGTTTCAAGGTGATGCACATATTTAATACCTTTTTCCGTGTAGATATTTTCGACTCCCAAGAGCTGTTCGGCTTTGGTGATTCCCGCATCGGTGATTTGGATCGCTTTCAACTTTTCATCAATCGTATAGTCATCCCCTTCCGAAAGCTTGCGTGCGATTTGCGCAAAGGTGCCGTAGAGTGATTCGGAATCTTGCGCGGGGGCGGAGATGATAAGCGGAGTGCGCGCCTCATCGATCAAAATAGAGTCGATTTCATCAACAATGGCGTAATGATGTTCGCGTTGGCGAAGATCTTTCGCTTCATAAGAAATATTATCCCGCAAATAGTCGAAGCCGAATTCATTGTTGGTACCATAGGTAATGTCCGCCGCATATGCCTCGCGTCGCGTACAAGGGCGCAAAAATTCATAAAATACTCGGAAGGAGCCGACTTCATCGCGATCTTCATCACGTGCTTCTTGAGTGGGGTCATAGAGATATGAGGCGTCATGATTGATCACACCGACCGAGAGGCCGAGAGATGCGTGAATCTGACTCATCCACACCGCATCGCGGCGAGAAAGATAATCATTGACCGTCACCACATGAACACCCTTTCCGGTAAGCGCATTCAAATACGTCGGTAGCGTTGCGACGAGCGTCTTCCCTTCTCCGGTTTTCATTTCGGGGATTGCGCCACGATGGAGAATGATGCCTCCCAAGAGCTGTACATCGTAATGGCGCTGCCCCAACGTGCGTCGCGCCGCCTCACGCACCACCGCAAATGCTTCTGGGAGAATGTCGTCGACCGTTCTGCCACCCTGAAGCTGCTCCTTAAATTGCACTGTCTTCGCCGCAAGCTCCACATCCGAAAGCGCCAAAAGCGCCGCCTCTTCATTATTAATAGCGTCAACAATCGGCAGGAGTTTTTTCACCTCCCGCACACCTTCATCCCCAAATATTTTCTTTAAAATTTGCATAGTTTTTTACCCTACATGTCGATATTTGCTCACAATACGCCAGATTGAAATTCCACAAAAGATACCGTAGAGGATGATATAGAGCAATGCGTCAAAAGAACCGGACATAAGGCCACCACTGCGATCGCTATGAATGAGTACGCTAAATACCATGATGCTTGGTGCCGCCCAAACTGCAAAACCCATCCAATGCTCAAAAACTTTTTGCGGCATTTTATAAGTGATGAGAGAAAATAGAAGAGTGGGAATTCCAATAAAAAGAAGAGGTCCAATTGGTTCCAAAAAAGTAAGAATAGAATCACATAAAGTCCCCCAACTACACGCACGAGTGGATCCCATCATCATCAAAAAAATCAGTAAGAGACTGAGACTGAGACTGAGACTGAGTATACCCTTCTTTGTCATCAATTTTTTCATATTTAGTAGATTAAATTAATCTTCCCCTGCTTCGTAATGATGCTCGGCACAATGAATCCGGGAATTTTTGTTTTCACCGGTCTCGTATCCACCTCCTCTCCCTCTTCCACATCATTGTCACTGTCATCCATATCAATGGGTTTCTGCATGATCACCGTGATGTTTTTCTTTGGACGATAGTGGGATTCGATAACGACGGTACTTGTACTGAATGTTGAGACAAACTTCTTGTATGTTCCGTCATTCTTCATTCCCCATGCGTATTTCAGTGTGGCGGGAATTGAGGAGGGTGCTCCATTATAGCTTATTGCAACGAGATTGATAAAATCTCGTTTTACAGGTGAGCGCAGTTTCTCGGTATAGACAAGAAGATTGGTGTTCCCTGCGGTATCTTTGATGGTGACAATCGTTGTTGCAATACCGTTGTATTGCTTTTGGTTTTTCTTCAATTGGGGAAAAGTGGTGGTTGAAGATATTGTTGTTGTGCCACTTTCGTCAATCCCCTTGATAAAGATTGTATTTGTTGAAGTGCTAAAGGTGATTATTGCTTCGGGTGGGGTGGTGTCAGTGGGAACAGGAGGAAGCGTGACGACTTCCCCCACTTTTGGAGTGAGTGCGAAATCAATTTGCCCATCGCCGTTTTCGTCGATCGCAAGCGGTGAGGCGTTTGCGATGGTGCCGTCGGGGAAGTCCATTGTCACTTTTGTGCTTGTTGATGAAGGAATACCCGCAAATGTTGTCGTTGCGGTGATGGTGTCGCCAATTCCTTCTTGAACTTCGAGGGTGAAGGAGCCTTGTGCAAGTCCGGTTAATACAAGTTGCGGAGAGCTTGAAGCGAGTACGGAAATATACTGCACTTCACCGAATCGTCGGTATTCTGCGCCGGGGATGGTCGAGGTTGCGGCGCTGATCTCCCCTCCATCACTGGTGTGTGCGGAAAGTGCGAGCGGTGAATGGAGGAAATAGAAGAGGCGTTTGTCGGAGTTTGAATGGGGAGTTGACGTGGAAATGAAGTCAAGGGGAGTATTGAGGTCAGTATTGGTGAGAACGTTTTTGATGAGGGTACGGAGTTCAGGAACTTCGAGAATGTCTTTATGGTCTCTTGAAAATCTCAGGCTAAAAAATTTATTATACTCAGCCAAATTCACCCACCATCGCGAAACATTTGGCGAAGAAGTACTCATCGCAAGCGCACTCGGAGTCACCACTGTTCCATCACCATCAAGGATGAGGCTCGGTGTGTACTGCAATGCCGGAGCAAACTGAAGACACATGCCCTGCATCGTCTGATGCACGCATTCCACCCCCGTTGAATAGTCGATACTTCCCAATGTCTCATTACCCCATCCCGCAATTTGAGCGAGTGAGATTGAAGGTGGGAGCACCCAATTGTCGTCAAGATTTTGGTGTGTACTTTCTCCGTAGGCAAGCAAATCTGGGTGAGCAATACTTGGTCGAATGACATCGGTAGAAATCGGTGCAGGTCTCCCCTCTCCACCAAGAAGAAAATTGTGAAGCTCTGTCGGAGTCGTGATACCATGCCCGTATGCAGTGATAAAAGGTTGAGTGAGCGAGCCGTCCTGAAATGTTACCGGCGGTGTGCGCGCAGTATTCCCATCACCATTAAAATATGCGGATGAAGGAAGAAGGTGGTAGGTCATCGGGGAGGTGCTTGCGAAGGTACGTGCCGTTGCATCGTCAAGGATGATGGGAAACCATTCTTTCGGAAGCCCTTGGTCATATCCATGGAGGAGTGCACCGATTGCTTGAGGAGTACCTGTTTGCGGAACCGCAACAAAGATAATCTTGTCGATGAGTTGTGTGGCTTCAGCACCGAGCATATTCGTGAGTGCCTTCGTCACCAGTCCACCATTGGAGTGTGCGATAATCGTTACCTTCCCTGTTTTGGAAGTTGCGGCAAGGTCTCTCAGCTCTTGGATAATGTATGGTGTCGTCGTGGATTTACTGTATGAAATATTGTCTCCCTCTTTTTTACCGCTTGAGAGAATGTCATTCAACGACAATCGCCAATCGTAGGGGGTGGTGGTTGCCGTGATGTGATACGTGGTCTCCCACGATTTCATTTCATTAAGGAAGGACTTATAAATATTTCCTTGTGCAAGTGGGAGCACATTCACCTCATCAATCACATCTCTGGTATACACCTCATGCGCAGGATCGGCCTTTCCCTCTTGAGTGAGGAAGAGTTTTTCAACATCCAACGAGCGATTCGGCTCCCACAATTGATTCTCGTGAAAACACTCTTCGGATGGTGTCGTATCGGGGGGTATAGCACTGCAATCAATGCTTCCCTCTTGTCGATAAAGCCTCGATCCCTCAATCCCCGGCAGAAACAACACATTCGACACACACTGCCCCACACATCCATCGTCAAACGCAAGTTCAAACGACGGAAAGTATGGATAGACGGGATCAGGAGGAATGAGCGTGGCGGCAGTGGTACTTGCCATTGTGATAAAGTCACTTGCGGAACGAGCGGGATGCGCACCCACCAACAGATACCCACCGTTATAGGGGGAGAAATCGACAAACACCGTGAGTCGTTCACCGGTATCGACCTGTACTGAATTCTGAAGTGGAGCGGTGAACCGATACTCATCTCCCGTAATGAGCCATGGACGTTGAGGAAGATTCGAAGGACAGAAGATGTTCGGTGCAACAGAAGTACTCGACGCGACTTCCACCAAATTATCGAGTTCGCCTTTGTACACATGCACGCGAGCACTCACGACCCTGTTATTCGAACAGGTCCACAAGGTGACCTGATTGAATGTTTGTGTTGATGAAGCGATGAGGGTGAAGCCATTGGGTGTGCCGCTGAAGTCGGGCCACGGGAGGAGGACGGGAACGCCCCAGCCGAGGTTGACTGGGGGTTCGGATTGGAGGGGGGTGGTTGCGGCGAGGGAGATAAGCGGAGAAGTGAAGAATAAAAAGGAGACGATTGCGCCCCTGAGCAAAGGGAGATTTTTGACATTCATTAAGGCTCAAAATAGCAGAAATCAACGAAAAAGCAATCGTGCGTCAAATATATTCCTATTATTTGTTTTTATGTTTGGACTCTCGATGCGCGCACATGATTCGATATAATGAAACAATAACGAGAAGAGCGTAGAGAATACTGAGCACAAAAAAAGTGAAGTCTTGATTCATTCCAAGTGTGCCACCGCCCTGTGCATGCGTAAGAAGGAATGTTACTCCAACGATAAGGAGGCTCCACCACCATGCAAAATCCCACCATGCGCGAAAGACTTCGTCCTTCATCTTGTAGGTGATGAGGGAGAGAAGGAAGAGGGGGGGGGCAAAGAAAATATAGCTCATAAAATTCCATGGACGAAATTCTTCAAAAAAATTCAAACATGCATCATTGTGGTAGCAAATACCTGAGGTTGATAAATAGGTCATAACTGCAAGTATTGTTGTGCCAATAAGACCGAAAAAGAAAACATTTTTTTTTGTCCCTAGGTTTTTCATAAATAAGATTAAAATTTTAAAAAGTTATATACATCTTCTGCTATTCCCTTCATATCTCTATGTTTATGGGTATTATATAATCAATTCATTGTAACCCATGAACGCAGGGTGAGAAACCCTTTACTGAAAGATAAAATAAAAATCCCGCAAGTGCGGGATTTTTATTTTGTGGAAGAAAAGGAATTATCGCCTTCTTCTTCTTCTTTGCTGCTGCCTTCTTCTTAGGTGCTGCCTTCTTTGCCTTCTTCTTTGCTGCCATAATAGTGGTGAGGTTAGTTGCTTATAATTGATGCTTCGACCTCAAGTCATCAATACGCGAGCGAGTGTTGTTGGTTTTTTCAAAAAAAATATTTTTAGTTTCGGCAACGAACACTCCTATGTATTATTATCCCTCGCATATCGAGAGCACTCAATACGTTTTCAAAGAAAGTTGTGGATAACTTTTTTGTTGCGGAGAAAAATAAAAAAATAATTTTCTTACCAAAATTATTTTTTGATGTCGCCGACGAAGATAACTTCCGCTTCGAGAAGTATATTTGTCTTCTCCATGCATGCGGAAATAATTTTTGATGCGAACTGTGTAACTTCTTCCGCGGTTGCCTTCGTGTCGGTAATGAGGACGAGCGCCTGCCCTTCCCATGAACCCACATGACCCTCGGAGACCCCCCGCATCTTTAGCACGTGATCAATGATCCACGCGGCGGAAAGTTTGGTATGTGCTTCGTCGACAGGGTAATGCGGTGCGTCGGGATACCGCTTCATCAATACATCGCGAACGGTGTTTGAAACTATGGGGTTTTTGAAAAACGATCCTGCGGTGCCAATAGTACGGAGGTCGGGAAACTTGCGCGCACGAATTGCGAGTATTGCCTCGCGCACGTCTCCAAGTGTCTGTATTGGCTTTTCATTTTTATCATACTCAACAAGGTCTTTATAATTGAGGGCCGGCGCGCCATTCTTCTTCAGTTGAAATGCGGCACGCAAAATAATCAAGTGTTTTCCTTCTTCGTGCTTAAACACACTATCGCGGTAGGCAAAGTGACATGATGCTCGATCAAGTCTTCGTATGACTTCGGTAACCGGATCGTACACCTCCACCCATTCAATGCATTCGGCAACTTCTTTTCCATACGCACCTACATTCTGCACGATACCGCCTCCGATAGTGCCGGGAATTCCCGAAAGCGCCTCAACACCCCATAGTCCGCGCATGACACACTCGGAAACAAAAAAATCCCATGCGACTCCGGCATCGGAAACGGCAAGCGTCGTCTCCCCTTCCGTCGTCCACGTGATTTCTTTATTTGCCATGTGGAGGACAAGACCGGGAAATCCTTGATCGGCGATAAGCACGTTGGAGCCGCCACCCAAGACAACAACAGGCAACTGTTTTTCTTCCGCAAACGCAATCGCTTCCCTTACCTCCTCATCACTTTCGGGCTCCGCAAAATAGGCTGCGGGGCCGCCAATTTTAAATGTCGTATACTGAGCAAGTGACTCCTGTTCAGAGAGTATAAGCATGCTCTCACAATAACTCAAAAGCAAAATCCGCTCCAGCAAGATGTGGAGCGAATTTTTAAACAAATTATTCTGTATTGAAGAAAGAATGAAATGACCACGAATGCGAGGCGCGGAGAAAGCGATGAAGAAGTCGTATTCATATACGGCGACTGAATCGCAGAGGCTCCGCAAGAACGCAGACAGGGTTAGTTCATTCTTTCTAGGACTTACGCAAACGGATGAGATTCGCGTTTTTCCGCCCGAACAATGTTGGAGAAGGAATACTTACTAGTATTGCTTCCCGACTTGTTTGGGAGAAAAACGTGAAGGTCGCCGTTTTGCGGAGGTCCTACTTTCTTTTAGAGTTTTTGGATCTGCGCAGTAATCTGATCCCCTTGTGTCTTGAGATTGGCATCGAGACTGACCGCCTTTGCAACCGCGGCAAGTGCTTCCGTTTTCTTGCCAAGTCCGGCGTATGAAGCCGCGAGCGAGAAATAGTCGCGCGCCTCGCCGGCACCGCCGGCAATCTTTTCATTCACCAGTTCAAGGATTTTTGCATATTGCTCGGTCATGCCGTACGCATTGATAATGCGTGGATTGTAATAATTCGCAGTCCCCTTAAGCGGGAGCATCACCGTTTCTCCTTCCGCAAACTTCTTCTGATGAATAAGCGTTGTCGCATACGCCACGCGCGCATCAGGATATGTGGGATCAAGCTCGAACGCTTTCTTTGCATTCACTTCCGCATCAGCATAGCGCTCAAGTCCGACATACATCATTGCAAAATCAATGTAAGTTGATTGCCGTGTCGGCGAAAGCTCGATCGCCTTTTGGAAATGTTGCGTCGCCTTTTCATATTGACCGAATCGCGCATAGAATGTCGCCGCAAAAGATTGCGTACGCAGATTTTCACCATCGCGAGCAAGCTCTTGCTCAAGCTGTGCTTCAGTCACATCATAGAATTGCTGGCGGACCTGCGCGGGAACTCGAGGGTCGAGCATCTCAACGGTGATCTGCAATAATTGCTCGCGAGCTTCTCCGGTGCCAATGAGCGATTGATCCATTAAGTCTTCGAGGGCGATTTTCTTACCACCCTTGCCGTCATCGATCATAACGCCATCGGGTTGAATTGCATTAATCAGCGCGGTATTCGCATTAATATTACGAATATTCACGAAATAAATCATACCGAACGTGAGGGCGGCAATAACTACTGCGGCAATCATCACATCTCCGGTCTCAAATACTTCGCCTTTTTTATCCTTTGATTGAGTGGAAGCCGCCACTGTGGGAGTCGGCGTTCCAAGCGTGTGGACATATGCAAGTACGGCGAAGAAAATGAGGTAACTGGTGAGATTATCGAAAACAAAGATATTGTGGATGAAATATCCCGCGAGCATGCCGGTAAGAATGGCACGCTCCAAAACAGAGAAATGTGTTTTCCCCGATTGCGCAAACCACAAGTAGTAAAGCACCGTTCCAAAGAGCGAAAGATATGCGAGAAGGCCGAGTGCACCACCGGCAATGAGCCAGTCGAAGAATACATCGTGCGAACGATCAAACCATGGCTCTTGGGCCCACATGCCCGGATTGTAATGCTTTGAAAAAACATAAAGGAAATTCTCCTGACCCCAGCCAAGGAGCGGGTGCTCCTTGAAACCTTCCCACGACATCTGCCAAATCATAAAACGCGACTTTGTGGTGTTGTCGGAAAGTGAGATTGATGCCATGCGCTCAAGCGTAGGGGTTGTCTGTATGAATGCAGAATGACGAAATGCAACAAATAAGCCGACGAGTGCAATTAATCCGACTGTTCCTCCTATTGCATACTTTTTCAGCTTCGGATGATTTTTATCAAAAAACGCAACAAGGAGAAATGCGAGCAGCCCCCCGCCGACAAGACCGAGCAGTGAACCGCGCGTCTGAGTATAATAGAGCACCACAAGATTCACGACCGCAACCACAGGATAAAGCCATGCGAATCCGCTTTTCTTATCGGAACGCGCATACAAAAACATTGCGATAAATATATTGAAAAGCGCATAAATCGCAAGGTAGGTTGCATTACCAAGTGTCGCATCAAGACGCGTTGATCCTTGATGAATGGCCGACTTCCCCGCCAATTGGGAAAAGGCGTTCATGGCAACGATAAGCGATGCAACGAGATAGGTGCGCCAAAACCAATTCCAGAGTTGCTCACTGACAATGACGCTTCCTGCGATGATGAAAAAGAGGAAGAGATGAATGTGCGTGACGAGTCCTTCCATGCGTTCATAGTTGGACCAGAAACTGCGAAAAGGATTCGCTCCCGTGAAGTCCGCAACAGTGATAACCGCAAGGAAAATTCCCGCCGCGCCGAGAATCCATGAAAACTTGGGGCGGTATGTTGCATCAATAAACATAAGCAAGAGCCACGCACCGAGCATCACTTCAACCAAAATACGGAAGGTAAAATTCTTCCCCGTGATGAAAGGGAAAAACATACTCGACGAAACAATAAGGGCAATAAAAGGCGTGATAAAAATACACGCAATAATCAAAAATCGTAAAATATCTCGTAATGTCATGCGGTCTACTATATATGGGAAAGCCTCGAATGGCAACAACTTCCACCAACCATGAAAATTGCCTCAAAAGTATAACTTTTTCACGCAACAACGAGTTTTCATTGGGAGTGAAATCGCCTGATTAAATATGCTATACTAGCCATTATAAAAAAATGAAAGGAGTTATTCTTGCGGGGGGAAGCGGTACACGCCTTCACCCCCTTACCAAAATTACCAATAAGCATCTGTTGCCACTTTATAATAAGCCGGTCATTTTTCATGCCGTTGAAAAACTCGTGGATGCGGGGATTGATAAGATTATGCTTGTTGCGGCACCGGAGTATATTGAAGATTTTGTGAGTGTGCTTGGGTCCGGAGTCAATTTCAAATCAAAGAACAGCGGAAAACAAATCCAAATCGTCTATGGTATTCAAAATGAACCATCAGGTATCGCCGACGGCCTTTGGATCGCGCGAGATTTTGTCGGCACCGATAACGTTCTTCTTCATCTCGGAGACAATATTATTTTTGATGATATCACCCCACATGTACAAAATTTTACCACCGGAGCAAAGGTCTTTCTTAAGAAAGTTGCCGATCCTGAGCGCTTTGGTGTTGCAATGCTCGATGCGAACGGTCGCGTCGTGGAAATTATCGAAAAGCCCGAAAAGCCCGAATCGGATCTGGCGGTCGCAGGCATCTACATGTATGACAACTCCGTATTTGACCGCATGGTGGGGATGCCCAAAAGCAAGCGTGGTGAATATGAAATCACGTGGGTAAATAATAAATTCGTAGAAACAGGCGACCTTGAAGCCGCGCATATCGCGGGCGAATGGTTTGATGTGGGGACTTTCGACAGCCTACTTACCGCTTCTCAATATATCAAAGAACAACATGGGAAAACCGCAAAGTGATTTCTCAAAGATTATCCTTGTCACCGGAGGGTCCGGCTTTATCGGGAGCAATTATCTCAATTGGGCAGTACGTCACTATCCCGAATATCGTTTCATCAATCTTGATGCGCTCACCTATGCGGCAAATCAAAAAAATATTGAAGTAGCGGATCAATCGAATTATATTTTTATCCACGCCGATATTCGTGATCAAGCGGCACTTGAAAAAGTGTGGGTTGAATATGCTCCCACCCATATCATTAATTTCGCCGCGGAAAGTCATGTCGATAATTCAATTACCGGACCAAGCATTTTTGTGGAGACCAATATTCTTGGAACGCAGAATCTTTTGGAAATTGCGCGACGCCATAACCTAAAACGTTTCCATCACATTTCGACCGACGAAGTCTATGGCTCACTCAGTTCTACTGACACACCCTCAACAGAAAAGGATATTTTAGCACCCAATAGTCCTTACAGTGCATCGAAGGCGGCGGCGGAGATGCTCGTCCGTGCATACAATAAGACATTTGGGCTTAATACGGTAATTACGCGCGCATCCAATAACTACGGGCCATACCAACATGGCGAAAAGCTTATTCCGCTTTTCATTACTAATCTCCTTCAAAAGAAAAAAGTTCCCTTATATGGGAACGGGAAAAATGTCCGTGACTGGCTTTTTGTTGGCGACCATGTGCAAGGAATCGATCGTGTGTTTCACGATGGAATAAGCGGAGAAATTTACAACCTCGGCGGCGGATATGAACTTGAAAATATCGACATCACCAAAAAGCTTCTCAAACTGCTTGAGTTGGACGACGCAATGATCGAATATGTAACCGATCGACAGGGTCATGATTTTCGCTATGCACTTGATTCATCAAAGGCGGAAAAAGAATTGAATTGGAAACCGCAAAAAAGTTTTGAGGAAGGACTTCGCGAAACGATTCAATTCTATAAAAAAGAACTTGAAATCCAAGAAAAATAAACTCAAAAAAAATTGTCCGCACGTTTTTTAATTGAGCGGACTTTATTCCATATCACCGTTTTTCGCTGTCTTTGAAGACTGCACATAAAGATGTTGAGTGAGATACAGCTCGGTGACATCCTGACTTTTCATATATCCTTTCCACTCGACAACATCCGAAACACCAAGTTCCGATGCGAGTGCGCGGAGTTTTTCTTCTTCTTCTTTTGGTCCTCCGACAATGGTGAGGAGGACGGGGCGCTTTGCTTTCTGCCTTACAAGCGCAAGTGAGCGGAGGAGATCGTCAAATCCCTTTTTCTCAACAAAACGCCCGACAGAAATAATGCGCACCGGTTCTCCTTCCTTGTATGAACGCTCTACGTGAGGAAAACCTTTCACATCAACCGAAATTGGGAGTGGATCGAGTATATCCGGATTAAAACCGATTGCCGCGACACGTTCTTTCATATTGTTCGACATCACAATAAAATAGGGACACTCTTTTTTCAGGCGATCATAATAATCCATCCCCTTTTCCTTCACGACCTGACTCACATCCAAACCGTAGAAGCTCGTAAGAAACGGTTGTTTCAAACCTAAAATTTCACGGAGATCAAGGTAACGATTTGCAATAACACCAAAGTGGCAATGCACGAGATCGGCATCAAGATCCATAAGTGGTTCGACACGGAAAAGAAGTTTCAGTGAGTAGGCATCGGCACCGTATTTTTTTATATTGAAAATCTTAAACAGAAGAGATGGGTGAGTGAACATCACATGAAAAAATTTGGGGACTGCGGCGATAATTCGCTTGGGCCACGCAAGCGGCATTTCCAGTGAGGTGGTGCGCTCTTCCATCTTATGTGAAAAATAGCGATCAGAAATATGGTTACGACTTCCATTTTTAAACGCGAAGATCCGAATATCAACGCCTCGATCCAAGAGATCGGCAATTTGATTAATAAGCCATGTCTCAGAAACGACTGGGAATATTCCGACAATAAACGCGACCTTTGTTACCCCTGGAGCAAGTTTTTTATAAACCTCATGCTGACGAGTAATGAGTGGGGTGCGGTCATACTTTGCGAGTGCAAGTGCGCGCGCCTCCTTTGACATTGCAATCCATCGCTCGGGATGCTCGATATATTCAAGTATCTTTTCCGCCAAATCAGCCGGATCGGCTTCTCGTGCGAGATAACCATTTTTGCCGGGAATCACCTGATCGGGAAAACCGCTATGCAAAGTCGCAATTACCGGAAGTCCCGTTGCCATCGCCTCAATTACCGCTGTAGTCATGCATTGAAATATACAACAGAAACGCAATGCAGATCTATTGACTAGATTAGTAATTCATGATATACTTTCCTTAGTAGTAATCGTACTTCAACATAGGAGAAATAGAGTGAAATTTTTTGACCTCCCCAAACCCGAGCAGGATGATATCGTCGCGGAATATTTCCGCAGGACCCCCCTAGGGCAAGTGGCCGTGCCCCTTAAGGCACTCAAAGAAGCGGAATACGCCCACCGTCTCGCAAATCGGGGCTTCGCCCCCAAAGAAGTATTCGAGCTCTTGCTCGGTCCCGTGACGGTGTCGGTGCAAATCGTTCATGAAGTCCGCGACGCAAGCGGGGAGCGTCTCGGCTTTGCTCTTCGTCTGCGAGAAGCCAGTGAAGCAGGAGATGCATATCAGGGTCTATACCACAACACCTGTTGCTCGTTCCGTTGGTTGGACAACCTAACCACGGCAACAAACCGAGACGACAGCGATGCGTTTGCCGGAATGCATACGACCCCCCTTGAAGAACTCGGGGTCACGCTCCACCACGAAACACCTCGGCAAAACATGGACATGACGTTCATGCATCGACGGGTCATCTCGATGTCTGACATCGGAAAGATGAATGGCACGTGGAAATTCTTCTCGGATGAAGAAATCCGCGCGCATCATCCTGATATCATCGCGAGCAATTGGGACCAACTCGAATGGGTGATGGACGAAGAGCGCCCCAAGTTTGGTGTTCTGAAAGGCACATTCCCTGCCGAACTTGGGTAGTATAAATTTCCTTCGACGCAAACAACGGGCACAGTACGTGCCCGTTTTTTCTTTTACCTCCCCGCAACGAGTATTTATTCCATTTAAAACGAATTACATGCCACAATAATTGTCGTCACTTCTTCATCAGTCAATGCATTGTGGAGCGGAAGTGAGAGTACCGTATTATGAATTTCTTCGGTAATCGGATAAGAATCATTATTCCATTTTTTATATGCGGGCTGCTGATGCGGAGGAATCGGATAGTGAATGAGGGAGCCGACGCCATTATCGGAGAGATGTTTTTGAAATGCGTCACGATCGTTTGTACGAGTAACAAAAAGATGCCACACATGCGCCTCATGATCCAAGACAGTGGGGGGGATGATTTTTTTATTATTGATTTCCGACAGATAACGATTCGCAATCAGTCGGCGATAGGCATTTTCCTCATCAAGATGTTGCAATTTGATCAATAGCATTGCCGCATGTATTTCATCAAGACGACTATTCACCCCCTGATAGGTATTATGATACTTTGCTTCGCTTCCGTAGTTGCGCAATGCACGAATCATTGCTGCAAGAGCGGCATCATTGGTCGTCACCACACCCGCATCTCCACCCACCGTACCGAGCGGCTTTGAAGGATAGAGGCTGAATCCGCTCGCATCTCCCAAGTTCCCCGTCTTTCTGCCCTTGTATAGAGCGCCATGCGCCTGTGCGGAATCTTCAATAATTTTGAGTCCATACTTGTCGGCAATTTTTTGCAGTGCATCGGAATACCCCACCTGACCATAAAGGTGTACAACAAGAATCGCTTTGGTTCGAGAAGTAATCTTCGCCTCAAGAAGCGAGGGATCAATATTATAGGTTGTGATATCAGGCTCAATCAATATGGGAACTAAACGATTTTCGGTGATAGCAAGGATACTCGCAATATAAGTATTTGCGGGGACTAATATTTCATCTCCTTCCTGAAAGATACCGAGCTCTTTGTATCCACGAATTATGAGTGTGAGCGCATCAAGACCATTCCCCACCCCGACCGCATGTGCGACTCCGCAATATGCCGCAAACTTCTTTTCAAATTCTTCAACCTGCTCTCCGAGAATGTAGTGACCGCGATCAATGACCTCTGAAACGGCATCCATCAATTCTTTTTTGTATGGAGCATTGAGTTTTGCAAATTCAAGAAAAGGAATCATATAGAATTATAACGTCCACACGCAACAAAAGTGACAACTATTCCTCGATAATACGAAATTCGGGAAGCGGAACAACGAATTTTGATTTGAGTCCTCGGGCGCGCAAATCTTTAATCATGTAATCACTGTAATGCCATGCGAGCAGGACGACATAGTCCGGCTGCTCCTTGAAAAGAATTTCATTGCTCACCACGGGAATATGCGTCCCAGGTATAAATTTCCCCACCTTAAGTCCATTGGGAAGTTCGGCAACATAAGGAATGAGATTTTTATCAAGACCGTAATAATTGAGAAGCACCGCGCCGCGACCCGGGCAAGAATTTGCCACAAAGCTTTTTCCTTCCTTTTTTGCCTGATATACAAGCTCCATAAACTTGATTCGATTTTCATCCACCTTGGTGCGCCATTTTGCCCATGTCTCGGGTTTGAAGAGCCCCTTGTCTTCTTCTTCTTTAAGGAGATCGGTAACTCGTTGATCAATGGGGTGTACTCCCTTGCGTGCAACATACGCACGAATATTTCCTCCATAGCGCGAAGCGCGCTGTACGTCGAACACTTCAAGTCCGTAATAGGGCATAAGGGTTACGAGCGCCTTTAAACTATATGTGCGGATATGCTCATGGTAGATACCCTCAAATTGATTGCTCTCAAGCACATCAAGCAAGTACTGACTCTCCGTGATAAATACCCCATCAGTGTCGAGGAGTTCTGCAAGACCACGCATCACTTCCCCGAGTGTCGTCATGTGTGCAAAAACATTGGTCATTGTTACCACCTTCGCATGTCCATATTCTTTGACAATATCCTTGGCAACTTCTTCAGTGAAGAATGTTTGCAATGTTTCAATATTATTTTCTTCGCGAGCAATTTTTGCAATATTCGTTGGCTCAACACCGAGCGCTCTCATGTCGTTGCGCATGAATCCGGTGAGGAGCGTC
>OBEQ010514248.1_pt1 | contig 57824 bp, 60 predicted proteins | sample 1670901 | NCBI WGS metagenome assembly OBEQ01 (sample SAMEA104232315, study PRJEB22302) | groundwater metagenome | biome: forest; feature: aquifer; material: groundwater | place: USA | collected 2011-08-07 | depth 5.4 m
CCTTAATGAGTCTCCTGCATACCTTGCAGTTCCAAGATAAAAACCCACTGGCCTTTCTCAAAAAGGCTTATCTCGAACACCGCCAAGGCAATCCTCTTCCTATCCTCGAAATCGCTTCAATCGGCTAAACAATTACAAAAACTCGGTATGATTACCTCCGCTTTTAATTGTCTCATGATTCTCAAAACTTCATCCAAATCGGCTTCAGGGATATTCAGACCTTTATTCTTATTTCCACTGGCAGATTCTTTTGTTATATCCTCTAAAACTAAAGACGTTTTGTTTTCCAATAAAAGTTGCACTAGGGGATGATCGGTTCCCAATGAAAGAGAGGGGCGTTTCGTTTTCCCTCCATATCCAAGCGGATATTTCAATTCAAACCACTGCTGATCATACGACTGGACAAAAATGCCTGCATTTCGGATCCTGCCTTGAGTAATTAGGAACGCCACTACTTGTTTCGCCATCTCATCCATGCTCTGAATCAGCGATATCTGCTTGCTATTTTCCTTTAAAAGTTTGTGATAATTATATTTCTTTTGAAACAGGAATCTATCAGTGAGGTTAACAAGAAATAATTCCATCCTCCTGACGGTTAGCGCTATCACTGCCGTTGCCGCAGCAAACAGCAACCATCGCATCAAAGGAGTAACCCCTTGCTGGAATATATCCGTTAATATAAAAGAAAAAAAAGCAAATAAACCGAATATAAACGAAAACAATCCCGCAAAAATGAGCGTTTTTTTGATAATGAGTTCGATATCCATGAAACGATATTTAAAAACCGAATATCCGATAATGACCATGTAGGCCAAAATGAGGTAGACACCTGTGGTGGGTATTGGAATTTTGTATCCTTGCAGAAATAAGGTAAAACCTCCTGAATATCCAATCCCGGAAGCCCATAAAAAGAGCTGAACATGTTTCTTGTCGATGCCCCGGCTGAGACTGTAATGCTTCCAAGCCAAGCCAAAACCGTGAGTGGTGCACCAAAGGAAATATCCGGTAAATAGAAAGTACAACGGCCCGCCGAGGGGTTGATATCGGTATGTTCCAAACGACCACAACCCTTGAACATAATAAGGACTAACAAAAAGGCAAAAAGCGCTGACAATACCGATTGCTAAATAGACCCGAAACAGTTTTTGATACCGTTCAAACACACCTACCACTGAACAGGCGAATTTAAAGTAAAAAGGTCCAATTAGCGTCGCCATTGCCTGGCAATAACGATTCCATATTAAAGTCGTTGGGTAATCATAAAAGCCAGCGAGAGTGATGCCGTAGCCAAATGACCACAAGGTAATGAAGAGGGACCACACAAAATAAGATCGGACTATCGGGCGGTGATATTGCTTCGGTAAGATAAGCAGCCAGAATATAAGATTAGCAACCGAGATAGAAAACGCTCCAATTGCGTCGACAACATACATAAGTTCAAGATTTCTTTTCGTGTATCGGTTCTGCTAAATCCAAAAAAATTTGAGGAACCTTACAAGGCTTGTCCGTTTGCTTGTCCCAAAAACAAAGTTTTTGCCACCCATCCCCTATTAATTTTTCATTTGTTTCATTAAAATAACGAAACACAAGAGTTAAGCTATAATCAAGAATATCCTTGGTAGTAATTTCAATCCTGATTTGGTCACCAAAGAATGAATTGTCCAAAAATCTGTGATGAAGCGTATGAGTTATCAGAAAAATATTCATATTCTCTCTTAAGAAGATACTAGCAGCCGGATGCATCAAGAATAGTTGTTCTCTTGCTTCTCCCATCCAATCTATATAATTCGAAAAATACGTATTCCCCAGCATATTTGTCTGCTTAATAAACACTGTTTTCCTGTAGAGAAATTTCTTCTTTGGAAATTTCCAAGATCCAATCTGGTTTAATATTGACTTGGCATCTTTACCCATAACGGTCATCCATTCCCCTCCGCTACTTGAGTTGTAATAAATTCGACAATTTCACCTATAGTCCTTCGCTGCCCAAATTTATCAATATCAAATGTGGCATCAAATTCTTTTTCTAACATTCCGAGCAAATCCATTACTTCAATAGAATCGATGCCAAGGTCATCAAAAATATCTGTCTTGTCATTCAACTTCTCGGCAACGATGGGATCATCTCGATGAGTCATTTGAAGAAGTGATAATACAGTCTTAGTAACGCGGGGGGAAATTTTATCGCTATTTATTTTGTCTTTTGACATAACGCACCTACCTTGATCTTCCAAAAACTAATACTGAATTATTTGAACCAAATCCAAAAGAGTTGGAAATGGCACAGTTAATTTTACACTCTAGAGCTTTCTTCCGAACAACATTAATATCACACTCTTGATCAAGTTCATCGCAATTGATAGTAGGAGAAATGATTTGGTGTTTAATAGACAACACTGTGAATATTGCCTCAATAGCCCCTGAAGCGCCTATCGTATGTCCAGTTTGAGACTTAGTGCTTGATACATAGGGTATCTTATTGCCAAAAACTTTTCTGATTGCCTTCGCTTCTGCAATGTCATTCATCTTTGTAGCTGTGCCGTGTGCATTTATATACTGCACATCATCCTTGCTGATCCCGCTCTTTTTCAAAGCATCTTCTATTGCATCGGCGGCATCCTCGCCATTAGGTTCTGGCGCCGCCATGTGATAAGCGCCACAATTACTTGAATAACCCAAAAGTTCCGCATAAATTTTTGCATTTCGGGCAATCGCGTTCTCGAATGTTTCCAGTACCAAAATACCAGCGCCTTCGCCTAGTACAAAACCGTCCCTATTTTTGTCGAACGGTCGCGGAGTGCTGTAGCCCGACCGACTATTTATCTTCGAGAGGACTCGCAGAGATTGGTAAGCAGCATATGTAAATGGCGTAATGGGACATTCGACTCCTCCCGTTACAACGACATCCGCAAATCCAAGCTCAATAAGTTGAGCGGCTGTTGATATGGCGTTTCCGCCGGACGAACAGGCCGTTGAGATTGTCAGATTTGGCCCTTTCAACTTAAATTGCATAGCGATATAGGCTGACACGGCATTCGGTGCGATTCTTGGAATTGAACTCGATAGAACATGTCGTGGATCATTAGTCTCGATCAATTTAAATATTTGTTCTTCATGAAAAAGACTTCCTCCCAACCCAGATCCGATAATAACAGGTATCCGATGACGTTCTTTTTCAATGTATTCACCTATACCTGCATCTTCAATCGCCATCCGAGCCGCCGCCACACCCATCTGAGCGAAACGGTCTGTCTTTCTGAACACTTCAGGAAGCATGAAATTTTTAGGGTCAAAATTTTTAACCTCTGCAGCGGTTTTTGTCTCATACTTCGAAGCATCAAAAAGTGTCACTTCGCCGACGCCGGACTTCCCGGCTAAGCAGGCCCGCCACATTTCTTCAATGCCAATACCGATGGGAGTTACTGCCCCTAGTCCCGTAACCACGATTCTCTTCATAAATAATCACGAATTGTCGTTAGTAATTTCCCGGTATCAACCGGCTTTGTTAGAACCTCACCGATAAATTTGGCTTTCAATTGATCACCGTATTCGGCATAACCTGTGATAAAAATAATCGGCAGCTCGCCTTTTCCGGCGCTTGTCAGTTGAGATTGAATTTCAGCAACAGTCGCAACCCCGTTCTTACCAGGCATTCGTATATCTGATAAGACGAGATCAAATTGCTTTTCTTCAAAAGCCTTCAGAGCCTCCTCATAGGAAGACGCGGGGATAATTTCGTATCCTTCGTGGGATAGTAAAAGGTTGAATGATTTCAGAATCAAAGGATCGTCGTCTATTAAGAGAATGCGACGTTTCATTGATCCGCTTGATTAACGGGTAAAACTGATTGCCCGCTGAAAAAGACGCAAGGCTCTGAAAAGGATAGGGTTATAATAATATGTAGCATAAGTGCCACTTAGGATTAAAGCTAAAGATAGAAGGATTATAAGTCAAAAACGGAAAAAATCGAAGATAAAAATACCTCTTCAAAAGGGTGCTAATGCGGGTGACGATTCTAACCCTAGTGGGGAATTATCCTTGCAAACTCAATTTCATAAGACAGGGTGGAGGTTTCTCCGGCTTCAGGCGCAATCTGAATACGCTCAACGTGGACGGCCGCATGAGAGGCGGCTAACTCATAAAGGGCTGCAATCAGATTCTCCATGCTCCCTTTGGCACGGACACTGACTTGCATCCTTTTAACAGAGTTATTCTCCTGGATTCCCCGGGGAGTCAATTGATCGACCTTAAGATGATGCGAATCAAGAAAAGACATCAACCCACGCACCCAGTCATTCACAAGGTCTCCTGGGCTTAACCCAGAGCGATAGGTACCAAAGATTGATTCATACTCCTTTTCATAGAACTTTTTGTTTTGGATCAGCGTCTGAGCCCGATGCAAATTTTCCTGGCTGGGGTGCGCAAGAAGACGATCCAGAAATTCTTTTCCTTTTGATGCTTGAGAATACTTGCGACCCGCAGTAATTTCAAACTCAAAAAAGTCCCGCGATTCCTTTTTTTTGAGTCGTGCATATTCAAGATGCGCAGGCTCAAGGAATTCGATCTTTTCCAAGGCCTGACTCGTTCCGGTCACACCAGAATAAGAAGGACTGCTTCCTCTAATACGGACCATGGTCTCATCTCCCACCAGCTCATCCAAAATCACCTCACCCGGCATCTCACGACTCAACCCCTTAAGAAGCAAAAGCAAGGTCCCATTGGATCGTGACTGCATTCGGACAAGCTCGATGAGAGAGACTTGCCTCCCTATCTTGACCAATTTCGGTCTTAGCCCCTGATATTCCTTCTCCAAACGGGTCTGCTGCGCTCTTTCCTGAACCCGGTGCAAGGAAACCCCTATTAAACAGGAAAGGAGGAAAAGTCCACAAATCAAACCCGTCTCCATTCGAAGCTTCTTTCGTTCCTTTTCCTTTTTCTTAATTTTTCTTTCATTCGGAAGCAGGCTGATGATCGGATGATGGTTAAGCAAAGACGCCCCGTAAAGAGCGGGGGGAATTTTTTCAGGGATATCAAGCCGCCTGCATTGAGAAGGAAACATCCTCTCGATCTCGCACTCAAGGGCTGTATTTCGGTTCCCGCAAAAAATCACTTTTTCCGGTTTCGCCCCGGATTCAAGCAGGAGAAAATTCAGTTCGCGAGTGATTTCATAGGCTTCTCCATGCAAAACTTTAAAACCCAAAATCCTTTCCCGGCTCATTATCAATACCTCGATCTCTTCCTCACTCAATCCAAGCACAAGCTGCGTCCTTACCTCTTTATCCGCCGCAAGCCAGTGAAGGGCCTGGTCGGAAGTGACTATTTCATCAGGAGCCATGCCTGCTTCATCCAGAATCTCGAGAATCTCCTTGAGACTACTCAAAGGAATAGCCAGCACAGTCCCCTGGTACCCACGCTCCCCTTTCTCAACCGCCACTCCATAACCCATTTCATCCAGCGACATGGGAAGCGTCTGCCGTATCTTCTCTCTCAATCTGACATTCGGGTCTGCCTCGCCATCTGCCTCAAAATCAAACCTCCTCTCAAGCACGGAACTTCTCGGAAGCATAAGCACACAGGATGCCTTCTTCTCATTCCCTTTGAACGTTTTGATTTTAGTTATCAGATACTCGCGCGGCAGCTCCCGGAGCTGAATTTCTTCGAATGCTCCGATCTGTTTACCTTTGATTGAAAGCATCCTCAGCATTTCCTTGCGGTACTCTAGAATTATCCTCCGCATTAATCTTCCCTCCATTCAAGAATCTCGGGCTGCACCTGAGCCTCACCGTACCTGAAAATAACCCCGGCCCGTTTTCCCTGCTCCGGAGCCTCAATTAAAGCATGAAAGGTGTTTGAATCTGTCGTCAAATAGGGCATCAATTGATTCACAATGCTCACTATTTGCAGGCTTGGCGTTAACTTGAGTTTTTCCATGAAAATCCTCGGCTCAAGTTCTTCCCTCATAAAATATGAGGATTCTTTCTTTCCCCTCTCTGCGTCACGGTATTCGAGAATCTTCCCGGCAAGGTCCCTCTTCGCAAATTCATCGCCTGCAAGCGAATGGATAATCGCCTCCAACACTACAGAACTCACCGTATTAACATTCACGGACGGAAAAGTATTCACATCCGATTCAACGGTCACATAAGGCCTAAACGCCTCAAAATCTTTCTCCGCGATCTCGTCGATTAAAAGCAATTCCTCAAGAAAATCGAATTTCCTGTTCTTCTTCTCATTCCTCCACGCCATAATCCCTTTCACCATTTCCTTCGCATCCTTCTCAAACCTCACCCCTTCTTCTCTTTTAAGACGCTCAAAAAACTCCTTAAGCAACTTTTCATTCGCAAGGTTAAGATTAAGCTTGGATTCTTCATCTTCAATATGAATCGCCACTTTTCCCTTCCAAGGAGAATCAAGCACGAGATTGCCATACCATGAATCCAAAGGCGAGTCCCGGTAGGGTTCAGAATCTTCCGCAATGGCCCTTGAAGCCAGATTAAACCCTGAAACAAGGGTCCAGTGCCCCTCAAACTGGTTCATCTCAGCCGTGATCAACTGTTTCTGAATCCCGGCCTGGAAGGCCAGGGATGCCAGCAAAATACTCAGAATAGAGGCCGACCAAAGACTCATGATTAGAATAGAGCCGCGATTGAGGGGACAGGCAATACTTCTCTGCCTGTCCCCTATCATGGCGCTTTTCCTTCAGGCAAAACCCCGAGTCGGCCTTGCGGAATGGAAACTACTTTTGAAAACAGAACCCCGCTCGAAAGTTCAATCCTTACCTTCACGGCCTTGGGAATTCCTTGATACGGTTCTTCAAGCCAGAAAGGCAAATAAATCGTATCGCCCACCTCTTGTTTGTAAGGATATTCGAAATGGATGGCCTTGATGCCGGAAAGAACCGGCTTCGCTGCTGGTTCTTTGTTCTTGAAATCCTCTTTCATGCTTTCCTCGGAGCGGATAAGCTTTCCTTCTTTGAAACGATAACCGATCTCAAGCAGTTTCTTCTCTCCTCCGTTTTTGCCGTGAGACAAAGTCAAACTCGGGAACTCAATCTGATCTTCCGTCCCTTTGAAAGGAAGCGGCTCGTAAGCAAGGGCATTTCTCAAATCCCTTTCCAGAGAGAGGAAAAACACCCTCAGGGATTGGTACTTGGAAAAATTAGCCTTTGTTTTCTCGCCCGCTTTGAGGCCGGAAATAAAAACCATGCAAAGGGCTGTTATCATCAAAGTGGATATCACCAGGGTTATCAGAAGCTCCACCAGAGTGAAGCCTGATTTCATCTTCATCATATTCGCCTATCTCCAGCTTAAATAAAATCTCTTCGAACCGCGCTATGGCATCAGTCCGTTGATTCATCTTTTCCGAGAACCTCAATACTCCCAGCATTCCGCCCAAGGACACCGTGACCGTAAGAACAATGACAACCATGGCGATTAATATTTCGAAGAGTGTAAAACCCTTCTCGCCCATACATCACCTCACCACGGCGCTCAAAGTTACAATCGGAAAAATCATGGCAATCACCACAAAACCGGTCATTACGCCAATCACGAGTATCAGGGTCGGTTCCAGGAGTTTCAAAATCATCCGGGTCGCTGTTTCAAGTTCACGGCTATAAATTTTGGAAATCTCTTCCAGGGACTCTGCTAAGGTCCCTGATTCTTCGCCCGCAAGGATAAGCGCCAGGGCTGTTTCACTCACAAAAGGAAGCCCTCGCAATGATTCGGCCAGGGATTCTCCTTGTGCCACTTTTTCCGCTGCCTTTTTTGCATGCCCACCCACGGCTTCCAGGGCCCTAAGAAGAGGAATCCCGTTCTTAAGAAGAAGCGACAAAAGATAACTTAACCGGATCAAGAGCGAATTCTGAAGCATACTTCCGAAAAGGGGCATTCTTAACGCGATTGAATAAAATCGGTTCCGGTATTTCTTGAGAACCCAGAAAGAAGCGGCCAGCAACAACAGGAAAAGGGGAATAATGAACTTCATCCATTGACTTATCTGGATAACAAGAAGAGTCATCCAGGGGAGTTTCTCGCCGAAATCCTGATACACCGTGGCAAGTTTTGGGATTATGAAAGCAGTAAGAACAAAAACCGTGAGCAAACCAAAAATAACGATAAAGATGGGATAGGCCACCGCCTCTCTTATTTTTGACCTTGTTTCTTCCTCCTTCTCAAGCCCGCGGGCAATGTCTTCGAGGACTCTGTCCATCTGGCCCGATGCTTCACCCGCCTGTACGAGACTGACTTGATAGGAAGGAAAAATGGCCGGATAAAGGGTCAGACCATACGAAAGGCTTTTTCCTTCCCGGATATGCGCTCCGATCCTTGAAATCAAACCGCGTACATTCTCCTTCCGGATCTCTCTGGACAAGATCTCCAAAGCACGCAGGATAGGCACGCCTCCTTGAAGCAATCGGGCAAAGGTCGAGAAAAATACACACCTGTCTTTAAGTGAGAGGCGTAATTTTTTCTTTTCTTCCCGAATCTCAACCCAATCGAGCTCAATTTGTTTCATCACGGTTATTCTCAGATCGGCCGTCACGTATCCTCGGAAAATACTCAGGTAACTTAAGCCCTGAGGCCTCCCAGTACGGCTTGTCGTCATTCCTTAAAGGTCCCTGGCTGTGAAAATAAGCTTTATCAAAGCTATAGCCGCCCGTCTCATTATGCGGAAGCAATTTCCCGTTCCGGTCAAGAAATCTTGCGGTCTCCTTAGTCGAAACATCAGGTTTCAGAATCGTGGGAGTAATAAAAATCACAAGCTCCGTCTTAGTGAAATCATTGGATTTTGAAGTAAAGGCTTTTCCCAAAACCGGAATATTTCCCAAAATCGGCAACTTTACCGAACTCTTATCCTGCTTATCCTGAATGAGCCCGCCGATCACAAGAGTCGTTCCGGATTTCACCATCACCGTGGTCTCAAGCTCCTGCGTTGTCACAACCGGAACACGAGTCCGTGTGAATGCAGTGTTCGATCCCTGCGCCACGCCCTGCAATTCAAGTGGCGTCCCTGAAGTGGATATCTCCGGCTTGATTTTCATCTGAATATAATTGTCCTCGGATATTTCAGGAGTCACAGTCAAAGTCACTCCCACATCTACGAACTGGACATTATCCGCCGTCGTTGATGTATTCACCGACTGAACCACGGTCTGAGACACAAACGGCTCGCGCGTGGCAACGGCAAGCTTGGCATTCTCATTGTTCATTACAGTGAGCCGGGGAGAGGACAAAGTATTCGTCTTCCCCATCTTCTCAATCATCTGAATCACGGTCTGAAGATCATCTAGCCCGGATCCCAGAGTCAGCGTAGTGAGAGTCGCACCCGCAGGCGGCGCAACCGCATAAGTCGCCGCCGTCTTCAGAGTATTCAAGGATCCAACCTTATCCACCACAAGCTGCCAGTCGATTCCAAACCGGAATTGATCGCCCAGCTTCACCTCCATCACCTTGGCCTCAATCAACACCTGCGGCTGTCTCACATCAAATGCCTCTATCACCCTCTTCACTCTTTCCACCCTTTGCTTGGTATCATGCACAAATACGCGGTTAGACTTTTTATCCACCTCAAGACTCCCCTGCCCTTCCTGAATCAATTTTATGAGTTTCGGCTCAAGATCTTCTACCTTGGCATGCTTAAGTTTAAATACCTTCGACACCGACGGCTGATCCGTTTTCCGGATCAATGATTCCATCTCATTCATAATCTCTGGCGTCTCAGTCACAATCAAGGTGTTGGTCCTAGGCTCCACCAGAATCTTGCCGAATGTAGACTTCATTTGGCTCAAGGTTTCCGCCAAAGCCAGCGCCTTGACATACCGAAGGTCATATTGACGCGCAATCCGCGTATCCTGATACGGCTTGCCGTAAAGCTCTTCGTAATCTTTCTTGGTCATCACCTTGATAATCCCACGGTCCTTAACATAGGCAAGATCAGATGTCTCAAGAATCGTGGCCAGCGCATCCATCACCTCCACATCCTGAAGGAAAATAGAAACCTGCCCCTGTACATTCTTACCGGCCACAATATTCAGCCCAGACCGCTTTGATAAAAGCTTTAATACATCCAGGATATTCACCCCTTGAAACTCAAAGGTAACTTTTCCCCCGGTGCCAGAAGCTTCCTGGGCATGCGCCTCTTCCACCGCAAAGCATTGCGCCGGCACGGAGCATACCGCCGTCAGCAGGCAAAATACTATCAAGTATCGTCTCATTGGATTTCACCTCCTTGAATTTTGAGCTCAGCATCTTCTCCGTCATGTGAAAGCACAACGCTCTCACCCTTAATTTGTTTCACGGTCACCGGCCCAAGTTTCTCTCCCTCTTTGACAAATACTGAATGTCCCGTTGTGGCATCCTCAATAATTCCCTCCGGTGCGCTAAAAAGCGCAATGCCTTTCAGCCGGTAATCCTTCACAAGCTCAGTGATTGAACTTTTCCTCTCGATTGCGCCCGAATGCGTATCGGTGACATTAAACAGATTTCGCTTCACCACAGCCTCCTGAAAAACCTGGAGCGGCTCCATATCCATTGTTTTTGGGGAAAATAGGTCTTCCATCCCCGTCTTCTGTGCGGCTTCATGAACTATTTTAGGACGCAGAAACGAATATGCCTGATCAATCACTATGGCCACACCCGCGGCTGCCAAAAGAGCGATTAAATATCGCCTCAAGATTCTCAAATCAATTATCATCTCCGTAAATCCATCCGTTTCATGATTTCCGTGTCATGGATAAGTGCCCGAACCCTCTCTTTAGAAAACCGCCACTGGCGTCCCACCTTATTGCCCGGAATCAATCCCCCGCGCGCCAGACGCAGAATGGTCACTTGAGAAAGCTTGAGATACTCTGCAACTTCTCTTAAGGTCAAGATCTCTTCCATGCAGAACCCTTTTTAAAGACACAGAGCCAATCAGAAAAGACAATCAAAGACAAAATAAAATACGGAGTAAATCTCGGAGTGATTTATTTGCGGAGTGGAATTCGGAGTGATCTGCCGAGTCAAAACTTCTTAACTTTATCCAATATCTACCTGCTTACCCTTCCCGGCGGAACGCCGTGTATCACTTCACGATTCAGGTAACAAGTTTTAGTTTGTCAAACAGTGTCTGATGTTTCAACGCCATACATTTTAAGTTCGTCTTTTAGTTTCTTATCAAAGACAAACCCATTTTGCTGAGCTGAGGTAATATCCATTTTTGCAAGCGCTTCTTTCCCTTGCTTCGCAAAAGAACGCGCACGATACGCCTGACTTACCGCGTAGTTCGGTTGGCTCCGCAATGCCTCATTAAATGCTTGTATCGAGGCTTCGGTATCGCCCATTTCATAATAAATAACACCTAAGTTATGATACGCAATGGCATTGCCGGGATCGCTTTTTACAATAATTTTATAATCTTCCGCCGCGGCCTCTCTATTTTCAAGCCGTGTATAAATCCCCGCACGCAGTACCCGTGCCATGAGATAATTTGGATTTGAATCGAGTAACTTATTCAGCATTGCCAGAGCTTTCTTCAAATCCCCTTGAGTATTCGCGGCGTTAGCTTGCCGAAAAAGATCGAATGCCGCCCCAAATTCATCCGAGCGTATTTTTTCGTACCGGTCGACGCGGCCGGAAGTTCCAATAAAGACATCAACCCTTTCGCTCCATTTCTCGGTTTCCTTGACATTTCCAAAAGCACCTTTCTTCACATTACTCATTTTGAATGAATAACTGAGCTTTTTTCCGCCATTTGGCAATAATTCGATTTCAAGAGGGTCCCCCATCACTTCTCGCACCTTCGCCTCCGGCATGCCGATTGAAACAAATTGTTTTATTGCATCATCGCTCAGCCTGTTTTTGATAGTCGCTTCGCAACCAACTACTAAAAGCGAAATCGATATTGTTAATGCGACCAGTTTCCCGGGCATTTGGTTTGGCATGTTTTTCCAACCTTTTCGTAGGAACTGCTCTCTTGTTACAGAAAGAATTTACGGTATTTACTTATGGAGGACAAATTGAAACTTCCAATCTTTACGCGTCCGCCACAACCTGTTGATTGCCTGATCTGTCCTTAATATATATCCGCAGTGACCTCAAGCCGGCACTTTTGGAACAGGTACCATTTTTTATTTTTTATAAATCTATACACCCCTCTTCATATTCCCAAACCTCTTTTTTTTCTCCTTCTTCCAGCAGTGATTTGATTTTATTACAATCCGCTCCTGGCGGCACATCAATCGCATACAGTTGGAGTTCATGACCGGAATCCTCAAATTGGCTTCCCTCTTCATAGGAGCATCCTGAATTTTTCAAGGAAGACCAATTTCGTTCAAACTCGGCTTGTGAAATTTTCATATGGTTAACAAAAATTCTATAAGTTGAGTGCCCTCCTCGTTCAACAACCGATTGGAACTCAATTCGGCCATTTGATTCCCTACCTTTTACAATATCTTGAAAACTAATTCCCATCGCGTAAAAAGGGGTATTTTCAATACGGTACAAATCATTTCCTAACTTTTTTACCCAGACAGATTCTGTTGAAAAGCCGTGCCAATCTTCATCCAATTCAATAAATAATTTTATAAGGTCCTTCTGTTTATTCATTTCTGCCTCTAATTTTATCTAAATACTCTTCGCTAGTTTGATCCGATTTTTCAAGATTACAAGTCTGGCATGTATTTTGAGCGTTAGCAAGCGTATTATTCCCCCCTCTCGATTTTGGAATCGCGTGATCAATATTAGATCTCGAAGCATTAGTTACAGCACTTCTGTTAGTTTTATCTCCGCAAAACACACAACGATCTCCTGACAGCTTTCTCACAATATCTTTTATTTTATCAGAGAATCGCTTACCGCTTCCCCTTCCACCTACTGAGCCTCTTTTGGGCCTAGCCCCACGAGGAGAGTTAGCCAAATAACTGACGTGAGGTAAATTAGTTTGGGATTGACTTGTTATATAAGATGCTGCAAGGACATATCCACCGCTACCTGCTTCACCATTTGGTGGAAGCCCACTTCCCATACCTGCATTTCCGGCTTGCGGCAAAAGATTGGAACTAGGCCCACCTGCAGCTGCATCGGCCAAGCTACTCCAAATATTTTCATTTACATGCAGATCTGTAGTCGCCGAATTTTTGTCTGTTGTTTCTGAAATTTTAGAGGCTGCTACGGCAGTACCTCCACCAGCAGTAAGTGCGGTACTCGCCGCAAAGCCTTGTGCTAAGGGGCTTAGTCCTGCGGTGCCTATTAAAGCTCCACCGCCTCCTGCGCCTTCTGATGCTAAAGCACCAGCATTCACTGCAGCACCATATCCTGCGGCTGGTGTTAATGTCGTCCCGATATTCAATGCTGACAAAGCGGCACTAACGGCTGCGTAGGCAATAGCTATTACTGCGACGACGGCGACAACAATTGCTGTTATTTGAAAGAAACTTTTCCAAAAGCTCTTTTTATAACCTGTCGGATCTGTATATCGAATAGGATTATTATTGACATAAGAATATCGGTTTAAATCTTGCGGATTTTCAGGATTCGCTACAAAAATATCCGCACTAACAAATCTTCCTAACTGAGGATCGTAATAACGGGCATTATAAAAATAAAGTCTCGCTGTTGAGTCTTCCTCCTGCCCCGTAAATTTATGCTTCGGATTGGCGGAACCAGTTTGCGTTACAGTGGAGCCATAAGGATCATATTCAAGCAAAGCGGCTTGATTGCCGGAGGAATCCGTGACTACATTTGAAGAACTGATATGGTCTTCATGGATGAACTGAAGGGTACCGGAAGAATCCTTTGTGGCAAGCCTTCGGTCGCCGAGAAAAATGTATTTTGTGCTTGTGCTGCCCACAATGTCGTAATCTTTGCCAAGATAAATGGACGTAGTACTTCCAGCCATTTTCTTAACGCGGGCACCGGTAGAATCATAGACAAATGTGGTTGTGGTTTCGGTTTTGCCGTAGGAGAAATTCGCAGCTGTGAGGCCTGTGATGTTGTAGCCTTTGCCCGGCTCGAATTGGGTGAACTGGCTGGAGGCATACGATTCCCACGTCTGGCTGGTCGCATTGAATCGTTTCACGTCTGAATAATGCGTGCCGAGGGTAAGCCCAGAAAGCACTGCCGTGACATTAGTGGCTGTCGTAACAGCGGGTGAAATGAAATTGTCCCCTGAAACAATGGAATGGCTGATGTCATTGCCACGGCTCTTGCCGGATACCGTTAGAGATTTATCGGAACCAGTTTTGTTATAAATCTCATAGGTCTTCCCGTATTCAAAAGATGAAAAGTCATTAAAATCTGCATCATTCACCCAATGCTTCCAGGAACTTGAAGCGGCATCCCAATAAGAAACCTGGTCATAATCCGTGTTAAAGGTTAAAGAAGAAAGAATGTTGCTGACGGATTTATCATTCGGAAGATAAGGGAATGAAATCACATTCCAGCCGGGTTTTAGGGTGTAGGTGAGGCTGCCATCCGTTCCTTCCTGGGTTTTCATTTCTTTTAGACGGTTCTCGGAGTCATAGCTGAGCGTATCCGCTCCGCGAGCCGTCATATTCCCATTCGTGTCATAGCCCAGGGTGCAGCCGGATGCGAGATCACGGCAAAAGGTCGGATAATTATTCCCGGTCCAGGTTACGCTGGTGACAACATGAGGTTTTGAGCCGGACTGGCCATAGGACATCGTCCTTCCGGCTTTATTTGTCATGTTTCCAATCGAGTCATAAGCAAAGGTTTGCGTGCCATAGGCGGACCCCGTCGCGGAAGTCAGACGGTTCAAGTCATCATAGACAAAGGACTGGCTCATGGCATTGACCGTGTCCTGAATCTGGGACACATTGCCGTTATTGTCAAAGGTGTAAGCCAAATCCTGGAGCTTTGTGGTTCCATCCGGCTTTTTGGTGAGAATGTTCGAAAGCCGGAGCGTATTTGCATTGTACGTGTAATCACTCGTGACATTGTTCCCGTATTTGAGGTAAGTGCTCTGCCCTGAAGCGTTGTAGTTCACGTCTTTCACGTAATCGGTTGTGACACTATTCTTGACACCCGTGATCGTTTCGATATCTCCGAAACCGTTGTAGGTGTAGGTCACCACTTCCGTGTCCGGATAAGTCAATGTTCGAACTCTGCCCATAGAATCATAAGTGCGGGCAAAAGAATAAGGAGTAGAATCCACCGTCTTCGTATCATCGATCACTCTTCCCTGCTTGTCGTACTTAAACTCATGAGTGCCGGAAGCGTCCTGGACTTTCGCAAGCCGTCCGGTCCAGTACCCTGTTTGGCCGGAATAAGTGGTGGGCGCTGAATCGTACGAATAGGTGACATCCGTCTCGCCTGAAGGAAGATCTTTCAATGTCACACGATTCAAGGCATCGTAAGTAAAGGAGATCGTCACGTTCTTCGCATCGGTTTGAGAAGCCAGATTATCATTTGCGTCATAGGCATACGACCATGTGCCCATGTCGGGATCAGTCATGCCAGTCTTGCGTGACAGCGAATCATACGTAATAGTCGTCTGATTGCTGGCATTGTCTGTTGTCTTCTTCAAATTATTAAGCACATCGTATTCATAGGTCGTCGTGTAGGTGCTTCCAGCATTGAACTCTTCAACCTTTACCAAGCGACCGTAGGCATCATTCGTGTACCGGAGCTGTTTTCCGCGCTGGTCCGTGGTGGTTTTCACAAAATCACTGAATGAAACTTGGGAATTGGTGGAATCCGGGTAATCGACTCTGGTTCTTCTTCCCACCGCGTCATACGTGAACGTGGCTTTGGGCTTGCTCGTGTCCGGTGCTACGTAACTTGTGCTTGTATCCGCAAAATAGGGAACATACTGCTTGTCTATTAATCCGCGGCTGTTGAAAGTCACAAGGCCTGAAACAATCTGCTTGCTCGAATCTTCGACAGGGCTTCTGCGCTCAATCTCCCTTCCCAGACCGTCCGTAAAGGAGTACGTGATGAGCTGTGTGAATGTCTGCCCCGGTACCGAAGATTTCACTTTCGTGGTGACTTTGGTCGTGCAGCTTGTGCCGCATGTACCAAGATTCGGATAATCATAAGCGAATTCCTGTGTGGGCTCTGTGGATGAATCAAGCGGCGCAATCACTTTGGTCACACGGCCCAGCGTGTCATACACGGTTTCCGTGACTTGTCCGTTTTGATCCGTTGAAGTCAAAATTTGCGCTAGCCACGGATCATACGTGAATGAGCGAGTTTGAGTGAGCGCATTTTGAATTTGTGTAAGAAATAATCGATAAGTCGTCTCGTAAGTATTTGTGGTTTGGTATCCTCTTGCATCGGTAATGGTCGCTACATTTCCATAACTGTCATAAGTCATGGTTGTTTTGGGATTATTCGTGCAGGTGCCTGGTGTGCCGCATCCTGAGGCCGTGTTCAGCCATTCTTCTTCCTTGGTGAGCAATCCCTTGACGGGCGCCGTGTCAATCGAGGTGGCGCTGTCGTAGTAAAAATATCTCTCCGCCTTGACAGTCGTAAGATCGGTATCGTAAAGCGTGGTCTTTTTCAAAGTGTTTACGATGTAGGTTCCCGAGCCAGATCCGGGCGCAGTCATCCCGTAGACATAGGTATTCACCGTTTTGCGGCTGTCGGTCGAGACCGAGGTGTCTCCTTCCTCAGTCGTGGAGGCGAGATTACCGTAATCGTCATAGGTGAAAGTTTGCCGTGTCTGCTTGTAGCTTGAATCGCCATCGTAAATATACGCGTCCACCTGCGACACAAACACAAAGTGAACATCCACACTGGTTCCCCACGGATGCGTGTCATCCCATGTCGTTACTTCTTTGCTGAATAAATTCCCTGCCGAATCTTTCACCTGCTTCTCAAGAAGCTTTCCCCGGGTATGATCCGTCTGGCCAAAGGTGTTAATGGTTTTTGTTCCGGCCGCATCCGTCACGGTCACTTCACGAAATCCGCGAAATTCCCTGGTTGTGGCCTCATACATGCCGCCTTTATACGAATACGTGGTCGTGTAGGTATTTCCCATGCCGTCTTTCTGTTCGACCTGAGTCACAACCTGGATTGGAAAAGGAAGTCTTTGTTTGCCACTGGTATCTGTATTGTCAAATTGTGTGGACGGAGAGTAAGTAACGGTGGTTTTCCCTCCTCTTCCATTATCAATAGTCTTTAAGATATCCACGGCTGAATTCTTGTTCTTCTGGATCTTCCAGACGGTGTTGCCGGATATGGATTGAACCCGATCAACCATGCCATCACCCGTGATATCCATGACATCCACCTGCATCTGGTTCGGTGCCGTTATCGTGAAATAGCGGGGATAATCAAAAGCAGCGGAGGCATCCCATTTCTCAAGAGGGCCGAACGTGTTGATCTCGGCGAATCCGGTTCCCAGGTTCCACTGCATTTTCCAGCTAGTGTTGTAAGTCTCGGGAAGCACTCGATCAGGAAGCCCGTCCCCGTTGAAATCGATGACATCGGCTGCGCTCATTCCCGAATCGGTTTGAATGCGGATATAATCCGACCATGTTCCATAATTACTTTCACGAATGGGGCCAAAAGTAGAGACGGGCGAAGTGAATCCCGAACCTGTATTCCACTGCACTTTCCAACTGGTGTTGTAGCTTTCCGCTATAAGCCTGTCTGGAAGCCCGTCACCATTCAGATCTACCAAATCGACTGCGGTAAGCCCGGTGTCAGTCATATAGCGCATGTAACTCCCGTTTGCTCCATAAACCGTCGATTCGATCGGTCCCCAGTTCTGAGACGCATTGAAACCTGAGCCATTATTAAGCTGGACTTTCCAGTTGGTATTGTTATTCTCGGCCATCACCCGGTCAGGAAGACCGTCGCCATTGATATCGATCAGTTCCGTTTGGGTGACCCGGGAGTCTGTCCTCAAGCGGATGAATTTGCTGTCATCTCCCCAGGAGGCGATGGAATCAATCGTTCCAATCGTCACCGGTTCGTCGAATCCGTTGCCGTTGTTGTATTGAACCTTCCAGCCTGAAGTATCCGCCAAGACCCTGTCAGGCCTGCCGTCTCCATTCATATCAATCAGATCGCTTACCTGCCTCTTTTGAGTGCCTGTTTCATATTGAACCGATCTTGAAGAGGCGCCGTAGCTATTGGTGCGGATGGGCCCCCAATTCTGAGGTGCTGCAAAACCCGAAGTTCCGCCCAATTGCACTTTCCAATTCGTCTGCGCCGTATCGGGATCAACCAGCACACGGTCGAGAAATCCGTCCCCGTTAATGTCGGCGACATTCACAATGGTTTCATTAGAGGCATTGGTGGTAGAAATAAAATCGTAGTCCGTTGTGGAGAAAACTCTTTGCACTCCAACGTAGTCCGTGGTTGTGTTCAATCCATTGGCCACGCCTTGGTACGTGAATGTTGTGGCGGGCAAACAGGTCGTGCCGTCTTTGCCGCATTCGGTAACCGAAGACAGAAGAGATCGGCTCGTCGGAACCGAAGTTGAGTAGGCTAATGTGTATTTCCTGGCAAGCTGATACACTCCGTTTGCGTCCTTGACCTTGACGAGAATCTCCTTCAGCCGTTTGTTCAACTCCACCTTCGCTCCCGTGATGTACGAGAAACTTTTGTCCGGGTGGTCCTCAAGCGCAAACTCCACCTTGTGCGTGTGCGCAAAACTCTGGGCTGTATTCCCGTTGTATTCAATGGAAGAAAGATACATCTCACCTGCATCCGTGGTATGGGAAATGGTCATATAATTGCCGCTTGTGTCTTCCACTTTCGAAAGGGTCCATTTGAACGTACCCAGGCTATTGGTCTGGCGGCAGGCGGAACTCAACCCAAAGGAATGTTTTGTCCCTGACTTGTCCGTCACCGTCCATGAATTGGAGGTTGAATCATAGACAAACTTCAAGAATAGAGCTTCATCTTTGGCGCGGTATTCATTGGTTGCCACGGACACAAGCTCAGAAGACACTCCTTGAAAAGAAAAGATATATTTATCCGTTGAATCGTACTTGGGCACACCCTTCTTCACATCCCGCTGAATAAAGCCCATGTCCAGATTCCAGCCCACTCCCAGCCAGCCATTGCCTCCGGATGAGGAATAACTCAGATTCAGACTGGGCTGAACATTCTTCCTTCCGGGCGGGACAAAGATTGGCACACTCGTCTGCGCGCGGCCCGTGAATAAATCCGCCTGAAACGACTGCACCGGCCCAGCGGATTGTGCCAGCTCACCAAGCTGCGCAGACGCGGGATTCCCCTGACTGGCTGAAGAGCCCGGAGCAGCAATCGCGAATGTGCCGCCCTCGAAAATCATATTCAAACTTACGCTTAAAACCAGAATCAGCGAAATAACCTTCTTCATATCAGTTCTCCTCATTTTAAAATGTCAAAATAGTCGGTGCTAGGAGAGGTTCGCGACTCCTCTCCCAGCACCAGAGAAGGAAGTTCACTCCGCTGGACTTCCTCCCTGTACCTCTCATTTATTCGGCCTTCGAAATAAATATTGACTCTTGGTGGTAAGCGTCGTTCCATCCAAGTTCCTCACCATGAAAGCAAGTTCATGTCTTCCCTTATCCGGGCTTGAGACTGAATAAGAAAGACTGTTTGAAGCCTGCCAGGCCGCTTTCACGGTCGAACCTTCCTTGATCTGATAATCCAGATTTCCCGTACCAAGATTCTGAGCGGACACCGTATAGGAGGGCATTTCATCCGTGAAAAATTTGGCGTAAGGGCCGGGCGTTACCGATTGGATCACAGGAAGCTTCAAGGCATGGCTCACACCGACTTGACCCTCTACGTTGTAATTCGTGCTTGTCATGGGATCTTTTGCGACGAAGTCGATACTTCCCTCATCAAGTTTGTAAGAGGACGAGGCGGTGTCGCTCCCGCCGCCGGAAAAGCCGCTCTCTGTGATCTGAAAATTGGTGCTGGAAAGGTCCGCTAATGCCGGCGCGCAGGCAAAACATAAACACCCGAGAAACGCTAAAAAACCCCGGGCTTTCACCGCTTGCACTCCAGTCCCATGGAATCAAAGGCCGCCTGAAGGGCCTTGCGCACTTCCGGGTCCTGAATTTTCGAAAGCCGGACCTGGGCCGCCCTGGACCTCCCCATCTCTTCCTTGGCCTGCTGTTTGTCGGCTTTTAATTTCATCATCTCGGGCCGCGCCTGGGCCAGAGACACGCTTGCGAGAAAAAACGCTGCCGCTAAAATAAATGTTCTCATGATTGTCCTCCTCCTTCTTATAACGCAACCGCCATTGCTTTAAGCTGGGCATCCCCGCTGATCACGGATTTCCAGCGCACCTGGGTCCCTGAAGGCTGCGAGTTAATATTAACTACCGTGTCTTTGGGGCAAGAGGTCCATGTGACGCCGTTGTCGCGCGACACCGAATAGGCAATGCCCCCCGTGTTCAACGCCTCATCCGCAATCACCATCGCCTCCGTTGGAGCTGTTGCCTCCGAGTAGGCTATAGAAACGACTGTTGCATTGCCCGAAGTTGTCTGCGCCATCAACTCAACTTCAGCTACCTCAACAAAGGTAGGCCCGCCATTATTCGCCGTAATCTTGAGACGGTAATATCGGTAGCTTGTGTTGTTGCTCACATCAAAAGGCTTAGTACAAGTATCACAATCCCAACTGACTCCTGATTGTGTCTGCAAAACAGTCCAGCTGGTTCCATCATTCGATCCTTCGAACGTCCAATCTTTGGGAGCTCGGCTGCGGTTATAGCCATAGCCCTCTGCATTGGTAAGAGTGTAGCGGGTTATTTTCTTGGTAACTCCACCGCCAAAATCATACTGAAGCCAGGAGGGAGCGCTTGCGGATGGAACGCTGTCAGAGGACCATTCATTGGAAGAATGCGCGATATTATCGAAAGCCTTTGCTGGCCAGTTTCCCGAATAACTGCCTGAAGCTGTTGCAGTTCCAGCCCCCGATTGGTCGTCGTATGTGGAATAAACAACCACATCGTAATTCGGACTGCCTCGCCAGGTGTAATTGCTTGAAGATGCGGCATGAATCCCTGTTGCATCATTAAAAGAGTCCACAATCATGTCGCCCATGCTGTTGGCCACGGCAAGACTGTAAGCATCCAGCTTGAAATTCGTTTTGGCAATGTTAACCGTGTTGTCGCGCACACCTTTAATATTCTTGTGCGAAAGCGCGTCATGCTGTGCCTGCGTGAAGCCGTTGACCACGCTCTCGGCCATGAGCGCGTATCCCGCCGACGTCAGTCTCTGTCTCGGTGTCATTTCAGAATCCGTACCCACCTGCACCGAAAGCCAATAATCCTGATCAAAGGTAAGATTCAGTGCTGTCACACTTCCAAGTTGAACATTAAACCGCCCTGAAGTCGCAGAAACTGGGGACTGCGTCTCCGACCAAATACTTGTTCCGCCTGTTGCCGCACTGTAAATCCTGTACGTCATGGAGTAAGTTCCCGTCAGGAAGTTTCCAGAGCTGTCTTTGAGAATGCCCTGGTAAGTGAGCAGTTTGGGAACTGAAGCATGCGCCGGAAAAGCAGGCAAGAAGCAGGTTGTAAGAAGCAAGACCGAAACAATCGATGTGAAACGAGGAATGTTTGTCTTCATGTTTTTCTCCATCAATTTTTTAAATGATCCACGAAAATTTTTACTCACGTTCCTTTTTTACTCTTGCGAAATCACTCCCGCAACGGCAAAATCGGAAATAATCATCTTTGGCTTCATGTATGAGCCATTTGGCCCATATATGGGCCACCTCTCATAAGGTCGAATACGGAACGTGAGGCCGGATTTTATAGAAAAGAGGGGAGGGTGAAAAGCAGACAGATCGATTCCCGAATCTGATCGGGGTTGTAAATCTCGAGGGGCAAGGCAGGATATTTGAATAAAAGATGTCTTTCTTCTGTTAAAAGATATTCCTTTTCATCCAATCGAAAGACAAATTTTCCCCTAAACCCTTGGAAAAGAACATAGTTCGCGCTCGGCAGTTTACATTCGGGAATAGTTCTTTGAGGCCCGAGTTCAAAAAAACCGCAGAAAAAATCTTCCCGCCTGGGAATCAAAGACACGATTCTTAAACCATCCTCAGGATATCGAATATCAAACTCGCCTTTCAGGCTTCCTTGTAGGACATACCCTTTCTGCGTCAGAAAGGCACGCCCAACCAAATCCCACAACCCAATCCCTAAATAGGAAAGGATCTTTTCCAAAAAGCCAATGGAATATTCGTGCGAATCGCCATTCTCAATCCTTTGAAGGGCGCTCCGTGATATCCCGACACGATCGGCAAAATCCCGCTGACTCAAATGAAGCTTCTGCAAACGATAAGAGACAATCGCCTTTCCGACCTCGGGAACTAAAGAACTATTGAATCCGTTATGTCCATTGGGGCCATTAGCCCCATTCGTGGGTTTTGTAAAAGGGTCGCTATTTTGCAATTCAGCCGTTAAGACGGGTTGAGTCTCTGCAAAAAATTTATCCTTTTTCATGACGCACTTAACTTTCTTCGAATCGTCGCAAGAAAATCAGAAAGTTCAAAAGGCTTCAAAATAAAATCTTCAATCCCGAGTTTGCGCACTTCTTCCTTGATTTTTTCATCCTCATAAGCCGTCAGCACAATCTCAGGAAGCGGCTTCTTCCCGTATTTCATTCTCTCAGCCCGAATCGCCTGCAATGTCTCCAGCCCATTCCGATTCGGCATCCGAATATCCGTGATCACGAGATCAAAGCTTTCCTCGGAAAGCTTTGCAAGGGCTTCCTCGCAACTTGAGGCCACCCGCACTTCAAACCCCTCCCGCTCAAGAAGTATTTTCAGGGATTCACGAACCAAAATATCATCATCAATACTGAGGATCCGCTTTTTCCGCTGGGCCCACTCTTCCCGCTGCTTTTTAATCAGAATATCGATATCCTCGGGATGAAAGCGGTAACGCTTTCCCATCCGGATGGGTTGAAGTGAGCCGTTCTTGATCCAGTAGTAGACTGTGCGGCGGGAGATCTTGAAGATGCGCATGACATCCTGAATTTTAAGGAGTGGAGTCGTCATTTCTTCCCTTTTGAAGTGAGAAGGTTCTCCAAAGATTGTCAGCATATTGCGCATTTTATCATAGCTAAGTGCGCAATATGTGCATATGCTATCGACCATTTTGCGCATTATCAATAGCTTTTTTACAATTTTTTTTACTCGGACATTGGGATGCAAGAAAAGGTCTATCGCAGGCTGAAAGGCAGGTTGCTCAACCCCAAACCCGAGTGCAAAAGGTATCAACAAGTAAGTTGCCGTAATCCCTAAAGAAAAAAACCCGACTTTTGGTCGGGGTTTTTTTAGAGATACTTTCCTTTCTCTCGGTCGGGACTGCTGGATTAGATTCTACTCACCTCAGCATTAATGTCAAGTTTTTTCGCCTAGTTTTTCGCCTAGTTCAAAGGGATATCCTGGGGAAAAACCATGAGTTCTTTAATGATTTATTAGGATTCTCATTCCCTGCTATTTTTTTCAAAACCAGGAGTTTTTTATTAAAATCTCACAATCATGGAACTGACAGTCAGTCCACTTTTTACTGACGCTCAGTCCACTATTGAAGGAAGATACTTGAAGCACCAAAATAGAAATTTCTATACATAAAAAGGATACTTCTCATTGAGATAGAAAGAGTTATGAAAGGGGCGACCTATAGGAAATGAAGAATGGTCGGGATGGCGAGATTCGAACTCGCGGCCTCTTGGTCCCGAACCAAGCGCTCTAGCCAGGCTGAGCCACATCCCGAGGGAGAGGAATTATAACACAAGGTAGTCTCGAATGAAGAATTAATCGGCGTTAAATCTCTCTTTGGCTTCCGTGAGTTGCGTCTCAAGCTCCCGCTCTGCCCGCTGCGAGTCTGCCACGCTCTCTTGCAGCTGTTTAATCTCCGATTGGATGGATGAAATCGAAATATCCTGGTTGATTCCCAGAATAACATCCTGGGCCACATCCAGATCGCCGGTCATCAACTTTTTTTTGAGCTGAATCTTTTTAATGAGCTCCACCTTTTTGGTCTTTTCAAGCTCCCGCTGATACTCATAAATTTTCTTCTTCCAATATCTCTTGGGAGTCACCCGGCGTGCGATAAAATCCAGTTTCAGAAGCCCATAAACAGCGGCGGCGGTCAACGCCAATACGATTGTCGCAATGATTAATTTTTTCATGGCAGGGAAAGATAATTCAGCAATTTGATCCCGCTTCCTTGAAACTCATGCGCCCACTTTTCAATTAAAATTTCGGCAGGAGTTTTTTCCGGTTTAACGACTTTCTCCATTAAAAGATCTAGGTAAAGCGACTCATCCTGCGCTCTCCCATTCAACCGGTTCTGCGCCCTCAAACCCCGGCGTGCAATCTCCAAAACTTCCCTGATAAGTTCCCATCCCCTGTGTTGCCCGAGCATGGCACGGAGCCCCTGTTTTTCCATGTCCCTGTGAAAATAGCATCGCTCCTCCCAGGTAAAGTCCCGCACTATTTCCCACACATCATGCCGTGCCAGTTTATCATAAAGAACGCCTTTCCAAAAGGCAGTAACCGCGGGAACCAGCTCAAACAATTGGCCGTCCGCTCCGCGAATTTCAATGCAATTTTTAAGCCTGGCTTCCGGAAAAAGTGTGCTCAAATGAAGCTCAAAATCATCTTTCGTGGCCCTGAACCCGTCATAGCCCTTGAACAGGAATTCCCGGAACCTCACCCCTTTCATCGGCAGCCAGGCTTCCCCGCGGATGATAAAAATCATAGGCGCATTAAAAACATAATCGAGATATTCCTCAAAAGAGGCAGCCTCTTCCAAAAAAATCGGGAGAAGCCCGGTTCGCTCTGCATCCGTGTTGCGCCAGGCATGCATGCGGTAAGTCAAATACCCATTCAGCTTTCCTTCCGACAAGGGTGAATGAGCGAAAAGCGCCGAAACCAGAGAAGTCAAAGCGTAAATAATCCTCAACTTCTCCATCGCGTCCTGCTCATCGCTATAATCGACACTCACCTGATTGGCCGCAGTCCGTTTCATCATATCTTGCGCACCCTCGCCACGGATCGTCAGGTAGTCTCTCATGATTTCGTAACGCTTTTTGGGCACCCAATCCATTTGATCAAGCCGGGCAAAAGGATGAAAACCTGCGGTGAACCAGGTCACCGGAAAATTGTCGGCAACACTTACAAGTTCCTGCCTGAATTGATCGAGCTGTTTCTTGACGTCATGGATGGTCTCAACGGGCTCGGCGCTAAGCTCCAACTGCCCGCCCGGCTCCAAAGCCACGTAATTCTGCCCCCGGAAAAGAGCAATGGCATGGCCCCGTTCTTCCAGGATCTGATAGCCAAATTTGACGCTGAGCCATCTCAGAACCGCTTCAATCCCACTGGTTCCATAATAAGGAAGCGGCGCCGAGGTATCCCGCACATTGCCAAAAAGTTCCCATTCAACTCCCAATTGATGCCTGGAAACCGGCTTCCCGTGGGCCTGGAAATAGCCTCTCAAATCATCCAGGGAAATGGCCTGTTCACTTCTGGAAGCCCGCAGATAAGTACTCATATTTTTATGATACCTTTTTTCAACCCCTGGGACTAGCAAAAGTTGCTTGCGCGGTGGCGCAAAATCACTGATGCAGGGCGTCTGGTGCAGGATTAAGATTGGCGGCGGTTTTGAGGGGTTCCTGCTGAACGGTTTTAGCGGGTTCTTCAGGCGCGGGGGGAACATACCCCAGATAAAGGAGAGCCTCTTGCATCGCCCCCTTAAAGACCGGCGCGGCCACGGTGCCGCCATAGTAGCTCGGGTGCGGATCATCCACCATCACGATCATGGCCAGCATGGGATTTTGCGCAGGTGCAAAGCCCATGAATGAGGAAATGAAATTGGAATGAGAATATCCGCCGCTAGCGTTCAGCTTCTGCGCAGTGCCGGTTTTCCCTGCAACCTTCACTCCTTTGATTTTTGCATTCTGTCCGGTTCCCTCCTCGACCGCATGGACCAGAATCTCCCGGATCTCACCCGCAATGGTTTCATCAATGATTCTCTGCCTCATCGGCGGAACCTCTTCTTTAATCACTACGCCAAACTCGTCACGAATCTCCCTCACTACCTGAGGCCTCACGAGATACCCGCCGTTTGCAATCACGGAAAGGGCCCGCACCATCTGAAGGGCCGTGGCAGTTACCTCCTGTCCATACGGCACCGAGGTAATTGAAATTTTCGACCATTTTTTCAGGGGATGGACAATACCCGAGACCTCGCCGTGCAGATCAATGCCGGTCATTTCTCCAAAACCAAAACGTTTGATATAACGGTAAAGAATGGCTTCCCCGATCAGACGGGCGATTTTGACGGTTCCGATATTGCTGGACTTGATGAGAACCTCGGGAAATGTGAGCCGGCCGTAAGGATGGACATCATGAATCACTCGCTTGTTATTGACCTGCCAAGTCCCATTCTCGCAGAAAAAGGTATCATCCAATTTGGCTTTTTCCTCGCTCAACGCCGTGGTAAGGGTCACGACTTTAAAAATCGATCCCGGCTCATAAAAATCCGTGACGCAGCGATTCCGCCGCGCGTCCACGGCCGAGGCCTTGTAATCATTAGCATTAAACGCAGGCTGATTGGCCATGGCTAGAATATGCCCCGTGGCCGGCTCCATAACAATGGCGCACGCTCCCTTCGCGTGCCACTGTGTGAACGACTTGTCCAGTTCGCGCTCCACCGCATGCTGAATGAATTGGTCAATGTGAAGCACCAAGTCCCTTCCATTCACCGGGGGGATATATTTGTCCTCAAGCGCGCTCACCTCACGACCCAGCGCATCCCGTTTGGACTGGCGAAGCCCTTTTTCACCCCGAAGGTAATTATCGTAAGCGAGCTCCAGTCCTTCCATACCCTGATTGTCAATATTGCAGAAGCCGAGCACATGCGCCAGCTCGCTGGAATGAGGATAAAAACGCTTGAACTCGTTCTGGACCGCGACATTCGGATTCCCGAGTTCCAGGACTGCCTCCGCCTCTTCATCCGTCAATTTCCGCTTCAGCCAGACAAAGGCTTTGTCCCGGCCAAGCCGCTTGTCAAGCCACTGGGAATCAACCCCCAGAATCTGGGACAGCGCTTTAACGACTTGGGGTTTCCTTTTTTTTGAAATCAGACGCGGAATGGCGTAAACGGAAGGACTTTTGATGGTGGTCGCGAGAATCTGCCCTTGCCGGTCAAGGATATTTCCTCTTTTGGGTTCAAGCTCGATGGTGACGTTGTGCTGTTTTTTGGCGATTCTAAGAAGCGTCTCGCGCTGAAAAAACCCGAGATCGAAGAGGCGGTAGATGATGACGGCGAAAAGGGCAAGGACGAGGCAGCTTACCGCGAAAAAACGGTTCACAGCGGAGGACATCCCTGGCTTACCCGAGCGGATGGCGCGGGCCTGCTTGACGGTAATTCAATCGTCATGCTTTCAGTTTTTTTCCGGGGACACAATTTTGGCTTGAGCTTCACGTACGAATTGTAACAAAGAGAATGGAGATTTGCCAGTCTCAATCGGCACAGAAGGAATTTTATTTTCTGGTAGGACGACTTGGACCGTTTTAATCTCCCCGGGAAGACCGAGATCCATGTCGGCGTCCTGAATTCTTTTTTCAAGAATATCCAGGGCCTTAAGTTTGAAGAGTTTGACCCTGGCTTGCTCAAAATCGTTCTGAACATGGATGAGCGTCTGGGTCTTTTTATGAATGGCGTAAGACACGCGGTAAAGCTCGATCTCAAGGGCGACATAGAAAAGGGCGCACACGGTGACAGCGGCAATCATAAAAAGAAGTCTGAAAATTTTCTTCATGACTACACCTCTTTTTCCGCAGCCCGTAATTTGGCACTGCGGGAACGCGGATTCGTCGACATCTCGCCCGCAGTAGGCACGATCACTTTCTTCGTCAAAACCCTCATCATTCCCGATACGGCCAATCCCCTCATCTTCCGCTTCACCAGTCTGTCCTCCAGCGAATGAAAAGAAATCACCACCAACCTGCCTCCCGGCCCCAAACTGCTCACGGCCGCTTCCAATCCCTCCTCCAGACTCTCAAGTTCCTGATTCACCTTTACCCGCAAGGCCTGAAAAATCCGCGTGGCCGGATGAATTTTGGCGCCGCCGCGACCCAGGCACGCAACGATGAAACTCGCCAAATCAAGCGTAGTCCGGAAGGGCTGTTTCCTCCTGTGTGCCACGATTTTTCCGGCAATCTGCCTGGACTTTCTCTCCTCGCCGTAATTCCAGAAAATATCAGCCAATTCCTTTTCCGAAAGATCGTTTACCAGATCAAAAGCCGATTGCGGGAGGTCCTGATCCATCCTCATATCAAGGGGACCTTCTTTCATAAAACTAAAACCCCGGGACGCAGATTCCAGATGATCGGATGAAATTCCGAGATCAAAAAGCACGCCGTTTATCTGCCTGATCCCCTGCTGAGAAAGAACTTCGCGCAACTTCCTAAAATTCGATTTAACAATCCGTATATTAGACCTTGAGCCCAACGCTTGCCTGGCCCTTTCAACCGCCTCCGCGTCCTGATCCATCCCGATCAGCATCCCCGAAGGTCCGATTCTCTCCAGAATCATCCCGGCATGTCCGCCTCCTCCCAGCGTCCCGTCCGCTATCACATCCCCCGGCTTCGGATCGAGGTAGGCCAGCACCTTTTCCATGAGAACCGGCGTGTGCAAACCAAGCGCCTCTTGCCGCCTTTTACTGAAGACAGCAAAAACTACGGAGCGCCTCTTCCCTGGAATCGTAGGCCTCCATCAAACGGCTGACTCCGACCAGACGCAGCGTGTCCGAAACCTGACGCCGCAGATTGCACAGCTTGATATCGCCGTTTAAGGTGCGCAGCATGCGCAGCCGTTCGATCAAAAGGCCAAGCCCGGCCAAATCCACCTGCTGTGTTTTGGACATGTCAATGAGCACCCGGGTACGATTCTTCTTCACAAATTGATTCATGCGCTGCTTGAGCCGCACCATGGCGCTCGCATCTAGGCGTGTATCACAATCGAGAACTTCAATATCAAAATACTGGTGTCCGTTTTTCGCGTGATAAACCATCGAATCCACCTCCTGATTTCAGAAGTTTTTAAACTTCCTTATTGTTTTCCCCGGTCCGGATCCAAAAGTTTTTCGGCCAAATCCTCAAAGGAGCCCATCGAATTCTTGAAGAATTCTTTCCACTTTTCCTTGGCCCAGATTTCAATGCGGTCGGAAACGCCGACGATCATAACGTCCTCTTTGATCTCGGCGTATTCTTTCAAATATTGCGGAACGAGAATTCTTCCCTGTTTGTCGCATGCTACTTCGCAGGCGCCGGAAAAATAAAGACGGTTGAATTGCCTTGCCTCCTGCCGCGTGAACGGCATGTCCTTAAATTTCCTCTCCTGCGCCTTCCACTCCTCTTCGGTGAAAACGAAAAGACATTTATCCAGACCCCGTGTGATGTAAAATTTTTCCGCGTAATGCTCCTTGAAAATTTCGCGGAATTTGGAGGGAACAATGAGCCGTCCTTTTTTGTCTAATGAATGAGCGTATTCACCGTAAAACATTGTTTTCCACTTTCCTCCACTTTATACCACTTTACTACATCCGGAGTATAAAAGAACTCATAATTCCTGTCAATAATAAGTTTGAATTTTTTTTCAGGAAGTTCATATAATACAATATGTTGTGTTATTTAATTCAAAGAACACAATAAGTAGAAAACCTTTTTTTTGAGGGCTTTAAATCATCGGCAAGAGGCTGGGGGGAACTTTAGCTAAATCTTTAGAAACAAAGATGTTAAATTTTGAGGCAAAAGGTGGGAATTGAAATTTTGGGCTAGCAAACCACCAAAGAAGGTAGTGGGAAAAGTGGAAATTAGATTTTAAACGCGGGAATCAAGCTTCTTCGTAAAGAATGCGCGTGCAGTTTTCGCACAAAACAATCTTTTCTTGTAATTTGACCTCATTCAGGACCTGAGCCCTGAGTTTCATTTGGCAGGAACTGCAATTCTCGCTGTCAATTCTGGCCAGGGCAACACCGCTTTTCTTGGCCAGAATCCTTTCATAAAAGGAGGCTGTTTCCGTGCTAACCTGATTTATGAAATCCTTTCGTTTGACCTTAAGATCCTCCACCCCGGCACGGCACACCTTTTCTTTTCCCGTAAGTTCGGCTTTGCGGTCGGCCAGTTTCTTTTCCTCAAGCTTCAAAGATTCCTTGACGGCATTGACCTGCTTGGTCTCCGTCTCCACTTCATCCATCAGAAGAAGGATGGCCTCTTCCAGCACAGAGTTGTCCGCCTTCATGTTCGCAATCTCCATGCGGATCGCGGAATACTCCTGGTTGGTTTTCACCAGGTTAAGCTGTCCCTGCCGCTTGGCGATCTGCTCTTCCTTCTGGCCCAGCTCCAGTTCCTTTTCCTTTTGCTTGAGCTTGGCCTGTTTCAACTTTTCTTCCAGGGCTTGAGAGGCCTTCTTAGCGTTGTCAAATCCCTGTTCGTAAGCTTTTAGCCGGACAGGAATTTGCAGAAGTTCTTGGGAAAAATCATAGATTTGTTTGTCCAGGACTTGAAGATCTTTGAGAATCTGCAGGTCTTGCTTGAAGGTTTTGGTCTCGGGCATAGGGCTTCATTATATTGATAATCCCTGGACCCGCAACTAAATTTTCGGCGGGGGATCGTTCAAGAAGCTACCCGGCAGGCCAAAGAAGAAAAAGCTGCAAGCTCTTCCTGGGACAGGCGGGATCTTTCATAGAAAGGAGTTGAAAGCGGCGAGGGTTCGGAAGCAACCGCCTCGGCGGAAGAAGTCGTCAGAAAATCACGCTGAAAATGAAGGGATCTCTGGCGTTCACGGCGCAGCACTTCCTCCTCCTGTGGTAGCGAGATCCCCCCTGCAGACGGCTCGGGGCCAGCCGCAACCGCCGATGAAGCATTTAGCATCCTCTCTTTAAACAGCTGCAAATTATCCAGCCAGACCAGATCCCGGTTAAGAAAATGCTTAACAAGATCGCTCCATTGGAATGCAACCTCGGCCAGGTAAGGAGCCCCGGGCTCTTCCCAGCGCACAAAAGGGTCTTCCTTAAGAAAACATGACACGCCTTTTAAGAAGCGAAATGCATTTTTCAACGACCCGAGCGACGGTCGCATGGTCACAAGAACCGCAGACACCAAAGGCATGAGAGCGTCGATAATATCCGGAAAATTCCAGGGAAAATCTACCAGGCAGAGTTTCCCTTCTCCGTCGGAGATTAAGTCCTCAAAAACCACCGGAGCGCAAAATAACTCGGAAGACGCCGAATGGCCATCGTGAGAATCCTGCCGGGCGGAATTAACGTGAAAATCAATTTGATGAATAGGCAATTCCAGATTTCTTGCGAGCGCGGCATTCATTTCAAACGCACAATCGGACCAGGAATCCACGCCCACCGCCAGCACTGGCCTAGTATGGGATTTCTCCTGCGCCCGGCTCCAGGGATTTTGCGCGGAGGATAAAAAAAGATGGGAAATGTCTTTCAGGCCGCGCGGTGTTTTTTTCTCTTCATTTTCCATAAAGCGAAGCCCCCTGCACACTCACTTCCAGAATAGAATCCGTGCCCCCATAAGGATTGGGCTCGCTCCTCGGGTTTTGCGGATCGGTCATCCATTCTCCGTCAATGATAAATTTGTACTTGTAGATTCCGGGCTGAAGATGGTAAAGCTTTCTCCAAAGCCCACCCGCTTTCACAGAAGGGACAAGCTCCTCCGGCACCCAATGGGTGAAATCGCCTGCGATCTGGACATAACGGGCGCCCGCGGCTCTCACCGTAAAAAGGATCGACCGATTCTCAAACCTCTCCTCTTCCGGGGAAAAAAATTCGGAGGGGTCTCTTGATTCATTCAAATCCGGTACATCAAAAACGCTGAAAGCAACTGCCGCCGCTGTCTTGGGGGCCGTCTCTCCTTCAAGGATCTCGGCGCTCAAATTCAGAAAATCCTTGAACACAACCGACTGCCGGTCGTAATCCGTGATTGGCTTGCCACAGGCAGCGGCTTCACGCAAACGGACCGAATGGTGAATCACCGTGCGGCAAAGCTGATTTGTAAACAACCGTTCAAGTTCCTCCTGGATTTTTCTGGAAAACCGCGTGCGCGGATCAAAATCATTCAGGAGGGCCCTCACCTTTAACTTCTGCTGAAGCGCTTCGTCAAGCAGCTGAACAGTCTCAAGAATTTTGCTCAATCCGTGCAGTGAAAACGTAGAACACTCTACCGGAATGATAAGTTCCTGGGCAGCACGCAAGGCATTGAAGGTAAGCAATCCGAGATTCGGCGGGCAATCAATCACGATGAAATCATATTCCGCGTCCAAGCCCACAAGTTTTTGAAGCAGTCTATTTTCCCTTTCAGGCGTGCCTGCCAATTTCTGTTCCATGGCGCTTAAAACCACTTCGGAAGGAATGAGATGCAGATGGTCCGATAAAATAATCCGGACATCCCGGATGCCAAAACTTTGTTCCCCGGAATCATCCAGCACATCATATATACTGCGGGAAATATTATCCGATTTAACTCCCAGACCAAGAGAGGCGTGGCCTTGCGGGTCTAAATCAATGAGGAGAACTTTTTTTCCAAGAAATGCCAGGGATGAGGAAAAATTGACACTGACCGTTGTTTTACCGCAACCACCTTTTTGATTGGCGATGGCTATGGTTCTCACGGACTAATTCTAGGGTTGTCTTGGAGACTTGTCAAGCAGTAGGACTAGTGTTTGAGAAACTTGGCAGCAAAGCCGGTCTGCCTGCTGGTCACTTCAGTCCGCAGCATTTCCACGTCAAAGGCCTGCTCCTGGGCAGACAGAGGCGGTTTGAATTGCGCCCGCACCGCAAGGTTACGGAAATCCCTTACACCACGGAGGGCCTGCGCGGCCTGAAGATCTAGGCATTCGGCGAAAAATCCACCCTCGCTCAGATTGGTGATCAGCGCGGTGGCTGAAAACACATCTGAAGGCAGAACCTGCGCCTGTACGGTCACGGGCACCGCCACTTCAATACGTTGATTCTTGCGGCGCTCTCCCTTAAAGATGAATTTGTCCTTCTCCACAAGATAAAGGCCAAAAGTATCCGAAATTTCGGCCTCATTTTTGCAGATAGTCATCTTTTCCGGAAGATAAGTGTTTAAAAACATATCCAGCAGCTCCGGCGAATAGCAATAAACGGCCTTGCGGTGGGGTCTTTCTAAAGGAACTAAAATTTTTCTCAGCGCTAGTTGATCCACATGCAACACGTTCTGCGTATTCAGGATGACGTTTCTATATCCGCCGCGCTGAATATTCCTTTCTATAAATTCTTTTACGGTATCAATATCTCCATCCGTCAAGTCGCCGTAAAGATCAAAAATAATAACCGATCCGATTTTTCTTTTGTGAACTTCAGTTTTAGCAATCATATACATTTCTCCATTAAAGCTATCAATTCTTACTACTGGCTTAATTTTACTACTTTAATTAAGAAAATGCAAATTTTTTCTTAGTGGCTTTATTAATAGAAGGTTAGGGCAATGATCGTTTTCAAGCTAATCCAAAAAATACACCTAAGATGTTTATTTAAAATAGGTTAGAGAAAAAATCTATCCTCTAATAAACCCTTATGGATAGCTGATTTCAATTTTGATTTTTAAATGAGGGGTTGAATGAATATCTTTCTACGAGGTCTTCAAAAAGTTGCCTATACGGAATACATCTTCAGGTGAGATTTCAGAAAATTCAATGCCGATTTCCACCTGATCACGGTCAATAAAAGTCCTTGCCACCTTGCCCTTGGCTTCCACGTCGCCAAAATCCGGCAATTTGATTTTAAGATTCAGCATGCGGAAATCATAAGGGCTGAGTTTCATGCGGTGAAAGGACTCGCGATCCAGATCCAGATACTCGGCCAAAAGCCCCCCCTCGCTCAGATCGGTGACCACGGCGCTAAAAAAAACGCTTTCCCCTTTTTCATCTTCAAATGAAAATTCAAGCGGAAGCGCGGTTTTCAGCCGCTGATGGCGGCGCTTCTCTTCATAGCCCTTCTCTTCCCATTTCACAAGGTCTTGTCCAAAATATTGAATGATTTCTTCTTCGGTTTTAAAAAATTTAAGATTTTGAGCCGCCGCTACGCGGAAAAACATTTCCATGACGGATAAATTTCCGACAACCAGCCCGCTGCGAATATCGGGTGAAAGATTCCCGGTCACGGCCTTGACGCCGAGACTGTCCACTGTGGTTAATCCACGCAAATTAAAAAGAAGATTTTTCGTCTTGTGATTTTTAAGGAAAAGGGAAATTTCTTCCTTGCCGCGCAGCGCCCACAGGCCCACAAATTCCCCGCGCAGGTCAATGATATGCACGGATCCTATTTTGCGTTTGATGATTTGCGGCGATCGATTCATAGAATTTCAAACAATGCCAAAAAAATCAGGTCCGTTCAATTTTATAGCGGGCAATTTTGCGGATCAGGTCCACACGGGAGATTTGAAGAAACTTGGCGCAGGCGCTTTTATTCCAATTCGTTTTTTCAAGCCCCTTCCTGATCACTTCCCTCTCCACCTGCTCCACGGCTTTCTTCTTCATCTCCTTGAGTGAAACCGTTCCCTCGCCCCCCTCCAAACTCTCCCGCTTCTTTGTCTGAATCTGATACAAAAATTCCGGGCTAAGGCTCACTTCGTTGATGATCTTTTTATCCCCTGAAAAAATCGTGGCTTTCTCAAGTTCGTTCTCAAGCTCGCGCACATTCCCGGGCCAGTCATGCCGTTTCAGAATCTGAATAGCTTCAGAAGAAAGAATCTTTTTTTCCTCCCGATTCTTTTTGGCAATGTTTTCCAGAATATGCTCCGTCAAAACATCGATATCCTCCTTGCGCTCGCGGAGCGGAGGAATCGCAAGGTTCACCACATTGATTCGGTAGAACAAATCCTCACGGAATTTTCCCTGCTGAACCATTTGTCGCAAATTGCGGTTGGTCGCAGCCACAATGCGCACATTGACGCGCACAGCCTTGGTGCCTCCTACTTTAAAGAAAGTGTTTTCCTGCAAAACACGGAGAATCTTCACCTGAAGCGCGGGACTCATGTCGCCGATCTCATCCAGAAAAAAAGTACCCTGGTCCGCCACTTCAAAAAGTCCCATCTTCTCCGCCATGGCACCGGTGAAAGATCCCTTCACGTATCCGAAAAGCTCGCTTTCAAGCAGTGAATCGGAAAAGGCGGAGCAATTGATCACCACAAATTCCTTGTCCTTGCGCGGACTGTTATAGTGAATAGCCCTGGCCACAAGCTCCTTGCCCGTACCGCTTTCCCCTTCGATCAGAACCGCCACTTCGTATTGCGCCACCACTTTGATTTTTTCAATCAGGTCGCGGAAGAGCTGACTTTTCCCAACCAGATGGTCAAAACTGAAAAATGTTTGATCGGTTTTCATTGTATTTTCAATCTTAGCTCTCTGATTTCCGGCGCTTTAACTCGTCAAGACGCTCGCGCATCTTCTTCTCATAGCCAAGATCCGTCGGGAAATAATATTCCTTTTTCGTGCCGATATAATCCTGCGTCACAAAGTGGCCGGGCCCGTTATGAGCGTATTGATACCCCTGGCCATGCCCCATACGTTTGGCACCGGAATAGCTCGCATCCCTTAAATGGGAAGGAACTTCCTCCGTCTTTCCGCTTTCGATATCGCGGGTGGCAGCCTCGAGCGCCATATAAGATGCGTTGCTTTTGGAAGCCATGGCCAGATAGACCACGGCCTGGGCCAGAATAATTCTGGCTTCGGGCATGCCGACAAACTCCAGGGCCTGCATGGCGCTCACGGCAATCACCAGCGCCTCGGGATCCGCGTTGCCGACATCCTCGGAGGCCAGGATGACAATCCGGCGGGCTATGAAGCGGGGATCTTCACCCGCATAAAGCATCTTCGCCAGCCAATAAACGGCCGCATCCGGGTCCGAACCGCGCATGCTTTTGATAAACGCGCTCGCCGTGTCATAGTGATAGTCTTCATCGTGGTCATAATGAACGATCTTCTTCTGTATAGATTCTTCGGCCACTCTCTCGTCAAAGTGAATGGTTCCGCCGGAGTCAGGGGGGGTGGAAAGCACTCCGATTTCCAGAGAGGTCAAGGCGCGTCGGGCATCCCCGCAGGCATTCTTGGCCAAATGATTCAAGGCGACCGGCGTAATTTTGACCGACCGCCCGCCCAAGCCGCGCTCCGTATCCTCCAGCGCATGGCGCATCACTTTAACCAGATCTTCTTCCGTGAGCGGCCGTAGTTCAAAAATGACGGACCGCGAAAGAAGGGGCCCGTTCACTGCAAAGGAAGGATTGTGTGTGGTCGCACCGATCAAAATAATGACGCCGCTCTCCACTTCGGGCATGAGCACATCCTGTTGGGCTTTATTAAAGCGGTGGATTTCGTCAATAAAAAGAATGGTGCGGTGTGACTCGTAACGCTTACGGCTTTTCGCCTCATCCATCACTTTCCGGATCTCCTGAACGTTGGAAGTCACGGCATTGAGCGTCCGAAACTCGGCCTGCGTGAGGGTTGAAATCAGATAGGCGAGCGTGGTTTTACCGCTTCCGGGAGGGCCGTAAAAAATCAAAGAGGTCAAACGGTCAGACGCGATCAGTCTCCGGAGAAGCTTGCCTTCGCCCAGGATATGCTCTTGGCCTACGAATTCCTCCAAAGTTTTTGGCCGCATCCGGAAGGCAAGAGGGGCGTAGGCAGGGGCTTTTTCCTCTTTGCCTGGCGTTTTGCCGGCCTCTTGGCCAAAGAGGTCTTCTTTCATAAAAAAGCCCCGCGACCTACCGTGTAAGCAGTGTTTGTAAGAACCCTTTTTACAAAGGCGGGAATGTCTCGGATATTGCTTGGTTCCTTAACCTTCAAGGCCGCCATTTCACATCCTGAGCTTGATTCCCTTTTCTTTTTTAGTGTTGGTTCTAAAAAGAACTGCCTAATCACGTATAGGGCAGGGCCAAGGGGATTATAGCACTCGCGAATTCGAAATCAAGAAAAGAAAGGAAGATCAGGACCGAAGCTCGGCCCCAAAATGCTGTTTCACGGCCTGAACCACTTTAGCGTGAAGCTCATTCACCTCCTCCGCGGTTAACGTACGGTCGTCGGAGCGATATTCGATGGAAAAGGCGAGACTTTTTTTGCCGGCGGAAATCTGTCCGCCATGATACAAGTCCAGAATATCCACCCTGCGGATAAATTCCAATTCCAGCGATTGAGCATGACGTATCACCTCGCCGGCGGGAACGCTCTCACCGAAAATGAATGCCATGTCACGCCGCGAAGCCGGATATTTCGGAAGCGGCTTAAAACTTCTTTCAAACCGCGCGGCTTGCGCCATTTTTTCAAGACTGGCTTCGCCCACAAAAATATCGGCGGGGATATCATAATAAGCCTTTACCGCGTTGGAAACTTTCCCCAGGATTCCGAATGACTTTCCTTCGAGATCCATGGAAAACGCCTGACTCAAAAATAGATTCTCAGCAGGAGCGAATCGAATCCCCCGGATGCCCAACGCAACAAACATCTGTTCAAAAATGCCCTTGAGATCAAAGAGTGTGTATTTCCTTCCCTTTTCCAGCCAATGCGGATCCCGAACTCCCGCCAGCCCTGCCGCAAAGGTGAGTTCTTCCTTGGGAAGGTCATGATTTTTCTCGGGCCCGTAAACATTGGCGATTTCAAAAATTTTAATGTCGCCAGCGCTGGAATGATAAAAATTGGTTTTGACGACATCCAGCATGCTCGGAAAAAGCGTGGGCCGCATCAAGGTTAATTCCTTATTCTGCGGATTGACGACGCGAGTCACAGGCCCAAGCGTTGTTCCCAGTTTTTCAAAAACTTTTTCGCTTACCAGGCTAAAGGTCACAACTTCATTAAAGCCCGATCCCAAGGCCGCATCCCGAACCTGCTCTTCTGTCTTTCTGAGGACGTCTTCCTTTATATAGACCGGCTTTAGATCCGGAAGCGTACCCGGAATACGGTCATAGCCGTAAAGGCGGGCCACTTCTTCCACCAAATCCACCGGCCGCGTGAGATCCTGTCTGAAGGATGGAATGCCGACTGACATAACCCCTTTTTTTCCCGGCCGGACGGAAAGCCCTAAAGAGTGGAGATAATGAGAGACCTTTTGAGGCGCCAAATCCACGCCGAGAATTCTATGAATTTCAGAAAGAGGAAATTTAATCGTGCCTTCTTTTTTGGGCACTCGGCCGCCTTTGTAAACCACGCTCACGCTCCCGATTTTTTTCGCATACTTGCGGATCAAATAAATGGCGCGCTCGCGGCCGGTATCCACGGCCGCCGGATCCACACCCCGTTCAAAGCGGTAGGACGACTCGCTGGTCAGCGCTAAACGCTGGGATGTTTTCCGCACGGTCGCAGGAAAAAAATAGGCGGACTCAAGAAGGATATTTTTTGTGGCCAAAGAGACTTCGGATTCCATTCCGCCCATCACGCCCCCAATGGCAATGGGGCGGACGCCGTCGGTAATCAAAAGGTCCTCGCGATTCAGCGGATATTCGGTTCCATTGATGGCGCGGATAGTTTCTTTTTCTCTGGCTCGCCGCACGAGAATTTTCTCCTGGGACAACCTGTCCCAGTCAAAAGCGTGAAGCGGCTGTCCGATCTCATGAAGGACATAATTGGTCACATCGACGATTAAATTGATAGGCCGCAGACCCACGGCCCTTAGGCGGTTCTTGATAAAATCCGGCGACTCACCGAATTCGATATTCTCCAAAAGACAGGCGCTGTAATAAGGGCAAAGCTTGTTATCTTGAATTTCAACGGGGAGGATTTTTTTCCTGTTCCTGACAAAAGCATTTTTTCCTTTTGTCTCGCGGTTTTCCCAGTCGGGATAGGTGAGCTTCCGATTGGCCACGGCTGCGATTTCACGCGCGACCCCTACATGGCTGAGCCAATCGGGGCGATTGGAGGTGATCTCAATCTCCATCACATGGTCTTTCAGGTCCGGCACAGCCTCAACGCTCTTGGCCTCAAGACCGGCGAAGGTCAAAAGCTCCGCAATTTTCCGGGGCTGTTCTTTCAGCGAAACGTAATCTTTGAGCCAGTTCAGGCTAATCTTCATCGGAAGAAATCGGTTTAAGCAAACTGTCTAAGGAATCGTAAATCATTCTCATAAAAAAGCCGGATATCGTTAATGCCGTGTTTGAGCATGCATATTCTTTCCACGCCAAGCCCAAAGGCAAAACCCTGCACTTTTTGGGGGTCATAACCCACGGCCTCAAACACAGCCGGGTCCACGCTGCCTGCGCCCATCACCTCAAGCCATCCTTTGCGCCCGCAGACACTGCAGCCCGCAGCATGGCAGATGAAACAGCTCACATCCACTTCCACGCTCGGTTCCGTGAACGGGAAAAAATGGGGTCGGAAACGAATTTTTGAATCCGTACCAAAAAGAGCCCTGAGAAAAAGGTGGATGACGCCTTTTAAATCCGCGAAGGTGGTCCGGCGATCGACCATCAATCCTTCGATCTGGTGAAACATGAACGAATGACTGGCATCCACCGTGTCCGGCCGGTAAACGCGTCCCGGCGCTACAATGCGGAGAGGCGGTTTCCGTTTTTCCATCATACGAATCTGAACCGTCGAAGTCTGGCTGCGGAGGAGGTTTCCGCCTTGCGTGAAGAAGGTATCGAAAGAATCCCTGGAAGGATGGTCCTCCGGAATATTAAGCGCCGTGAAATTGTAAAACTCGGTTTCGATTTCCCGGCCCGCCACCCATTCAAAATTGAGCTTTTCAAAAATACGCACAATTTCGCGGATCGTGGCCGTGATCGGATGCGTGACGCCACGCTCGCTTCCCAGCCCGGGCAGCGTAAAATCCACCCCTTCTTTTTTAGCGCTCCCCTTCAGGGCCTCGCCCTTTTTCCGGATGGCCTCCTCAAGCTGGCGCCTGAGGCGGTTAGCCCTGTCTCCCACCCGCGCCCTCTCCTCTTTTTCAAGTGTCCCCAATGAACTTAGAAGCAGGGAAAGTTTGGCTTTGCGGCCCAGATACTCGACCCGCAGGGCTTCGAGTGCTGCCGCATCAGAAATCTGCTCAATTCGAGGAAACGCGTGAGCTTCAAGCTCATCCAGGACGGCTCGCATGTCATCCGGCGAGAGAGTTTCGGAAGGGTCTTTCATTTTGACGGCAACTTGACCATTTCAACCAGACGCTTAAACGCCTGGGAATCCTTCACCGCCAGTTCCGCAAGGGACTTGCGGTCAAGAGTTACTTTGCCTTTCTTGAGCCCGGCAATGAAACGCGAATACGACATGCCATTCTGGCGGCAAGCCGCGTTGATGCGAATATTCCACAAACTGCGGAACTCACGTTTGCGGGCTTTCCGGTCCCGAAAAGCAAAGGCCATTCCGCGTATGACGGTTTCCTTGGCCTGCCGGTAAAGCTTCCGCCGGCCCTGAAAAAAACCTTTGGCTTTTTTTAGAATCTTTTTCCGCCTTCGACGGCTGGCGGGATTATTGGTTGAACGTGGCATTAACTTTTTCTCCTTTTCTTATCCGTACGGAAGGCACCTTTTGACCCGCTTCACATCAGTTGCATCCACCTCCATGGGCCGGCGCAGACGGCGTTTCCTCGCCGTACTCTTGTCGCCCAAAAGATGACGGCGGAAGGACTGATGCTTCATCACCTTGCCCCCAGCGGAAATTTTAAACCGCTTACGCACCGCTTTTTTCGTTTTTAATTTAGGCATTCAACACCTCGCTATTTCTGTTTCTTGGGACCGAAAAGAAGGGTCATGACATTGCCTTCCAATCCCATGTTTTTCTCGATAACTCCTACTTCCTCGAGATCCACGACCAAACGCGCGATCACTTTCCTTCCCAAATCCACGTGCGCCATTTCTCTTCCCCTGAAAATCATGGTGAATTTGACTTTATCACCGCGGTTCAAAAAGCGTATCGCGTTTCTGAGCTTGGTCTGGTAATCATGCGCCTCGATTTTCAAGCTGATCTTGATTTCCTTGACATCGAAGACCTTCTGTTTCTTCTTGGCTTCCTTCTCCTTCTTCTCCAAGCCGTAAATATATTTCCCGAAATCCATGATCCGGCACACAGGCGGCACGGCCTCCGGCGCAACTTCCACCAGATCCAAGCCGGCCTCTTCGGCCTTCCGGAGCCCCTCTTCTGCAGAGACAATGCCGACCTGCTCACCATTGGGTCCGACCAGCCGGATTTCCCGGACACGGATTCTTTCGTTCACTCGAATTTTTCTTTGATCCAGAATGTAAATCACCTCCTCGTTTGAGTTTCGTCTTGAACTCTTTTTATAAAACCATCCACGGCGAGAACCCCCAGATCCTTGCGCCCGCGGCCGCGCACCGCGAGCATCTGGCTTTCAGCTTCGCGGTCGCCGATCACGGCAATGTAAGGAATTTTCTGGGTTTCTGCCTCTCTTATTTTATAACCAATTTTCTCGGGGCGGATATCAAGTTCACTCCGCAGACCTGCTTTCAGAAAACACTCGTGCACTTGTTCGGCAAACGCCTCCTGCTTTTCGGAAATAGTAGCCACCAGGGTTTGCACCGGCGCGAGCCACAAAGGAAAAGCGCCGCCGTAATGCTCAATCAAAATTCCAAGAAACCGCTCCAGCGAACCGTAAATAGCGCGGTGCACCATCACCGGCCGGTGCCGGTTGCCGTCCGATCCGATGTATTCGAGATCAAACCGTTCCGGCATGGAAAAATCTACCTGGATAGTGCCGCATTGCCAGGGCCGGCGCAAGCTGTCAAAAATCACAAACTCGATCTTGGGGCCGTAAAACGCGCCCTCGCCTTCATGAATTTCGTAAGGGATGGACAAGCTCACGAGCGCGGCCGTGAGCGCGGCCGTGGCCTTATTCCAGATCTCCTCCGAGCCCATGGCCTTGGGCGGCCGGGTCGAGACCGCGACCTGATATTCGTTGAATCCAAAGGCCTGATACACCGACTTCGTCAACTCGATCAAAGACTTGATCTCGTTTTCAAGCTGCTCCGCCGTGCAAAAATGATGCGCGTCATCCTGAACAAACGAACGCACGCGGAGCAGACCGTGCGTCACGCCCGATTTTTCATAACGGTGGACGCGGCCGAATTCTGCGATCCGAAGCGGCAGCTCGCGGTAGGAGTGCTGCTGGGATTTGTAAATCAGAACATGGCCCGGGCAATTCATGGGCTTTACGGCAAACTCCCGCTCTTCCTGCTTGGTGAAATACATCGCTTCTTTAAAATGCTCATAATGCCCGCTCTTCTTCCATAACTCATCGGAAAGAACCATGGGCGCCTGCACTTCGCGGTAACCGCCTCCGCCAAGCTTGTCCCGCATAAATTGAATCAACGTGTTGTAAATAAAAAATCCCTTGGCGTGAAAAAAAACCGATCCCGGGGATTCCTCGTGAAAACTAAATAGATCAAGCTCACGGCCCAGTTTGCGGTGGTCGCGCTTTTTGGCTTCCTCCAGATTCTTCACATGCTCGTCAAGATCCTTTTGCGCGGCAAACGCCGTGCCGTAAATCCTCTGAAGCATCTTATTCTGTTCGCTCCCGCGCCAATAGGCGCCGGCGATACTCAAAAGCTTGATAGCTTTCACATCGCTTGATTTTTGGACGTGAGGACCGCGGCAAAGATCGATAAATTCTCCGTCTTTATAAGTAGAAACCTTGCTGTCCGCAAGGCCTTCGATAATTTCGCATTTATAGTTTTCCCCACGCTTACGGAAAAATTCAATGGCCGCCTTTTTATCCATTTCATCGCGCACAAAATCATACCCCGAACGGATAATCTCCTTCATAATTTCCTCGAGTTTCACCAAATCCTCTTCCGTAAAATTCCTTTCCACCTCAAAATCATAATAAAAACCGTCTTTGATGGCCGGGCCGATACCGAGTTTGGCGTTGGGAAAAAGGCGCTTCACCGCCTGCGCCAGAATATGCGCCGCGCTGTGCCTCAAGCGATCCAAATCACTATGAATGAAATCTTCCTGTTTTGTCTCAGCCATTGAAATCATTATTGAAGCGTGCGAGCCCTAATCTATTTAATTCCATCAAGGGGAATTAGGGCCGCATTTGCTCCCATTTCTTTTTATAATAGCGCAAATGGGCGATAGAGGGCTCGAACCTCTGACCCCTACCATGTCAAGGTAGTGCTCTAACCAACTGAGCTAATCGCCCGCACAATTAAAACCTTCGCCCCTAAAAATTCGCCCGCAGACAAAAAAATACCTTTTCTTCACCCGTTTTTCCGGGAAGAGACCTTGCTAATTTTTTGCAACTCTATAAGGGGGTTAATTTTAGATAAGGCGTCACGGTTTGTCAACATGACTTTTCCCGCGTCTGTCCGCATATTCTCTTAAGATTTCTTTGGCCCTTAAAAGCGCCTTGGCGCGATGCGAAATTTTATTTTTAACTTCGGGCAGAAGCTCAGCAAACCTTTTGCCCGACTGTGGATCGACAAACAAGGGATCATACCCAAAACCGAAACTCCCTTTAAGATCATGCGCAATCCATCCGCGGCATTCTCCCCGGGCAGTCCCCATGAGCTTGCTGTCGGGCGCGGCAATAGCAATCACACATACAAACTCCGCTCCGCGTTTCGCCTCCGGAATCTTTTCCATCATGCGAAGAAGTTTCTCGCAATTTTTTGGATCATCTTGCGCTTCTCCGGCAAACCGTGCCGAATAAACTCCCGGTTCACCGCCTAAAGCATCGACACATAATCCGGAATCATCGGCCAACACCAACTTTTGACTCCAACGGGCAATCTCCACTGCTTTTTTAACCGCGTTTTCTTCAAAGGTCACGCCGTCTTCCACGACTTCCGGTGCCCGGGCCAGATCACGGAGAGAAATAACTTGAATGGGAAGGCCCGTTAAAATGGCCTGAAGTTCCTCAACTTTTTTTGGATTGCGGGAGGCGACAATCAGAGGGATCATTCCAAAGTGAGTTTGAGCAGTTTTTTCTGATGGCGGATAAGCTCTTGAATTCCCTTCTTGGCCAGGACAAGCATGCGATCGAGGTCTTTCTGCGTAAAGGGTTTTCCCTCCGCCGTTCCCTGCACTTCAATCAAATCGCCTTGGCCGGTCATCACGACGTTCATATCCACTTCCGCATGAGAATCCTCTTCATAGCACAAATCAAGAAGGGGTTTTCCATCCACAATGCCGACGCTCACGGCCGCCACATAATCTTTCAGAGGATTTTCTGTCAGGGCTTCCCGCTGCTGCAATTTTCTAATTGCATCCGCCAGGGCGATAAAACTTCCCGTGATGCTTGCCGTCCGGGTTCCTCCGTCGCCTTGGATCACATCCGCATCTATCCAAAAGGTGCGTTCCCCGACTTTCTCAAGATCAATCACAGCGCGAAGAGAACGGCCTATCAGCCGCTGAATTTCATGCGTCCGTCCCCCGACCTTGCCCCGGCTGGACTCGCGGTCAATCCGCTCTTTGCAGGAGGCGGGAAGCATGCCGTATTCGGCGGTCAACCACCCTTTTCCCTTTCCCCTTAGAAAGGGCGGGATTTTATCCTCCACGGACACGGAACAAATCACACGGGTCTTGCCAAATTCAATCATGCAGGATCCTAGCGCGTGCTCCAGATAATCCCTTTTGATTTTGATTTCACGCAGCGCATGCTCCGGACGGTCTTGTCTCATCATTTCACCCCTAACACTTTGTGCAGCCGCGGAATAATCCGGACATTTGCGAGCCATCCGAGCGCCTCAGACTGAAGTTCAATTAAAGTATCCAAAAGAACCTTCTCAATATCCTTTTCTTCGCCTACGGTCATGGGCTGAAGCACCAGGAGCGTTGCGGAATTGATGTCGTGAATCATGGCCACCGCTTCCCTGAACTCCTCGCGGCTGATGTCCGTGGACACCACAATTTTCACGTAATTCTCCTTTCCCTGCGATGCCTGAAGAAAAGCCCGGTGCTCGGCCAAACAATTCCGGTCCTTGGTCACGCTGGGAAGTTTGACGTCCATAGAAATAAAATCAACGCAATCCATCACTTCTTCCAGCGCTTTCACCAAAAAACCGCTGGTTTCAAGATAAAACCGGAAGCCCTCAGGTCTTAGCACCGCAGCCATATCCTTGATCACGGCCGTGTAAAGCAGCGGCTCGCCGCCGGTCAAACTAATAAAGGAATGCGGCCCGTACTGCCCGTCAATGGCACGAATCCGTTCAAGCAGGGTGGCCAGATCCATTTCGATTGTTTCATGGCCGGTCTCGTCGCAATAATGGCAGTGGAGATTACAAACCGGGAAACGCACAAAAAGATGCTTTTCACCCAGCCGGGGGCCCTCACCTTGGAGAGAGGAAAAAATTTCCGCGATTTCGACTTTTTTTTCTGACATGGCTTGAATCATCGGGATAAACTCATGAGGGGATCGGAGAGTCCTGCTTCATGAAATCCTTTTTCGCGCAGCAGGCAGGAATCGCAAACGCCGCAGGGTGTCGCGCCTCCTTCGTAACAAGACCACGTGTGTTCAAAAGGCACGCCCAAGGCAAGTCCCCATTTAATAATTTCAGCTTTGGTTTTATGAAGCAAAGGCGCCGCAATGCGGATGGCACGTCCTTCCTCGCCAGCCTTGGTTCCCTTTTTGAATAATTCCTCTACGGTTGCAAAATATTCGGGACGGCAGTCCGGATAGCCGCTGTAATCCAGGGCATTGGCACCGATAAAAACCTTTTCCGCGCCTAGCACTTCCGCCCAGGACAAAGCAAAACTCAGAAAAATTGTATTTCTTGCGGGCACATACGTGGCCGGTATACCTGAATTCATCTCATCCGTGCTTCTTTTTTGCGGAAGTTCTATTCCATGATCCAAAAGCGCGCTTCCCTTCCAAGGCAGTTCTATAGAAAGCTCGCGCCTCTCAACGCCCAAATGCGCGGCCATCCAGCGGGCGCAATCCGTTTCTTTCCGATGACGCTGGCCATAACGGATCGTGAGGGCATAAGGACGGTATCCTTCGCTCCTGGCCGCATAAAGGGTTGTGGCTGAATCAAGACCGCCCGATAAAAGGACGACCGCTTTCCTCTGTCCCTCGCGGTCACTCGGGACTGCTTGACTTTCGGCGGCCGAGCGGGCCACTCGTTCAAGCTGATTATTTTCCGGCATGCTTCAAGAAAGTTTCATCAATGGCTGAATGGGAACCACCCGGACGTGCTTCAAACGGCACCCCAGGAATTGCTGACCCACGTGAACAAAATTGCGGGGCATGTCGCTCACATAAATTTTGAGCGTTCCCCGTCCACCGCGGTCGGCCAAAAGCTTAAGTTCCTCAAGTCTTTCCTGGAGATGATAAACCGCCGGCCCTGCAGAATCAACTAAAACCACGTGGGGGCCCACATAATCCTGGAGAGCCCGGCGTAAGAGGGGATAATGCGTGCAGCCGAGAATAAGCGTGTCGATTCTCTGTTTAACCAAATCTTTCAGGTATTCATGAATAACCTGATCCGTAATCTTGCTGCTCGTCCACCCCTCCTCCACCAGCGGCACAAAAAGAGGGCAGGTCTGGGTGAAAACTTTGACCTTGGGTTCCAATTTTCTAAGTGCTTTCTCATACGCCCCGCTGCGTATCGTGGCCGGAGTTCCGATCACGCCGATTCTCTTGGTCAGGGAAAAACGAAGTGCTTTTTGGGCCGCCGGTTCAATCACGTCTGTGACGGGCAGAAAATATCTTTTTTTAAGAAGCGCGATGCTGGCGCTGGCCGAGGAATTGCAGGCCACCACCACCGCTTTCACATTTTGCCGCAGTAGGAATTCGGTGTTTTCGCAGGAAAACCGGATGATTTGCTCTTTGGACTTGATTCCGTAGGGAAGCCGCGCCAGATCCCCGTAATAAATGATATGCTCCTGGGGAAGCTCTCTCATGATTTCACGAACGACTGTAAGACCGCCCAATCCCGAATCAAAAACCCCGATGGCCTGATCTTTACTTGGTGGTAAACCCCCGCGTCCTTTCATACTCCGCCTTGTACGCCATAATCCCTTCTGCAATCAGCCCGGCCAGCTGATCCTGATAAGCCGGGTCGGCTAACTGCCTTACCTCCTGACGATTGGTCACAAATCCCGTTTCCACAAGGATGGCGGGTTTATCCGTCCATTTTAACACAAAAAACCCGGCGCTTTTAATGCCTCTGCTCTTAATGGAAGCGTAACGTTTGAGCGAAGAATTGATTGCCCGCGCCAGCTCAATGGATTCCTGCCGGTTTTCCGTGTTAATGATGTCCCAAAGCGTGGGATCGCCGGAGCGCTTGTTGGGTAAATCCGGATTCACCTCCACCGTATTGCCGTAATCAATCACCATTTGGTTGGCGCGCTCGTCATCATCCACGGTCTCGGAAAGATAGTAAATTTCCGTACCCTGGACACTTCTATCAGGTGCGGAATTGGCATGGATGCTGACAAAAAGATCGGCACCCGAATTATTGGCAACCCAGGCACGCTCGGGAAGCGTGAGATACGTATCATCCGTGCGGGTCATCACCGTATCAATCCCCATAGCCCGAAGTTTCTGCTCCAGTTTTTTCGCAATCTCAAGCACGATATTCTTTTCGTCCAGCCCAAAAAGCCCTGGGGCTCCCCGGTCTTTCCCGCCATGCCCTGCGTCAATCACCACCTTGTCCACCATAAAGGAACTTCCCGGATAAACCGCTTTCACTTCTTTCCAGAAATTTTCCTTCTGTTTCCACCACGGCATCTCGGCCAATTCCCGCGGCAGCATCAGAACCCCATTAACCACACGGGGCGGGACGGAAAGCGTACGGATATTGCCGTTGATGCTGATATTGCGATCGTTCGTCATGAAGGAGAGATAATTCGAATTCTTGTAAAGAATGTGTTTTTTCGTAAGGGCGTCCCATTCGTAATTCATCTTCAGGAGATCGCAGGCGTCCATGAGTGCCACATATTCGACAGGGCCGATGCGCTGGGTGACTTCGTTCCAGGCGCGGGGACTTGGCGTGGTGGCGCAGGAAGAAAATAGAATGGTGAACCCTAAAAGAAAAAAAGAAGAAAAGTATTTGTTCATAGAAGAATAAGGGCCGGCTGACCAACCGGCCCTTATTGTATCGGCCAAAGCGCCGACGGCTTAAATTTTATCCCAGACTTTTACAGCTCAGGCCTTGGTAACGTTCGTGGCCTGCTTGCCTTTCGGCCCTTCCACGACCTCATACTGGACGAGTTCACCTTCATTGAGGGTTTTGAAACCATCCGATTTGATGGCCGAATAGTGGACGAAAATATCGCCGTCCCCTTCGGACTCAATAAAACCATAACCTTTCTGGTTGTTGAACCATTTCACTTTGCCTTGTGCCACGTTAACTTCCTCCTTCAATTGCTAGGGCGCGCCGCCCTTTTTAAAAAAATTTTAACCGGTCCTTTTTGCCTCAAGAAAAGTTTCCTCCGCGTGATAGGAACTGCGCACAAAAGGCCCGGAAAAGACCTCCTTAAACCCCATTTCCCGGGCCCTGGCCTCAAACAATTCAAACGTCTCAGGCCGCACAAATTCCGCCACCGGAAGCCGCCCCTCTTTCGGCTTTAAATATTGCCCAATGGTGACGATATCGCAACCGTACGCGCGAAGCTCGCCAAGAACATGAAGCACCTCGTCCACTTTCTCACCCAGTCCCACCATAAGGCCGCTTTTTGTAAGAATGCCGGGGTGATGTAATTTCACCGTCCGGATAAGATTAAGGGACTGTTCATAAAGGGCTTGGGGCCGCACGCGCTTGTAAAGCCGGGGCACGGTCTCGAGATTATGGTTATAAATCTCGGGGTACGCCTCAGCCACGCGCAAAATCGATTGGATTCTGCCTTGAAAATCGGGGGTTAAAACCTCCACCGTCGCATCTGGAATCAGCTTCTTAATTTCCTGGATGGTCCGGTAGAAAATCTCCGCGCCGCCGTCTTCCAAATCATCCCGATTTACTGAAGTCACCACCACATGCCTCAACCCCAATTCAAGACTCGCCTGGGCTACGCGCACGGGCTCCGTCATGTCCAATTCCGTGGGCGCCCCTTGCGGCACGCTGCAAAAAGTACAGCGGCGCGTGCATAAATTTCCCAGAATGAGAAAAGTAGCCGTGCGGTTTGAAAAACATTCCGAACGGTTCGGACATTTTGCAGAATAGCAAATGGTGTTGAGATTAAATTTTTCGAGGGTAGCGTCCGTCTGAAGAGTGGTTGCTTCAGGAATGGATTTTTTGAGCCAATCGGGAAAACGTCGCATCAAAAATTAAAACTCCGGCTTTCATGCACCGTGAAATACAACGAGGAAATTTTAATATCGCACGAATCGAAGGTCAAGGAATATTTCGACCTTCGCATTATTTTGCGAAGGTCGCCCTAGAAGCCGAGCGGAGCGAGGCAATAGGGCTTCCTTAAATATTTCTACTAGCTTCCCAGATGATTTCGGAGAAGGTGGGATGGGCGTGAATGGTATTGATCAGGTCTTCCCGCCTGGCGCCTAGGCGGATGGCGAGGGAGATTTCCGCGATAAGATCGGAGGCGTTTTCGCCGATGATATGGCCGCCTAGAATCTTATCGGTTTTTTTATCAAAAACCAGCTTGGCCAGGCCGTCCGGCTCTCTTTCCACATGCGATTTCCCAAGAGCCCCGAAAAGACAACGGGACTCCTCAGCCTCATGCCCTGCTTTCTGCGCTTCTTCTTTAGTCAAACCGGCACAGGCGACTTCGGGATGGGTGAAGATAGTGTTGGGCCAACCGCGGTAATCCATAGGACGCTTATCTCGCCTGAGATTGTCCACCACCCAAAGCGCTTCGGCCTCGGCCACATGCGCCAGCTGGGGCGAGCCGATCACATCGCCCACGGCATAAACTCCCGCGATTGAAGTTTCTAAAAATTCATTGACCTGAATCATGCCCTTTTCAGCTTTAATTCCCGCGTTCTCAAGCCCCAGGCCTTCGATATTCCTTCTCCTCCCCACGGACACGAGCATCTTGTCACAGGAAATTCTATCACCTCCACTCAAAAGCAGGCTAAGCACCGTGCCGTCACTCGAAAGTTTCTCCATTTTCTTATCCGTAAAAATCTGAATCCCGCGGCGTTTGAAAAGCACATCCAGGCGCTTGGCAATGTCCTTGTCGACCATGGGCAAAATTTGCGGCAGTATTTCCACAATGGAAACGCGGGTGCCGAGCGACGCAAAAAGCGAGGCAAACTCGCACCCGATGACACCGCCTCCGATAATCGCCAAATCCTTGGGCGCCTCACGGAACGTCAATAAATCATCCGAGGAAAGAATATTCGTATGGTTGAAAGGAATCCCGGGCAATTCCTGCGGCCGCGAGCCGGTGGCAATTACCATCACATCGCCCTGAATTTCTTCGGTCCCGCCTTCCTTTTTAACCGAGAGTACATGCGGGCTTTTAAACGATGCCTCGCCCTGAAGAATCTCGACGTCTTTTCTTTTTAAAGTCTGAAGCAGCCCCTGCGTGAGTTCCTCGACAATCGCGTCTTTTTTCTCCGCGATTTTCCAGAGCTTGTGCGGCGTGTCCAGACGAACCGCGAGGCCGAACTGAACCGCGCGGTTGATTTTATCAATGAGAGAAGCCGAAGCCAGCAGGGCCTTGGTGGGAATACAGCCGGTCTGAAGGCAAACGCCGCCCACTTTATTCTTTTCAATCAACAGCGCGCTGAAACCGAGATCCCGCGCGCGTATGGCGCCCGTGTAACCCGCCGGCCCGCCTCCGATAAAAATAATGTCGTATTTTTTCATTGAAGTAAATTCCTTGGAATAGAAATATCCGCCACCACCATCCGGCCGATAAATCGCTTGGCCTCGCGCCTTAAAAATCCTTTTTTCGGAAGCCCCAGCGCCACCGTCACGGTTGCCCGGACGCAGGTGCCCATCACTTCGCCCGTGTCCGCATTCAAGCCCGAAGGAATGTCCGCTGAAACCACCGCACGGCCCGATTGATTGATCAACGCAATGGCGGTCTTGAACGGCTCCTCGATCGGCTTGGAAAGCCCGGTGCCGAATAAGGCATCCACAATAACCCGTGCCTTTTTCAGGGCCGCCTTGACGCGTGAAACCGGCAAATGCGCTGAACAGTCTATCAGGGACACCTTCATCTTTTCAAGGATTCTGAAATTAACCAGAGGGTCGAGCTTCATCTCGCCGGGAGCCTGAAAATAAAAAACAACGGGCTTCATTCCGTGATTTGCAAGATGCCGAGCAGCCACGAAACCGTCGCCGCCGTTATTTCCTTTGCCGGCAAAGACCGCAATAGGCACCGCGCCTTTTCGCACCAGTTTCACGGCTTCGCGCGCGCAGGCCGCTCCCGCGTTTTCCATCAATATTAATGAAGGGATGCCAAATTCGCGGATAGCTTTGTCATCGATTTGGCGCATCCGGGCGGCGGTAACGGATTTCATGGATTGAATCAGGAAGGAATGACTTCCGCACGGTAGGTTTCGTCAAAAACCTGCTGGAGTTTCACGTGCACAATAGACCCGATCAAAGAGCCGTCGCCCTTGAACACCACTTTTTTCTCCTGCCAGGTGCGGGCCAGCACTTCTTCCCGGCTTTTCTTGCTCATATCTTCCACCATGACCTTGACCGTGCGGCCGGCCCAGGCCTGGTTCTTTTTGCGGGTAATCTCTTTTTGAAGATTCAAAAGTTCGTTGTTGCGCCGGTTTTTCTCGGGCATCGGCGTATCATCTTTCCATTGCGCCGCGGCGGTGTGCGGGCGGGAAGAATATTTGAAAATAAACGCGCCGTCAAATTGAATGTCCGCGAGCGCCTTTTCGGTTTCTTTATAATCCTTTTCCGTTTCCCCGGGGAATCCCACGATAATGTCGGTGGTCACGGCAATGTCGGGAATCAGCTCGCGCATGCGGTCGATTTTTCTTTGGTATTCAGCGAGTGTGTGATTGCGTTTCATCCGCTCAAGGATTCGGTTGGAGCCCGATTGAAGGGGCAAATGAAACCGCCTGGAAATTTTTTCCTCATCGCGGATGGCCTGAAATAATTCCTCATAAGCATCCTGGGGATGCGAAGTCGTGAATCCGATTTTCTCAATACCCGGCACTTTGCCGCAGGCCCTGAGCAGATCTGCAAACTTGCCGTGATTTTCTTTGCTGGCCATTGCGCCGGCGCGCAATGACGGCAAAGCGGCGTCTCCAACCGAGCCGCCGTCTTTGCTCGCATAAGAATTCACATTCTGGCCGAGAAGGGTCACATGCTTGACACCCGAATCCGCGAGCCGCCTCACCTCGTCCAACACCTCGCGCAAAGGCCGAGAAATCTCCCGGCCGCGCACATAAGGCACAATGCAAAAAGAGCACACCTTGTCGCAGCCCGTCATAATAGGAAGGTAAGCGTGGAATTTCCCTTCCATCCGCGGCATTTCATAAAAGTCATATCCAAATCCGGCCTTGGCCAGCTCCATCACCTGGCGCCTTTCCGTACGCACCGTCTCAATGGCCTTGGGAAGCTCGGGGATACTGCGGGTTCCTATTAATAGGTCAATATGCGGGAAATCAGAAAAAAACATGGTTTTGTAATTCTCTACCATGCAGCCCATGACGCCGATCACGAGATCCGGCCGCTTTTTCTTCTCGGCCTTGAGCTCGGCCAATTGCCCGAACACCCGGTCCTCGGCGTGCTGGCGCACACTGCACGTGTTGAAAAGAATGACATCGGCGGATTCTTCATCCTTCACGATCTCATGCCCTTCTTTTTTCAACAGCCCCGCCGCCAAATCCGAATCAAAATCATTCATTTGGCAGCCGAATGTCTTAATACATACGACTGTCTTCCTATTTTCCTTTTTTGGCATAACTGTGTCGTCTGACATTGTAACCCTTTCTTATATAAGAAGTTCCATGGTTCGTACATTTCAAGTGATTTGGAAACTATTTCTCCGTCATGGATAACTACCTTTTTAAATATGATCCGCATGAACTCTTTCTTGTCCGTGTCAGACCACTCACTATTCCGCTCCTGCAAACCACTCAAGAAATTTTGAACTCGCAGCCGGTCCTCAATTCCCCTTTGACCGTCGATTATAGTCATTTGCAAGTCTCTCATATCTTTTTTGAGGCTAGTTTCTTCCTGTCGCATTTCATCTGCTTTTTGCCGATAGACTTCAATATTAATACGCTGCTCTCTATATAAATCATAAAGCTCACTCTGGTTTTTAAGATTTCGGTCCAAAAGTTGACTTTTAAGCTCAAATTCGTTCGAATAATGCTCAGCAGGTTCTTTTGAAGCTTGACGAAGTGAATCTGCAAACGCCTCCTTAAAAGGAAGCTGTTCAGCGATAATATCCAAAATCCCAAATATCGGCTCTTCTAAATCCTCCGCCTTGACTTGCCCATTACTACAACTTATATAAGAATATCCCCTGGATAGGCAGCGATACCAAGGTTTTTTCCCTCCTGTTCGGTGGTTTGAAACTATCATAATACCATGATATCTCAGACCACATTCTGCGCAATAAAGCACCCCCGAAAGATAATAAATATTATTTTTAAATTTGGGAACTCCACTTCCTTTTTTATTAGCTTTCAATTTTGCTTGTACTCGATCGAATTTGTTTTCATCGATAATGGGTTCATGCACCCCGCTGACTTCGATCAGTGAGGATGCGGGATTCTTAATGTAACGATAACCTTTTCCGCTCTTTGTTTTTGTGCGGGTATCATAATGATGTTTATTCCAAACAAGCTTTCCAAGATAAACCTTGTTTTTCAAAATATCGCCAATCAATTTTGAATGGAACTTGCCGCCGCTTCGGGTAGGTATATCTTGATGATAAAAATGGCCTGCTATTTGGCCTGTAGAAGAACCCGAGAGATACATGTCGTATATTTTTTTGACAACTTCGACTTCATCTGAAACCACTTCTAATTTTTTTATTTCTTTATTGTATTTATAACCATACGGTGCATACCGAGCACCTTGCCAGTGCCCATTTTTGACTCCCATCACCATGCCGGGAAATACACGCTCAATCAGGCGGTTTCTTTCAAATTCAGCCGAACTTCCAAGCATCTGAATGAGAAATTTCCCTGCACTTGTAGTGGTATCAAAAGGTTCCGTCGCAGACTTGATACTAATAGTAAGTTGATCGAGTTCTTCCAAAAAATTCAACATATCTTTCAATTTTCGGTTAAGGCGATCGAGTTTGTATACAAGAATGAGATCAAAATACTTGCGCAGTGCATCTGACCTTAAAATCCTAAATGCTGGGCGGTCCATGTTAGAGCCCGTATAGCCATCATCCTCATAAATATCTCGATTCGGAATACTGCACGCGAGGGTCCAGCCATTTCTTTGAACGAGTTCTTTGAGAACCTGTTTTTGTACTTCAAGAGAGAAGCCCTCTCGCGCTTGATCTTCGGTGCTCACTCTCGTGTAAATCGCAACTCGCATATCGTACCTTTTGTTTCTCTATTATCTCAATTTTTCATGCCACAGAATGATCTTTTTTATATCCGCTTCAGTAAAAACCGGAAATCCACGGTGATCCCGATGGAGAGTAATCCATCCTTTTTTTATCCAATAATAAAGCGTAAGACGGTGAACGCCTATACGCTTTGCAGCTTTTGTTAAATTATATCGTCCCTTGGCCATCTCTTCCTCTTTCCAGGAAGAATTTATCACTTTATACAATTTTATACAATCAAATTCCGACGAGTATCCGCTATAGATTCTGAAGATTTATCAGCACGTGGGGAAATTCGGAAGATACGCATTAATAACATGATGCCCTGATAAAAAGATTTCCTGGCCATTTCTATTTCCATCTCCGAGTACCCGGCTATTCTCATATCTCGTTCGATGCTATTCCATCCTCGAAGTTTCTCCGAATGCAAGTTTTACCTCCGTTAACGGATAATATATTCTATTTCGTCCTCGCACCTCCATTTGAACCAATCCTGCCTTATTCAAATGATTAAGAATTTTAGAGATATTGGGGCGCCTTTTCTGTAATTGGGCAGCAATAACACTCGAAGCGGCATGCCCCTTCTTTGCTAAAAATTCCATAATTTCAAATGACAAAGCCGTAAGATTTTTTTCTTGCAGATGGTCCTGCAAGATTTTTTTTATAGTTGGCCTTGCCGACTCAAGATTTACCTCTGAGTTTATTTGATACCCCTCCAAAGAGCCCATTAGTTTTGTGCAAATTGAAAAAACATCTTTCAAGCTGCCATTACATGCGGAATACAAATATTTGATTACTTCAGCATCTATGGGAAGCTTCGCATATTGGTTAAATGCTAACCGCTCTTTTCGATGTTTAAGGATTTCTTCTAATTCTTTAAACTCAAGCGGCACCAGCGCAATTTCAGACCAGTAGATAGCGCTGTTTTTTTGATTTATCGGATAAAATATTTTCTTTACTCCGCCATGCCCAATCAACAACCACTTGTAATGATCCATTGAAAATAACGCCGGCATTTTTTCTCTGAATTCATATAAATGTTCATAATCTGCGTTTGTCTGTAAATTTTGAAAGCAAATTTGAAGCAAGATGCCATGCTCATATCCGAGTCTCAATACTATATTTCTAATAGCCTCGAATAATTTTTTAGCTTCTTCATATAGACATTGTCCTCCTACCTCGTGAAAATTTTTGTACGTCAAACGGCTAGATACGGCAGAAAAAAAATGCGCCGATTTTGCTTCATGAGTTACGAATTGCTCGTCTTTAGCCATATAAAGATATTTTTGTTTGATGCTCCAGTTTATGGACTCTATGAGGTTTGCCAGAACCTGGTAGAAATCCTGCCTCGCTTCAACTCTTAATTCTAGGTAAGGAGAAAAATAGAGCCGCCGCTGAGATAAATTGTAACGCCAAAAATTTCCAAGAGCGGTCGCACCAAGTCCACTTTGACTCTGAAGAAAGATAACAGACTTAGCGCTTGATAGGGCGTCATGCAATGTTTGAATTTCATTGCTCCGGCCTATGAATAGCTCAAGGGTTGTCTCATCAATTGGGATTGATGAGTATGGATTGTCCTTAAGACCCCAACGTCTCCATGACACGATAGATTCACCTCCATTATGTTCATGAGCTGCATACGCAGCTCATGAACAACTCAAAATAATGAATATTCAATCTCGTTTACTCCTTCGAAAAAGTTACCTGATCAATATAAATCGTTCCCTTCTTGGGCCGCGAGTTTACGTCGTCAAAGACCAGAACAAGTTCGGTTAATGCGGTCCAGTCGGTTATGCGACGAAATTTGTCAAACGGAATGGAGATTTTTTGCCATTCATTCGACACGTTTGCCACAACATAGGAACAAGGTTTGCCGGTCTTATCCTTTAATTCGATTTTTACTCGTTTGGTAAACCCGGTCTTCGAATCTCCTTTGACATAAAAACTCAAAGAATTGTAGGGCGTTGCATCCGTGTTATTGAGCTTCATCCAAAAACCGTTATATGCGGGATTCGGAGAGTCAACATCATAATCAAGACGCACCGCGTAACCAGCCGGATCCCCAAGAGCATCATCAGAAACAAATGACATTGCTGTTCCCTGAGTTTCGTCATTGGGATCTTTATTCCAGGCTCCGAAATCCCCGCCGATATTGGATGGCTTGTCTCCGGTATTGAAATCTGCAAGAACCAGCTCGTTTCCTGCGGCCATTGCAAATTGATTCGAGACGAAACTCAAAATCGCAATAGCAGCCAACGCTGCGCCTAAAAACAATTTACTTTTCATAATTTTACTTCTCCTCTCATATCGCCTTTTCTCGATGCTCTACTCGAGAATAAGGCCGCATTGACCCCAAAGGGGCCTTAGACACCCTTCTATAAAAAGGGCGATCCAACTTTTTGCACTCAATCAATAGGCCTTGCCATGCCGTTGCTCCCGGCTTTTATTAAAATTAATTTTCCATTCCATTTGTTTTTCCAGATCGATTCCAAAGCCGCCACACAAATCAAATAACCGAATTGCGGTATCAGCCAGTTCATCCTCGAATGTATCTTTTTGCCCAAGACCGAAATTACCTTTCCGGTGCGCTTCGATAGCTTCGCCGAGTTCCGAGACAATAAGCATCAGCATCTCGCCGACATTTCTTTTTTTGTCCCAAAAACCTTTGTCACGCGCAACCATGTGGCAATCACTTACCCAACTTGTGACCGTTCTCGACACAAAAACCTCCTTTTCGTCAACTTTAGCGATCTTTCGACACATAAATTCCATCAACAAATAAAATTCCTTCTTTTGGCCTTGCATTAATGTCGTCAATAACGATTTCGAATTCCTTGATCTGCGACCAGTTATTAATGCGATTGAATTTTTTCAACGGAACCTGAAATTCTTTCCACTCCGTCGGGATCCTTGATATTAAATAAGCAGCTTTGTGGTTGTTCGCGTCAGTAAACTGGAGAGCAATATTTCCTAAAAATTGCGCTCCATCGCCCGCTTTTAAAATCACATGCAAAGTATTGAATCCACGCAAGTCCTGATTGCGGAGATTCACCCACAATCCGACCATCGCAGGATTCGGAGAGTCGACATCGTAATCAAGCCTCAGCACTTTTTTCCGCCCAGTGCCCTGCTGCGTGATCGCAATCTTGAGATTTTGATCGGGATCTAAAAGGTTATGTATCCATACTCCCGTATTTTGAGGCATGTCGGGATCTTCAAAATCCGCAATCAATAAAATTGCTTGAGTGCTGCCATCTCGGGCGAACCCGGTCAGCGGTAATAAACATAAAACTCCAAAGATAAAATATTTAAACGGTAGCCGCATTGAGATATTTCCTCGTTTCTAAATAAGATTGGATGCTGCCGATATCAAACCATGCCCCTTCAAAATCAACGGCGAATAAATCCTCATTGCGGGTCAGGAAACCAATAAAATCGCCTATTTTGTCGGCAGAGAAACCCTTATCGAGATATTCATCAAG
>OBEQ011509194.1_pt1 | contig 57774 bp, 39 predicted proteins | sample 1670901 | NCBI WGS metagenome assembly OBEQ01 (sample SAMEA104232315, study PRJEB22302) | groundwater metagenome | biome: forest; feature: aquifer; material: groundwater | place: USA | collected 2011-08-07 | depth 5.4 m
GCCTCTCCCCTTGTGGGAGAGGCCGACACGCGCTTTTTGCGTGGCGGGTGAGGGGTAAGTACGCTCATTACCACTCATTCACTCTCAACACCGCCGCAATCATCACCGGCAAAATCGTGATCATCAACATCATCACGCCGGCTAAAAATGCGAGTGGTGCTGCAATCGATAAATTAGCTTGCGCGTATTCCGCAATCGTTACCCCCAAAATAAAAATCGGCATTACTAATGGCAACATTAACACGCCCAACAATGTTCCTTGTTGCCGTAAACCAATTGTTAATGCCACGCCTAAACTGCCTATCAACGTAAAAATAATCGTGCCGAATAATAAACTTATTTCTAATACCACAATCACATACCCTGATAATTGCAATAAATAAGCTAATAATGGCATTAATAATAACAAAGGCAGTGTGGTCATTACCCATTGCGCACTTAATTTTGCGCATAATAAAAAAGTAAGCGGCGTAGTACTTAACAACCATTGCTCTAAACTGCCCTCTTCTATCTCGGTTAAAAAAATAGTTTGAATCGACAATAAACTGGCGAGTAAAGCAGCAATCCAAATACAGCCTGGTAAATATTTTTGTAAAAAATCCGGATCCGGCGCAAAGGCAAATGGAAATAAACAAATGACGATGACAAAAAAACAAAGTGGATATAACCATTGTTGTGAGCGGCGAAATAATAATAATAATTCTGTATAAAAAATCGTAGCGATAATGTTCATCACGTACCTAATTTTATTTTTTGCATAGACATTATATTTTTTAATGACAACGCATGATGTGAACTCATGATGGCGATCCTATCTTGTTGCAAATGTAAATCCAATTGCATTAAAAAAAATGTTTGCGCAGCGACATCCAGCGCCGTAAACGCTTCATCAATAATCCATAATGATTTTGGAAAAAGAAATAATTTAGCAAGCGCAACACGGCGCTTCTGTCCTGCTGATAAATGCTGCGTTAATTGCTGCTGCAAAGAGAGTAAATTTAATTGCGACAAAATCAATTCCATTTTTTCAGTAGAACAGGTGGTGGATGACAGTTGCGCCATTAGTTTTATATTTTCTGCGACGGTTAATCCCAATTTAATGCCATTGCTGTGTCCCACATAATGTAATTGCGCGCGATACGTGAACACATCAGAAAAAATATTTTGTTGCTTCCATAAAATGTGGCCGTTATCAGGCATGCTTAATCCAGTTAATAAACGCAATAAGCTGGATTTTCCAGAACCATTTGCACCTTCTACCAATAATATTTCGCCTGCGCGTAATTCGAAGGAAATATTTTCAAATAAATATTTTTGTTGGCGCATGCAACTGAGTTGTGTGACGGTTAACTGCATAATTTTTCCTTACATGATCATTACGACTGCAACGTTGTCATCCTGAACGCGGGTTGACAACGGCGCTTAATCAAACAAATATCGTATCCCCAATCCAATATCATTCGATCCTGTATTGCCTGCATGATAAAGCCCAAATGCACCCGATCGATGATGCACACGTGCGGCCAACTGTAAACGTGGATGATTAGGCAAAGCAAATGTCGCTTCAATGACCAAATAATTTAACAAACGTTTGGTATCAGTATTATCTTGTTTTTCTATCGCCGGAATAGAAGTGACATATGACACCCCCTCGCCCAACGCAAACGAAGTCGTCACATAATCATTCCACGGAAAATTTGACCACCGAAATAAAAGATAAGGATCAAATTCATAAATCGTTGGTTCATTTTTGCCATTACGTAAAGTGATATTACCTGCGACTTGCACCACCCCCACCAGCGGATTAAAAAATCGGCGCAAAAAATTATCTTTATTCAATGTATGAGCTAGCTCAACGGATTGAATATATTCAGGCCAACGATTGAGATCATAGAGCGTCAATACTTTTAATAAGGGATTATCGATAGTCACGCCATAGTAATACATGATTGACCAAGGGTATTGATCATATAAAGTGGGCGCGACTGGCAGCACGACCCATTTTTTCTTCGGCGCATCTGACGATGTGCTAATAGCAAACGCCTCTTTAGCAACAAGCAATAAGATAAAAATAGAGAAAAAAATCGACAAAAATCGCTTTTGCATGAGTTTTTTAATACCTAAGTTGTCTATGTTGTTCTAAATATAGCTTTAATATTACTGAATTATTTATATCCATACTAGCACATGATTGCTTATTTGATTATTTGACAAATCGATACTCATAGGTAATACTTAGTAATAACATTAGATATTATTGGTATTACCCATGCCTACTCATCGTCCTCCGCGCCTTATCCCGAAAGTAGTCAAACTCGATCCACCCATCCGCGATCGTTTGGAACGATTAGGCTTAATCAAGCATCGTTCAGCACATTTTCTAATGAAAGAAGCCATTATTCGCTACTTAGAACAAGAGGAATATAACGAACAATTAAATCAAGAAACCTTAACTCGTTGGCAAGAAGCTGAAAAAGGAAAAGTCATTAGTCATCAAGCCATGACCAAATGGTTAGATACGTGGGGAACCGATGATGAAGATGGCAAACCACCATGCGGGAGTTAGTTTGGTTAGAAAGCGCTGTTGACGACGTCGCAAAATTGAGAGCATTTATCACCAAAGAAAATCCGGATGCAGCCAAACGCGCCGCTGAAGCAATCAAAGAAGCAACGCAACGTTTAATAGATTTCCCAACGATAGGTAAACCCGTTAAAGACTTGTCCCCTTATCGCGACTTATTAATACGCTTTGGCGCCAGCGGCTACGTGCTACGTTATCGGATGTACTTAGAAAACATTTATATCGTCCATGTGCGCCATTATCGAGAATTAGATTTCGGTATTAAATAATAGCTTGTGACTCATCGCAGTCCCCGCTACAATAGCCCGCTTTTAACCTTTTAACACCTATAAATAAGTGACGTTTTAGCTAGTGGAGATGTATACATGGCGTTAGCAGCAGCCGCGAAGGCACAGATCGTAAAAACATATAAACGTAGTAAAAATGATACCGGTTCATCGGAAGTGCAAATTGCGTTACTTTCAGCACGTATTAATGGCTTAACCGAGCATTTAAAAGTACACCAACACGATGTGCATACGCGATATGGGTTGACCAAATTAGTCAGTCGTCGTCGTCGTTTAATGCGTTATTTAAAACAAACCAACCTGGAACGTTATCAAACTATAATCAAAGAATTAGATATACGCGGCTAATTATTATTGTATTAGTTCATACTTTTCATTCCTTTCTTCAACCTACTAAATATATATAGGCGGTATTTTTATGACCCCCATTAAAAAAACTTTTCAATATGGTAATCACACTGTCACTTTAGAAACCGGTATAATTGCACGTCAAGCAACTTCTGCTGTCATGGTCACCATGAATGACACTGTTGTATTAGTCACTTTAGTTGCAGATGACAGCACTGCGGGTGAGAAAGATTTTTTCCCGCTAACAGTTAATTATCAAGAACGCTCTTATGCAGCCGGCCGTATTCCGGGTGGATATTTCAAACGCGAAGGCAAACCCAGTGAAAAAGAAACATTAACATCACGCCTGATTGACAGACCGTTACGTCCGCTCTTTCCTAAAGGATTTAATGTCGAAACTCAAGTCATTGCCACCGTATTATCTATGAACCCAGAAATTAATCCTGATATTCCAGCCATGATTGGCGCCGCTGCCGTTGTTGCTTTAGGTGGCATGCCAACCGCCCGTTTTCTCGCTGCCGCTCGCGTGGGTTATATAGACAATCAATATGTATTGAACCCAACGATTTCCCAATTAAAAACGTCACAATTAGACATGGTCGTTGCTGGCACAGAAAACGCTGTATTAATGGTGGAATCTGAAGCTAAAGCTTTGCCAGAAGCAGTGATGTTGGGCGCCGTGATGTTTGGTCATCGTGAAATGCAAGTAGTGATTAATATCATTAAAGAAATGGTGGCAGAAGCAGGTACGACTAAGTGGGAATGGGAAGCGCCAGTGGTAGATGCTGCACTGGAACAACGTGTGATCAGTTTGAGCAAAGCAGAATTAGAAAATGCTTATCAAATTAAAAACAAAGTAGAACGCCAAAAAACCATTGCTGATCTGCAAGAACGCATTATTGAGCAATTGATCACAGAAAATGCGGAAAAAGAAGATGAAGTCGTCTTAGTACAAAAAATAAAACAAGTTTTTTCACAATTGGAATACAACATTGTGCGCAGCCGTATTTTACAAGGTCTACCACGTATTGATGGTCGTGATACGAAAACCGTGCGCCCTATCAAGGTGCAAGTGGGCGTATTACCACGTACACATGGTTCTGCTGTATTTACACGTGGCGAAACGCAAGCATTAGTTGTCGCTACATTAGGCACAGAACGTGATGCACAAACCATTGATGCATTGGAAGGCGAACGCAAAGAAACATTTATGCTGCATTATAATTTTCCGCCTTTTTCTGTGGGCGAAGTGGGTATGGTTGGCAGCCCGAAGCGTCGTGAAATTGGTCATGGCAATTTAGCCAAACGCAGCGTGACACCCGTGTTACCTGCAGTAAAAGATTTTACCTATGTATTACGTGTTGTTTCTGAAATTACCGAATCTAATGGTTCTAGTTCAATGGCAACAGTTTGCGGAACAAGTCTCGCATTAATGGATGCTGGCGTACCGATTCAAAGTCATGTTGCTGGAGTCGCTATGGGATTGGTCAAAGAAAAAGATCAATATGCAGTCTTAACCGATATTTTAGGTGATGAAGATCACTTAGGTGACATGGATTTTAAAGTGGCCGGTACCGTAAATGGCGTCACCGCATTACAAATGGATATTAAAATTGATGGTATTACTGAAACCATTATGCAATGTGCGTTGGAGCAAGCACGTGAAGGGCGATTACATATACTCGAGATCATGAACCAAGCCATTACCAGTCCACGCCAAGAAATGTCTGCTTATGCACCACGCATTTTAACCATGCGTGTCCCGACAGATAAAATCCGCGAAGTGATTGGTAAAGGTGGTGTCACCATTCGTGCTTTAACCGAAGAAACTGGTACGGTAATTGATATCAATGATGACGGTGAAGTGAAAGTGGCGGCAGCAGATTTAGCGGCATGTGAAGAAGCGATTCGTCGTATTGAACGCTTAACAGCAGATGTATTGGTCGGCAGTATTTATGAAGGCACGGTCACCAAGTTGATGGACTTTGGCGCGCTCGTGAATATTTTGCCAGGTAAACAAGGATTGGTGCATATTTCCCAAATTGCCAATGAACGCATTGCGCAAGTCAGCGATAAATTAGCGGAAGGCCAAGTGGTGAGAGTGAAAGTATTAGAAATTGATCGCCAAGGCCGTATTCGTTTGAGCATGAAGGAAGTAGATATAGCTGCGTCGTAATATGTGATGGCGCTGGTCATTGCAGCGCGGATGATGTCGATGAAAGATCTCATCATTGCGAGGTCGCTAACGCTCCTCGCAATGATGACTTTCTTCTCAAAAAGAGAATTTTTCTGTTTTCAATTTTACTTCCGGTTTTTTCGTGTTTTTTTGTTTTTTTACTTCGTTTATGTTTACAGAAGAATTCTCAGTAGAAAATTGACGTGGTATAGGCGAATCTCTTTTTTCTATTCCAGTACCGCCAAATAATCCAACAAGCGCATTTGCCCCTCTACCAAAAACAGTAGAAGGAGATCGCCGAGTAGTAGTATGAATAGTTGCGTATTTGTTTTTGAGCGGAGATTGATATTCTTGTTCCTCGTTAAATTCAAATGTATAAATCATCTTTTGATTTAGGTTTGTCGTTGGAGAAAGCGTTGAATTATCATTTGGATTATCAATCATAATGTCATGTTTATTTTTTTCTTTATTTTTATAAACTTTATAAGATGATGATCCTCCTCCAAATAGTTTTTGTACTTGTTGTGATGTTGGTGATTTTCGTGGTGATACATGTTTCTTTCGGTTGTTATTTTTATGATTAAAGACTCTTGATGGACTTGATTTAAATTTACGTGGTGATTGCATGGTACACACAGACGGTATTGATTTTTCTACACCAGGAGACTCGGCAGGTAAACACAAAAGAAGTAATCCTGTTTTCACTACTATAGAATGGCTATGCATAAAATCTTGTTTTCTTTTTGAAAAATATTGTATACCTAACTTTAAAAATTCCTCTTCTTTCGCGATCGCTTGATTTTTTTCAGCATCGTTCATAGTGGATTCCCCATCAAATAATTGCTCATATGAAAGTTGCTTCAATAAATCTATTTGATCATTTACTTGTTGTATTTCTAATTCAGCTTTTCTTGTATGGTTAAAAATAATGTGAAATGAAACGTCTTCTTCTTGCTGAGCTGCCCTTAATGTTTTTTTGTGCAAATCAACTTGTCTATCACGATAATCAGATAGAATCATATTTTTTAAAAACAAAGTGGAGACTTCCATGGTAATCAGTTTAAAGCCGGCAGGCGTAAATTCATATTGCACAAAAATAGACCCAGGAATGCGATGATTCGAAAGTGACATTTTATTCCACAAAACCTCTACATAGATCGCCTGCTTTTTTTCATCTTTTCTAATATTAATAAGATATCGAGATTTAACATCCTCCTGATTAACGACATGGCCTTGTCGTAAGGCCAGAGGAATCAAATTAGTCATTAAATCATTCCAAGAACAAGAAAAATGTTTATAGATAGGATCAAAATCTTGTTCGGTAGGAAAAAAATTATCTCTGATTATTTCTTTAATAAGATTTTTATCTATCTTTTGACTTTTATCGCCTAGAGGAGGTGAAAATGAAATTGAGATTTCTTTATTAAAAATAGGTATAGGTGCTTTTATTGTTAAAATACTATCTCGTTTTTTAAGTGTTTTATTTTGCGGTTCTGCCGCTAATAATATTTTTAGCGGCGTAAAATTAATAAATACCCATTGGCTACTCATCGCATTCTTAAATGATCTTTGTGGATCATCACTCCTATTATTTTTGGTAATAATTGAATTATTCATGATGACTAAATCGTGTATGGCAGGATTTTTGGCATTCGCTAATTCTTCCGATGTAATTTTTAATTTAAAAAATCGAATTTGTTGATTGAAATCGCTGGCGATAGGATCATCCATTTCATTGTGGGCATAGCCGTTATAATGAGCAATAATATCGTCCATAAAAGCTTGATTTATAATATGATCCACACTGTGAATAATTTGTGCATTGACTATGTCCGTAAATAAATTATTTAAATTTTCTTCATCTTTGCCTGCTTCTGGATTCAAATCTATATAATTAAGTAACATCACTATTCGCGGATGTTGATAAATAAATACCGTATAAGCTTTCAATAACACTTTTTTTAATTTATTTTCTAATTGTTCACGTTCTATTTCGCGTAATGCGCCTGGCGTATTTTTTTGTAAATTTAAAAAAATAATATCAATTATTTTTTTATTATTTAAAATTTTATCTCGCGAGTGATTATTTAACTGTGTATAAATTTCCGGTAAAATATTACCCTTTCGATCAAATAAATCATTCGCAGCGAAATACATGATATAGGCTGTCAAGATAGGTACAATGTTAATTTCAAGAATTTTCTTTATTTCGGGTACCGTTTTTTCTGAAAATTCAAACACTGATCGTAATAAAATTTCTTCAATTGCTCTCACCAAAGGCTCTACATGCTCATAAACAACAGGTAAATTTTCAAATACTTTTTCAAACCTCATTTCCCATATAGCTTTTAAGTCATCATCTGAAACAAGAAAATCTTTTGCAGTGAAAAAACCGGCTTTAAGATTGATCTCTATTTGCTCAGCATTTTCGGAGCGTTGCAAAAAAGTAAGCAGAGGAGAAGTTGTTGTTGGCAACTGTTTATTTATTGTAGAAACTATATTTTTTTTATTATCGTACATTGAATGCATAGCATTATTTCCTTACGTTAAGTAATATAATTTATTTTCGTGAAGTCGTTCGTGGCTTAATAGGAAATTGTCTTAACTTACCTTTCACTACGCGATACCCAATTTCATCTTCATTCGACTTGAACATAGTAACTTGTTGCAAATTAGATTCCGTTGATAGTATTTTCTGTCGTGTTTGTTGTGCTTTTTTTTCCGTTTGTTGTTGTTTAAATGCAACAAGGCAATCTATTCTAAATTTCTTTCCAGACACTTCCCTTATCTTATTTTGGTTATTCATATTTGTTATTATTTTTAATTTCTCATCTATTGTTTCAATTTTATATTTTTCTATTTCTATTTGATGTCCATATAATACTAACTCTTGTTCTATAGAAGATTTCAAAGCTACTTTGCTGTTGTACGAATTTTTCAGCTTTTCTTTAATTGGTAAAATAATAACTTTTTCTAAGGTAGATATATCGTCACTGGCTTCTTTTCTTGCTTTTTGTAATTGCTTAATTTGTAATTGCATTGCTGTTTCCATATCCAACGCAAATGTACCCTGCTTAGCTCGATAATCACTCGTTTCTTTTTCTGCTATTTTCATCACTGCTTGCGGTAATTCTGCTATTTCTTTTGTTAGTAAAACCGCTGGCTGTTGACGGCGATCTGTTAAAATCAACTTTTTTAAAAGTGAATTTGATGGTTCAAATTCTACTAATTTAAATCTATTTTTTGCTGTCAATTCAAACCGCGCCGTCACAAATCCAGGAATCAATTTATTTGCATAATGAATTTGATCCCAAATAATATCAACATAAATATTACCTTGGTCATTTTTTGTAATATTAACCAAATACTCCATGTCTTCTAATTTTACTATCTGATTATTTGATAATTTTTTGCCAGGTACTTTATTTGACAAAATATTAGGTAATAAATTGATTAGTTCATCATCCCAAGAAAGAATAAACTTTTCATACTCCCGCTGAAATGCCTCAATACTAATATCACGACCATATTGATAAAAAGCATCATAAAATAATCTATCAACACTTTTTATTTTGATTGATTCAATCGTTTCATCATTTAATTTACCTGTTTCTATTTTTTTATCTTTCAGTGGGAGCACTTCTTGACTTTTCTTAATCATCCTCTCTTGTTCTTTGATTTCCTCATTTACCACTTGTGAAAAATTAAAAAAACCAATATGCATTTGATCGTTTAGAATGGATTCTAAAAAAAATTTTTTCTTTCTATCTAATTTATCCTCAGAAGAATCTATCATTAAATCTATAATTAAATTATTATCAAATAAATTGCGAATAGCTGGATTAGTGGCATTAATAATTTCATTCATATCTATCTGTGGTTGATATTGCATATAGTGATTAATGAAATTAGAAAAATTAATTTCATTTTCTATGATATTAGAAATTTCATTTGGTTTTTTTCTATAACTTGCGATCGTGTCGTTGATGTTGTCAATAGTATTTTTATCAATTACTTTAGGTGCACAATATTTATTTAACTTCTTTAAAAAGAGAAAGCCTAACGCATCTTGTAGTATCTCATGCTTCTGACTAGGATAAGACTCATGACTAATTTTATTAATCATTTCACCGACATCTTTATCCTGAAAAACCAGTAATAGATAACCATTCAATAATGCGCTCTTTAATTTTTTTTCATCATCAATGGTCGCAAACATTGTTAATATATTACGATGCTTGTCGTTTAACTCATTAAATACGGCAGGTAAAATATTTCCTTCAGCATCAAATAAATCTTGCACGGCATAATACCAAACATAATTCACCAATATATCCAGTGTTTTTTCCCAAGGAAGATCAATTGTGCTAGATCCTGTTGTTTGCAGTTGTATTAAAAAATTATCCAGAATGATTTTTATTGTATTGAGAAGTGGTCGAACTCGCTCATAAGAACTAGGAAACATTTGACACCAACGACCCAGGAAACTGAGCCATTGCATCTCATCTTCTTTACTGCATAATAGCTTACCATCCGCATCAGTGGTGATTTTACCTTCGATAGTCTTATCTATTTCTTGGCGATTTTGTTCCAAACTAATATAAGCAACAAAAGGTGACATGGATGCTTGATCCGCACTAGCGATGCTTTCATTTTCTTCTCTGGAGTTCATACTCGCTATCCTCATTTTGTTCCACTTAATTTTAAGTTGTCATTTTTATTAATTATTTCTATTTAATTATTTCGTTTAACAGTTGAATATTAATTCAGCTCGTCGGCTTATTTGATTTTTTCAACTCTTCCGCAATGGGTGCTTTCGCTTGTTTTTCATGCTTAGCGCTTGCGAAAAATGTTTGGCTATAAGTAAGAGCCACTGGCGCAGCGACAACTGTCGCAGTGATTCCTACCACGCTTGCTGCAAGCAGTTTCACCCCTAAACCTACGGTTAACAATCCTGGTAATGACAGCATTCCACAGCTAGCAAAAATTGCTGTTACACCGACAGCGATAATAGCTAACGCCGCTAAACCGCCAAAAGCACAAGCTAATTTTTTCTTATTCCATTTACTAAATTGCTCCGCACATTCCACACAGGCTTTAATATTATTTTGGTTTGGATGATTAACCGTTTGAGTAGCCACACGTAATCCCTTGGTTAATTCTTTAATAGGAATCGGTTTGGTTAGATCAATCGCACTTTTATCTATTTCAGTAAGCATAGCTTTATCGATAATATTATTTAGTAAAAAATTATTATCATTATGTTTTGTTCGAATCGCCTTTGCGAAATTTCCACGCGATTGATAAAACTCTAAAGTATCTTTATCTTTTAAGGGTACTTGTTGAAGTTGTGCGGTAGCATAATTTATAAAGTGTTGAGTAAACCTGTCGCCCCTTGCTCTTAAAGAATCCACGCCATGTAAAGCGTCAACGTCAACATTGTTTTGATCCGACAAAAATATTTTTTGGAGTAATAATTCCATTATAAAATTAACATACGCTAAAATAATTGTATGCTTACGCTCAACCTCCAATTTTTCTTTATTTTTTATATTGTCACTTAAAATATTTTCTAATTTTCCTTCTTTATTTAATTTTTTATAAATGTCTGATTTTATATTGGCATTTTCATCGAATAAATCGTTTATTATAAAACCTAGCAACTCAGCCATCATGAAAGTATTTTCGCTAGGTTCGCTTTGAAGAATACTGATCGGATCATTTTTTTCTTCTTTAGCAACTACTTCAAGAATCAACTCTTTTTCATTTTCTTCCACTTGGCCTACGTTTAATTTACTATTAAAATTTTCGTAAACAACATCTACAATGGATTTAAAACGCAAATGATATGGCAACTCTGAAAAAAGATCGTTAATAATTGATTGCGTATCTTCAATTAAGGTTATATTTTTATTTAGATTTTCTTTAACTTTTTCAATTTCTAAATATTCGCCTAAAGTTGCTTGTCCTTTATTTTCATTTCTTAAATTTTGGATCGATTTTTTTAGTGATTGAGTCAGTGTTTTATTCCTAATATTTTCGTTTGTTATCAATTTAAATGATTCTCTTGAAAATTCGGAAAAAGAATTAAATTTACTTCTAGTGTCATCACTATTTATAATTGATCTCTTTTTCTCATTCTGTGCGTGCACTTCTTTTTCAGGAAACATACGTTCTATTCTTTGCTTAAATTCTGTATCAATCCGTGTTTGAAAAGCAGATAAAACACCTGCTGCCACCGTCTCATTATTAAGATCTAAATACTTACTTCGTAATTCTTTTGGCATAGCACTTAATGCCAATTTCACATAAGGAAATAATTTTTCTTCCTCATCAAATATATTTTCTACTATGTGTAGAGTAGTTTTCTTAGCCCAGCTGATAAAAGCGGTTTCTTTCATCATGTCTGCATTTTCTAATACGAATTGTATTACTTCATCATCGGTAATATTTGTTTGTTGTTTAATTTGACGAATAGATTCTTTGAGAGCTGCCATTAATTGCTCAAACAATGGATTAAGTACTTCGCGATTGAAATCATCCGTTATTTCAATACCCTCAAAAAGAGGCGCCATAAAAGAAGTGATACCATTTTTTTCAATATCTTCATTTGCTTTTTGTACATCCATGCTACGCATTTTTTCTTGCGCGAGCTCACTCGCTAAAAATTTAATAAAAGGATTTTTCACATATCCTAATTCTTCAAGCCCCCATAACAGAGAAGTGGGTTCAACTATTTTATTAGCTGGATGTAGATCTGGATGTTTAATTGACTCTATCATTGAATCTATAAAAGGAATTTGCTGATGATATCTACAAAAAAACCCGATGGTTTTACTGATACTCCCAGATCTTTCTCGATTTTTCTCTGCCTCCTCGAGCCCAATGACTCGCAAACCTGATGAAATTTCCGATCCCACTGTAATAAAATAAGTAGTAATAAATTGATGATTTTTATTTTTTTGACTTTCTTCAGATTCAGGAAGATTCTTATAAAAAGCAGAGTGCTTTTTAAAAAAAGTATCAATTTCTTCTTTAATATTGCCATTCGCATCTAATAAATCCGTTCTTGCAAATTCAATATAGCTATTTCTTAAATCTCTCAGTGAAGTAACAATCTGCGGATAAGTTAATTCTAAAAAACTTAATAAATCATCATAAGTTTTATTGCTAGTAGTAAAAGTATCTGAAAGAAATAACGTATCATAATCTTTATAAAAATCTTCCCAGCTTTCATCTCTAATACCATTTGCTTTTTCTAAAATGGAATAAAAATTAGCATAAATACGTTGATAACGAGGCAAATCATTCAAATAACGAGAAATACCTTTATCACTTATTATATTGGTTGCATGATCGCCTATATTTTCTTTTATTGTTTTTAAAACCACCGGCAATTGCAAATAATCTATGAATGATAAATTGGGATCATTTAAACGCGGACACTCTGTGTAAAATTGAAATAACCGTATCTCTTCCTTTAAATCCCTTGCCCATGATAAATTCTTTAGCCATTGAGTGTTTTTATCTTCTTTTTGTGGGCCATTGATTAAATTAGTGAGCGCTAATAAACTAAGTTTATCTTTAGGATGTTGCAGTGATCTTCGAATTAATACCACCACATCTGCCAACCACAGCATTCGATCTGGATTTTTTGAAGGTTCATTACGTGCGGTATTAATGACAGCCAAAATACGTCGTGCAATTTTATTTCTTTCTATCTCCGTACTTGCTGCAATTGCTTTTTTTAATGCTTCTATTTCTACATATAACGCTTGTTCTTTGGTTTCTTTGCTAACAGGAAATTCTTCTGTCAGCGATACGGTTGCTAATAATTGATTACTAATAATTGTTTTTTTTAAAAAAATGCCTGTTCGATCTGAGCCCATTTCAGTATTAATAACACCGTAAATATCATCGTGATCATCATATGGACGGCCTTTTATTTCTTTACTGAATTTACTGTAAATGTGGTAGTTTATCGCCGCTATATTGATCTGATTTGTATTATCCATATCAATATCAATGACATGCTCTCCCGTCACCGGTGATTGACCATGTGCAACAAAATTATTGGTGGCACCTGAAACGAACAACCCCAACGTACATTGATCCCAATTAGCTACAAATTGCTCGATTGCTAATTTGATTTCTGATTGACTATTTTCATCTATGATTTTATCTTCAGAAAATAAACGAAACATAAAAGCTTTTACATATGGCATTAAATTTTTATATTCATCCCGTGTCACACCATTTGCTGTTGCCTGTGCATATTCTGAAGAGTTAAAAAATGATTGCCCTTTTACTAATACGCGATGACCGGTAACCAAATCACGAATAAATTGTGTGTAATCTGAATTCAGGTTGGGCTCAGTAAAATAAGCAGTATTATTAATAAAAAAAGCTTTGGCAGCCACATTCGTGACTGTCTGCAGTATCTCTGCTGCTGATAGCTCAATATCGCCATCATGATTTTTTGGAGATTTAATGTCATTACCTGATTGCATTGGTGCGCCTCGCTATTCTCATTTTGTAGCATGTCTATTTTATTTATGTTTTTTACTATTTTTTTTACTATTTTTTCCTTACTATTTTTATCTAAGCTTAAATGGAACATCCATGTGATCCACTGTTACTTGATTAATATCATAAACTTTGCGATACATTGCATAAACATTTGCCAGACTCATTAAAAATTTTGTTTCTATTTCAGAAAGAGGAAGTTTGTTTTGCGTAATTCTTTGCTTAATATTTTCTAATAAAAAATCCTCTGTTTTATTATCCACATTACTCTCTTGATGTTTAACTAATTCTACAGTTGCACTAAATAGTTTCAAAAAATATAATATCTTTACTATTTCTTCTTCTGACGGAAGATCTTGGCTTAATCCTTGTCTCATATTTTTTATTATTTCAAAAGATGTATCTAATTTATTCTTTAATTTTTTATCTATTAATAAAATTTGAAGTTCAAATTCCGTTTCAATTATTTTAATTTTTTCTTCTAATGCACGCATAGGGTCTAAATTCAGTTCTTCTTCTATTGCTTGTTGTGCTTTCGAATAAAGCAAATTTGCAATCTCTTCTTGTTGTTTATTAATTTCAATTTTTAATGCATTAATTTTAGCTGCCTGTTCTAATTTATTTAAATTATCTCGCTGTTGATATAAATTTTGTAACTTTGCATATCCAGGTGTTACTGTTAAACAAATATCTGCTAACATTTTATTACTAAACTTTATCTTGTCTAAAACCAAACCTATTTTATTATCTAATTTTAATAATCCTTCTTTTAATAATTTTTCTTTTAAAATAAAGTTGGTAGTTATCGTTCCTGGAAAAGTAACGCATTTTAAAGTAGTCATATCTGTTATATTGATATTAGTAAAAAACACTTCGATTGAAATGGTTCCTTTTTTATTGCGACTGATATTACTTGCATAGTCTTTAGTAGTTATTTGAATTCCATTGCTCCCTTCCATCCCCAAATAAGCTTGTAACAGATCTTGCGCTTTCGTATTAATCCATTGGGAATATTCTTGTTTAAGTAAATTAAATTGTTGTTGCCCTTCTTTACTATTGAAATAATTTCTATCCCCTTGATAAAGCATGTCACATACATATTCTGTAAAAAATTCTGTAGAAAGTGAGGTAGTAAGAAACGGTGATGACTGTTGTAAGGGTGGCGTCGAAAATAATTTCGCATGATCAACACGTTTATTTGTATCAGTAAAATCTGGTTTATGCAGATTTTGTTTTAATTGCCTAGTTTTTTTTTGGTATTCTGCATACTCATGATAAGGAGCATTTGCTAATGTTGTTCCTCCGCCCAAAATATCGCGCTCTAAAGAAGATGCATCATGATACTGCCGCAAATCAGCATCTTCTTTTGGTTTTTTAACAAAAAAACGGTCTTTATCCCACACAAATAGTATTGGATTAACCTGACCTTTATTATGTGTAATTACATATTTATGTAATTGTTCAGGCGTATAAACAATCTCAGTCATTCATTACTCCCCCCGCTCTGTTTCCACTCGTTGTTTTTTGCTCGTTAATTCATTTAAATTAATTTAATATTAATTTTTATTATTGATTCAGCCGTTTTTACCTTTATTTATTGTATTGCTTATTGTAATAGGTCTGAATAACCAAGAGATTAAAATAGTGTTAAAACAAGCAGTTAAATTTGACATCTCCCTATCTATCCTTGTAAGATGCCTACCCTTTAGAAGTATAGATGACATTCAGGAATTATCATGAAAAGAACATTTCAACCCAGTATTTTAAAACGTAAACGTACTCACGGTTTTCGTGCTCGTATGGCAACCAAAAATGGTCGCGCCGTATTAAGCCGCCGCCGCGCAAAAGGTCGTGTAAGACTCGCTGCTTAATTTATTTTTTATTGAAAATCAATGAGATGCCAGGCTTTCCACGAACGCATAGATTAACTAACAAACGTGATTTTCAATGGGTATTTGCAGAACCCCATAAGATTGCCTCTCACTATTTGCTCGCATTATACCGATCTAATACGTTGGGTCATGCCCGCTTAGGCATCATTATTAACAAACACTATGTCAAACGGGCAGTAGACAGAAATCAATGGCGACGCATAATCCGCGAGAGTTTTAGGCAACATCAGCAAGCCTTAGTCAATTCATCACAAGAAGGACTTGATGTCATTGTATTAATCAGGTCAGAATGCGGCGGCAGATTAAGCAGCGTATTAATAAACAAAACAATAGTACGGGATGATAGCGATTATTTATGGCAACGATTAACAAATTCGTTTCAACCTTCTTAATGGGTTTTATTCATCTTTACCGATTTGCTTTTAATGCATTATTCGGGCCATGCGGTTGTCGCTTTGAACCTACTTGTTCGATTTATGCGTTGGATGCAATTCGGCATTATGGCTGTTGGAAAGGCTGTTTTTTAGCTGCGAAACGATTATTGCGCTGTCATCCGTGGCACCCGGGCGGATGTGACCCAGTACGAAAATAGGTAACCATTACAATGATAGATAACATTTTAGATTACGCGCGCATTGCACTTTATACATTATTAGCTATTCTGGGATTTTTGTTATATCAAGCGTGGATCGCTGATCATCCGCCAGCGGGCGCTGCTGCAACATCAGCCGCCACCACATCGGTTGTATCATCGTCAACCACTGCTGCTGCCACTGATCATTATGTTCCTGATGCGACAACCACAGCGACGGCGGCGACAACAACCACAGCGGTGGCTGCATCATCGTCACCACCTTCATCGATGGTTGCTACACCAGCCAACACACCGCTTCCCACACTTGCCAAAGGCCAACTCGTCAAAGTCATGACTGATTTATTACAAGTCACCATTGATACACGCGGTGGCGATATCGTTGAAGCCCAATTGTTAAAATATCCAGAATCATTAGGCTCCGTGTCTCCTTTCTTATTATTCAATGACAATCCCAGCACACGTTATATTGCAGAAAGTGGTTTATTGAGCAAACGCGGGCCAGACATGTCTTCGGCGCAAGCGCTTTATAAAACTGCCAAAACTGATTACGTGCTCGATCCCAATCAAAATTCATTGGTTGTCAAATTCAATTGGGAAGAAAACGGCGTAAAAGTAACAAAATTATTTACGTTTACGCGCGATAGTTATGAAATAAAAATTGGTTATGAAATAAATAATCAATCCTTACAACCCTGGGAAGGAAATTTATATACACAATTTATTCGTACGGATACGCCGCCACCCAGTCATGGCGGTTTAGTCAATCTCGCCACTTATTTTGGCGCAGCTATTTCTAGCCCACAAAAACCCTATGAAAAAATAAGTTTTGGTGATATGCGCAGTAACAATCTTGAGCGCGTGATTCCTGATGGTTGGGTGGCGATGGTGCAACATTATTTTGTCGGTGCCTGGGTGCCGCCAAAAACAGCGGTATCAACTTATTATTCAAAAAATTTAGGAAACAATTTATATGCGATTGGCATGATAGGCGCCGCTGTCACAGCTGCGCCAGGTGCAACAATTGCTGCTGAATCGAAATTATATGCGGGCCCTGCTATTGCGGAGCGCTTAGAAAAAACGGCGCCCAGTTTACAACTCACGATTGATTACGGTTGGTTTTGGTTTATTGCTATCGCCATTTTTTGGATGATGCAAAAAATTTATGATGTGGTTGGCAATTGGGGTTGGGCGATTGTATTAGTCACTGTCATTATCAAATTACTTTTTTATCACTTATCGAATAAAAGTTATCGCTCGATGAGTATGATGAAAAAACTGCAGCCGAAAATTGAAGCCTTAAAATTGCGTCATGGTGATGACAAACAAGCATTAACAAAAGCGACGTTGGACTTGTATCGTCAAGAAAAAGTAAATCCCATGAGCGGTTGCTTGCCGATTTTAGTGCAAATTCCCGTGTTTATTGCTTTGTATTGGGTATTAGTTGAAAGTGTGCAATTGCGTCAAGCACCGTTTATTTTGTGGATACATGATTTATCGCAACAAGATCCTTATTATATTTTGCCGATTTTAATGGGGATTTCGATGTATTTGCAGCAACGTTTGAATCCGCCGCCACCAGATCCATTACAAGCAAAAGTCATGATGTTATTGCCGATTGTATTTACCGTCATGTTTGCGAATTTTCCCGCGGGTTTAATGTTGTATTGGTTTGTGAATAACACGCTCTCGTTTCTACAACAATGGTATATCATGCACAAAATGGGAAAGGAAACGACGAGCACAATTGTGCGTAACACCACGTGATGTGCGCAGCTTCTCTAACAGATACTGATACCATCGCGGCACAAGCAACTCCTACTGGCCGCGGTGGCATTGCTATCATTCGTGTCTCTGGTCCGCAAGTAAATTTTATAATGCAACAAGTATTGGGCTGTATACCCGCACCACGTCAAGCGACATATCTTTTTTTTCGCGATGAAAATAATCAAACAATAGACGAAGGCATTGCTTTATTTTTTTCGGCGCCACATTCATTTACGGGTGAAGATATTTTTGAATGGCATGGACACGGCGGCCCCGTTCTCGTCGATTTATTATTGCAACGCTTATTACAATTAGGGGTACGCTTGGCGCGTCCAGGTGAATTTTCTGAGCGCGCATTTTTAAATAATAAAATGGATTTGACCCAAGCAGAGGCGATTGCTGATTTAATTAATGCGACATCGGTGCAGGCAACACGTTCAGCGATGCGTTCATTACAAGGTGAGTTTTCCCATCTCATTCACCAATTGACTGAAGAATTAATTTATCTGCGCGTGTATGTCGAAGCAGCAATTGATTTTACCGATGAAGAAATTGATTTTTTACATGATGAAATTTTGCAAACGCGTTTAACGCAATTATTACACCGCCTCACTCTTATTAAAGATCAAGCAAAACAAAGCAGTTTTTTGCGTGATGGTATTCAAGTCGTGATCGCAGGTGCGCCGAATGTGGGTAAATCAAGTTTATTAAATATATTAGCGGGAAAAGAGGTTGCGATTGTCACCGATATTCCGGGCACGACGCGCGATGTGTTGCGTGATCACATTGTCATTGATGGCATGCCAGTACATGTGATGGATACGGCGGGATTGCGAGAAACAGTTGATGTGGTTGAACAAGAAGGCATACGCCGTGCGCATCAAGCGCTTGAAGATGCTGATTTAATTTTATATGTGATGGATGCGCGAGATGCGCCAGCATGTGATATTGAAAATAATTTAGAAAAAATTTCGCAAAATTTTTCTGAGCGGCCGATTATTTTTATTCGTAATAAAATTGATTTGCTTAATGGTGTGGTTGACGTCACCATAGAAAATAATAATAAAAATAAATATGTTGTTATTTCATTATCAGTAAAAACACGAGCAGGTATTTCGGAATTGTTACAACAAATAAAAACCAGCGTTGGATTTTTAGGGAATGAAGAAAATAATATTTTTCTAGCACGTCGTCGTCACTTAGATGCATTGGCGCGCGCACAGCAACATTTGCAAGCGGCGCATGCACAATTATGCTCTGCTGCGCCATCAAGTGAATTAGCGGCAGAAGAGTTGCGGTTAGCACAAGCTGCGCTGGGTGAAATTACTGGTGAAGTGACGTCAGATGATTTACTCGGCAGAATTTTTTCTAGTTTTTGTATTGGGAAGTGATTAGGAGAGGCTGTTTTTAAAGCAAGAGCACCGCGTACTCACGGTCGCGGCTCTGTAGGTCATGGTTTATCAGAGCCGCGACCGTGAGTACGCGGTGCTCTTATGCATAATTATTGTAAATTTAAATTGATAAAGCCGCCACTCAAAGTATATACTATACGTATATACAAATACAGTTGGAGACATCATATGAAAGTTGCAAAAGTATTTAAATGCGGTAACTCGCAAGCACTTAGGCTTCCCAGAGATTTCCAATTTAAATCTAAAGAAGTAGAAATTTTTAGACGAGGAGCAGATGTCATTTTAAGAGAAAAACCAAAAAACTTAAAACACGCGTTTGAACTATTAACAAGTATGCCAGATGATTTTTTCTCGGAAAAACGTGAGGACGTACCGCCTCAAGAAAGAGAGTCATTCTAATGACTTTAAAATATCTTTTAGATACGAATATATGTATTTACATTGCTAAACAAAAACCTTTAACCGTATTAAAACAATTTGAAAAAGTCGAAATGGGAGAAGTTGCCATGTCTGCCATTACTTATGGAGAACTGTTATTTGGAGCTGCTAAAAGTGAACACCCAAAAAAAATAAAAAAATTATTAGAAGAATTATCAAGTTTAATTCCTCCCCTTCCGCTTACAATAAATGTTGGCGAGCATTATGGTCAAATTCGTTGTATTTTAGAAAAAAAAGGTAGACCCATTGGAGGTAACGATTTATGGATTGCTGCACATGCAATAACACTTAACGTTACGTTAGTAACCAACAATGTAAAAGAATTTTCACGAGTTCCTCATCTTAAACTTGAAAATTGGGTCTAGTTTCTATAGAAATAGAAATTTTCGCATGTTTTAAGAAGAATTCCTATTTTAATAAAAAATTTAACGAAGAGTTAATGTTAGTAATTACAGTAATACGTTTAGATATACCCATCGTACTACAAAATGCGAAGGTAAACGCTCAGATTGCAAGAAGTTAAAATGCTTTGAGTGAGAAAAAACGCAGGAATACTTGCGGTATTTCGAGTTTTTTCGATTGAAAAACATTTTAACTTCGGCGCAAGATGAGATTAACGTTCGCATCTTGAAGTAATCACGTAATCCAACGGCTATACACCGTCGTCAACGTAATCTGCGCTAGCGTATTCGATTTAATTTCTGCAAGCACGGTTGCCGCATCCGCGCCTGCTGGCAAAGATAATTTTTTGCCGACGGCATATAACGTATAGGCATACGTATGCGCCGTGCCTTTGGGTGGACACGGGCCATTATATTGCTGTTTGCCATAACTATTTTTTCCAACCAGTGTGCCTGCAGGTAATGTTTGCGCGCCTTCTGGCAATTCAGTCACTGTTTTTGGAATGTTGTACACGACCCAATGATAAAAGACGCCATTGGGCGAATCAGGATCAGAAGCAATCAAGACAAAACTTTCGGTTTTTGCTGGCGCATCTGTCCAGGAAAATTGCGGCGATAAATCTTTGCCATCGCAGGTGTAAAGCACTGGCAAAATGCCTTCATCTAAAAATGCCGTGGTGGTCATGCCCAAAGTGGGCGCCGCGGGTGCTGCTGCTTTTTCAGCGGCGGCTGATGCTGCGGTTTCTGTTGCTGGCGCAGCTGTTGCTGCTGCATTATCTGCTGCGGGCGCTGCTGCATCGGCTGCAAACACGGGGAAAATGAATGTGATCGACCACATAGTTAATAAAGCCAGCAAAATAAAATTAAATAAAACACGCATGATTTCTTCCTTGATAGAGTCATTTAAAATTGAGTCATTAACTTGCGTTGATCATAACGAGAAAACCATGAAATGGAAATAATGGATTATTCTTGAATTCAGCTATCTTAATTTTCCTTGAGGTTTTAGTCATTATTATCTAATATCGGATAGATAATTTTTGTACTATCTCTTAATACAAGAAGTATTAGGAAGCGTTAATAACCAAATAGACTTTGCATAATTGTCGGTTAAGACACCAGAATGACTACACAAAGAAAACGAGAATTATTAACTCCCGGCGAACGTCTTAAATATGTTCGATCATTATTAAAAGTTAGCCGCTCTTATCTCCAGGAAAAATATGGTTTACCTGAGGTTACTTTAAAATCCTGGGAAAATGGAACTACCAATCTTACTTCCACCGGTGCTAAACGTTGTGTCGAAATGTATTTAACAGAAGGATTAATCGTTAGTGAAGATTGGATTTTAGAAGGAATTGGATTAGATCCAACAGCAACTGTTAATATTAGCCACTATTTTGCTACGCCAACCAGTAAAGAATTACCTATTGAAGATGATGAAATCAGCATGATGCGAGATGCCAACACCTTTAAAGAAAGTCATTCCAATATGGTCATCATGATTGTTTCTAACAATGAAATGAGACCTTTTTATAAATCGGGTGATTATATCGGTGGGAAAATGCGTTATGGTACAGATATAATTTCTGCTCTGAATAAAGATTGTATCGTGCATTTAAAAACTGGCGAGCGTTATTTTCGTCGCCTCATTCAAAATAATACAAACGGATATAATTTAACTTGCTTAAATCCGCTTGAAACAACAGCAGAACCGGTTCTTTATAATGTTGAGATAGAAAGTGTAGCGCCCATCATTTGGCATCGTTGGAAAGATGATTAATATTTTAAGTAAATATACTTTCTGTCCCTTGATTATCGCCAAAAAAAATAAATGCCTAAAATAAAAATGCTATTAATATAAAAGATTATTTCATCAAAAAATTCTTTGCATCTTTCTCAACCAAATGAATTAAATCTCTTTTTATCAGCAAAATTTTATCGTGATACCGCTTGATAAAATCAAACGCATCAAACTTAGAAAATGCGGTACCTAATGTAATCATATAATTAAATTTATCAAATCTTTCCATTAAAATAATTCCACTTTTAATACCTAATAGTGCGCGTTGATGCATAATTTCTTTGCCAAAATTATTTAAAAAATCAATTTCATTAAAAGGAAGAACATTTCTGCTAGTACACAATGCAGCAGAACGCACTGGGTCAAAATTAGCATATTGATTTTCTATAAACTTCTTTTGCCATTCTTGATTAGACATCAAACTAATACTTTTATTTTCTAAAATATTTTGTATGCCAATAGCAAAATAATCGATTTCTGGAACATCTAATGAATCCACATAATCAAAAAATGTTTTTTGAGTGGAACTGGTAAGAATGAGCAAGGCATTATTTTTCATATTGGAGCTCCTTTTGACGAAAGAAAAAAGTCGCAATGAGCGTAACAAACGCAGCAAATATTAAATAAAAAACCGGTGTGATTTGTTTTCCTGTGAAGTCAATCAATAAAAAACCTATCACGGGAGTTACGCCACCTAATACGCCAAAACAAACATTAAACGTTAAAGAAAAAATTGTGCATCTTGTTTCAGGCTTTAAAATTTCAATTAACAATCCTGGGGTGGTTGCTGCATTCAGCGTCGTTAAGAATGCAAACAAATAAACGCAACCAATAAGTAAAGAAGGATAATAAAGAACACCATAAAATAACGGAAAACTCAATATAATAAATAAAATACAAGATGTGCGAGCAATACGAATACCGCCGATTTTATCTGCCACAAAACCTAAAATGGGAATAATAAATGCACGTAATAATAAAGATAAAGAATTTTCACCCAGTATTGTGCTCGAATTATATTTCAAAATACTTGAAATATAATTCGGTAAAAATATAAAAATATAATAAAAAGCGGTTGCCGGTAAAAAAGTTAATCCAAACGCTAATACATAATCTTTCCATTGATTTTTATAAGAATTAATAATTGGATTTTTTGTAATTGTATTTTTTTGTTCTATTTGGCGAAACACTGGCGTTTCTTCCATTTTTCTTCTCATTAAAAAAGTAACAAGACCAATTATCAATGAAATAAAAAATGCTAGACGCCATCCCCATGATGCTAACGTTTCTGGTGAAAATATTTCATACCATAATGCCGCAACGCTAGAAGCTAATAAAATACCTAAACTACCCGTACACGATCCGATGCTACCAATAAAATAAAGATATTTTGGTCGTGTGCTTTCACACAAATACACAATATTATTTGCAAATTCACCACCGATACAAATGCCCTGCCATATTCTTAAGACGATTAACATGATGGGGGCAAATATACCAATTTGCGCATACGTAGGTAAAAAACAAAAAAGAAGAGTAGGAAATGTAATTAATAAAGGTGTGATTTTTAAACTGACCGTTCGGCCATAGGTATCGCTGATATGTCCAAATATTAAAGCACCAATTGGTCTTGCAAAAAAGCCAATAGCAAAAACAGAAAATGTTTTTAATAAACCTATTGTGGGTACGCTACCGGGAAAATAGAGTGTCGCTAAAATAGGTGCGAAAAAACCATAAAGTGCAAAGTCATACCATTCAAGAATGCATCCCAATCCACTGGCTACTCTGTTTTTGATTTTTATTTGCTGAGAAAACATGCTCTGGTCGTCCTTGTTTCTAAAGCTAAACAGTATTTCCTTATTTGAAAAAGTGGTTAGCCGAATAAAAAAATTAGGTTATAGAAATATTAAAAAAGCCCATTATATCACTAAATTTGTTTATTTTGTCCAAAATACAGGCTTTATTAATCTAAATAATTATCTAATAGTGGATAACTATTATTGACATTATCTGTTATTAGGTATTATGATTGGTTTATCTAGTTTCTAATGGATAGAAAGCTACCCAAAAATAGATATTAAATCAATAACAATATCGGTTTTTAGATAAAAGTTACTAATCTAAGTTACAGGAGGTATTTATGCCGTTATTTTATGAAAATGAAGCTCTCATAAAAAAAGCAATCAATGGAGATAGTGAATCACAATATAAATTAGCAATTATCTATTGCATCCAAGAAAACAGTAAAGCGGCTGCTTATTGGTTGTTATGCGCAGTAGAGCAAAGACATAAAAAAGCCATTCAGTTCTTCTATGCGTTGAAAAAAAAGAATTTGATTATTGATCCCCGAATGAGAAGGAATAAAAATCATTTGAAACAACATTAATAAATATTACTCATTAAAAAGTGATTATTTTTATTTATATTTGTTCGTGCAAAGTCCTGGATTGCCACGGCCCTTTTCGGGCCTCGCAATGACAAATTTAGGGATTAAATAAATTTTTATCTCGTGCAAAGGGAAATATATGGGCAAGAATAATAATCACAAAAAAGATATGCAACAAACCATTATGCAATTAAAAAAAGAAATTACTGAATTAACACGTTGGTTAATTTTATTAAAAAAAGCACATCCATGGGATGAAAGTTTAGAAGATTTTATTTTAGAAAAATTAAATTCTATGCAAATGATGGTACGTAACTTACAACGTATGATATAAGCTATTATAATTTCATCACATAAAATTATTTATTCCATTACTTTCTCAAAACATACCAGTTCCCACTCAGCCGGTTTAACAATTCCGCAACGCCTATAACCTAATTTTTCATAAAATAAAGATAGCCAAGGATGTATCAGTAAGGCATCAAAACGAATTGCTTTACATTTTTTCTCTCTAGCAATTTGTTCAACCTGATGCATGCACCATTTACCAATACCATTTCCTTGCAAATATGGCTGTATACCCAATTGACCAAGATAAATGGCACTTTCATTGGGATTTGACCATAAATGGTCAACGTAATATTCACGAGAGTGCGTACTAACATTAAAAGTAGCGATTGGATCAGTCTGCTGATATACAATATAAATATCTTTTTCTTTCATCGCATGCTGAAATATTTCTAAATCCATAAACGGAAACCAATGCCTCAATCCCCATTTTTCATACATGTTTTTACCACATTCAACTAATAATGCATGTGAGATAATAATTTCATTTTTATCTGCTTTTTTAAGTTTAAAATTCATATGTTTCTAATAAAATAAATATTACTCATTAACCGCATAAACCACGCCACCACCTAGTTTTTTCTGCTCAATAAGATTCAATAAAGTAATATAACCTTCATATAATTCATTAAAAGTAGCAACATCGAATGCTTGAATCAATTCTTCTTTTTTGTTATCCATTTTTGCAACTAACTGTTGATACCATTTTTTAAAGTGGTTTGTTAAATCAATTATATTTACTAGTTGCCAACCGGTAGATGATAATGTTGCCGAAATAGTAGTGCAATCAATAGGAAAAAAATATTTCCCCGCAGAAGATGGGGAAGAAGATTGTTTTGCAAATGGATTTTTATCACTGTATTTCCCCTCACAAGTATAATCAAATAAAATTAACTGCGCTGTTTTTTTTGATAAATTTTTCATTTTTATTAATGCATTTTTTTGATTATTAAAACAGAAAAATGCATTAAAAGAATAAATCACGTCAAACAATTGAGAATGGTTTAGTGTTTCATTGAGATCAGTTGCATCTTGATAAAAAAAATGATTATCAGCATATTGTTTTTGAGCATAATCAATCAAATCGTGGCTAATATCTATTCCCGTCAGCTGACCCCAACCATTCTTTTTCAAATAATCAACTGTTCCGCCCAACCCGCAGCCCACATCTAATAAATATTGCGAAGTATTTTTTTGAATAGGTTGCATAGCAATTTCAATCGCTTCTTCTTCACCTGCATGGGCATAATCACCATTTCTGATATGAGATAAAAGTAATTTTCGTTGCGACATAGATATTCACATCCTTTGCTGTGCATCCTTAATAGAAAGGATCAACTGTAAATAATAACAATTATTTTGTCTATACTCATCGTACTTCAAATTCTCCTCAACAAAAAAAATAATTAACAATATTCTATTGAATCGTTGTATTACTTATGAGGCAACTAATGCAAAAGGATTAAAAAAAGCATTCGAAGAAGCAGTTGATGATTATTTAACAACATGCCGCAGTCAAAAAATGGAACCTGAAAAACCATTTAAAGGTAGTTTAAATATTCGATTAGGACCTGAATTGCATCGACGAGTTGCTATCGCTGCTGAACAACATCATTTGAGTATTAATAAATTTATAGCTGATGCATTAGATCAGGCGGTGAAATAATAAAAATACGTATTTTTATCTGGATTGTAAAATACTACGTAAAACACGACAATTCACTTTTTACGTAGCATCTTAATTGTCTTCAATATTAAATATGATCAAATATGACTCTCAATAAACTGCATCAAATCTTTTTTATTTATCAAACCAACTTGCGTCGCTTTGACGTGGCCATCTTTGAATAAAATAAGTGTCGGAATGCCGCGCACGCCAAACTTAGGCGGGGTCGCTGGATTTTGATCGACATCCATTTTCACCACTTTCACTTTGCCAACATAATGCTGCGCCACTTCTTCAATAATTGGGGTTAGCGCTTTACACGGCCCACACCACACTGCCCAAAAATCGACTAACACTGGCATGTTGGCGGTAATAACTTCTTTTTCAAATGATTCGTCGCTAATAGCATGGATGTGTTCGCTCATGATGTTGGCCTTTTATCTATACGTATATATCTATATATGTATGTATCTATGTGTTTGGGTATGAATGAATAAAACCAGGACATTTTGCAATAAATTTTTTAAGTTCTCAATAAGATAAGCAGGAAAACAAGAGCACCTCCTTCTCGGTCGCGACAAAATCTATTGTCGTGTACAGGATTTTTCCTTTAATCTTTCCTTAAGATTAATATTCCCTTAAGCAATAATCGCTAGAATAGCTCCTTCACAAACAGGGGTTAATCTATGAAAGCGAGACAACATAAAATCACAAACGCAAGTGAATTATATGCGCAATTTACACACGGCACTACGTTAAGATTACCTAATTCTTTCCCGCAAGATGCAGACTATAAATTCCATTCTTTTGACAATTTAATTAACTATTTACAAAAAAATAATATCACAGACCTGCATATATATAGTCAGCCGTTATCTGACATGTTAACGATAAGCCATACTTTTGATAGATTTATTAATCCATTAAATAAAATAATCAAAATCAAACAATTAACACTCATTATTGCATTTGATATTTCGCCAGAACAGATAAAAGAATTAATAAGTAATTCTCATTTAGAAGAATTAACCATTGTTAAAGAAGAAAAATTTTCTCACACTGAGATAGACAATAACTATTTAACAAAAGATTTTGCGCATGCTATTGCTGATGGATTGCAAATAAATTCACATTTAAAAAACTTAATATTGCCAAAAATTAAATTTAATGAAGCAGATCTATCCACGATTTCAAACGCAATCTCAGAAAATGTAGATAGCGCGATAGAAAACGTAGAATTTATATCAGCACTTGAATTGCAATCTAGAAACTTGCCGCATTATTCTTCTTTGCCTTCTAATGATCCAATCAATATAAAAATGCAGCGAGCGATAAAAGATAAAAAAGAATTCATAATAGCTTACCGAGAAATAGTAGAAACACACAAAAAAAATTATAATCCTATACTATTGGCATACCCTTCAGCTAAACCAATCAGTCTTTTACAAATGAAAGCCATTTTCAAATATTTATCTAGAAATAATAAAATTACCATATTTGAATTTGGTATTAATAACATCTCCCACCTTAGTGCACTCAATTATTTCTTCCTTGAAATGGGTAACACGCCACATTTAAAACAATTAAATTTATTTTTTTTAAACCACAATAACCAAAACACTTCCGTACTATCATCAGCATTTATTTCTGCATTGAAATCCCTGTTGCCATTGAAACCTACTTTAAAAATTATTATTGCGCCATCACAGCTTAAGATGTCACTGCCGTCGCAAGATCAATCAGCGTTATTACAAATCGTCACAGATAATCCAACGATTACTAATTTATTTTTGGATTCACGTCTTGATTTTGATTCCAACAAAATAATTAATGCTGGACCAGTGATGAATATTAATAATCCCATCAATATGGTTAGCAATTTAAATTTATTTATTAAAGAATTAGGTGATACCCCTTTAAGTAATGAGCTAAAACCAATATTGCTAGATCAAAATAATCGACACAACCCGCAGCAAATGTACGCTGCAATAGGAATTGTTGAAACAAAACATATGCCTGATCATGCTGATAGTAGATTGTTGCATTATCAAACATATCTTGAAGAACAAATAAAACTAAAAACATTAAACACAACATTGGATGTAGGCTTACGTCCAGATAACAAAACATTTACTGTCTCCGCACACAATAAGATCTCGCTCTCCTCACCAGAAAATATCAATGACTTATTTATCTATCTCAACGAACTACATCCAGAAGTTGAAACGTTAATTATTGATAATGTTGATGTTGTTGCTATCGATGGGTTTGTAAAAATATTAACTGCTCGCGAGGCGGATAATTCTTTCAAAACGCGTATTCATTCATTAGAACTGAAGTTTTATAACCCAGAAAAAATACAACCATTTATTCCGGTACTCTCAGCAGTAACACCGATTCAAACGCTGACAATAAAAGCGATTATTAACATTCAAATGGCTTGGAACATTGCCAATGCGTTAATTTCCAATGCAACATTAAAAACAGTAGATGTGACTGACAATAATATTTCAGATGAAATAGCAGCTGCCTTCAATCAATTATTAAAAGTAAATAAAACTATAACAAATATGCATTGGGATCGTAATACTGAACACAGCGGCCAAGCACAAGCATTAGATGAGATAGATTTACGCACCCAATTTAATAAAACATTAGCAACATCAGCACGGGAAAATTATCAGAACGCCATCAGTTTTAATCAATTCATTTTTAATCCGTATGTCGTATTTAAAAATGAAAAAATCCAGCTTCATTTTACGGGATTAACAACCGTTATTCGGGAATGGATTAATGCATTAATTGCTTATTTAGCGATTCGCCCCGAAATTACCGATCTCATATTTGATATTAATAGTCATGTTACTATCAACTGGACAAAATTAGCAGCAGAACTCGCAAAAGAAAATGGTAATAACATTGATTACTTAAAAGTTAATTTCCAATCCGAAAAAAATGAAATACTTAAAGATAAATTAATTGATGATTTTATTCAGCAAGCATCGCAATTTACTTCGCTCTCCACCATCGATTTAAGTGAAAACAACATGGGAGATGATGTTGCTATTAAGATGGCAGCTCAGTGGAACAGTCTAACAACACCGTGTCTTGATCTCTCCAACAATCATATTGGCCAGCCAGGTGCAAGCGCACTCTGTGAGTTAATACAAACCAATGAAAAATTAAGTGAGGTTGATTTAAATGAAAACCCTATCAGACGTGACAATGCTAGCGAGGATGAGAAAGAGTTAGTTGATGAAATAAAAAATCGCTTAAAACAAAATGAATTAATTTTACAACATACAATTAAACGCGCGCGCGATGGAAACAAACGTAAAATCAATGTCCGAAAAATATTTGATCCTGCTCAATCATTAGAAATGCTAAAAGCGTTTGATAATATTTTTAATACTTATTTTCAAAATAATAATGATCTTTTAGGGTTGTGTAATAACCTCATCCCATTTAATAACAAATTCGTTTTTGAAAAAAATTCCATCGATATTTCATCGGAATCCAGGAAATTAATTCTGTTATTAACATATGATCCAATAATAACTTCACTTAAAGAAAAAAATGTTCTCACTGATTTAAATTTTCTTCCTACAGATAAATACATTATTACCATTGACCCTATCGTTCATGAATGTTGTAGATTTCAACTAACAGAATTTGTAATAGATAAAATTAGTTGTGAAAAAAACTATATTCTTCATACGGCCAACGCGATATTAAAATATAAAAACTACCAGCCAACTACATTAAAGGTAAGTCATTGTTTTTTAAGTGATAACGATATTGCTGGTATCAATAAATTAATCACAGAAAAAACTTCTTTCACTCAATTAATTCTAGATTGCAAATTGTCTAACAAACAATTTCAATCAGTTGTGATCACTTTAGCAACTAATGCAAACATCACTGACGTCACTTTCGGCGTTTTAACTGCGCAAGATGAAGAATTTATTTTAAATGCTTTACTCATGAAAAATCCTCGCATCACCACGCTTAATTACCGCATAAAAAATGATGCGCCAAAAAATCCAAGCATTGAGAAAAAATTAAAATACAATCGATTGCTGCAGCAGCATAATGAGAAAGGTAGTCTGTTTAATGCGCTTTTCAAGATATTAGAACAACATCATCTAGCTTCCACCCCTAAACATTTACTGACACTTCCACCGCATTGGACAACCATTAGCAATTTACATGTTGATGTCATTTACTTTTATTTAGAAAGTCACCCCAATATAACAAAGCTGCAATTGGACATTAATTTGGTTAGTGTTCCGTCTTATCTTTTCCAGCAGCTAGCCGATACTCTTTATTTACAAGAAATAGCATTGATCCCTGCAAATGCTCTCACAAACGCTGAAAAAAATATTTCGAAAAAACTCACCGCATATAATTTTGCAGCACATATTATTACCATGCTAAACACACGGCCTAAGCTGATTATTTATATAGGCCATGCAATAAGTAATATTGAAATTACAAGTTATTTTTTGCAAGAGGTAATCAGAGATATTCATTTAACAAGATTACATTTTCCTGATTCGTATTATACGATGATAAATAATATTTCAGCGTATATTAAGCTGAATACACTTATTCATGACTACTTATCAGCAGATAATTTACAAAACACTGATGTCGCTGCGTATGATTTAAAAACTATCCTAACTAACCCTGCAAACCGTTCAGAATTTTCATCTAAAAATTTAGTCAACGCAATGGCTGATTTCGAAACAAAATACCCTAATCATAAAATATCAAAATCATTCGATTTTACTTCTTGTAAAGAGGCATTATTAAAATACAACACTCATCCCATTCTTTCAAAACCAAAACCATCAAAAGAGTATGCTTTTAAACATAGAAATTTGATTGCATTTGGAAACATCACTCTCGAAGAATCTTCCATGCCAACATTACCAGATGATGGTTTAAATTATGCATTCAAAAAACCACGTTACCAGGAAATGCGTTTTAATAATATGGCTTTTAATGCAGAATTATTTACTGATTATTTATCTGCAAACAAAGACACTGGCATACCCACAACTAATATTTGCATATTACAATTCAATTACAATTTATTTGTAGAGGATGAGAATAGAAAAACGATATTAACCCAAATAAGCACTCTCGTCCCAGATTTATTTGGCATTGAAGAACTGACTTTCACTTTAACCAACAATGATCAATCAGTCGCGCTCGCTATCATTGAAAATGCTAAAAAACTTCCTAGCTTGCGCGTCTTTAAAATGCATGACATACAACTGAATGCGCAAGCAGCAACCGCATTAGAACAATTATTAATAGCAAAACCTGCGTTAGTGGTTGATTGTGACTTAGCAGCAGAAGTAGATGTAAAATTAGCTAACCGCATCAAGGCTAGAATAAAACAAAATAAACGTTATGCAAACGATATTACCAATGTCATTACTAAAAATTTACTGGTGATACAAAGAGCGCTGAAACACGCCACGCAAAAAAATGATGCTGAAAATATTTTTGCATTGCGTCAAGTACAATCAATTCTAGTAACCGCTGAAAAAGACATTCAAAAAAATCCCGTTACTGCCGCTAAAAAAATTGATGCGGCATTAAACGCTACTTTCAAAACCGCCCCTAAATTGCTTTCTGATTATTTAAATAATGATAATAATCCAATTCATTTTCAATTTAAACTGGCTGATTTATTTCCGGTGAGTAAATTAGATGTAAGAAAATATCATCATACTAAAAATGAAGAATTAACACTTTCGCAATTAACCTATTCTGATTTAAAACCTATCGCCAATTATCTGCAAAATCATTCCAAAAAAATTAACAATATTAAATTATATCAAATTGAATTTGACAGAAATTTTTTACCTGCATTGGTTGATTTATTAGTGAAATATCTTCCTGAGTTAGCTCAATTCAAAATATCTTTCAAAATATCAAAATATATGCTTACGACTAGAGCATGCATTCATAACTACGAAGATATTGAGAGCTTGGTTAAATTATTGCAAAATAGCAAATTGGAAAGCTTACATATTCCCTTTGATTTAGCTGATTATGAAGTAAAAATGCTTTTAGAGGCTGTGCCACCCACTTTGCGCTCTCTAAAACTCGGCACCATCTCCTCATTCGCACAAATTTATTTAGAAAAAATATTAGAAACAAATACTACATTAATTACTGCAGATTACACATTGCCACCATTTGATAATCAACGCAATCCTATCATCCGACAGAAATTAGCAGAAAATAATGTTTTATTTAGATATCCAACATGTGAAAAACAGTTTGATGAATGTCGTAGCAAAAAGTCTAGTGATCTTTTTAAAATAAATGCAACTGATTATTACAACGCCTATAATACTCATCTTGAATTAGATGTTTTAATGCTTTATCTAAAAAAACATAGCAATATTTCTAGTCTGCATTTAATAGCTAAAGATTCATATGTAATTTATAAATCAATCCATCTCCCTGGTTTTTTTACGCAGTTACAAGCTACTTCAATCAGCCAATTAAACATCAGTACGCCGATGCCAGTTGCAGAATGGCAAGACTTTTTTGAAAATGATTTAGGATCAAATGATAAATTAGAAGAATTAACGATCTCAGCGCAACCAATTGGTTCTCTTGCAAAACCACTTGCAACCGCTTTATCAAAAAATAAGACGTTGGAAAGTTTAATCATACTAGAAAATAGTACACCTTTTAGTGATGCAGATAAGCAACAAATTGCCGACGCAATCATCAATAATCCTGATAGTCAGCTTGAAAATATTAGTTTTGGCCCTAAGCCTTCTGAATCTGATAAAGCATTGAGCGCTCGCGTCAAAGAATCAACAAACTTTAAACAACAAGTAAAATTTCAATATTCTTGTCTAAATGGTCCTCTCACTTATTTTGAGAAAACACAGGCATTGAGTTATAGATATCCAACACTTCGTGCGAGTGACTCACCTAACCAACCTCTTGCTATTCGTGCACAGTGTGAGGCTTTAACTCAATTTGTAAAACAAAAAGAAGTTAAAAGCATCTGCGTTGCAGTAGACAACATCTTAACCACCACAAAACCTAATTATCAAGAAGCCTTCTTAGCATTCATCGCAGCCGCCAATGCGTCTATGCAAACACCTCTCAAGATATATTTTTGGTTTGGCGACAAGCACGATATTTTATTATGTACTGATTTAATCAAAAAACAATTTCAGAAAATAACGAATACTGAATTATATTATGCTAAAAATAATGAAAAAAATAATGAAATAACAAGTGAAAGTGATATCCAGCAATTGCTTGAAGCATTGATTGACGCGGTAAAATCAAATGTATATTTGCTTTCGTTAACAGGTTTAGAACACATTCACACTAAAGACGATATCAAAACACAAAGAATCATTTCTGCTTATTTGGCATTGAATCAATTGCTTGCCACGGAAAATAATAATAATTCATCACCACTCGCTGCTGAATTTAAAGCTATATTTAGCAATATAGACATGCGTCATCATCCAGAACAAATGTTTACTGCATTGGTTGAGTTAGAAAAACGTGATTCAGTTAATTTTTACCAATACTGGGGTGATATTGATAAAACCGTTCTTGATATTATTTCCACTATTCTTGCTGATGCACAATTAACCGCTTTAACAAAAGCGGATACATTAGCATTTGAAAATACATTTGTACGCATCAATGATGTTGCTTTATTTGATTTTATTAATCGTCATCGTGAAATAAAAAAAATATCTCTTCCTTATCCCAGATTAGAATTTGTTTTATCGGATCCAACATCAGATTCTATTTATCCAACAACTGATGTTTTTGATGAGTTTATCGAAGAGATTGAAAAAAATAAATCTATTGAAGAATTAATCATTTCTGATCAACCTTCTAAAACATTTAATTCACAAACATTCGCAGAAAAATTAGTTACTATGATCAACACGAGTTCATCGTTGTTGCGTATCACTGGTTTTAATGGTTTTTCTCCAGAACAACAAGTAATAATCGATGACAAATTTGCAGCGAATCGTTTATTAAAACAAGCAGCCGAACAACAACTAAAAGTTAATCAGTGTCATCAAGAAATAAATAACTTAAAGAAAAATAAAATATTTGCTAACGCTTTCGCTGACTTAGAAAAACATCACGCTCAAGCAACAGATAAGGAAGTACTTTCTTTACCTAAGGATTGGAAAATCGTTTCCAACGAACATATCAATGCGATTTATTTATACTTAGAAACGCACGAAAACATCAATATTATTCATTGTGATATGAATACAATGAAAGAACCTGCTTTCTTTTTTACGACATTTACTCAAACAACTTATTTAAAAAATATAACGTTAATCTCAGCTCCTGAAAAATCAACTCGTATTGCACAAGTTGACTCTTTAACTTCAATTGCTGCTTTTATCAGCAAACGTTCTGATATCAGGATTCACTTACAACAAGTGTCAACGCCCACAGAAGAATTAATATTACTAAAAGCGGTTTGCTTATCACCCAATTGTTCCTCACCCATTGATTTACATCTCGCTTACTCCTCACCGATTGCCGATGATATTTTATTTGTTGTTGAAATGAAATTATTGATTTATATTCATCAAGGTCTGGAAAAGGTTGCTACATTACTAGCACTCGATGAAAAATCATTTACCGAATTTTGCCAACAATTACATGATTTCTTCTCACAGCGTCATGCTGATCAGGCTGAAATATCGCCAACACAATTAAGAGATTTTGAATATTTCTTTGCTAACTATCCGTTATTGCAATTGCCAGAACTTAGTATTTACAAAGATGCGCTTTTAGAAAAAATTAATACCACTAGATTTAAAGCATTACAAAAATGTGTTGCGGCCACTAATGACACTATGATATTTGGAAATCAAATACCAAATCAATCTGGGGCCATCACAGAATTATCAGATGATGATCTGATCGATATCATCAATTTCTGTAAATTGAATTTATACATTCAAGTATTGGATTTTAATAATGTTAAATTTAATGCTGTGTTATTGGCGAAGCTTTTAGCAGAAAAACGTGCGGACGGTTTACTTGTCACTAATGTATGTTCACTTCATGTTGTTTGTAATGATTGGATGAATCAGGAAAAGAGAATAATCACGTTGACTAATGTTGTTAACGCCATTCCGCATTTATCTACTATTCAACAACTTAATATACAAACAGATAAGGACACAGATGTTGAAGTTGTTAGTGGTGTTCTGCTTCTGGAAAATGCAGCTAAAAACCCTATATTACGTATATTAACTATCAATACTGAGTTAAATCATAATAGGCTTCTCGAATTACAAAAATTATTAATTGCTAATCCATTATTGGAAGTGAAATATACAATAGCAGAATCAACTGCTGCATCATCAGCTTCCGCAGACTTAATTGATGAAGTCGCAACATTGGTCGCACAAAATATAAAAAATGCACAACATCCAGTAAATATTATTTCTCAATCTCTAGCAGCTATAGAAGATGCTATGAAAATGGCACAACAGAAAAATAGTGTGGATGCTGAACTTATATTAATGAATATTCAACCCATTCTGTGGAAACTTAGAAATAATTTAAAATCATCACAGTTAATTATTTCTCAAGAATTTTTTTCAAATTTAGAGGCTATTAAAGTCGCACTTACTTCAGCACCAGTTTGGCTGCATGATTTCTTACTAAGCTTGAAAGATATTAATCATACTATTATTAATGCACTTCCATTGTTATTAGAAAATAATAATAAATTAAAAAATTTAGAAATCAGCAATGTGAAAATGTCAGAAGATACTAAACAACAAATTGCAGCAGCACTCATCAAAAATATTGGAAATAATCCTAACTGCTGTTTTGAAAACTTAAGCTTCGGCCCTAAACCCTCTAAAGTTGAGCAACACATTGTAGAAAGAATTAATAATGCACTCGTGCTAAAAAATCAAAAAAATGCAGCTACAATATTAGCATCTCATCAATTAGACCCAGAATTATCAATAAATGGATTAATGTTTACTGATAAACATTTCACCTTAGAAGAAATGCAAGCATTAATTAAACGCATCAACACTGAACAAATTCAAAAACTTACTTTTATCAATTGTGTGTTTGCCGCAAATTATAATGAATATCACGATGATGTTTTATATTGCTTGATCAAATTTTTAAGAATTGACCCCAACACAGTGACTCACTTAGCCTTAGTGAATACTTCTGATAATTACCATTTCATTAATCGCAATTATGCTCATCGATCATTTAAGTACTTACTTCAAACAGGGCAATTACAAGAACTAACGTTATTGTTTAAAATAACTGCACACGAACTCTACGAGATGTTACATGGAGAGCATATAAGACGTCATGAAGAAGGCGGCTTAAAATTACTGATATTAGGTGCAATAAGTAAGGAGTTGGAAGATGCACTTGCTGATGGCCTTGATCGCTATGACAATACTTTTCAAATTCAATATACGGTGCAAGATAAAAATGGCGCGCTAATCAGTCCCAATCCTGAGGTTGAAAAAACTTTAGAGAATAATCGTGCTGTAAGAGCAAAAAGAAAATTAGAAAAAAATAATCCATCACCGGCGGTGACAGAACCAGAAGTAAAAGAACCAACCGTTAAAGAACCAGAAATACGAAAACCAGAAGTGAAAGAACCAACGATGGAAAAACCAGAAGAGCAAAAGCCAGAAGCAAAAGAACCGGATGTTAACGTTAATAACATTGAAGTCGCAAAAAATCCCGTTCCTATTCCCGAACTAGCGGTTGATTTAAAAACCCAAAAAGAAGATTTTGATAACATCATGAGCTTAACGGCAATAGCAGAAGACATTAAATGGACGCATGGCGAAAAAGCATTATTTGATGAATTAAATAATTTTGAGTTAGATCGTTTTGATCAAGAAAATTATTTATCTAAGTTTTTAGATGAATCAAGCCCGCAACAGCATGTTTTAAAAAATTCATTCACTCCGGATGAAAGTAAAATAATAATAGAAAAAATGAAAGAAGCAGTAGCGTCATTAAAAAATGGCACGCCAGTTTCATCTAAGTCCGTATGTACAGCACAAGATTGGAGAAAACTCCGACACGTCTCTTCTGTATCTATGTTTGCAACAATTTCAAATTCATTATTAGTTCTTCCGCAAGATAGTGGGAACACCCCTGTTTCAAAGCTACCAACTTATGAGGTAGTAGGTATAGATGATAATGAGGTAAAAATTACTAAGGAAATAAAAGTGTCTACAGCACAAAATTGGTTAACAATGACCGTATTTAGATCTAATGAATCAGAAGATTTTATAAATCCATATGATGACTACGACAGTATTGACCATGACGTAATAACACTTAATAAAATGACACCCAATAACTAGATTACCCTCACCCCTACCCCTCTCCCGGAGCGTTTTTTGCGAGGGAAGAGGGGTAGAGGTGCTAAAAATTAACAAACGAGATCATTATTTATGTCAGACACAAGAAGACACCGCACTTACGATAGATATGGTTTTCATCACCACGTTAAGAAAGGATATAGCGATGATGGGGAACGTATTTTTCACCTAACATTGAAAGCAGAAGAAAATGTTACTTATGACAACGAATGGGTTACAAATTTTGTTAAATTTTTAAGAGACAATCATCACATCATCCAGTTGAATCTTTTTAACATAGATTTTGATTGGGCGCATTTTGCAAATTTACTTACAAAATATGATACGAATATTTCGTATTTAAAAGTAACAGGCGAACAATCTCTCAACCATTTCATAGATCATTTAGATAAAATAATTAATCCTACAATACATATCAATTCGATAAATCTTAGCCATAATGCCCTCAACGATGCTCAAATTGAAACAATAGTAACAAAAATACTAAACACTCCATCCACTGCTTTTGCTTTACGTGTATTAAATATTTCTAATTCTCACAATACTATTACCGCCATTGGCGCAGCAGCACTGGTAAAGTTAGCTACCACGCATAACACTTTAGAAGCACTAGTTTGGTTTGACGCCAATCATTCATCCGCTATTAAACTTGTTAACAAATCTACCGAAAAAAATCGTCAACGATTAAAAAATAGAACTGCGGTCTGCCGCGACAAAATTCGACGACGAATCAAAGCCGAGACACATCAGCAACGCTCTTCGCAAGTTTATTTACCCAACAATTCATTAGAGATACTTGATGAAGCCTATTCTATATTATCTTCATATGATGAAAATTACATCGATCAGTTCAAACACAAATTAAATGCATTTAAACAAAAATATTCAGAAGAAAAAATTCTTCATCATGATGTGCTAGATAAATTTATTGTCTTAACTAACGATTTATTAAACTATTATGCAATAAAAGCTTCGCAAAAAAATGCTGCCGTCTTTTTATATTCTGCTTACAGTCATGAACCATTGAATCAAGCAAACATGACCACACTTTTTAATTTTCTAGCAGATCAAACAAACTTTACCTCAATTGCGATTGGTATTAAAAAAATAACTGACCCTAGCACTTTTTTTATAGAACTTAGCCATAACCAACAAATAAAAGAAATTACACTTTCATTTGCACAAAATGATGCGGATAATATTTTAGCGCCGCAGTTCATGCTTGGTTTAACAGATCTACTCACTAAACGACCGCAACTTAAAGTAACCATTATTCATTATCGAAAAACATTACAGTTAACACCAGAAGATCAAGATTTATTATTGGAAACCGTGACGAATAATCCCAAAATTACCAATGTCAACTTGACCACACCTGATCACGTGTTAACGTTACCCGCGGTTAATATCGTGAGTAATTTAAATGAGTTTATTCAAGATTTACCTGAAGAAAATGAATCAGGTGAATTGAAACAAATATTAAGTAATATAGAAAATCGACGCGATCCAAGTAAGATGTTAACAGCATTAGATGATTTTGAAGAACGTCACCCTTCTGATCATAGTGATCGCAGTTTCCTTAACTATCAACATTATCTTGAAGAACAAATAAAATTACAAAGATTAAAAGAAAAATTTGATGTGGGTGTGAGTAAATTGAAAACAAGATTTTTTATCTCATTAGATAATAAAATTTCACTTTCTTCAGCAGAAGAGATCAACGAATTATTTGTTTATCTCAATACCGTACATCCCACTATTCAAACGTTAAGCTTTCTTAATGCTGGTATCGCTATTGATCTTTTCGTCAAAGCATTAACCGCTCGCCATGCCGACGGTACATTTAAAACCAATATTCGCTCATTAGAACTTTGTTTTTATAACGCCAAAGAGTTACAACCTTTTATTCCAGTGCTATCAACATTAACACCGATTGAATCACTGAAAATAGAAAAAACTCATATTGACGATGAGATGGCTTGGCAAATTGCCAGAGCATTAGTCACCAGCACGACATTACAAACTTTAGAGATTACTTCAGCGTGTACTAGTGCGAATGGAGCGCAAGCATTTAACCAATTATTAAAAGTAAATAAAACGTTAACAGAAGTACGCTGGACTCGTCCTAAACCCAACGTAGAAAACGTGAAAGAAGATGTGAAAGAATACGAGAAAGAAGATGTAAACCAGGTATTGGATGAAATAGAAGCAAGCGCCGCACTCAATAAACAATTAATTAAATCAACAAATGGCGAATCAACAAATGCGATTAATTTTAATCAGTATGTCGTATTAGAAAAGCAATTGATTTTTCTTTCTTTTAATGCAAATAAATTTTTCTCTAATGCCGATGCAGGTGTAGCAGACGTTTCTCATGAATGGATTGACAAGTTATTCGATTACTTAGCTACTCGTCCTCATATCACCTCAATCACATTTAATCTTAATATTATTATCGATTGGAAATATTTAGCCGAAAAATTAGCAGAAAACAATGGTAATAACATTGACCTTTTAAGAATTGATTTCAACATGTTGAAATTAGATCGAACACCTCTTAAAAAGAAATTGATTGGAGTTTTTATTACTCATGCCACTCTATTTACTTCGCTATCAATACTTGATTTAAGTCAAAATAATATTGATGATAAAATGGCTCGTGAAATGGTACAGCAATGGACACACCTGAAAATACCGCGTTTACATATGTTCCAAAATGATATTAGCTATGATGGTGCGCGTGCACTTTGCGAATTAGTAAAACAGAATGAAACGCTGAGTGAGATCGATTTATCTGATAACCCGATCAGTCGTGAGGAAGCCACTCCCCTTGAGAAAAAATTAGTTATTGAAATAAATCATCGCCAAAAACAAAATGAATTAATTTTACTACAGACGATTATTAGAATCGCAAGACAAAATAAAGATACCATTAACAAATTAAAACAATATGATCCGCATAAATCATTATCTAAATTAGAAAAATTACAAAACATATTTTATACTCATAATGAAAAAGATAATATTCTTGATTTATGCCTAAAACTAAATGAATTTACAAAACTTTATTCTGAATTTAAACACATTGCTGATCTTTCTCAAGATGCTAAAGAATTAATTTCATTGTTAACAAATGATGCCGTGATTGCTTCACTACAAGGTAAAAACTCTAATAAAAAAGAGGGTCAAGAAATAGCTTCTCCACACATTATTTGTATTCCGCCACTGGTTCATTTTGAGTATAAAAACGGAAATAATCGAATTCTTTTTATTAGAAAAATTTATGAAAAAAATTATCATTTCTATTTAACTAAAGCTTTATTAGCAAATAAAAATTATCATCCAACTACATTTATAGTTGGCGATACTTATTTAAGCGATAGAGATATTATTGGTATCAGTAAATTACTCCCAGAAAAATCTTCTATCACTCAATTAATAATAGAATGCGAACTCACTCAACAACAATTGCAATCCCTGGCGAGCGTATTAGCAACGCAAGCAGCTGTCACCGATGTCACTTTTGGTACGTTAAGCGCTGATGATGAAACACTTATCTTAGACTTGCTTAAAAAAAATTCCGACATTCTTCAACTAGAATATAAAAAAGAAAATAATGAACCTAAAAATCCATTGATCGCCAAACAATTAAAATATAATCGATTAAGACAACAAAAAAATGCAAAAGATAAAACATTTGATAAATTTTACCAGAAATTAGATAAAGAATTTGCTAAACAAAATCCAACATCAGATCAGGCGCTTACTATTCCCACCGACTGGCAAACAATAAGTGACTTACAGCTTGATGTCACTTATTTTTATTTAGAAAACCATCGCAATATAACGACGCTTCGATGTGATGCTCAGTTTGTTGAAAACAACAATTACTTTTTTCAACAATTAACAGATACTTCTTATCTAAAAGAAATATCTTTGTTACCTGCAAATGACAATGCAGATTATACGCATATATCTTCAATAAATAATTTTGGTATCCCTCTTGTAAAAATGCTTGTAACGCGGCCAGATTTGACTGTTTACTTAGACTACGAACCTTATTTGCTTAGAAGCATGTTATTGTATGTTATTGAACAGGCGATTGAAAATGTTAATTTGACTGGCTTAAATTTTCTGCCTTCTGCTGATAAAACAGTCCAATATCTTTCAACTCTTATTAAGCTTAATCAATTTATTCGTGATCATTTAGCTCATGTTTCGTCAGAAAAAGATATCGCTTTATATAACTTAAAAAATGAATTAATTAATCCACCAAATCGTCAGCCTGCTTTAAAAGCTTCTTTTACCCAGCCTACTTCAAAACCATCTACGAAAATACTCGACATATTAAATCATTTTCAAAAAACCTATCCTAAACACAAAATATTAAAATCAACCGATTTTAATATTTGTAGAGATTCTTTTTTAGCACTCGTGCAATCTTTCCAACGAGAAACAATTTCTAGTATTGGTTTACCAAATGATAAAACTCTGCGTCTTATCAATACAAACATCTCAGATAAAATGTTAAACGTTGCATTTGACTCTCTTGCATCGGACGGTCTTAAAAATCATGCATTACTCTTTAATGATGAATTCAATACGGATTTATTCATCGAAAAAATAACAGCCAAAAGTCATGATGGATTACCTATCACCAATATATGCGCACTAGAGTTTCATTTTTCTTCTCGTGAAAATGAGACAAGAAAAATAATGTTGGATAAAGTAATTCATATTGTTCCGCAGCTGCGCACGATTGAACAGCTTTCTATTACTATGGCTGCTGAAGATCAAGCAGTGGCGCTCGCGCTCATCACAAATCTGCAAAAAAATGCTGATTTGCGTTTAGTAGAAGCACAAGAAAAAGCAAAAGAAGAAGCACGAGAAAAAGAACTAGATATGCTTAATCCAGATAATTCAGGAACTGTTATTGAAAGAAAGCATGATTTACATTTACTAGAAATACGTTTATTAGAAATAAAAGGCATTGCGCTTAATTCAGAAGCAGCGATGGCCTTAGAACAATTGTTAATCGCTAATCCGTTATTAGTGGTGACTTACACATTGGAAGAAAGCGTTGAGTCCAGATTAACGAGAAGAATAGCCGATCGCAATGAGCAAAATAAAAAATATGCGAATGAAGCAGTTAATATCGCTGCGAAAAATTTAAAAATTATCGAAAGAGCTACTAAAAAAGCGCGTTACTATATTCAATCACAGCGTGAGACAAACACTAACACTTTACCTGATTTATTAGCAATACAATTCGCATTTTTAATTTTTCAAAAAGAAATCAAAAAAAATGCGAAGAAAGCGGCTAATAAACTCGATAACACTGTAAAAACTATTATTACTAAGAACCCTGCGATTACATCTTATTATTTAGACACTGATTTATTTAAGTTTCATACTGATTTTACTGCTTTGTTTCCAACTAGCAAGTTAGATGTCGACAAATATCATTGGTCGCCGCATGAAGGACCTTATCATCTTTCTTTTCCTAAAATATTAACAATCGCAGATATAACGCCCATCTCTGTTTATCTAAAAAAACATCCCAAAAAAATTAAAATTATATATCTCGATCAAGAAACCTATGAGAGAAATTTTCTACCCGAATTTATAAAATTGTTATTACAAGCAGCGCCTGAATTAACTCATTTTTCACTACGGGATAGACATGATGGTAAAGATATTATTCATAACCGTGAAGATATTGACAGCATCGTCAAACTATTGAAAGAAGGTAAGCTGGAAATATTAAGTATTCCATTCGTCTTGTCTGATGAAGAAGTAAAAATGATCGCAGAAGCTGTTACGCCATTTTTGCAGAAACTTCATCTTGGAAAAATAAATCCATTCGCTCAACTTTATTTACAAAAAATGTTAGAAACTAACGCCACATTGCTTTCTATAGAATATAAATTGCCACCCGATTGCAATAAAAATCCTATTATTAAAAAAAGATTAGCTGAAAATCATGCTTTACATATGTATCAATCCCAAAAAAATGAATTTGATGCTTGTTGCAAAGGCAATGTTCTTGCCATAAACACAAGTAAGTTTTATAAAAGATATGGTAGTTGCGTTGATTTAGATGGCTTAACACTTTATTTAAAAGATCATCGCAACATTATTGATGTTCAAATAACCCGTGGTGAAAGTCTCAGTGGCGGTTGGACACGATCAGATGATCTTCCTGGGTTATTGGCTGATTTAAAAGACACTGCAATTCAAAGTTTAACTTTATATAACTCTATAGCAAAAGAGAAATGGGATGATTTTTTTACAAATCACTTAGGATCTAATTCAACTTTAAAAGAATTAGTAATTAAATTTCAGCCAATTAGCACTCTTGCGAACGAACTTGCAAACGCATTAGCAACTAATACTACACTGGAAAAATTGATATTACTCGACGATACGATAATCAATTATTCCGATAAGAAAAAAATTGTCGATGCAATAATAAATAATCCTAATAGTAAAATTGAAGAAATTAGTTTTGGCCCTGACCCTTCTAGTTTTGATAAAGAATTCAGCGAAAAAGTGAAAGTCGCAGCCGCGTTAAGACGACAAATACGTCTTCAATATGGTTGGCTACAATCACGCTATGACTTGAATACACACACACTCATTTATGATTATCCAGCTTCCCCTGTCACTGGTTTCGTTAACTGTGCCGCGTTAATGATGTTTTTAATAGATAACTGTGTCGAAAAAATTGATATCATTATTGATATAAATAATCCATACGATCATGCTCACACATTGTCAGAATTCATGGCTACAATAAATGAACTTAGCCAACAACCCATCACCGTGCATATTGCGTTTAAAAATTTATCTAAACACATACACTTATTAATCAATTTAATAAAAAATTCTCTAAAAGTAATAACGCACATCGAGATAGATTATGATGTTGATAAAAATAGTCAACAAGAAACAGTCAGTGCAAGTCAAATTCAACAACTGCTTGCTGCGGTAAAAGCAAATATACATTTACTTTCTTTAAGTGGTTTGGAAAATATTGTTTCCGATACAGCATCAAAAGACATGATTCACGCTTACCTCGCATTGAATAATTTAATTGCAAATACGAATAACGATGATTTACCTATCACTGCTGAATTTAAAGCGATATTTAGCAATGAGGAAATGCGTCATGATCTTAACAAAATGTTTACTGCGTTATTGCAATTACAAGAATCTAATCGAATAGATTACAATAAATATTGGGAATTAGTTGATCTAGATACAAGATCAAAAACACTTTCTCCTATCAGTGAAGCCCAATTAACTTATTTAACGGCTGATAGCACATTATTATTAAATAAATTAGTGATGAGTCTTGCGTTCACTCCTATATGGCATTATTTAAACTCCCATCCTGAGATTAAAAAATCATCCTATTTTTATGACCAGCTAGAACGTACTTTTTCCAATAGTGAGTTTTTTCCGGAATTGATAACTCATTTTAGCAATAATACTTCTCTTGAAGAATTAATTATTATTGGAAAAAAACAAACAATTGATCCGGATTACTCAAAAAAATTAGTGGCAGTAGTAGAAGCGAGTTCATCGTTACTTCGTCTCACCATTGAAGGCCGTCTCCCGCCAGAAGATCAAGAACGCATTAATAAAAAATTTGAAAGTAATCGCAAATTAAAAACAAAGATAAAATTTGCAAAGGCAATGGAAAATTTCCTATTTCGTCAACGATACGAGGAGTTAGATGCTTATCAAACAACCACGGATACATTATCTATTCCCACACAATGGGGAAACATTACTAAGTCACATATTGAGGTCATTTCTTCCTATTTAGAAAACTATACACAAATAACAAGTATCAATTGCCATTTACATAATATTAATTCTCCGGAGGATTTATTTACACTATTCGCTGAAGCTGATGAGATTAAACATAAAAATATAAAAGAAATATTTTTTGAAGCACAGCCGAAAGCTACTTCATACTATTTTGCTGCCTCAGCTAATTATGCGATGCCAATAGTGACAATACTTACTAAACGTCCTGATTTAACCATTCATTTAGGTCAGGCATTGAATGTTGAAAATGAAAAAACCTTGCTGGCAGCAGTTCAAGAAAATCCTGACTTAACCCGATTAAATTTATTACCGAGTTATAACAGCCCTAAAAGCAAAAATATTTATTTCACTATTTATTTGAATCGAATTATTCGCGATCATTTAGGAAATATTGAATCTAGTGATATTGATTCCACTGAGTTGAAATCAATATTAACTGATCAGCGCAATCGACGTGACCCACAAAAAATGTGGAATGATTTAAATTATTTTCAAGCCGCTCATCTTGAACATCCATTACTACAATCAGCAGAATTTATTGCTTATTTGAATTATATTTCAGAGCAAAAAAATATTATTGTGAATAAAAAATTTGATAAATGCGTTTCAGGAAGTGGTAAAACCAAAACATTTGAATGGATAGTTGGACAACCAGACAATGTTTCTAATCCTGATGATTCGAAAGAGCAAAACCTCGATGGTTTAGTTAATTATTTAGAATCACATTTAGATGTCGCAGAATTAGCACTTCACATTGCATTTGATATTTCTTTGTTAAGTAAATTGTCTGCAACTAATATCTGTTCATTGAAAGTTGATTTTCAAGCTCCAAAAACATTTAGTGATTTACATTACAAAAATCAGACGTTAGATAATTTGATTGCCGCTATTCCGTATTTGCAAAATATTGTTAAGTTAGAAATAAGAAATTATCTGAGCGAAGAAAATACCATCGCCATTCTCGAAAATGCTGCAAAAAATCCATCCTTACGATATTTATTTATCAATGGACCATTAAATGCAGAAGGTATAATTGCTTTAGAAAAATTACTCATTACCAATCCGTTTTTAGAGGTGCAAGGGCTTACCATACTTTCTTCACACAATTTGGATAAAAAAATTGCTGCGCGTAACTCCCAAAATAAACGCTATGCCAATAGCAAGATAGATAATATTATTTTGCAAAATTTACTGGTGATTCAACATGCCATTCGCATTGCGAAACAACAGCAAGATAGCGAATCTGTGTTTGCATTATTCAATATAAAAACTCGTTTAGAAACATTTTGTAAAATAGAAAACTTAATGATGGCAATTATATCTTTTAATGGTTTATGTGGAAGATTAAAATTAGACATTGATATGCATCCTAACTTAGCCAATACTTATTTACAGAATCATTTAATTCCATTCTCAATCACCCCTATCGATTATTCTCGTGAGAGTCAGCTGAGTTTCAAAAAACATTATTCTGCTGATTATGATCAAATTGTTTTTTCAGCAGAAACATTATCCATCGCAGATATGCATGCGATTGAAAAATTTATAACAAATCGAACGCCCAGTATAAAACACCCTTATCATATGAAATACATTTCTTTATCAAATTGTCAATTTGATAAGGGCGCGCTGCCGGTATTATTAAACTCAATAAAAGATTGTTATATTGATTGGTTTAATTTAAGTAATCCTAATAACGATATTCACAGTAGAGAAGATATTATTAGCATCGCCGAATTCTTAAAACATAATAAATTATCCGATGCATATCTTAATCTTGATTTAACTGAAGACGAGATGAAAATAATTATAACTGCTCTCGAAACAAATAATACGTTAACGCATCTTGAATTTGGGGAAACAAACCCTCAAGCAAAAATGCTTTTACTGCCGTTATTAGATCAAAATAAAACAATTAAATCTATTAAATTTGCTGAGTATAGCGGTGGCGCCGCATCGACTGAAGATATAAAAATTCAAAAACAAATAGATGAAAAATTACATCGAAATTTTGTGGCTTCCGCTTATGCAGAACACAAAAAATATTATCAAGATTGCTGCAAAGGCACGGTATTATCTATTAATACTAAAAATTTCTTAGAAAAATACAACGTAGCTGTTAACTTAGATGTTTTGTACACCTTTTTGCTTGTTGGCAATCCTGCGATCACGCAAGTACAAATTATTGGTTCTGCAATAGCCCCGTGCGATCCCGCAAAAGATTTTGCGGCGCAATTTAAAAATACTAATGCGACACATTTAACATTAGAAAATTTTGTGGGTTTAAGCGGTGGTCAATTTGCTGAGTTATTAGCACCTGGTTCCAAATTAACTGAGTTAGTCATTAAAGAAACTTTTGCTATTGGTGCTTTTGGCGCTGAGAAATTAGCTGACGTTTTACAAGAAAATACTGTTCTTGAAAAATTCAGTTTAGTTGGTACTGGTTTATCTAGAGAAGATAAAGGAATCATTACAAAAGCAATCATTGATAACATCAATAACCCTGAAAGTGCTTTGCAACAAGCAAGTTTTGATACTGGAATATTATCAGCAGATAAAGAGATTAACCTAAGAATAAAAGAAGCGATTGCGTGTAGAGAAGAAGCAAAAAGAAATTCTGAAAAAGAAATAACAGTAATGACAACAGAAACAGAAATAAAGAAAACAGACAAAGCGGAAGAAACGATAGCACCGAAAAAAACGGGCGAAGTGGAAAATACAGCTGTCACAGAAATACCAGAAACAAAAGAGGAAAGCGCCACAGAATCTGGCACACTTATTAGAAAATCGAATGGAATTTATCTTTTTGAAAATAGAAATCAATTTGATAAAAGCATCACAGAACAAGAAGTCCAGAGATATGGAGAGAAAAGTATAGAAACTGTATCTTCATCCCTTTCTACTTTTAGATTATTTCCTACTTCTAAAAATGACTCATCTAAAAATGCTGAGAAAAAACAGAAAAAAGATAAGAAAAAAAATACTTCTTCAAAAATAGATATACCTTATAATGATAATTGTTTATAGAAAATTATTGATAGCACTCACCTTAAAAATCATCAATAAAATAATAAGCACTGCCAAAAAGTTACGAAAAACCGATTAAGGAATACTAAAAATGAAACAAAGTAAACAAAAGTTGGATTCGGAAGAGCGAGCTATTTTAAAGGCTTTTGAGTCTGGTAAATTAAAAAGTATATCGAATGTGAAAGCAGAAAAAAAACGCATCCAACGTATTGCCAAAACATATGGCCTAAAAAATAAGCGCATTAGTTTGCGCATGTCTGAATGGGATTTTACAAAAATTCAGGAAGAAGCTTTAAGAGAAGGCTTGCCATATCAAACCCTATTATCGAGCATTATCCATAAATATTTGACGGGCCAATTTCATGATTTGCACAAAAAATAATTTTGTAAAATAACGATCAAATTTATTAGACATAAAATTTTAGTCCAATATTTCTTGAAATCGTTTCTCAACTAATGATCTTCTTCTAGTCGATGGTATTTGTTTTATTATTTTTTTTGCGACTGAAATACGAAATGTATTAGGCAATTCTAATTCAGGTAACGAATGAAATAACCGCGATTTTGCTGGGCTTAAATATAAAATATCAATTAACGCTTTTTCTGGTGTGGCGATTTTAATTAAGCCATTATTTCTTTCTTCAAAGCCGAAAAAGAATGATGGTTGCAGATGATGAATGGAAATATTTAGATACGCAGCGACATCTTGTGTTTGTAGCATAGTGATAGTCACTTTTAATTGGCGTAATTTTGCATACGCATCGATGAGTTTCATTTTTTGTTGGTCTCAGAATATAAACGCAAACGTGATTATTTTTATGAAAATTGTAATACCTATAATTGACTAATATGTCAATTATAGGTATTACATGTGCAGGAAAAACACTCCTCGCCCCTCGCAAAAAAAGCGCTCCAGGTGAGGGAATATATCAGTGCGTCTGCCTTCCCATCATGCGTGCCAAAAATTTTTTCTTGAGCGGCGAGCATTTATCCAACGCGACAAAACCGAGTGAAATTGCCCATTTCAATAAGATTGAAGAATCGGTCATGCGTTTTGCTAATTGGTGTGATAACGTGATACTTAATTGTTGTTGCTGCAGCATTTTCTCGCTGATTTTTTCAAAATCAAATAATGAATATATTTTATTTTGATTGTTATGGTGATCATTCATTTTCTGCAAAATATCATCCGCTAATAAAACAACTTCTGTCAATGCCAAATTAAATCCTTGCGCGGCAATCGGATGCAACGTGTGCGCTGCATTTCCTAACAATAAAACACGGCCTGCGCGATTTTTTTTAGCGCGCACCATATGCAATGGAAATTGATGACGTTGTTTTATGCTGACCAATTTGCCTAAGCGCGTGCCAAATGTTTGTTGTAATGCTTGTAAAAATTCTTCATCAGTCAGTGTCATTAATTGCGAAATAATTTGTTGATCGCCACTCCAAATCATTGCACATTCACTGCCAACCAATGGCAACATCGCCATCGCACCGTGTTGATAAAAACGTTCATATGCGATGTTGTGATGCGAACGCGCAAGCGCAACACGCGTGACAATCGCACTTTGTTGATAATCCACTTCTTCCGTTGCGATGTGACATTGCGCACGCACGGTTGAATGCACACCATCTGCGCCAATGACAAATGGCGCCGTCAATGTTATTTCTTTTTTCGTTTCTCTTGTTTCTATTTGTAACGTCAGCGTCACTTGTTCAGTGTCTTGTTGCAATGATGTCAGTGTCGCAGGTCGATAAAAAGTAATCGAAGCAATGGCTGCTAATTTTTCATCGATTGTTTTTTCAATTAAATATGCTGGAATCACTTGTCCCAGATAAGATGTATTGCCATTGGGAATAATAGAGAGATCTTCTTGTTTTAAACGCACCGCACCAAAATGCCCGCGCCGCGAAACATGCACTTGCTGAATCGGTGCTGCATGTTCTACTAATTCATCCCAAATTTTTATTTTTTTTAAAAATTCGCAACTTGCATAATTCAGCGCAAATAAACGCGGATCTTGATGATTTGGCACACGCGCATCAACAATGGCAATGCGCCAAGCAGTGTTTGGTGATTGCGATTGTAATGCGGCAGCTAAACCGGCGCCGACTAAGCCCGCACCGATGATGATGAGATCGTAATGGTGATGTGTCATCATCAATTCATCAGCGCTTCAATGTCATCAATTTTTTTCGGAATATGCTGACTCATTACCTCGCAGCCTTTTTCCGTCACCACCACATTATCTTCAATACGTACGCCAATGTTGTGCCACCGTTTAGGCACACCCGGAATATCCGCAGAAATATAAATGCCCGGCTCCACAGTAAAAACCATACCTGGTTCAAGCGGCCGCCATTTTTTATCGACGGTATAGCGACCGGCGTCGTGCACATCAATTCCCAACCAATGTCCGGCCCTATGCATATAGAAAGGAAAATAAGCTTGTTTTTTGATTAAATCATCCAGCTTGCCTTTTAACAATCCTAAATCAATTAATCCTTGCGTAATAATTTTTACTACAACATCTTGCATCATGGTAAATGGCACGCCTGGTTTAATCGCTTTAATCGCAGCCAATTGCGCTTGTAACACTAATTCATAAATCGCCCGCTGTTCCGCAGAAAATTTCCCATTCGCAGGAAAGGTTCGGGTAATATCAGCTGCATAATGTTGATATTCCGCACCAGCATCAATCAAGACTAAATCACCCCCAGCAATTTTGTGATTATTACTGACGTAATGCAAAATGCAGCTATGTCGTCCTGCGCCAACAATCGGTGTATACGCATTACCTGCATTATGACTACGAAATGCATACATTAATTCTGCTTCTAATTCATATTCATATTTATTGGGACGGCACGCACGAATCGCACGCAAATGGCCATCACGCGTGATGTCAATCGCGCGTTGCATCACGGCAATTTCTGCTGGGCTTTTGAATAAACGCATTTCATGAATTAACGGTACAACATCAACAAACGTCGTCGGCCACGATGAACCACTGCGGATTTTGCTACGAATTTGATTAATCGTTGCCATCAACATGTCATCAAACCATTTACTTGCGCCAATCGGATAATAAATAGTTAGTTTATCCGCTAATAATTCCGATAAAACACTTGCGAATGACTCAATAGGAAATGCTTGATCTACCATAAAATCATTGCACGCGCCTTCTTGACCGGCGCGCGGACCATCCCAGGTTTCGCGTTCACGATCACGCACGCGATTAAATAAAACATATTCACCTGCTTTGCGTTTTGGAATAAATACCGCAATGGCCTCGGGTTCAGTAAAACCCGTCATATAATAAAAATCACTTTGTTGGCGAAAAGAATAATGAGCATCACCATTGCGTATGATTTCCGCTGCTGAAGGAAGAATGATGATGGCAGACGAGCCCGCTTGTGCCATCAATGTTTTACGTCGTTTGGCATAATCTGACATATTGATCATGGATATTTTCTCCTCGGATAATAATACGAAACTCGCTCACGACTTAGATAAATGCAGTCGAAGTGTCGAAGTAATGATTAATGCAAACATTGTGCGGGATGAGGCGCTGCACCATTTACATCGCGCAAATCTTGATATATTAAAATAACCGCCATGCGCACAAATTCTACTAATTCAATATACGCTGCTTCATCTTCTTCGCTTGCAATCACTTCTTCAAAATTCATTTTGGCAATTTCAATTAAATCATTAATTGCTTCTGTTATTTCGCTTGGTTCACGTCCGACGATTTTGACTTGCACCATTTTTAACCCCGTTAAATAACCCTGACACCATACCGTTAACGCTTCTGCACGTTCAGGCAACGTACTGGAATCCGCTGGTAACAGTAAGTGGAAATCAAATAAAAAATCGTTTAATTGCTTCTTACTTTCATCGTATAAATGTTGCAATATTTCATGCGTTTTTGCTGGCTCATGTGTTTTATCACCGGCGATCAATTCTTCCCAGGCTGTTGTATCTTTTGAATTTCCACTCAAAATACCGCAAATTAAACCATGGACTTGTGAGGGATGTAATTTCAACGCCGTGTTGCTGAGCGCTTGATTTAATTCAACGTAGGTAGGAAGTGCGTGTGGCTTCATAATGGATACCGGCATAAAATGGGTGACTCATCTTAACGAAAATAATACGAGATAGAAAGTATGAACAATACATTTTCCACCGAAAAAAGTGTGATTTCTGCTATCGTTGCCATGGGGGAAAATCGTGCGATTGGAAAAAATAATCAATTATTATGGCATTTACCTGCCGATCTTAAACATTTTAAAGCGATGACGACCGGTCATACCATTATTATGGGACGCAAAACATTTGATTCTATTGGCCAGCCATTACCGCAACGCACGAATATTGTGTTAACGCGTGATCCACTATTTTCGGAAGCTGGATGCCAAAAGGCAGCCTCCTTGCAAGAAGCAATTAAGTGGGCAACACAAAAAGAAAAAAATAATTCGTCATCTTCGATCATTTTTATTATTGGCGGCGCAGATATTTATCAGCAAGCGCTGCCATTTTTACAACGCATTTATTTGACATTGGTGCATTGCTCAGTCGAAGGCGATGTGTTTTTTCCAGAATTAAATATGCGCGAATGGCAAGAAACCGCGCGCGAAGATCATGCGGCGGATGAAAATAATAAATATGCGTATAGTTTTTTGCAATTGGAGAGAAAGTAGAAGTTGTTGTTGTCATCCTGAGCGTAGCAGTTGTCATCCTGAGCGTAGCGAAGGATCTCTTAATAATTCCGGAACATTTCATGGAGATCCTTCGCTACGCTCAGGATGACGAATAAATTCCACACTAAAACGTTTTTCATCTTCCAAGCGCATCGCTGTCAAACATTTTCCCCAGACGCAACCGGTATCTAATGGATAAATGTGCGGCACAGTGGCGCGGCCTTCTAATGCAGCCCAATGACCAAAAATAATATTCGTATTTTTATTAATGCGATTTTTAATTTCAAACCACGGATGTAATGCTGCTGGCGCATTTTTAATATCGCCTTTATAAGCAAAATCCATGCGGCCGTCTTCATCACAAAAACGTAAGCGCGTGAAATAATTAGTAATACAACGTAAACGATCCGCACCGGTTAATTGCGCATGCCATTGAGCCGGTTCATTACCATACATATGTTCAAGAAAATATTGCGGATGCTCGCTACGCAAAACCGTTTCCACTTCTTGCGCTAATTTTTTTGCTTCAGCGAGCGACCATGCCGGCGCTAATCCTGCGTGCGTCATCACATAATTTTTTTGATTAACATTCATTGTTGCCGCGTGTAATAGTGGGCGATGACGCAACCACGTGATCAATGCATTTTTATCTGGCGCTTGCAAAATATCTTGCACCGTATCCATGGAGTTTATTTGATGCACGCCTAATGCAACGGCAATGACATGTAAATCATGATTACCTAAAACGGTAATATGTTTTTCGCCTAATGATTTTATAAATCGTAATACTTCTAATGAGCGCGGACCGCGATTAACAATATCGCCAGTAAACCATAATGTATCGTTGCGCGGATTAAATTGAATGTGTGCGAGTAATTTTTCTAATTCTGCAAAACATCCTTGCACATCACCGATGGCGTAAGTGGGCATGAGATAAGTACCTTTGATTTAATCTTCCAAATTTAACTCTTTCCGTATTTTTTCATAAAGTATACGTGGATTTTTTTCCTTTAATCGTGCAATTGCTAAAAAGTAATCTTCATTATTTTTAAAATATTGTACTAATGCTTTGCAAATATAATAATTTTTAGAATGATGTGTTTTAATAGCTATTTTTTCTAATTGTTTTAACAATTTTTTTGGTATTTTCACTATCATAGGATGACCTATATAATTCATTTTAAGTATTTATTTATCAAATTACTCATCATCACAAACTCATCAACAGACACATTTTCTGCGCGCGCTTGTGGTGAGACTGGCATGTTTTTCCAAGCATCGTCAGAAATAAAATCGCGCAAACTATTGCGTAACGTTTTACGACGCTGACCAAATGCGTGTTTTACTATGTCTGAAAATAATTTGTCATCGCGTGCGGGCGCTGAAATTGTGCGTGGCAGCAAACGCACTATACTGGATTCCACTTGCGGCGGCGGTTGAAACGCGCTCGCTGGCACATTAAATAATAATTGCACCTCACAATGATATTGCACCATCACACTCAAACGACCGTAATGATCTGAATTCACTGGCGCCGCTAACCGTTCTGCCACTTCTTTTTGTAACATAAACAACATATCAGCAATGATGTCAGTAAATGACAACAAATGAAAAATGAGTGGGGTCGAAATGTTATAAGGTAAATTCCCAAATATTCTGAGCAAGCGCGCATCGGTTTTTAATTGCGTTAAATTAAATTTTAAAATATCGCCGACATGAATTTGTAACACACCCACATCACGACAGCGTTCTTGCAATGGCGCAATCAAATCGCGATCTAATTCAATCGCCTCTAATTGTTTTGCTTGTCGCAACACCGGTAATGTCAGCGCGCCCTGCCCCGGTCCAATCTCAATTAAGTGTTGATCCGGTTGCGGCGCAAGCGTTGCCACAATTTGTTGAATGATATGATTATCATGTAAAAAATGTTGGCCAAAACGTTTGCGCGGCTGATGTTTCATATTCAATCCGATAATCATCTAATAATAACCACAGCCTGGCTGCAAACAAATGGTTTTCAATACCGCGTTAATGCATCGCGTGCAGGTTCAAAGCCATGTGCCGCTGCTTTTTGAAACCACTTGCGTGCGAGCGCGCGATTTGGCGCCGTGCCCAATCCATGTGCATACAGTAATCCCAAATTATATTGCGCGCTGGCCAAATCATGATTGGCTGCTTGCTGATACCATTTCAATGCTAATGCATAATTGCGCGCAGTTCCTTTGCCGGCCGCGTACATATACGCTAATTCATTTTCTGCAAACGGATCATCATCATTCGCGCCTTTGCTGAAATAATAAAAAGCTTGTTCGTCACTTTGCTGCACGCCGCGTCCCAATAAATATCGCACGCCTTTGTCAGTATCACTTTCTGCGCGAAACGCTGCTTGCGCATCATTCATCCCTGCTTGTCTTTTTGTGCCACACCCTGCCAATAAAATACACATGATCAATAACACGAGACCGCTTTTCCACATAAATAACCCTTTCTTTATGATTTACGAATTTCCCATTATAGTGCGCGCTGCTATTATTGAAAAACAAATAGTTGTCATTTTCGTTGAAAATGAAAAGGAGAATGAAGTGAATTCCTATTTTAATCCCTTATTAACTGATCTTTATCAGCTCACCATGGCATATGGTTATTGGCGTTTAAATATGCATGAGCAAGATGCGACGTTTCATTTATTATTTCGAAAAAATCCTTTTCATGGGAATTATGCGCTCAGTTGTGGCCTCGCGAGTGTGGTTGAATTTTTGCAGGCGTGGCGGTTTCATGCCGATGATTTGGCTTATTTAGCCACTTTAAAAAATACGCAAGATGAAGCGTTATTTCCCGAGGAATTTTTACATTATCTCAGTACGCTGACATTGACTTGCGATGTCGATGCCATTCCGGAGGGCACGATTGTTTTTCCACATTTACCTTTATTGCGCATTCAAGGCCCGCTTTTGCAATGTCAATTATTGGAATCGCCTTTATTAAATATCATGAATTTTCAGACGTTGATTGCAACGAAAGCATCGCGCGTATGTCGTGCGGCACAAGGTGATCCAGTCATTGAATTTGGTATGCGACGCGCACAAGGCCCGGACGGGGCGATGTCAGCCAGTCGCGCGGCGTATATTGGCGGTTGTATCGCCACTTCTAATACGCTGGCGGGAAAAATATTTGATATACCCGTGCGCGGTACACATGCACACAGTTGGGTCACTGCATTTGATTCCGAGCAAGCAGCTTTCGATGCGTACGCCAATATCATGCCGCACAATTGCGTCTTATTAGTCGATACTTATAACACCATTGAAGGTGTTAAAAAGGCGATAAAAACCGGCAAAAAATTGCGTGAACAACATGCGAATGCAGATTTGCTCGGCGTTCGTTTAGATTCTGGCGATATGGCCACCTTGAGCGCAGAAGCAAGAACATGTTTAGATGAGGCTGGTTTTCAAGAGACAGGCATTTTAGCGAGTAATTCCTTGGATGAATACGTGATTGCCGATTTAAAAAAGCAAGGTGCGGCGATTTCATCGTGGGGTGTGGGCACGCATTTAGCGACGGCGTATGATCAGCCAGCTTTAGATGGCGTTTATAAATTATCGGCACTGCGCGATGCAAATGGTCAGTGGCAGCCAAAATTAAAATTATCCGAACAACCAGTGAAAACGTCGAATCCGGGTCGTCATCAAGTGCGACGTTTTTTTAGTGAGGGGCAATATGTCACTGATGTGATTTACGATTTGGATATAGGCATTGCTGATGCGCCGGAGATAGTTGAAGCGGTTTTGTTTGATTCCATGACAACAAAAAAATTAGATGATACTGATACGTTTGTCGATTTATTAAAACCTCTATTTAAAAATGGAAAATATATTCAAGAAAATAATTCGATTCATGCGATCCGCCAAAAAGCATTGCAAGAAACAGAATTTTTTTATCGCACCCATGGCGAAAAACATTATCCAGTGGGATTAGAAAAAAATTTATTTGCGCTGAAAAGAAAGCTGAGCGAGAAAATGCGTGGGAAGTGAGAGATAAATTTGTCATATGAATGGAATGTCTATTTAAGACATTTTGATAATATGGCAAATTCAAACCCTAAGCCGCAATTCTATCATCCACCACTAGGGGACCCGGCTGAAACAAAGTAAAAA
>OBEQ010624698.1_pt1 | contig 57718 bp, 34 predicted proteins | sample 1670901 | NCBI WGS metagenome assembly OBEQ01 (sample SAMEA104232315, study PRJEB22302) | groundwater metagenome | biome: forest; feature: aquifer; material: groundwater | place: USA | collected 2011-08-07 | depth 5.4 m
TCCCCCGCCGGGTTGTAGGTTGTAAGAGTGTTGTTGTTGATATCTTTGGCAACGATGGTTACGTTAAAAGCAGCGCCTGCCGTCTGCACAGCCGAAGCAGGCTCTACGGAGAAGTGGTCGAGAGTCGCCGAACCAATCGTTACGGCCGCCACTGACATATTTTGATCAATTGTGATGTCGCTCGCATCCGTAGTTTTAATCTGGAAAGTACCGGTAAGACCCGGAATCGAAGGATTCTTGATATTGCTTAGCGTGAAACTCTTAGCTCCAGCCGTCGCGATGGAAGTAAGCGTCAATGTAGCAGTACTTCCGGTAGTCGTGAGTGCGCCCGCCAGTCCGTTTAAACCGCTTACAGCAGTAGAGGCTCCCGAGTTTAAAACAAAGTTGGCAGGAAAGGTAACGGTCACCTTTCCACCGCTCGGTATAGCGTTGGTGGTCGTGAAAGATACGGCAGTATTACCTACCGCGCCTGCATTCAAAGACACCGGCATCACGCTTGTAGAAGTAAGAGCACCGGGAGTAACTGTGATGTTTACCGTCTTGTAATCGTACAACGATCCCACATCTTGCACGTAAAATCCTATGGAATATGTTTGCAAAGGTTGAGCAGCCGGAACTACCCACGTAAATGTTCGCGTGAGAGGTACCGATCCTGTTGCGCCGTCCTCAAACGTCATACCCGTCTCTGGGAAAATATCCCAGAAAAGAGTTACATTGTCGCCCGGAGTGTCATTTCCTGTGATGTCAATGTTAAGTGTTGAACCATGCGCTACCGACGGATTTAAATTAGATGGATTCAGGGTAATTGTAGGAGTGACATTGAAATTCACCGTGAAGGTTGCAGCAGAAACAGAATCTACTGTCCCATCGAAAGCTTTGTACGTGAAATTAACCGACGTAGAATTATTTAGCGCCGGCACATAAGTTACTTGAAATACACCGGAAGGTAGTAGAGTCGGTACCGCCGAGATTGCTGTAGTTGTAACCGCTCCTTGATATAGCGTACCGCTTACGGGTAGTGTCATGATGCGGTATTGAAGCGGATTTCCTTCCGGATCGGAAGTTCCGGTTTGTAAATTAAATGTTGTCTGCGTATTTATATTTATGGTTTGCGTTTGATTCGATACGGTTGGTGGTTGATTGGCCGCAGCAAAAGTCCAGCGCAGGTTATTTCCGGAATCAATTGAATTAACACCGGCGGTAATGATCGCCGGACCTGTATTGTTAGAATCCTTGGCGTTAACCCACGAAACTGTCGACGAGGTTGGTTTAACAATCCATTGAGTCGGTGAGGAACTGCTAACCAAACTAAGACGGTTAGGACCCGTCCATGGAAAGTTAAGTTGATTCATTTCCTGTGTTGCTCCCGCCTGGAACGTTACTGTAGCCGCTGCACCATACGGTTTTGTTAAATTATAAAAAATATTTGAGCCGTTGATTGTTTGGTTTCCTGCAGGCAGCGTAACCGTACCGTTACTGTGCGTAAATGTACCGCCCGTACGATTCCACGTGCTTGAAACTTCAAAAGTCTTCGTCGATCCCGGTGCGGTCAATGTGCCAGTGCCTGTCAGTGTTAAATTGTTGAGGTACAAGTTTGCCGTAGAAGTGTTAAAATTGGTTGTTCCCGCACCTTGGATAGTCAGCGTTCCCCCGCCTGTAAATGTAACGCTGCTAGTACCAGCATTGAATGCTACCGTCCGAGTTGCGCGGGAATTGATATTCAGGCTGCTCCCGTTTGCAAAAGTTAAATTGTAGTTATTCGTGTTAATCGTCCAGTTGTTTCCGCTTGAGCCTTCACCCGACAGCGCAACTTCATGCGTTATTCCGGTTCCGGTAAATTGGCAGGCTTGATTAAAGCCGGTGGTTTTGTTTCCGCCTGACGCACCGCTTCCGAGAGCCAGTTTTGCCCCAAAGGTATTGGTGTCCATCGTGTAGGTATCGGCGCCGATATTAAACATTCCTGTGCCGCTGATCGTGCCCGAGGCATTCTTTGAAAGTATGCCCCCGTCGACGAACGCTTCGAGAGGCCCCGGGCTAATTGCCAACGTACCCGTCCCTACGGTGACATTACGAATGTTGTAGCCGGTAGCGCCGCTCACCGTAGTGACATTTCCGGCTTGCGCAACCTCAAGTGAGTAGATTTTTACATTCACGTAACTTCCTAGATTTAAGTTGCCCGCACCGGTAAGGCGAATCGTTTCGTTCGTTCCCAAGCAATCGATTATTCCGGCGGTACGTGTGAAATGCCTTCCGATGAGAATAGGCGATGCTCCTCCGCAGGCTAATGTTCCCCCAGTTAAACTCAGATCGTTTGCAATCGTGGGTCCTAATCCGCCCGCACTGAAGGTATCCACGTTTGTTGCAGACGTATCGTTGATGGTCAGATTGAAATAATCCGTAGCACCGAAGTCTTTAATGACATGAGTTACAGCCGTGCCGATACCGTTGCCGACGTATTCCCAGGTACCGGAATTGGTATCCGGAATTAGTGCGACGGGTTCGCTTCCCTGCATTTTCAACGTGCCGTCGTTAGAAAATAAACCTGTGACAGTTAATCCGAAGCCGTTCAGCGAAAGATTGGCGCTGGTACGAATTTGAAGCGCGCCCCACATGGCAGCGGCGGTAAATACCGGAGAGCTTGGAGTACCGGAAGGAATAAAAGCCATATCGTATTCGTTCGGCAGATAAGGAGACATGCTCCAGTTGGTGGCTATAGCCGGATCGGATGTGGAACCCACCCATGTAAATCCCCTGTGATAACCGTTATAGAGCGCTGTAACTTCATCCGCACTTAAGGCTCGATTGTACAAGCGCACATCGTCGATGGTTCCGGTAAAATATTCACTCACATTTTTGGCTGCGCCAATCCACAGCGGACCCGATCCGTTGCCGTTCAACGGAGTCTGTATGCTTGATGGCCACGTACAACTTCCTTGAGCGCCATCGATATACATTGTTCGTGCCGGTGAAGCGGCTACATTTTGAATGCCTACAATGTGATGCCAGCCGATCGTGACCGGATTATTGCAGATTGTATTTTGCGGACTTCCGTTTGAGCCGGCAAATACCCAAAGATGATTGCTAGGGTTAATGCTGTTGTCCCAGCCGATCCAAAATCCATACCCCGGAGCAATATCACGCGATTTTGCAATAACGGCTTTCCATTGCCCTGCGCCCGGAAGCGACGGCACATTTATCCAAGCGCTTAGCGAATAGCTTTGCGCTTGAGTAAACTGCATCGCGGCATTGTTGAGGATTTGTACGTAGTCGTTGTTGTCGTTAGTGAGATTAAAGCGAAGGGCTCTTGTATTTGGATATTTAATGGCCGGCGCGTATGTGGAAACCCATTCTGTCGTTCCCGCCATGCCGTTCAACGTGCCGTTAAATGCATTCGGGCCGCTGTCGAACGCCGTAAGACCTGAAGTTTCGTCGAATTTCCAGTGCCCGACAAGACCCGTGACCGGAGCAAGCGTAGTTCCTGACACGTTATCAATGTCGAACGCGATTGTATTGGAATCTCGGGTTCCGCCGTCAAAACTTGTGGCGCGTGCAAATACTTGATATGTACCATCTGTCTTCTGCGTGGTGTTGTAACTTAATCGGAATTCACCGCTGCCCGAATCGTAGGTTCCCCAGCCGTAGCTGGCTCCGGCCGGATTGCGGAATTCAACCGTGTTAATTCCGTTATCATCGCTGGCCGTTGCCTTAAATGTGACAGTGCCTACTAAAACGGAAAGGTTGGTTGGATAAACCAATGTTGAGGTTGGTGTAACAGTGGTATCGGTGATAGCGATTTGCGTGCTTGCTGTCGAAACGTTTCCTGAAGTATCGTGCGCACGGACTGTAAAATTGTATGTGCCGTCGGCGGTATTCAGCATAGTGATTGAAACTCGATCGGCTACACTGTTATTTCTTGTAAAATTCGTGCCAAGAACCAACGGTACGCTGTTTAAGGTGATCGATACTTCGGTAGCAACTTCATCGATACCGATGTTATCGCTAAAAACAAATTCGATGTTGGAAAACGGGCTTACCGCCGCATTGTTTGCAGGATTACTCGAAACGAAAACCGGATTTTGCGTATCGCCACCGCCGGTCACACTAACGGGACTAGAAAGTGCGGAGCTATGCACATTGCCGGCTTGATTAGTGGTTTTAATTACGGTGTAGGTGTACGCACCAACCAGAGGATCGGCCCCAAGAATGGTCTGAATTTTCGTACGTGCTACAGCAAATGTAAATGTTGTTCCGTTCCACGTTAGTTCTGTTCCCGCCGTAGTTGGAATAAAATAACGTCCCTGATTTTCTCCGGGATTGTTTATGTAAAGTTGCAGCTCATCATTGGCCTGTCCCGTTCCAATGATAATGATTTCTCCCGTTCCCGTAGAATACTGAGCTGAGCTAATCGTTACTGCCGAGGGAATGCCGCTTGGTGTCAAAATGCCGGAGATATTTCCGTAGTATAAATTTTCTTTCCATGTAACTCGGTCGTGTATCACGGCTCCTTCCGGAAGACCGGCTGTGACCAATGCGCGGGAGTCGATGGCACCACCGTCCCCGCCCGTGATGTTATTGGTGATGGTATTTCCTGCGCCTGTCGCACCGATCACAATATCGCTAAATTCAGGCCGCGGATCGGAACCCGTTGCCGACGGATTCGCCGGCACAGAAAACGCAACGCCCCATTTATTGGAATCGATTAAACTATTTTTAGCGGTATCTTTCGTCGTTTTTGGAACGACCGCATACCCACCTTGAGTGGTTGGAACGCAATCCGGCGGAGCCGGCAAGCAATATTCACCGCACATCCAATCGGGAAGATCGTTTGTATCGCAATAGGTTGGTGTTCCGACATCGCCGGCGGGGATACATTCGTTTCCTGTTCCGACGCAGAATGCGGTTGAGTAATCCGAAGGTACCGTACTCGAACAATACGTGGCGGGGACTTTCCGGGCGCTCATAAGAACACCCTCTTTTGTATTCCCTACCATTTGCGTTCCTTGATCCACAAAAACATTACTCGAATTAAAAAGTTCAATACCCGATCCTTGCCCGGTATTGATTGACGTATTCAAAATTTGAAGCGAGTATTGGCCTGCCGGATAACTGCCGTTGTTGCCGATATCAAACGCTGCGATTCCTTGCGTTTTGGTTTGCGTAATGTTGGAATTCAAAATAGAAACACGTGAATTGAGGAGCACCGCTCTGACCGCAATGCCGACACCACCGCCTTGGACGATAATGCCCTCCCCCGGATTGGTACCGCCCAGCGTTACGGTAACGGGCGTAGAATCCGGGGCAGCTCCGCAGGTTGCCGGCGAACCTCCGCTATCCGCTTGGATCGAATCGTAAATAAATATGTTTGTTCCGCCGCTGGGCGCATCGTATACAAACTTCAGGCCTTTAATTACCGTACTTGTGGGAATCACAAAAGAACCTGTTCCGTCGTGATGAATTTCAATCGGCGGCAGAACTCCGTAATCCGAGCCGTCAATCGTTAGTCCACGCCCCACGACGTACGTGCTATTTGTGCCCATGCTGATTACGCGATCAAAAATAGTCGGCGTGATCGGGTTGAGGTCGGGCATGAATTTGATGATATCGCCAGGCCGTGTTGCGTTTGGTCCTAGCGTGCGCCGAAGCGAATTCGAAATATTGAGAGCGGTCGATGTGTTGGTGATATAAATTGTGTTCGAAGTGAAGTAGTTGGCCGTATCGCTTAGCGCCAGTGTGGCGAAATCGTAATATTCAAGTCCAAGTGAAGCACCGGTGAGTGCTTTAGCCTCGGTCCCTGTGGGATCTAAACCAGGTGTTGTAAAATCCATTCCTGGTGAGTTTATAAATATACCACTGTCCAAAGGCGATTCCGTGAGAGTCATTCCTAAAGTTTGGGTTCCGAGTGAATCAATAATTTTCAATTTCACGTTAGTGGTTGGAAGACTATCCGTTGTCGTCATGGCCGCCGCCGGATCAATCACTCGGATCGTTATTTTATCCTTTCCACGCGAAACGGCCGTCGATTCCGGATAGGGATCGCCGTAGGGATCAAGAAGCTCAACCGTATCGCTCATAACAACGACAAACTTCAAGTATGCAGTGTCCCAGTGACCTTGAGGATCTGTCGCTTTAATGACCGCCGTGTATGTTCCGGGAACGGGAAAACCCCAGTATAAGTTCGTTTGTGTATTGGAAATTCTATTGAACTGCACGTCGACCGGGAGAAGCCCCGTCACCTCATTCATAGTGAGCGGTGCGTTATTGCCCGTATCTAATACGCCTCGGATCTCAATCGTAATAGGATAAGAAATAAGTGAATGTCCGCGAATCGCGAGTACGGCAGATTTTTCAGGACCCTGCAGATCAACATCTTGGAGAAGCGCTTGTGCGGGAACGCCCGCAATTTTAAACGATGTAATGCGCGGATCCATGCTGTTGGCATTGGCGGCATCGATTAGGGCAGTTAAATTTAAAATAGCCGTATCGGTAACTCCGGACATATTTCGAACTTCAATTTCTATATTTGAATAGTTCCGTGAAGTTGACGGTAAAACTTCGGATTCGGGCACGGCAATGATAATTTCAGCTTCGTTATCCGAAAGTTTACGGAAACGGGAATTCGTAGGTAATTTACTGGCGCCGGTTATTTTTTCTGAGAACGTAAGGGGATAATAACCATCCAAATCCGAACCGGTGAGATAAATCCGGTATTCGTGGGTTGAGGCAATAAGGGTGGTATTGGCCGTTTGGCTTGGATTGTTTGTTTCGTCTACGTACTGCTGACCTATTTGATTTAGCGATACATTCGCTGCGAGCGATTCACCGCATGTAACCGCAAGGGTCAAAATTGCCAGTATAAAAATGGATAGAGCGATCTGCCTATTTTTGGTTTCGCTGTCAGATTTGATTTTTGGTTTTCTCATGAAAGCTTTCGCTATTTAAATCTTTTTATAACCTTTCACTATATGTTAATTAATATAAAAAAAGAGAAAGAGCATCCTTCTCTGCCCTTTCTCTGTACTTATTCACGTATATCTTCACTCTTATGTATGGATACTGTGTTAATACTTATTACGTAAATACTTACATATAAGTATCGCTCACAAGAATTGTCTTGTCAAATACGCTTATCATTCTTAAGCCCTTATATTTAAAGAGCTTAAGCTTGGTAAAACCATGATGTGGTATAGTTTGCTATGGAAACGAAATATTTGAGTTTTGTTGCAGGTGATCGCAATGTTTGCAAAAACACCTTTCCTACCCCGTCCCGTACTTACCGGTTGGACGTTTTTGACTTTAATTGCCTTTTCATCGGGCTGCGCCTACTACAAGCCATCGCATATTCGATCGCCGGAAAAACTTCCGGCCGAGCTTATCGCGTATTACCGGTACCCCGCAAGTCAGCCTGAAATTACCATTACCCAAATCGAAGAAAAGGAACTTTATACGGTAAAACGCGTCGAATTCCCCATTTCTATTCCCGACGACATGCTGGATAAATCGTGGGATGAAATCAAACTCGAATGGGATAAATTCACCGAAGGCGAAAAGGGGAAAGGAAAAGATCTCAAATACAAAGTCCGAATTGATTTCTACGAGCAAAAGGCGCAAGAAAAACTTCCCTTAATTATCATCTCACCTATTTTAGGCGGCGGCAATGACGTTGCGGAAATGTTTGCCGCATTCTTTGCCCGCCATGGTTTTCATGCCGCCATTCTTCATCGGGAAAAACTTAAAATAAATCACGATGAGGATCTGGCGCAAATCGAAAGATATCTACGGCGCACCGTAATGCGCGGCCAGCAAGGCGTGGATTGGCTGCTTGCGCAGCCCACGGTTGATGTTGATCGTGTAGGTACATTTGGAATTAGCTTCGGTGGAATCGTAAACACATTTTTAGCCGCTATGGATAGCCGCTTGAAATATCATGTGATTGCCATGGCCGGTGGAAATCTCGCCCACGTCGTCGCCGATTGTCCGGAAAATCAGATTAAGCCGCATCTTGAATGGTACATGAATAAGATGGGAATGACGAAGAAGGAATTACAATCGGCGCTGCATCATGAACTAAAAACCGACACGCTCACTTTTGCTCCCGCGATCGACCCCTCACACGTATTAATGTTCATCGGAATTTTCGATCATGTGATTAAACGAGAATTAGCACGCAATCTCTGGAAAGCTATGGGAGAACCGGAGGCCGTATATTTTCCGTTCGGACACTATACGTCGGTGTTTGTGATGCCTTATATAGGCTATAAATCTTTAAAGTTTTTTCGGCGTAATTTTTATGATAAAAAAATTACCGGAAACCAAGGCACGTTTCTTCGGGGTACCTACATTCCCGAAATGTCATTACGAGAAGCTCCGATAGGGGCGCCGAAGCAATCTCAAATCAGTTTGGCAATTGCTTCGCAATGACCGTTTAGTCTTTCAGCAAATCCTTCACATTAAGATGCACGTACTTTGAATCTGCTGCGCGCGCCGTTCCCACCGCATTAGCCACCCACACATCGGGATAACCAAAAATAACCGATTGTATGTTGGAGCCCGGTGCAATTTCCCGGGCTATTTCCATTAAAATGGTCGGATTTATTTTTGAATAATTTGTTTGTGCAAGTTCAGTTTGTTTCTTATATCGAGTTTCGTAAGCCTTACCGGTGGGTGGTTCTAGTTCAGGCGTTTTCGGATTTCCGCCGGAGGCCGTCTGCAACGATCGTATTCTGGTATCAAACGCCATGTCGGATCGTATGAGAACATCTTCGAGAATAAGCCCGTATCCCGACGCCTTTTCTTTCGGATCGTTGGTTAGGAAAACAGAAAACTGCGTTGCGGTTGTTTCTAGCGCAACAGCACGCTTATTTAATGCATCCCCAAACACATAATTGTATCCGTACGTGCGCTTGGCATTTTTCACAATAGTAGCGGCATCTTCTAAACTCTGAGATTCTTCAAGCACGCGCCTTAAAATAAACGGCATGGGCTCACCTTTTAGCGTAAAATCAATCGTATCGCTGCCGACTTGGCCAACCGAAAGACCGTTTTCGTTAATACCGGATAACACGCCTACAAAACCGGCGTAACCTAAATTTACGAAACTATTTTTACCGGTAGGTTTCACGACAAACACAACGGGATAATTATGAATGCCCATTTCCCGAGACCAATCCAAGTTTCTTAAATGGTAGAGCTTGCCGTCTGCTACGGCTCTTCCGTAATAAACTCCGTTAGCGCAAAGCATGGGAAAAAGATCGGGTATTGCGTGTGCCTGGTGAACAAACCGAAGCGGAATGCCGGCGCCCTCGGCAAGGCCACGCATTTCCTCTTTGTAGTCAGCGGAAATAAATCGCCTCATTTTCCAATAGGTCCAATCCAATTTGAGTTCAATATAAATACGATTGATGATGGGTATGGGCAGCTGGGATCTGGCATATTTCATGATATGTTCCCACTGTTCATGAATATCGTTACGCATAAAATAGCCATGTTGATATCCTAAAGCATAAGGATCACCGATAAGGGTGAGAATTTTAACGCTCTGGTATTCTTTTAGTTTGCTTTCTAAAATGAGTTGGTCGCGCTGTTCGGATGAAAGCCGGGGCGTAATAGGATTAGCGAAGCCGCACATCGTCAAAAAAAAGACCAAATACAAGCCAATCCATTTTACTTTGAACCATTTTCTTTTCATGGGTATGCCTCCTTAAGCATAGATCCTTCTTTGAGCAGCAACTCCGTAATAAACTCCCCGAGTCTCGGTCCGTAAAAAGATACGCTTGCTTCGTATTGGTCTAATTTATATTCGTCCCGCGTTAAAATATAGGCAATATAACCGTTGGTGTAACCGACAATCACCGGCACGAACCCGTTTGTTTCCATTTTATTTTTGATGTTCAACCCTAGTGCGGTACTCATTTCTCCAGGTACAGATAGAAACAAAACGTTTCCAATACGGGCGCCATTTATGAATGTTTCGTGATTAAAAAATCTATTTCCCACCCAACTCGGAAGAGTCAGCCAACCCCAACGTAATTTCACAGGCGGAAGTTTTAGAGTCGTCCCCAAGCTAACAATTTCATGCGCGTCTTCTGTTTTGATAGTTTGCGCCGTTGTTGTAACTTCCGCGCCAAGCCGTTCGCCGTAATCAACAGATTCTTCGTAATCGGTAGGCTTTTCATGCGTGCTTGGTTTTGTATCGGCCGCGGCGCTGTTTGAGAAAAGGCACAACGCTCCAGGAAAATTTTTTTCAACGGTTCGTGCTGTATAACCGGGAAAATCTGCTGAAAATTTAAAATTGTTTGAGCCTAAAATGGTCGGGTGGGCCGAAAAGTTTGTAAGCAAAGCCAACGTTTTGTCCTGCGGCCCATCGATGCGTATAACGGTCAACTCCGAATCAACCGGTCCCTTATCAATCATACGATTTTGATTAAAATTAGAAATTTGACGCTTTCCGGCTCCCCACGTAACAGGAACTTGATTTAAAAAAGCTTCATTAATGGCATTGGCTATCGCTTGGGCTGTTTTTTTGAAGGTGATTTCGTTGTATTTACCCGACACCCATTCATACATCCATCGATGCGTTAATCCGCCTGATCCGGAATGCGTGTGGGAGGCCATTAAAAATAAATCTTCAGGACCCATTCCTATTTTCGAGTTAACATTTTTTAAAACCTCGTCCCTTAATTCTTCGTGAGCCGCCATCAAGTCCAGAGAGACAAAAGCTATGGTGTCTTCGCCGTCGGAAAGCACCAAGGTACGCGCCCAGAGCGGATCGAGTACGCCCACAGAAGGTTTACCCCTTCTTTTACCAAAACCGGCAAGCGGAGTGCCCCAAGGCGGCGTTATTTCTCTTTTGCCCGTACCACCGGTAAGTCCGTGCGATTTACCGTTTACATGTATTTGCGACTGAGAACTTTCCAGCCGGTTCAAGTTTGATTTTTGAAAGGAAGGCGTATTGGAATGGCTGAAATAGGCGCAGCCGTTTATCCCCATCGCAAGCACGGAGCAGCACAGGCCTAAAATCATCGGACGGATGATTGATAGAGCGCAATTTTTCATTCTTGACTGACTTCGGAAGGTACCTATACTAAACACTTCAAACTCCCTTTTGCGGCGGTGGCGAAACTGGCATACGCGTAGGATTCAGGGTCCTATGGCCGCAAGGCCTTGAGGGTTCAAGTCCCTCTCGCCGCACCAGTATACTCAAACTATTACTTCAATCCCTTCGGTCGTCTCCTTTTCTTCGCTGTTTGAATCGGCGCTCGGCCTTGCGACGATTGAGCGATGGTGTAAACGCGAAGAATTGCAAAAACATTTTTCTCCGTTCGCCCTTGCGCCGCTCGCCGTACCTGCGATTTACTTCCGCTCCCACGAGCGCTAATTTTTTCAGCAGTTGCAAGCGATAAAGCAGCCAAAGACAAAACATGCTGATGAGGAGAACAAACGGTCTTGTTTCTGGGATAAGAGGATCGAATATCGTCCCATGGGAACTGTTCTTCGCGAACATGCTTGCGGTAAACATATCCGGAAACGCAGCGACTCTGACGATTGTTTGAATCAGCTCGGCTTGTCTCATCAAATGCAACTTGAGTGTTTCTCCCGGTGTTCGTTCTCTCACGAATTCATAAAATTGCTTGGCGGTCTCCGGTCGAAACCCATTTATATCGACTACAATATCGCTTTTTTGGAATCCCGCATTCACGGAAGGGCTGTTGGATTGCCACCCTTCAACAAAAAGTTGCATACCTCCGGTCGTTGTTCTCTTTTCCATTACCTTAACCCCAATCCAGCCGCGTTTAATTTTACCTTCGATCAGCAGCCGCCCTAATAATTTTCGGCATTCATTGATCGGCATGGCAAAAGAAATATTCTGGCCCTGCGGAACAACGGCTAGATTTAGTCCGATGACCTCACCATCCATATTTACCAAAGGCCCCCCGCTATCCCCAAAATTCATAGCGGCGTCGGTCTGTAAAACATTTTCAAACACGCGCCCAAACTCATCCTGGACACGGCGTCCCATGCCGCTGATTATGCCCTGGCTCACGCTGTTGGAAAATCCCAGCGCGTTACCCATAAGTAAAATCCGCTGGCCTACTTCAATGCCGTCCGAATTGCCAAATATGGGAACCTTTAAATTTTTAGCGGCGATGCTGACCACGGCCAAGTCGTACCACCTGTCCGAGGCAATGACTCGAACTGAAAATTTTCGTCCATCACTTAACTGCGCAACAATTTGCTCAGCGTCTGTTATCAAGTGCTCGTTAGTAACAATTAAACCGTTTGAATTAATGACAAATCCCGTTCCGGTTCTCATATTGTATTTAGCGGCCGGCAACACTTCTTTTTTTATATACCTGTGCCAAATCACGCGCCACCGCGCCGTCCAGCCGTCGCCGAACCAGTAATCCAATATATTTTCAACATCGGTTTTTTGATTTATAGGAAATTTGACTGAGAAGGTTACGACGGATGGCCTCACGATATCGGCAGCGTGAATATTATCTTTTACGACTTCGGCGGAAGCGATTGATGTAAAGATGGTCAAGCATGAGAAAATTACAATTATTTGAAACGAGATTAAATATTTATATTTTGAAAAAAACCTAGCCTGCGGGGTAACTACGGAAGAACACATATTACGAGGGTTTGAGACGGTCTTTTAGTTGGGACAGTTCGCTTTTTAAACTTTTAACTTCACGGCGTTGTACTTCCAAATCAGCCATAAGCTGGACAAATGTCTGCTCGCGAATCCGGTCTTGCGATTCGCGCCGCATTTGCTCGCTGATATCCCGCGCAATGGCCAGTCCGCCAATAAGCTTACCTTTCTGCATAATGGGTGTGCCGGTTAACTCGAGAACAGTAGTTGATCCGTCCTTTTTTCGGACGCGAAGTCTGGTGGCTTCGGTACTCTCTCCGCGAAGCGTGCGATAAAACATTTTAAAACCCGCGCTCAAATCATCTAGGGTTAAAAACATTCTAAAATGTTTACCGATAATATCATCACGTTCGTAGCCGCAAACTTTAGTAGCCGCATAATTCACCATGATGATCCAGCCGCCCGCGTCGACGACAAACACAATATCGGGACAGAATTCGGCCAACATTCTAAATTGATCGTTAATAAAGCGTTTAGGATTAAGCCATCGAGTGGAAATGAATCGGCGAAGGCGGGAATACTTTCTTTTGTAGTTTTTACTATCTTCCATGATGAAATAAATCTCCATCCAAAGTCTACCCGGAAGCGTGCCGTTTTTCAATTAAAGGGTTAAATGTCTATAAGAGGGTCTTTTAATACAGTTTTATCATCGATTATATTATTTAAAGCCAGATCGAAGTAGTTACTTACGGTTTTGATAAAGCTTCTTTTGCCTTCGCTATTTTTTCCATAACCGCTGATATAGTGAAGAGGTAGGGCCACGGGAGAAATGGCCACTAATCCGATGGCTACAAGCGTCCGTTCCGTTTGAAAAAGAAATGAGTTTGGAATTCTGTATTTCTGATTAATTTTAGGCTCAATTTCTAATCTTTTACTTTGAAAGCGATTCCACGCTTCTTCTTTTGAAGTGGGATAGCGATTTTGACTGTCCAAGACAAATTCCGGAAGCAGCACATTATTTTTTGCGATTCCATAGAAAACATCGGATTTTCCAGTTCCCTGTTCGGTTAATTGGACCACACGGACAACCCGGTACGAGGCACATGAAGTGAAAAAGGAGAAAATACTCAACACAAGCATGGAGCAAATAAATTTTCGGATGTAAGACAAGTAGTTATCCTGGTATAAGTTGACAAGCTTTGTTGACCTTCTTAGAATACGCGCGCATTATACATTTTTACGTTACGGGCGTATAGCTCAGTTGGTTAGAGCGCTTCGTTCACATCGAAGAGGTCAAAGGTTCGAGTCCTTTTACGCCCACCATACTCAATGGCTTAGCAACAATACGACCCCCTATTTATCCAAATGCAAAACACAACCGGTGTTTTACTGATCAATTTAGGAACTCCGAAAAGTCCTTCGGTAAAAGATGTCCGGGCATTTTTGGGAGAATTTTTACGCGATCCTTATGTAATCGATGCCTCCCCCGTCTTTCGCTGGCTTCTCCTGAATTTCATCATTTTGCCTTTCCGGCCCCGTATCGCCGCCGCCGCTTATCAAAAAATTTGGACTACGCAAGGTTCACCGCTTCTTTTTCACACACGGCACGCAGCCGAAAAATTACAGAATCATCTCGGTACCAATTTCCTAGTAAGATACGCGCTGCGTTATGGCGCACCGTCGATCGAAAGCACCCTTACCGCCATGGTCAATCGTGGTTTCAACCGGCTTATCGTCATTCCTCTTTATCCTCAATACGCCTCCTCTACTTTCGACTCTACCAAAGCTGCCATGCTCGAAGCCGTTCAAAAAATTAGCAAGGACATTAACGTAACTATGGCCGAACCTTTCTATAACGATCCTGGGTTTATCGATTCTTTCGTCGCGCAAGGTAAAAAAGCAATGGCTGGCTTTTCTTCCGATCATATTCTTTTTAGTTTTCACGGGCTTCCCGAAAGCCACATCCGAAATTCAGAGTCGGTAAAAAATTATTGCTTAAAACCCGGCTTCTCCTGTTGTGATAAAATTACGGAAGCTAACGCTAAATGTTACCGGGCTCAGTGCGTACAAACAGCCAGAAATATTGCCGAGCAATTAAACATATCTCCTTCAAATTATTCCGTGGCGTTTCAATCGCGCTTGGGACGAACGCCCTGGGTACGGCCCTATACCAACGAAGTTATTCCGCAATTAGCCTCGAGTGGGAAGAAAAAACTCCTGGTTTTTAGCCCTTCGTTTGTTGCAGATTGCGTGGAAACGCTTGAAGAAATCGATATTCGCGGGCGGGAAAGCTTTTTGAAGACAGGAGGAAAATTATTCATGCTCGTTCCGTCGTTAAATGCTGAAGATCATTGGATAGAAGCGCTTGCCGAAATCACGAAGAAAACAACGGAACAAAAACTCAGTGAAAAATTAGTCTGACATCGCCTGTTTTACCACCGCCTTCATGGCATCGTACACGGCCGAGTGGCTGGTGATGGCGGGCAGAAGCTCGATCTTTAGCTTCGGATACTTAGCGGTGATGACCTGAATTTGTTTCGGAATATCGCGATCCAGATGTTTACCCAGCGCCATAAATAATGGCAGTACGCGAATCCTTTCAGCGCCTTCCCTTGCCGCTTCTGTAATTGCTTCACCTAAGGCGGGCGGAATGAGTTCTAGATAGGCAAGCGAAACCAAATCTTTGCCCAATTCACTCGCAAGGTCATCTCGAAATATTTCAAACGACTTACGCCATTGGTCATCACGGCTGCCGTGCGCTAAAAGAATCAATCGCGTAGGACTCATACTAACCCTTCCGGAAGTACAACGTCGTTCTTCATAATTTCACGAAGCACTACCGTTGCATAACTTCCTTTAGGCAGTGTGAATGAAAAAATAAATCTTTCCAACGAACGCTCAAATTTTAAATCATCGATCCAAATTTGTGCCGCTCGCCTGCTTCCTACAAGCGGCATATTGGCGATCCATTCGGGTTTGCAGGCTTCGTGCTTGAGCAGCTCATCTTCAAATGCTTTGGCTTCATCAAAAGATTCATACATATCCGAGCCAAAAATGGGCCCCGCCAAAGCAATTTCTTTTTGAGCAAGACGGTTATTTTCCGTTTCCGGATCAAGCACTCGAAAAAGTCCTCCCGTATCGGTTTTTTTGGCGATATCCCCTGTTAAAAATGTTGAAAAGCGGTCGGATTCCATTCTCATGACTAGCCAGCGATTAAACAGATAGCTTTGAAACGCGGAGACGAACATACTCTTTAGCCACGGATCTTTACAAACCACTCTCCCGTTCACAATTTGCTTCCCTTCACTGATATTTTTCCGCTCGATACCAAAACGCTGCTCGCCGTAAAAATTTGGAATCGGTATGCTACGAAGCACGTTTACAATTTGGGAAACGGCTTCCTCCGAAACATCCGAAGTTTCGGTTACGACAACACGAAATCGGTTTCCTTTTAGATGTCCTCGCCTAAGTTTGTTAGTATGCCGTGATATGGAGTGAACGCGAAACGGAAGGTTATCTTCAATTTTTTTCCGCACAAGCGCTAACGAAATATCTTTCAGCGGAAGCGAAAATGTCTGGATGGTGCGAGCTTGTTTGTCTTTCAGTCCCGCATAGCCGATATCCCTTTCACGAATATTAAAAAGCTGGGCAAGTTTTATAGCGGCGTCGCGCGTGGTAAAACCTTCACGGCCTATGCAAACATACGGATGATCGCCGGAGCCGCTGGGTTCGTATAGGGGAATTTCTTCAACCGAGAAATATTCGGGCTTTGCTTTGATTTGTCCGCCGATTCCGGCTAGGTGTGGCGTGATGTATTGGAAAAGCTTATTTGTGGAAGAAGTATCGCAGATATTTTCCACGCGGATCAACCTTTCCGGCGGGCAAATTCCTTCATAAAATCGATAAGCGCTTGAACACCTTCGAGCGGTTGTGCGTTGTAAATGGACGCACGCAAGCCGCCGGCCGATCTATGTCCTTTGAGGCCGCTTAGTCCGCTCTTTTCCGCTTCTTGATCGAACTCTTTTTCGAGCGCTTCGTTTCCCTCACCGATCCGTACGATCACATTCATGAGCGAACGATCCGATTTTTCAACAGGACATCGGTAAAATCCGCTCTGATCGATAAAATCGTATAAAAGCTTCGCCTTTTGTTCGTTTCGTTTCTCAACGGCAGAAACGCCGCCTTCTTTTGTGATCCAATCCATGACCAAACTTAGAATATAAATGCCAAACGTGGGCGGCGTGTTATAGCGGGAGCCGCTTTCGATATGCGTCCGAAATTGAAACATGGTGGGTAAATTCTTATCCGCACGCTCGGCCAGATCTTTTCGAATAATGACAAGCGTCACCCCTGAAGGCCCTAAATTTTTCTGGGCTCCCGCAAAGATTAATCCAAATTTCTTTATGTCTACCTGACGCGATAAGATATCGGAAGACATATCGGAAACAAGAGGAACGTCACCCGTTTCAGGAAACTTTTTCCACTGTGTTCCATAAATCGTATTGTTTGAGGCAATATGTACATAAGACGCATCTTTGCTTAATTTGATTTCATCCGGACGCGGTAAGCGTCTGAAGTTTTCCTGCTCGCCTGTTCCCGCAAGCCGCATAGGCGCGATTTTCTTAATTTCCGCAATGGCCATTTTTGTCCACACGCCTGTGTGAATCACATCGATGGGCTTATCTTTGACATACAGATTAATGGGAACCATAGCAAACTGAAGGCTTGCACCGCCCTGCAGAAAAAGAACAGCGTAATTATCGGGAACGTTCATGTGTTTACGAACACCGGCTTCCGCGCTAGCTAAAATTTGATCGAAAGCTTTGGATCGGTGGCTCATTTCCATGACCGACATGCCCGAATTTTGGTAGTTCAGGAGCTGATCACGGGCATCTTCCAAAACCGATACCGGCAGCACCGCAGGGCCTGCGCTAAAATTGAAAATTCTATCTGCCGCTGTAGTTTTCTTCATACAACCGTCCTTCTAAAGCGTTAAAAAATGATTCTGACCAGCGCGGAAAAGGCTGAAAGTATATCAAAAATACAGGACTCGAACCACGATTTTATTCGACATTGATGCAGATCAAACTATTTAAGCAAGCTCAAATAATAGATAGGCCGGCCTTCTTGCTTGTATTTGATTTCGTAATTGGTGAGAACTTCGGGGTGGGATATTCTCCGGCCGTCGGAGCGGGCTATGGTTTGCCAGGGCAAAGTTCCTTTTCGTACAATATTTTCGATATGATCAAAGTAAATCTTATCATCGGTGGCGATATCAACGATACCGCCCGCTTGTAATTTAGCGAAAAGCGATTCTATGAATTCGTCGGAAATCAGGCGCCGGTGCTTATGCTTATTTTTTGGCCAAGGATCGGGAAAATAAACGTAAAATGCCCTGATACTTTCGGACGGAATACATTCGCCGACAAATACTTTTGCTTCCGTCTTGACGAATTTTAAATTATCTAATTTACGACGCCTTTGTTTGCTCTCACCTTTCTTCATCCATTTTCCCGAAAGATCGATTCCCATGAAATTGACGGATGGAAAGCTTTCTGCGAGCGACACCAGAAAAATGCCTTTCCCACAACCAATTTCTATTTCAACGGGCCTGTCGTTTCCAAATAAATCAGAAAAACAAACATAGCGCGGCAAATAGCGAATGCATGCGGAATCTTGCTTCGTTACTTCAAGCAATGCGGGCATATAATGATGTTGGGGATAGGTTTAAACTTTTCTTGCCTGTTGGACGGCCCGATTACTCAATACTAATTTTGCTAACTCATCGGCCGGAAGCGGGTGGCTAAAAAACTGCCCTTGTACCCGGTGGCAATTATTTTTCTTAAGGAAATCCAGTTGCTGAGCAGTTTCAACGCCTTCCGCTACCACTTGCAAGCGTAGATTATGCGCCAAGCGGATGATGGATTCAACGATGGCGGCGTAGTCGCTGTCTCGGGTGATTTTTCGCATAAACGACTGGTCGATTTTTAAAATATTAATGGAGAAATCTTTTAGATAACCCAGCGATGAAAAGCCGGTTCCGAAATCATCGATGGCCACCGCTACGCCGATCTTTCGTAGTTTTGAAAGCGTGTCGAGGGTGGTATCTAAGTTTTCCATAAAAACGTTTTCTGTTACTTCCAGTATTAAATTTTGTGCGCTCAAATGGGTTTCACGCAAGACGTTTTCTACCAAGTTGGCAAATTCTTTTTGCTTAATCTGATGGACAGAAATATTAACACTCACGGAAAGCGGGGCCATGCCGATCTTATGCCAATACTGGCCTTGGGCGCAAGCGCTTCTGAGCACCCATTCTCCGATGGGTATAATTAATCCGCTTTGCTCCGCCATAGGAATAAAGTCGTTAGGATATACAAGCCCCATCTCGGGATGATTCCACCGAATAAGAGCTTCAGCTTCGGTGATTTGGTTGGATTTCACGTCAAACACGGGTTGGTAAACGAGTTGAAATTCATTTCGCTCCAGCGCATGCCTAAGACTATTTTCCATGGCTAAGCGGCCAAAGGACTTTGCATTCATCGAGGGGTTAAAGAGCTGATAATTACTACGGCCTTGCTCTTTAGCGCGGTACATCGCCGTTGAGGCGTGCTTCATAAGAATCTCCGCATCTTTTCCGTCACCCGGATAAACAGATACGCCAACGCTGACTGTTAAATGGAGCTCGTGATGGTCTATGCGAAACGGCTTTTGAAATGCTCCGACCACGCGTTCGGCAATTTTAATCAGATCCGCCTCCTGTCCGCTGCCCAACGCCAACAGCATGAACTCATCGCCGTTTACACGGGCAACGGTGTCGCCGTCACGCAAGCATTCCTTTAATCGGTCGGCTGCGGTCTTGATAATCGTTTCGCAAACATCGGCTCCGTGCGTTTCCATAACGGACTTAAAGCGGTTTAAATTAACACATGCTACTGCGGACAATTGGTTTGTACGGCTTGCCTGCGCTACGGCATGCGAAAGCCGTTCTTTAAATAGAGAACGGTTGGGAATGTTGGTCAGCGAATCATAAAATGCCGCTTGCTCTAATTTCGCTTCGCTCATTTTGCGCTCGCTTAGATCTTGAACAAGGGCAAAAAATACGGGCGGTGCTTCCAAACGTGAAATTTGGATCTGTACGTCCACCGGATACCGGCTACCGTTTTTCCTCTGTTGAACAGTTTCGAAACATACTTCGGTCGTTTCGCTGGTTAAGAGCGGCTTTAGCAGCGCGCTAAATTTTTCTTCCGATAGTTCAGGCATAAAGGAAAGCGGACGAAGCTGAAGCATTTCTTCTGTCGAATAACCCAAATGGCGCCGGGCGCCCCGGTTGGCCTGCATAATCCGGTAACCGTCCACACTAAAAATAAAAATTTCATGCGCGGCGTTATCCAGCACACGGCCTAATCGCGTAGCTACGTTTTCCGCTTTAATACGCAGCACCTCGCGGTATTTAAGCTCTATAGCATAGCGGATCGAGCGGCCAATCGATTCTGGAGTTAAGCGATTTTTGTCCAGGTAATCTGTAGCTCCGGATTTCATTAATTGAACGGCGGTATCTTGATCGACAAGTGAGGTGAGAACAATAATGGGAATTTGCCTAAGCTCGGCGTTGTTCATGATTTCATCGAACGCTACGCGTCCATCTTTATTTGGCATTTTAAGATCCAGAAGAATAATATCGGGAGTTCTAAATTGCCAGCGGTCTTGAAAAGCAGCGCGATTCAGAAGAAAATCCATGAGCTGGCTTCCATCCCGAACCCAATCTAATTGGAAATTAATACCGGAATCTTTTAGGGCGCTGGCAATAAGGTGTTTGTCGGATTCGTTGTCTTCGGCGAGTAGAATCTGTATGGGTTCTTCTGGACGCATGCGGATATCAACCACTCTCTTGGATTCCATCCTTGGTTCCCAATTCCGCCTAAAGGTTGAGTAATCTTAATTCGTATCTGTAAGTACACGCCTAACTTAAACTTCTATTGAAGTATAGCACCCCAAATGGGTAAGCGCTAAAAGCGGGGATAAAAAGACACACGTTATAAGTTATTGGAATGAAAGTACTTAGGGATTATCGGTTAGATCTTTCCTACAAGATCCAAACCCGGCTTTAGTGTTTTAGAACCCGGTTTCCACTTGGCCGGGCACACTTCGCCGTTGTGTTGTTTAACATAAATAGCGGCTTGTAATTTTCGAAGAAGCTCCTGCCCGCTCCGGCCGATGCTATTGTCATGGATTTCAAACGCCTTGAGTTTTTGATCCGGATCGATGATGAAACTGCCACGAAGCGACAATCCGACATCTTCGATATACGTACCGAAGGCGCGCGAGAGCTTGCCAGCGGGGTCTGCGACCATAGGAAAATTAATTTTCTTAATCGAAGGCGATGAATCGTGCCATGCCTTATGAGCATAAACAGTATCTGTGCTTACGCTTAAAACTTCCGCACCGGCTTTTTGAAATTCAGGATAGAGTTCCGCAAGCTCTTCAAGTTCTGTCGGGCAAATAAACGTAAAATCAGCCGGATAAAAAACGACCGCAATCCATTTTCCCTTAAGATCGGACAACTTCATTTTCTTGATATCGTTACTTTGATAAGCGTCAAATTGAAAATCGGGCACTTGCTGATTAATGTTGATCATGACTATTTCCTTATGGGTTAAGTTTCTAGACGTGTTATCACTTGAGAAAAACGGAAATATTCTAACATCTTAGACCATGGACGTCTACGCGCGTTTTTGGCCTAGGCAGCGACGTCGATTATGCGCTGCTCGGCAACAACGCGGCCAACCCAGGCGGTGATTTCCGTATTATTCTGCACTACGAATCTCTGAATCCCGGACGGAAGAGTTTCCGCAGAACCGTAGAGCACGAAGCCGTTTTTAATTTCATCAAAAATTTCTTGTTTAAGTAAGATCTTCTGCCCGCCTGCGGCTGTACGGCGGAGAATATCGATCCCAAGGTAGCGGCCTAAAAACGCGGCATAGTCAATCGGCCGGCCGGGCAATTCAGCGCGAAGCCAATCTTCTTTATCAATCGCGACAACAATTCTTCCCACCTTCCCTTTTAAATGTTTGAAAAACGTATCTGATCCTGCCGCTTCTAAAATTTTCTGTAGTGCCTCCGGAGTATTAATGACGATTATTTTTTGCGTCTGAATATTTTCGATGCCAAACCCTTTCGGGCGTGTTATCAGCGGCGTATCTACAGAGTCGGATTGCTCGGCCGTACGCATGGAGCTTTCAAACCGACGCTCCTGTTCATCTTCCTTACGAAATGTACCCATGAATCCGCCTGCAATAATCAACGCGCTTGTAGCTATAAGAACGGGATTGGCGTTACCGGTGACGATCCATTGCCACGCCACAGTAAAGGCCGACGTCATGGCAATAATAGGAGTTAATCTTGATGAGCTGAAATCTTTATTTTGAGTAACCATAAAAATAAGTACCCAAAATCCGGTCCAAATGAACGTATTGGCAAGCACCAATATAAAATTCGTGGTAGGAAAAAACGTCGCAAGACTCACCGGCCGGCCCTTTATCATTTCTCCCAGAATGGCAATACCGATCATGGCTAGCGTACCTATTAAATAGCCTAGACGGTTTAAAACCATACCGAGCCTTGCCTGCTCATAAACTGTTAAACGGCTGAGGTCCTTGTTAAAAACTTGTTTGTGAAAAATTTGCCTTGCGCCATAAAATACAGCCGAAGAAAATCCTACTAACCACGCAAACCAGGTGGCCGAAGTTCCCTGCCCGGCGCCAACAGTTTTTTGAAACATCGCACCAATAACCATTCCTGCCCCCACTAAGATGTAGCCTTTAATTTTGTTAAATGGGAACTTTTCGCCAAGCCAGAGTCCTCCCAGAATACCGGGGAGTACGAGTATCCCCAGAGGTGAGAGCATGGCGTAATCGTAAGGAGTTAATCCGAGTGAATAGGACCAATACAAAGCGCCGGCGCCGAGTGTTTGCGAAAAAAGTGCGCCAAGCAAAGCGAGTTGGCGCGGACCCAGTTTCCAAAAATATTTTCCACCCAAACGCTTCATGCGCGGCGAAAGCGTTTCGTTGCCATTTTCTTCCGTTCCCCATGGCTTAAGCATTAATTTTATGTCCTCAGCGAGCGGGATGTGTCGATCCCAAAATGTTCGTGGACGCTTTTCTCCGTTTGTATTGATCGTTGGTTCTACGGCGCCAAACAAGCGCTCGTACATATAAAAAAGTAATCCAATAGCCATAGCCCAAAGCGTAATACTATAAGGCAAAACTTCTACCGCCCCTTTCGGAATCAGTACAGGACTCGCAAATACATGCGTCCATCCTAAAAGCGCCGCGGCCGTCACACCCATTCCCCATAAATAAAATTGGGAATTTGTTACTTTATGCCGGATTTTCGTATTTCCTAAGATCATGGCGCCGAGTATTACGAGCGGCATGATAATCGCTGCCGCCCAATCCAGTCTCGGCATTCCCGAGCTGTATCGCGTGATTTGTAAATAACCACCATATATGCTTAACAGAAGAATCGTAGTTGTCAGCGCGATCTTAATGTTTTTTATCAACCAAACCGGAAAAGCAATGAGAGGAAACAGTGTAAGAATTACTTTGCTTTCGCGCCACCAAGCGGACCATTTCGGCGGATTTATAATGAATCCTTCTTTATTCACCGACCAAGTATAAAACAGTGCGAAAAACTGGGTAATCATAGCCTCTAAGACTACTTGCTGAGCAGGCGAAAAAAGTAATTGAATATAAGCATTCTTAGCATAAGACGGTATTCTCGACATCCAAAACGATTCCTGCTGCTTCTCGTGATATCCAGCCCCACGCTTTTCTTTTCCACGTATAAGTTCCACGAATTTTGTATACACAAACGTTCTTTGGCGCACGACCGACATCGCCCATAAAATTTTAAGCGTTGCCATGGCGGCATAAAAACCCGCAATTTGAACGGCAAATGCGTAATTTAAAAACCAAAAGATCACGAACGCTGATAGTGCAGCTACGGGTGCGAGTATTAAAGGTTCAGCAAGATTCTTGATAATCTTTTTAAATTGCCCAGGCTTAGCTTCGCCTTTCATGATTACACCAAACAAATACGTCAGCACGAAAAATTGGCTCGCGTAAATAATTCCAGTGAGTAATTGTGCAGCTCCCATTTCGGCAGGAATAAGCACATTAAGCACCCAGAAACCAAAGGAAGTAATTAAACCAAGCCCCGCACCCATGGGCAGCGCTAAAATCACTTGTTTCCAATTCATTCCCCGCCCTGCGATCCACTGACCAAAGGCATCCGTTACGGAAGTAAAGAAGGCAAACGCCACCATATTGCGGACGACAAGTGGCGCGATGAACGAAAGAATTCCGCTCCATGCAACGGCCCCCGCAAGTACGCCTACAATGAGATAGCCAACGATTGTTTTTATTTTCATTTCTTTACGTGAATTAGGAAGATTGGAAGTTTTGCTTACAACTTCCTGCGCGCCAAAACCGCTTACCTGAATGCGTGTTTGCTTAATTAGATCCACCCGTTCCATATTGCCCATTTGTGAAAGAAGTCCGAGCATCCGCGGATGATCGTCCATGATGGAAATAGCGCGCAGTGCTGAAATGCTGGGAATTTCGATATTTAATAATTTTGCTGTATCGGAAACCGCACGCTCATACTGTCGACTCTCCCGCGCCAAATCAATGCTTTCAATACGGGGCGTGATTACACAATAGGAAACACCCCTTTGCTCAAAGTATTTGGTTAATCCCGATGTATGCAGACCGCCGCTGATGAGAATGGCGATATTCGTATTAAAGGTATCAAGCGTACTTAATGTATTCGACCCAAGCGCTATATCCCGGCGAAGAGCGATTTGATAAAAATTTAAATTCTCTGCGGCCATTCGGTGTAAATCACCGAAACTGCTTCGCCAGTATTTGGTTGAGTTTAGTATTGAAAATAGTTGTTTCGTTCTTTCGGTGGAAAGTAAACTTGCGTGTCTTTTAAAAATATCCGATTCTTCTGCGGTTAGCTTGAGATCTAAAAGCTTTTGAAGCAAACGCATTCGATAATGCAGAGCGTAAGCTATTCTTTCATTTCGTGTTTTAAGCTGTTTTATTACCAGCTCCGTTTCGATGAATGTAAGCGAAAGCTCCGTCTTCGTTTCGTTTAGGATACGATTGAGTTCTACTAGAAAAATAGCCGATGGCTTATTTCCTTCCCGCAGCCCGTCAACCCCTTCCAATAACAACCTTTTCTTTTGTGTCAATACCGACCGTATGACCGCATCAACCGCGCTTTCCATCTCTTTTGCTATGCGCCACCGAGCCTTCTTTTCGGCGATGTGATGCACATATTGCGATACATTTTCCCGGTAAAGCGGAAAATTTTCGACGCCGACAATTTCAAGGCCTTTGGGATTATCGCTTATTACGTAGAATTCCTCGCCTGAAAGTTTGCCCATCTGCAAAAGATCGCGGCCTATTTTCTGGCGTACCTTACGGTCTGGAAAAGCGCGCGCAGCGCGTAAACTTCCCGTTTGCGATCCTGCTTCAACGGCCACCAAACGAATTCCGTACGATTCATAAAAATACTTAACCAGCGCGGCTAGATTTTCCTGTGCGGAGAGATTTCCGTGCGCATCCTGGATATGAATGATTGTTTTGGGTTGATGTCCTACAAATTGATTTTGAATTTTTCCGAATTGCTCGGGAATGCTAAGATTGGAAAGATTGCCCAACAATACAGGTGCAGAGGCCGATGAATTTACAGCACTACCGAATATATCCGCATGGATTTCGGATGAAGCCAGACTGAAAATTAATACCAGCGCTATTTGTTTAAAGCAGACCTTTTTAATAAACTCTTGCATTACGCCGCTGCCTGAATGCTCTGCTTGGCTCTTAGTTCATGTTCGATAGCGCCGCCTAACCACACCGCCCATTCGGTGATTTCGGCATTGTTCCGATAAAGAGCATCTTTCAGATTCTCCGGCACCATCCCGCGGTTGCCGATATAAAAGAAACCCTTTTCTTGAAGCTTGTTAACGACGATCTCTTGTTTTAATAGTGAAAACGAACCTGTCGCAATTTCGTAGGCATGCGCTTTAGCTCTGCGCTCAAGCATTCTTCGAAATCTCCGACCCAGTCGATCAGCTTTTTCGTCATTAGAATGCAAAATAATAATTTTATCAGGATCCCCGAACATGGCACGCCCGGATGCAGATTGAAGCGCGAAATATATTTCCTTAAAATGCTCGGCGATTACGAGCGTTGGCTTCATGTTTGCAGTTTGACCTGACGACTGAGATAAGCGATTAGCCATGCGTAAAATAGAAGAGTCCATTTCGGCCCCAAATCCTGCTTCCCTAATTCGAGTTCTGGCCGGATATGGAAAATAATCAATAATATCGTCCTGCTTTATTCTTCTTTTTATATTTTCATAATAGTCGACTTGAAATAAATCAGGATGTGCTTCTCTAAAAATTTCCCAATGCTCAAAGGGAACGTTCATATTATAAAGTAAATCATGAAGCGAAACGCGCTTGTAGAATATGCGCTCTAGATAGTCCGTGCTGACGAATGAAGGATCCGGCTCGTCCCACGAATCGGTTGAAATAAACTCCTGCGGCACACTCTGAACAAAATTCAAATGTCTAAAAGGCGAAAGTTCGTCGTAATCGTAAAGAACGGCTTTCCCAAAATAGGTTACACCTACGTTTTTAATATGCAGATCCCAAGGTCCTGGCCACTTATCAATGAAGGCCAGCTCTTTAATTAAATTCCCCAAATCCGTCAGAATACGTTTTATTTCTTCGGGATTATTCTTCTGCTCTTCGAGGTAAATATCGAGGGGGGTCAGCTTTCTTTGCACATACAGGTTTTTAATAATAAAACCGTCATCCTGATGAATTAAAACATCCGGAGCCCAGCGTAATATTTCTGCATAGGTTTCTTCAGAAAAATCACTTTTCGTAAAGTGCATATTGGTAAAAACCATAGTATCCAAGAGCCTTCCCACCCGATCGGCCATATGAACTTCGTCGTATTTGGCAGCAATTTCTGAAGGTTCCCGTTGAGGACGTTTTCTTTGCTTATCTTTGTCGGATATGATTTTAAAAATATAGGGCAGCGTATCTAACGTGAACGTTATCATAACCGTTCCCTTCTCCCCTTTGGTGGCAGTAAACTTCTCTTTGGTTTCCTTGAGATGTTTTCGTAAACTTTCTGTAAATGCAATTTTAGCAGGGCTCGTGAAACCGATAGCCGAGAGAAGGTCGGCTTTATCCTTGCGTGGCATAACGGTCTTTAAAAATTCGACCATTTCGCGATAATAACTTACACGTAGCGCGGAATAGGATACCTCCACATGAAAATTTGACCTCGTATAACTAAAGATGCTGCTCACACTTTCTTCATCTGCAAGAACGGCGTCGACAGCAATTCCGCTCTCAGGATGAACGAGGGACAGGATGAACGGAATGGTTTCATTATTTTTTAACCGTAAGCGGCCTATCAAATAAGCACCTTTGTTTCGATAAAAAACGGATTTAAGCATCGAGATAGATTTGAAATCTTTACTTCCAAAACGTGAAAACAAGTCTTTTTCGAGGTATTCAGAAACGCGTGTAATATCTCTTTCAAAATTTTCAAATTGAGCATAGCCTGGGCTCAATAAAATTTTACGGATAACGTCAGCCGTAGTCGTTGGTCCTCTTTTATAATAAACCGAGTAAATTTTTTCCTTTAGCCTCAATGCGTGCTCGTCAACAATACCGTCGTCGTCGTATTCGACAGGTACGTTCGCAGGTGCAAATATTCGTCTCATAACTGAGTAAAAGTAGGTGATGGCTAGATCTTGATCGTAGCGGCCTAACATCCCTTGCTTAAAACGTGTCCGTATGTCTTCCCAGGCGCGCTTATCGATCGCTCGTGCGCCAAGCAAGCTCCTGAGTTCTTCCTCCAAACCATCAAGACTTCTTCCATACAGCTCAAGCCGTTCTCGTCCGTCGTGCAAAGCTTCACTCCATGCTTTTTGTTCAAAAATACCCTTTGCGCGCGTGGTAATTTTTTGCCACTGAAAATAATACCGGTTATAAGCGTTAAATATCTTTACGGCAGCATCCTCCAGAGTTTCGCGATGCGTTGTTCCGAATCCGCGCGCCAACTCCACTGAGACATGATCAAAAGTTGTATATTTCTTACCAAAAAGCGCATTTGCTCTGGCGATAAAACGCAGTCTCCGGACACTTGCATCAGCATCCATACTTGCGAACGAAGGGGTGAGGGGAATTTCAGATACGGTTACTTGAGACGATTTGAGGCTTTCTAAATGAAGATCTTCTGCCGATAGTGGGAGAGCATTAAATAGAAACGTTACAAGCGTGGCAAGCGAAATAAAAATACAGTAAGTCCGGCTTGTTTTTCGGTACACCATAAATGTTGAGTGCTCTTTCTAAAACTAGCAGGGCGACCGTAAGGTCGCCCTGCTCATTCATCCAAATTTTCAAATCTATGCGCTTATGTCGATTATGCGGCAGCGCTCGTAAGTTGTTCGGCCATTTGAGCCGTACGCAATTTCTCGTAAAGCTGTTCCATAAATACGTAATAACCGCCCGGTGTCATTTGAATAAAGGTACGAACGGCCAGCACTTTTCTTAGTTCTTGATCCAGCGTGAGGAATTGACTGATTTCCTCAAGCATGGCCGCTTGTACGGCCTTTAGTTTTCTATGGCGATTGCCATTAAACTGCAGGGCCATGCCGAGTTCCTTAAGAACGGTTGAAACCTCTTCCCCATCGGCGATTAAATTTTGCGAATTTGAGAACACAAATGCGATATTTTGAGCCGGCATTCCTTGCTTTAAGGCGATGCGGTTTAACGCAAGGGACAGCTCGCTTACATTAATAATATCGCCGGTAAAAATTCGCTCAAAGTGAAGACCGACCTTACCTTCGCGCGGCTTGCTTAAGTCAGAAACAATCCTTACAAATTCGTTCTGATAGGCTTGCTTAGGATTGCCCACGAGCACTACCGTGCTACCCTCGGGAAGAAGAGCCAATTTCTCAGGCAGCAGAGCTAAGTCATCGCTTAAGCTATTCACATCAATAGCCAAAAGCACGGGACCGGTTTTGGTGGGTTTCTGGTCCGGATGTTCGTTAAGGTATCTCTTAGCCTCGATACTAAATACAGGCTGAGTACCTTCAACCGCTTGAAAGAATTCATTGGTTGCTGTATCTACAGCCACACCGTAGATACGCATGAGTTCCAACACGACGTCATCGGCATAACCCGGATTTACGGATTTGTCACTTAGGAGTGATGTGCCAATAACTGCATTGACCCGAGCTTCAACCGGCGCGCCTACGGCAGAGGCCAAGGCTGGGGATATACTGACCTGACCATCCGGAGTGATCATAGGCGAAATGCTTAATGTAGTTACTATCGGCTTCGCTAAATTAATAGCGATACCGAAACCAGAAGCTGATTTACCTTTGGTACCAACCGGTGGAATATTGAAAGCATCTTGAAATTCTTTCAGCGCAGTTAACGCGGTATCAATATCACCACGAAGCCGGCCAATTTCATTTGTGTCTTGATCGGACGGCGAAGTCCCGGACTGATATCCTTGAAGGACACTTTCTGCCGTTCTTACCGCTTGTTTTAGAGCTTCGTAATCGAGCCATCGCTTCGTTAAGGAAGCTTCGGTAGCGTCATCTATTTGCAGAAAAGCAAGCGGCGTTCGCGGAGTAACTCCGTGAACTGCCGGACCTGCCGATAACGGCTTGGTTAAAAATTTATTGAGGTTATCCCGAGCCTCAAGCGCCTTTGCGTTCCGTTCCGCCGATGCACCTTGCTCCGGATTAACTTTTAGGTGAGCTTCCCGGCGTGCCAACGCGATGACGTATTGAACATAAAGATTAATCAGTTCCTCCGCCTCGTTCGGATTAAGGTACGATTTCAGCTGAGTATTAAGATGGCTGCGCAATTTTTCTTTATGCTCCGCAATTGTCGCATCGTATGCCTTATTGCGCAGATCTTCTCCGGTTATGGGCAATGCAAATTTTTCTTTTCTCAATCGGTACGCAATTTTTCTTGCCGTAACAACAAACCCGGAGCGAACGAGTTCGGCAACGGTATTGAAGATCTCCGTTCGCATTTTTTCCATTCGATCAAAGTCAGTTTCGGATGTAGCCGGTGCCGCAAACTGCGCTTCGGTAGTTCCCTTACTCACCGCACTTACCGATGAGGTACCTCGGCCCACAACTAAATCTTCCGCGTTGTCTCCTATAGTACCTGCCGCTTCTTGGTGTTTTAAAAAGCGTACATTAACGGCCTGTTCACGCTGCTGCACGCGAGTCACAAATCCACCGGCGCCATGCTTTTTCAGCGCTAAAAACGCTTCGTACATACCTAATCCTGCGGCGTGATCTTGAAAAATAGTGACAAACTGAAACGCAAATCCTACTTTTGCCATCTTACCGCTGAAACCCATAATTTCATCCAGCATGGCCTGAACATCGTCTGCATAAGCACCCCATGTCTTGGGCTCGCTCCACTCAAAACTTTTAGCCGAAATGGCCGTTTGAATATTTTTAATCCGGGTCTCGACAAATGTGTCTAGCTCTTTATCTTTCAAACTACGAGCTTTGCCTTGCGTGACAAAAGCTGATCTCCAGCCTTCGGGATTACTCCAATTAAATGAAGGCGATAAGTTGAGAGCAAAGAACACGCCCTTGGCGCGTGGGTCCGCATTTACATTTTCAACAAACTTTGCCGCCTGCGCTACATCGGGGCTTTCCTGCTCCATCCACACAACGTCGGCGATTTGAGCAAATTTTCGCGCACGAACCGATGCGTTTAAAACGCCGAGCTTCTTATCAATTTGATAAAAACCTTCGTACGTGCGTGGTTTATCCCAATCCCAATGAATTTCAACACCAAATTCATCTTTGGCCAAAGCGCGCATTTGATCAATCGAAAGCGTATGTTTAAGCGGATTTGTTAAATCGCGCCAACGGGCTTCTTTTTGTTCCCTGTTGGTATCGGTGCGATGTTTTAAAATCACTTCGGCTACCGCATTTACAAATGTTTTGGGTTCCGCAATCTCGGTCCAAATATCGGAAAGCCTTTTTACCGCGGCCTCTTCCCTCTTCAGTCGTGCCGGTTTTCGTTCTATCAATTCTTTCACCGTAATAACACGGCCATTGAGGTCTTCGAGTTCCGTCTCTAATTTCAAGTCATCTTCTCCCAATTGAATGGCTTCATGGTTATCCCAAATCCACGCAGCATCGGCCACAATCTCCGATTGACCGCGAAGCTTGAATTGATCTTGCGATAGATAACGTACGCCTTCTACCTCGCCGCGCAATTTCCAAATCTGCCGTATTTGGCTAGCCAGCTTAGGAAATTTTTCAGCTAATTCCTCGACAACCTGCTCCGGAGTTTTGGATATCAAGCCTCCCGTAGCTTCGTCGGCTTCGCGTCGTGCCAAGCGCAGAATAAACCTGAGTGCGGGTAAGTCAGCATTGGTCGTTCCCTTTATGAAAAAGTGATCGGCTGAATCCTCCGTGGTTTGCAATAAAGTTGCCGCTTGCGCATCGGTTCGGCCGATGATAACGAGCCTTGAGCCAAGCTTGTCGGCTTCTTTCCTTGCTTCGGCAAGCCTGCGGTAATGTTCCATGACCGATACGAGAACTTTACCGGCCATGTGTCCGCATTTCTTACAACCGTGAGCTTGGTCTTCAATATGAATTCCAGCCGCATTATTTTTTACGTAGAGACGCACCATCTCCTTAATAGACTGGTGCCCCGTATCTCCGTCGGCATAAATCGGAATTAAATAGTTCACGAGCATGCCTTTGAGCCCCTCAAGAGCGGCTACACGAAGAGCTTGGCGTTTATCACGATTCGTATCGTGTTTCTCGTTTACGGCGCGTGTGACGATTTCGGTAAATAAAGTATTTGCGAACGTATCGATATCATCCCGAAATTCGTTTATAAAAATCGACAGATTTCTTGCTTTTGGTTTTTCGCCCGGTTCTATTTCAAATTTAATTGCTTGGACAAACCGCTTGATAAACTCGCTTTTCTTGGATTCCAAATCGGCAGGATTTGACGTATGGATGGTCTCAAAAAGATCTTCAAAAATTTCATTCAGGTCTTCAACGATATCGTTAAACCGAATACGCTGATTTCTATGCTTCTCTTGTAAATATTTGTATATTTTATCAATTTCTTTTGCGATCGTATCCAATGGATATTTTGCCAAATCGGGTTTACCCCAATGATGCGAAGCCTGCCAACCGCTGAAATAAAGAGCCTTGAGTCCTGCTTCTGCCGCAATGGCTGCGCTTGGACCGTCCATTACCCCGCCGGTAACAATGTATTCTTTTTTACTATCATGGATTTTTATGCCGTTGAAAAGATCGTCTGCCAGTTTATTTTCAAGCACCCAGTTTTCTTCGACATCGCTTGAAATATCAAAAATATCTTTCGGATTCCACGTACGTCCGCCAAGACCCTTTCTCGACAACTCATTAATTCGTTCAAAGCGTGGCGAAGCCATAAAATCGCGCACTTCTTGCACCGTTTGAAATCCGAATCCCGATCCGCCACCCGCTTCGCTCGGTTCTTGCGCCCTCACTAATGCAACTCTTAATGCTTGAAGCGCCGTTACTAAATCAGCTTCCGGAACATCGGTTTCCGCCAGCTCGGCAGCATTTTCTATAAATCCATCTACAGCTAGTATGGCGCCGTCAACGTCCTCGGTACGAACCAAATCGCCCACACCTCGTTCAATTTCATCGCTTATCCGGCCGCCGGTATCGCCGCTTAACCGCATTGTTGCAAAGAATTGATTTAATGCGGCTTCCGCGTCACTTTCCGCCCCAAACGCTGCCGTACTTAACGCCTGTGGGTATACGTCGTAAACATAGTCGTGAATTTCCAGAGCTTTAGCCGGGAGGTCCTTGCCGAGTTTAGCCTGAAGTATTTCGCGGGATTCCGCAAACACGGCTTCCCTCACCTGATCGCGGCTAAGCTCGCCCGTCTCCTCGGCTTGCACAAGAGAAAGAAGGACGCGGCTCCCGTACGTGATCCATTTAGGATGGAGGAGCTGCTGTGCTAACACATCCATGACGAGAGGAGCCTTGGAGCGGTCAAACTTCTTAGCCACACCCGTTGCCTTGGATTTTGGATTTTTCCTGAAATATTCTTTTACGGTAGCGCTGCGTTCACTTAAAAGTTTTTTCATGAGCTCGGGAGTAACCTTATCTCCGGCTTTGGAATATCTTCCGCCTTCGTCTAAAGTGACGCCGTGCTGCACCACCGTCTTAAGCCAGTGCCAGAAAATTTCGTAGGTGGCAAAGTCGTTCATAAGGCGCGTACCTTTTAAGGTCCAGACATTCTCTACCTTTACGTATTCGCCGCTTGCCTTTTGTTCTGCGGTCAACTCCTCGGGTGTACGGAGTAATTCATAAACCGCGATGCTTTTGTCGTAAAGCTTCTTTGACACGTAGGCTTCTTTGATTAACATAAGATCGTCGATCGCTGCGGCATTATTGCCGTTTAACTGCTGAAACATATATTCGGAGGCCATATAGATGGCATAGCGAATACCGTTTTCGGTGATCTTGCCCTGTGGTTTATGAAAGAGCTTGGTCCAAGCGTCCTTCGAGAAGAGTTTCTCGACCGTGATATCTTCCTTGGAAAGTTTGTAAGGAATAATTTTTCCGGTTTGGTCGATGAGCCCTAAAGTCAGAAGCTGTTCACGCTCGGTTGGGGTAAGGCCGTTTGTTTTCTGCGAAAGACCCCAAGTACCGTTAATTAATCCTTGGAGATCGTTGAATGTGGCTTTGAGTGGCTCTTCACCGGCCCGGACATATTCTTCTTCTGTCGTAGCTACCCAGCTTTGACGGTAGGTGTCGTAGAGCTTTCCTTCAATCAAGAATACTCCGGTTAAACGCTCGCGAAGTTTATCAAACCAAATAGAGCGAACGGCTCCTGCGTTCTGAGCCTCGGTCGCACCGGTCATTTTCATAATGGCCGACATGCCACCCGTAGGCTGCCCTCCGGCAAGTAAAGTAAGGAGAGCGTTTCTTCTGGTGTACTCGGTCATGTTGGCAGCGGTCATCGTAATGGAATGCGGATCGGGAAATACCATATCCGGATCGTCTTTGAACATTTCGATCAAGCTATTAATGTAATCCCATCTGCCTACGTTCGGGCCGATTAACCAATGCCGTAAGACCCACATAATAGGCACTTGGTTCGCGGCATAGCGTGCGCGCTCGTTTAACATTTTAATTTTAATTGTGCCGCGCTCGACCCCAATAAGGGATTCAAGTTCGCTTAAGAAACTTGCAATCACTAGAGCTTCTTCGGGAGTTTCAATCTTGGGAACGTAAAAATAAACACTCCGGCCTTCTTTCTTAAGCGAGCCGTAGTTATTTAAAACATGAATGATAGCCATGGGAACAAAGGCGGGCACAGCCGTACCGTCGGATAAAGTGAATTGACGGCTTTGAAGATGAATGCCGGGCATGCGGTGGAAAATCGACGCCCAATTTTGTCTGAGCACACCGATCTTATAGGTTTTACGTTTTCCGGCTCTATCTCTTTTAGTAGGATGGGCCCAAACTTGGGTATCCCATTTACCCGAGAGGATATCTCTCAGGTTTTTCCATTGTTGAAAAAGTAAAACCATGAAGTCGTTACCGGCATCTTCGGAATCAAACATCCAAGATGAAGTAGCGGCATTTAGTGCGTTCATGAGCATGCCCATGTCGTTACCGGGACCGGTGCCTTCAAGGCCGGGGTGTTTTGAGGAATCGGCTTCGTCCGGAATCGGTACTTCGGCATTCAAGCTCCAGCGATCCTGCGAATCATTATTAAAAAAGTTATCAATGATTCCCTGAATAAGCTGCCTGTTGGTTTTTTCCGTACCGTCTAAATCTTTTACTTTGGCATTCAAATCGGGAAAACCGTAATAACCGGAAACATCCGGCGCAACGACTCCCGAAGCCACTTCCTGCTGTACTCTGGATCTGGCGCCGAGGACTTGAGCTATGCGGGGAGATAATTTTTTAGTGAGATCAACAATGGCATCTTCGATTCTAATAGTTCGGTCATTTACTTTACGGAGACCAAGATTTGATTTTACATATCGATTCTTGGCGATATCGGGACGGACGGTGAGCGTTGGAGTAGCAGCGATTCCGAAGCCGGTAGGACGTATGGGCTTTTTGGATCGCGCCTTAGCTATGCCATCTAGCAACGTAGCGACATCGGGCTGAACTTTAGTGCGCAAATTACTAGGAAGAGCTTTTAATCCCCTTACCGCGGCGTCAAGACGACCGCCTTTGAGATCACTAGCAATAGTCGTAAATTTTTCAGAAACTTCAATCTGACCTGTTATACCGTGTCCTGCAAGCGCCTTAGTTTTGATCGCGGTGACGCGACCTACCAATTTATTTAACACCGTTGCATCCACCTTCGCTCCAAACCCAGCGGCACGGCGTGCGGCCAGGTTGATACCTTCTGCTACGAGCGGAGAAAAAGTTTCGAGCTTAAGACTGGCGCCGCCGACAAGCGCGCCATCAACGTTTGGAACGGAAAATATAGTCGCCACGTTATCAGGCTTTACGCTTCCGCCGTACTGAATGCTAATTTTTGAACCGATTGGTGTACCGTATTTTTGTTCAAGAAAGGTACGGATAATTTCGTGCGCTGCCTCAATTTGCTCAGGTGTTGCCGGCGTTGCGCCTTTGCCGATCGCCCACACAGGTTCATAGGCAATGGTTAAACTACCTTTGGAAATGGCCTCTAACAGTTCGGCAACATCTGTGCCGTCTAAACCTTTCGTAAGCTGCCTCAAAATAGCTTCCCTTGTAAGACCTTCTGTCCTTTCCCGTAAGGTCTCGCCTATCGCGAGCGTCATCGTAAATCCGCGCTTTAATCCCAAAAGTAGTTTCTCGTTAATAACTTCGTCGGTCTCAAGCGTTGGGTAATCGGCTTTCGTAAGATCGGCAACTTTTCTAGTGGTATCGCGCCGATTCTCCGAATGACCCACCAAAACATCCGTAATTCCCAAATCCTCCAGCTGCACAATAGAAACACCACCTGTAAAGGCACCTCTTTCCTGTGTATGCATATTTTGTGCACCTAAACGAATCAATCCTTCCGTCACTACATTCTCGAGGATTAATTCACCAAGAAGGTTAGATAGCGCATCAAGATAGACGGGTGGGACAAAAATGGTTACCCCAATTTTACGATCTCCGATTAATTTCGACAAACCTACAGAAAATTTTTCGAAACTTTCCAACGTCTCAGCTTTGGTTGTTTTTTCCATTTTCCAATTCGCAGCCACCTGTACTTGATCACCCTTAAATCCAAATCCCACCGCAGCTAATGCTCTTTCCTTTGTTACCGGCACTTCACGCACGGTTTCTACAGGTATGGATGCGTTGGAAGCTGCTCTGAATCCGGTGGTGGTAACGGTAAAGGGCGTAAGACCGATGGTTTCGGTGGCATTGCCGTATTGAAAGGAATAGCCTGTAGGTGTGCCGTCGTTGCCGACCACGGCGCCTTGTTTAAATTCATCGAGATTAAAGAAAAGACTGGTGGGTTTGAAGGATTTCAGTTGATCTAAGGTGAGGCCGGCTTCCCTAGCGCTGATACCTAAGGAGCGAACGACTTGTTCACCCGGAAACTCAAGGCGGCCGCCCGATTGAGCAATAATTTGCGCCAGTATATCCGGCGGCATGGTTAATCCCTCGGGCATGATGTGGGATGTCTTAAAGGACATGTCTTCCATCATGACTTTGTAGTAGTTCGCTCGATCGGTATCTAAGGTGTGAATCCTAGGAGTAAGAAGCATATAGGAGGCTTGGTTACTCTTAAGAAGTTTCTTAATGGCGTCGGTATGAAAGCCTCCGGTGATTAAGACAGCTTTGTTGTTCTTATACTTCTTCATGATGGATAAAGCGTTCTTAACGATAACTTCATCTCTCTTCTCTGAGCCGGTGTAGAAGTCATTGACTGCCGAGAGAAAGCCGGTGAGTTTATCGGCAGTGCCCGCCAAATTATGCGCAGGGGCGCGGTTTACCGCGCCCGATGCGGGCGTCGTAAATGACGCCCCTACGGTATTGATACGATTGATTAAATTCGCAGGCTCGATCTCTGCTATTCTATTTCTAAATTCCTCTACGCCCTTCTTATCTAAGGAAAGGGTTACGGCCTGATCCAAAAGATAGAGATCGTCCAAAAGAGAGATAACGGAGGTCTCGGATGGGTTTTCTACCAAAGCTTCTCTTACCTTCTTAGACAAGCTCTCAAGCTCTTCCTGAAGCGCCAGCGGCTCTAATTCGCTTTGTAAGATCGTTTGTTTGGCGAAGAGCGAGAGTGTGGGGTAGTTGTCAAAGCTAAAGTCTTTGTTTAAAGTCTGGATATAGAGGTCTTCGAAGATTCTTCTCGGAGACACGGAATTCGGTTGTTTGGTAAAAAGCTCTGTGGGTTTAAGAGAAGTAAGATTGGTTAATTGATCGATGATGGTCGTGGAAATATTCCATTCTTTAAGGTCTTTCTCGAGTCTTTCGATGTCAGCGGTAAGTTTCTTTTGTTCGATCTTATCCTTATAACTCGAAAGAAGGGAGAATCGAAAAAGCTGGGGCCAGTCGATCTGGCTCATGGGGCTCGCGAGATCAAGCTTAAGCTTCTCATCGGCAGATTTGCTTAGCAGAGAAAAGAAATGATTTAGGTCAAGATCGCCCGCTCTGTAGGCCTCGTGTTTTCCGACAAAGTCTCTGAGGTTTCTATTAAGTAAATGGTTGGCGAGCCTGTCGATTTCAGCGTGTACGGAAGCAAGAAAAGCTTCTGTCTTAGACCTGGCGTGAAGGACTTTCCTAAAGGCTTTGAGGTTTTCGGCATAAAGGGACGGATCTTCTACACCCAACGCTTTGTAGTTGTTGCCCGAATCGAGAAGATAGAGTTCAAGGCCGTTTAGCGCGCCTTCTTTGGCAAGAATGTCGGCAAACTTTTTATTTAAGGTGTCATCGGGAAAGAATCGAAGACGATCGGCGCTTAATTCCTTGGCGGCGCCTTCAACCAGAGCCAGCGTGACGCCTTCTTCGTTTTTGAGATAATCAAGCAGCGCTTTCGTACTTTTCTGCGCATCGTAATTGCCGTGAGCATCCTGAATATAGAAAAAAGTGGGATGGATATCTTCAAACGTTCCGGCGTATTCTTCTACCGTGGCTAATTCCGTGGGAATATTGATCGGAGGCACGGAAATAGATACGGGCGCGATAAATTCGGAAGACACCGGTACATACGAAACGAAAGGCACGGCCCCGGCGGTTGAAGTAAAGATAAAGCTAAGCACGGTGAGAAATGAAGTAAGACGAATTGCGGAATGTAACTTAGTTGTGCCTTGAGAGAAACTCATGAGAAAAATCCTCCAAATTTTCTTTGAGATTTTCCACGACGGTGGAAATGATTATTCCAAATAAGGGAAGAATAATAGGCAGACTTACCAATACAATGACGCATCGAAAGATGAGCGGTAGATTTAATATTTCGCCGAATACTCTGGCCATCTTATCTTTGGGCTCGCTTCTTATTAGGCATTTAAAAGCTCTAAGATTTTGTGGGCATAAAAAAAGCTCCAAACGCACTTTAAATCGCGATCGAAGATCGTCGATTTAAAGAACATCTGAAGCCCTTTGATTATAGCCAGGATCGCTCAATCCCGGAAAAAACTTATAGGAATATACTAAAAACAACTTATATAGTCAATAGAGAATTTAACATTATCGCTCATTACTACCGAAAATAAGGGAATGCTATTCATAACCCATTATTTTAAAGATACTTAGGAAGAAACTATTCCATCCCAGCAAGACTTTTAAAGAAATTCTTTACGTGCTGGAACGGTCCGCGGGTTTGCTTTCGCGGCGGAGGCGCATAATAAGGCTGGGCTGGCGGCGTAGGTGGTACGTAAACAGGAGGCGCGGGCGGAGTATTTGTTTGAGTAACGGGCTGCGCTGTCATGACGACCGCATTTGCCACAGGCGACTGCGCAGAATCCAGCATATTTGTGGTAGTTTGTGCAGCGTCGCTCATGACCGTTGTTGGGGGTCCGGCGTGCGCCGTTGTATCATCCGCTAAAACGTGCGTGCTTAACATTAGGATAATACCCATAGCTATAAACATTGAAATTGATTTCATATATTCACCCTCACCTATTTGCGTTTTCGCCATTCAACCAAAAGTGTTACGCCTGCCACAAAAAAACAAAGAAAATGAAGCAAACCAAAACCGGGAGATAAGCGAACGCTACCGAGAAAAGCCCATGCTATGCACAGAAGACCTAGAAAAAATTGCCCGGCTTTCAACTCGAAACAATCCGCTTCGGGGTTACTTAGCCGCTTCAACGACGTATTTAGCGAATCTATCGGGGCTTTCTTTTCTTACCTTAATATGAATGCCTGTAAAATTACCTTCGTTTTCGCTGCGGAATTCTTCAAGGACCTGCGATAAAGAGGCAGCGCTGATAAACATGACCTTGCGGTCCGTTTCGCCGTCTACTTCAATATCTACTACCGGAGCATAGCCTCGCGCCGTAAGCACAACGTACGGTTCGGTAACTATTTTCAAATTAACAGGTTCTATCGTAAATGAAATTGCGGATCGGCGACCCGATGAAGCCTTTTCGTTTTCTGCTGTGTCCATTTGCCCTCCTAGTTCGGCATGCCGGAATTATAACACACCCAATCTTATTTACCGTTAGAATTTTCTAACAATCATCCCGCTGTAGGTAGTTACCTCCGTCGACGCTTCGTAAATGCCGTCCCGGCATTTACTGCGCTCGGTGAAAACTGCTCTCGTACGTCCTGTACTTCGCAGTTTTGCACACCGCGCCTGCGGTAACTATCTACAGCGGGATGTCTCTGCATTTATCTTATTGCAGAGGCACGTCACGGCGCGTTGCGTAGTCCATGGATGGACGTAGCAGCGACGTGCCGAGGTGGTTCTATAATCTTCCGATATCGATACTGGAATCTTCAGAGAATTCATCGTCGCTGAAAGGATCTTTCAAAACTTCCAGCTCTTCTTCCCTTTCATTAGCGCCATCGCGTTCGGTTGTAAACTCCACGAGCGCGGTAGGAATTTCCGAAAGAAAACGTGAGGGCTTGCTGTAATTTCGGATGCCGTAAATATGCCGAATATTAGCAAAACTCATATGCAAAATATCTTTTGCTCTGGTCATGCCGACGTAACATAACCTGCGTTCCTCTTCCACGTCGCTTACGCGCGCAAAATCTCCCGAGGCGTAGGGACAAAGTCCTTCTTCCATGCCTACCATGAAAACAATAGGAAACTCAAGGCCCTTTGCGGTGTGGAGCGTCATTAAAGTAAGCATCTCTTCGGCTTGATTCCAGCGGTCGATATCGGTGGTCAGGCTGATGCTTTCCAAAAAACCTTCGAGCATGCCTTCGGTTGTTTTCTCTGTCCAGCGTTTTTGAAATTCTTCTACAACAGTAAAAAATTCGCGTATATTTTCCATGCGAATCCGCGCTTCGAGCGAATGGTCTGCCTCAAGCGTGCTCACGTAGCCCGTCTTAGCAATAATTTTGGTTAAAAGCGTGATGACATCCCAACTTCTGAGACGCCCGCGGCAATCATCCATAAATTTACGGAATGCCACGAGCGTCGCTCGTGCTTTAGGCGAAAGCGAGCCCAACACCTGCATGTTTTCGAGAACTTCATAAAGCGGAACGTTGTCGCGTTCCGCGGCTTGATCTAAAATTTCGCATGTCTTTTTCCCAAGGCCGCGCGGGGGTACGTTTAAAATACGCCTAAGGCTGACGGTGTCGTAGGGCGCGGAAATAACGCGTAAATACGCAATCATGTCTTTAATTTCTTTCCGGTCATAGAAACGAACACCGCCGATGATTTTATACGGAATTTTATGAATACGGAATTCGTCTTCGAGTACACGCGACTGGGCATGCGTACGGTAAAAAATGGCCATATCGCGTAACGTTTTTCCTTCCGTAAGATAGGAAACGATTTTACCCACCACATTCCGCGCTTCGCCCTTATCGTCGTTTGCTTCAAAAAGCTGAACGGGCGATCCTTCGCCGCGTGTTGAACGGAGCTCTTTTTCTTTGCGCCCGGCGTTGTTGCGGATCAATGCGTTCGCTCCGCCCAGAATATTACTTGTGGAACGATAATTTTGCTCAAGCTTTACCACTTTTACGCGCTCAAAATCTCGTTCGAAATCCAAAATATTCCGGATATCGGCTCCCCGCCAGGCATAAATGGATTGGTCCGGATCGCCGACCACCGTTATATTTCCGTAGGCCTTAGCCAGGCTTACCACAAATCGGTATTGCGCATGGTTGGTGTCCTGATATTCATCTACAAAAATATAGCGGAATCGATCCTGATAATTTTCTAAGATGGCCGGATTTTTGTCGAATAGATGTACGGTATGCGCAAGCAGATCACCAAAATCCATACCGCGCAGCTGTGCCAGCATTTTCTGGTATCGCTCATATACATTCGATACAACTTCTTCGTAACGATCTTCAACCGTCCGTTCGTATTCCTCGGGCGTGATCAAATCGTCTTTGGAACGGCTGATGACCTCGAGAATACTTTTGGCCGAGAATCTTTCTTTATCAAGCCCCGCTGCTTCCATGCATTCCTTAATAATAACGATCTGATCGTGTTCGTCGTAGATGGTGAAATTTTCGGGGTAGCCAAGCTCCGCCGCGTTTTCGCGTAATATGCGTAGCGCAGACGAATGGAACGTCCCCACCGACACGCGGCATCGCGTAAGATGGGCGATCCGGTCGCGCATAACGCCGGCGGCTTTATTGGTGAAAGTCACGGCAAGAATAGAATTCGGGTCGATGCCGGTTTCTATGAAATAGGCAATCCGGTGCGTAAGCACACGTGTTTTTCCGCTGCCGGCACCGGCGATGATTAAAAGAGCGCCGTCTTGATGCGTTACGGCTTCTTTCTGCTCATTATTTAGGGAGGAAAGAATGGGAGAAGATGAGTCGAACATTCTTACTCATCATCGAAGAAGCGCTGTAGGGGTTGGTCAAACGCTTCTTTAAAATTGTAAACATCACGAAAATCATCGAGCGAGTCTTCGTCGGTCTTTGTCATAAATCCCGCATCAACGAGCTTAAAAACCACTTTTCCAAAATCAAGCGTATCGTGAACACCCCAATGATTAAATACCATGTGCGCCATGGGCCCGTATTGCTCGGCCGCGTACGTTTTAATACCTCGAAGTAATTCTCCGCCCGTCAAATGACGGCTCTCTTCCAATTCTTTAAGCGTGAAATGAAGCGCCGACATAACAAAGCTATAGGCTTCCAGGCTGTAAGCGCCGTCGGAATCGGCGATATTTTCAAGCCGGCACAGGTATTCTTTGAAACTATTTAATAATTTTTCCGGAATTTTTCCCATAAAAGCCTAGTTTTCTGATTTCACGTTCGCCGCAAGCGGTTTGGCATCGGACAGGGCTGAAAAGCTTGAAAATCCTTCGATATTCCAAGTGGGAGCGCCGTATTTCTCGTTTTTGAGTCGAACGGCTTCGTTGGCTTCGTCTAGAAAAAGGCCGCCTGTGTTTAACTGAATGCCGAAGCGATCTTTAAAACCTTCCTGAAAAGCCTTCCTCATTTTCTCAAACCATACGTAATATTCCGCGCGACTTGCAGCAAAAGGTTTTAAAGAAACAAAACCCTGGTGCAAAAGATAACTGTCTTTTCGCCGTTGCGCGCCGCCGGCAATCTTGCGTTCCTTGTAAAGCAAATCACCTTTCACGATATCATCGGCGCATTTCGAATCGTCCGATTCTCTCTGCTTTCCCTGCTCAGCAAACGCCACCTCAATGCCTTCATGGCGAAATCCGGCGTAAATGGCTTGATGAACGGCTTCGTACGAATCTTCGGCGGATGAAAAACTTAAATGCAACTTCGTCTGCACCACAAGCGAATAGCATATATCAAAATCGTGGAGAACGATCCCGCCGCCCGTCGGACGCCGCGTAATTTCTTTTCCCCTCTCGCTAAGCGATTTTAGCGCGAAAGAATTTTTATAATCCTGCGAGATCCCGAACGTAACGCAATCGGGCATAAAGCCAAAAAAACGAAGCACCGGATACGTGATTTCGCTGCGCGCGCAAGTAAGAAGCAGCATTTCATCGATAGCCATATTGAGCGGGCCGTGCTCAAATCCGCTTTCGATGCAGCGCCAATTTTGTATGAATTTAGACATGCAGTGGTTTGTCGCTTTGCTTTTTGTCGAAATAGTTGACGCGCGGTTCTCTGGCCGCGCGCACATCATCCAAGCGCCTAACGGGAAGCGTATGCGGAGCTTCCTTCACCATTTCAGGGCAATTCCGAATTTCCTCGGCGATCGCGCGCATCGCCAATATAAATTTATCCAACGTTTCCTTTGATTCGGTTTCCGTCGGCTCGATCATGAGCGCGTCCGGCACAATAAGCGGAAAGTGAACTGTTGGCGCGTGGAATCCATAATCGAGCAAACGCTTGCCTACGTCAAGTGCGTGAATATCTTTTCCCTCGCCGATGGTGCGGGAAGAAAGCACAAATTCATGCATACAGAATCCGCCGAAGGGATCGTGAAAAACCTCGGAAAGTTTTCTTTTCAAATAGTTGGCGTTGATCACCGCATCTTCACTAACTCGTTTCAGCCCCTCGGCGCCGAGCATTCGAATATAAACGTATGCCCGAATCAACATTCCTACGTTTCCATAAAACGCCTTGAGTCTTCCGACCGGCGTCTCGCCTTTGAAATTAAAAAAATACTGCTTCTTATCGTTATCGTAATTCACGCGCGGAATGGGAAGAAACGGTGCAAGCGCTTTTGTTACGCCTACCGGCCCCGCTCCCGGTCCGCCCCCGCCGTGCGGCGTCGTAAACGTCTTATGCAAATTCAGGTGAACGATATCAAATCCCATATCGCCCGGCCGGGCAATTCCTAAAAGCGCATTCATGTTAGCGCCGTCATAATAAGCCAGAGCGCCCCGGTCGTGAATCAAACGCGTTACTTTTAAAATATCTTCTTCAAAAAGGCCGAGCGTATTTGGATTGGTCAGCATAATACAGGCTGTATGTTGATCGACAAGCTGTTCCAGCTTCTTTAGATCAACCCGCCCACGGGCATTGGATTTTACCTCAACTACTTTAAAACCGTATAACGCAGCGCTTGCCGGATTGGTTCCGTGTGACGAATCGGGAACAAGGACAACATTTCTTTGCTTGTCACCCCGGCTTTCATGCCAAGCACGCACAAGCATCATGCCGCATAATTCACCGTGCGCCCCAGCCGCCGATTGAAGCGAGAAATCATGCATGCCCGTAATCTCGGATAAAAGCTTCTGCAGCTCGAACATGAGCTGCAAAATGCCCTGCGCGTCTTCGGCGGCCGTATACGGATGGAGCTCCCGAAATCCCGGAATGGCAGCGGCAGATTCGTGCACCCTTGGATTGTACTTCATTGTGCAGGAACCGAGAGGATAGAAATGCGTATCGATACTGAAATTTTTTTGGCTGAGGCGCGTAAAATGACGAACAACTTCGGGTTCGGTTACCTCGGGCAAGCGCGGAGCTTTTTCACGGCGGAGTTCGCCGGGAAAATTTTTCTCAAAATTTCCGGGCACACGGCCGCGTTCGGGCAAACTCCAACCCTGTTTACCGGGATCGGAATCATTATAAAGAAGCGGCTCTATCATAGGGATTCCTCAACGGCTTTCACAAAACGATCGACCGTTTCTTTATTCTTGGTCTCCGTTACGCATACGAGAACGTCGTTCTTGCGATCGGGATACCAGCGATTAAGCGAAACACCTCCCAAAAATCCACGGCTTTTAAGTGAACGCAAAAAGTCCTTCGCGGGGTGTTCGGTTCTAAAAACAAATTCATTAAACATCGTTCCTTTGTACGGGATTGAGACTCCAGCGATCTTCGCAAATTTTTCACGCAAATAATAAGCATTTTCCATATTGAGCTCGGCAAGTTGGCGAAGCCCGCTCGTTCCCATTAAAGAAAGAAAAACGGTTGCACGCAGAGCGCAGAGTGCTTGGTTTGTACAAATATTGGAAGACGCTCTTTCACGGCGGATATGCTGTTCACGCGCTTGTAACGTTAGCGTGAATGCGCACGCGCCTTCCGTATCAACTGTTTCGCCGCATATTCGTCCCGGGACTCTCCGCATTAGCGCACGAGTCGTCGTGAAATATCCGGCGTACGGTCCGCCAAAGCTAAGCGGGATACCCAAAGGCTGGAGTTCGCCGCAGGCAATATCGGCGCCCCATTCGCCGGGCGACTTCATATAGGCAAGGGCCATAGGATTGGCAGTCATGATGAGCAAACCGCCCTGTTCATGCACCCAACTTGAAACGCCTTTCAAATCTTCTACCAGTCCAAAAAAATTGGGCGATTGAACGACCAGGGCACCGATATTTTCCGACCATGCTTTTTGCACGGCTTCTTTATTGATCAATCCTTCGGGATTCGGAGATAAAATTCGAATTGAAAAACCCGTTCCTTTAAAATAAGTGGTTACGACTTCCCGGTATTCCGGATGAACCGTTTCGGCGATTAAAATTTCTTTACGGCCCGTGGCATTCGCCGCTACAAGGCAAGCTTCCGCGAGGCTTGTTGCCCCGTCGTAAAGCGATGCGTTGGAGACCTCGAGCCCGGTAAGCTCACAAACCATAGTTTGGAATTCAAACAAAGCTTCAAGCGTTCCTTGCGAAGCTTCGGCTTGATAGGGCGTGTACGCCGTTACAAATTCGCCACGGCTGGTGATGGCATCGACGGCGGCTGGAATAAAATGCTCGTACGCGCCCGCGCCGGCAAACACGGGCAAGCTGCTCGCGTTTCCGTTACTTCCCGCCATTTGTGTTAAAAGCTGGGTAATTTCCAGCTCGCTAAGCGGTTTGGGTAAATTGAGATTCGGCGAAACGATTTCGGAAGGAACGCCGGTGAGCAAATCCCGGAAATTGCGGACACCGATATCAGCAAGCATCTGCTTTCGTTGTTCGCTTGTGATCGGAAAGTAATGCGTATTGGGCATTTTAATGAGCAGCCTGGGCAATCAATTGCGAGTAAGCGTTTTTATCCATTAACTTTTCCATTCCGGAACCTTCGCCGGTCTTGATTTCAAAAAGCCATCCCGATCCATAAGAATCGCGATTAATCAAGCTGGGATCGGCTTCGAGGCTTTTATTCACCGCGCTTATTTCGCCCGTAACCGGCGCGTAAATATCGAACGCGGCTTTTACGGACTCTACAATCGCGATACTTTCCCCTTGTTTAACTTTTCTCCCGATCTGAGGCAGTTCGATATACACAACGTCGGAAAGCTCCTTCTGCGCATATTCGGTGAGACCGGTTTTGACGGTTTTTTCGTTTACGGAAGCCCATTCGTGCGTTTTCGTGTAGCGTAAATGATCGGGAATGTTCACTCGGCCAACTCCTTTTTAAAAAATGGCAATTTTTCTATTTTTGCGGGATGCTCTTTGTCACGAATTTTGATGCGGATTTCTTTTCCGGGCTTTGCGTACAAGGTTTCGACGTAACCAAGGCCGATGCTCTTGCCCAGCGTCGGCGCAAACGAACCGCCTGTCACATGCCCGATATTTTTTCCTTCGGAGAAAATTTCATAACCGTGCCGAGCGGCCGCGCGGTCGTTCATGGAAAACCCGGCAAGAATTTTTGGTAACCCGGAAGCCTTCTGTTTCTTAAGCGCCTCTTGGCCAATAAACGATTTTTTATTTAAATCAACCGTCCATGCCAGACCTGCTTCAAGCGGCGTCGTCGTTTCGTCCATATCTTGCCCATGCAATCGATAAGCAGCTTCAAGCCGGAGCGTATCGCGCGCACCAAACCCAATCGGTTGAATTTTTATCGATTCACCGGCCGTCATAATGTTTTGCCACAGCGCCGTCGCGTTTTTCATAGGTACGAGAAACTCATAGCCGTCTTCACCCGTATAGCCTGTCCGTAGCACCCAAAGAGGCCCGTTCTCGTACGTTGCATGTAAAAAATGAAACCTTTTTATTTTTTCTATCGCGCCACCCAAAACGTTCTGCGCGACAACTTTACTTCGCGGGCCTTGGAGCGCAAACATAGCCATGCCATCCGAAAGATTTTTTATGGAAGTACTGGCGGAACGATGAGCATTAAACCACTGAAAATCTTTTACGATATTAGCGGCGTTTACAACAATTAGAAATTGCGTGCCCGTAATTTGATATACGATGATATCGTCGATCACGCCGCCGCGATCATTGCATATAGGAGAGTAAAGAGCTTTTCCGTTTTCAAGCTTGGCGATGGAATTGGTAATCCAGCCATCAATGTCCTCTGCTGCGCTCGGACCCTCAACCGTAATTTGGCCCATGTGCGAAATATCAAAGAGGCCGGCGTTTTCCCTTACGCAGCGATGCTCATCCAAAATACCGGTGTAATAGGCGGGTACTTCCCAGACGCCGAACGTCGTTAACTTGGCATTATGAGCAATGTGCCACTCGTGCAGGGGTAGGTGTTTCAATTCGTTACGCGTAGGCGTTTCTACACTTAGAGTCATCTATAGGATGAAGCAATATTAGGATAATAACGATTAGTAGTAAGCTTAATAATGCTGCTGATTATAACAAGTTGGATCAGAATTGCAACGGGTAAGATAGGGTTATTGACGGGAAATTCTACGAAGCGCTTAAAATACCGCCGGCTGCTTCATCCAGGAAAATACCTTTCATATTCATCGCAAGCTGCTGCGGATTGTCGCTGGCTTTAAATGCTTCTTCCTGGGTAATCTTTTTACTGTTGTATAGTTTCAAGAGCGCTTGATTAAATGTCTGCATACCGTCCTGCCCGCTCTGTTGCATGACTTGCGTGAGCTGACCCAACCGGCTTTCCCGAGCTAACTTTGTTGCGGCTGGCGACATGGTTAACACTTCAAATGCCGGCATAATGCTTACGCCATCGACTTGTGTCAGCATGCGCTGTACGGAAATGGCCAGTAAGTTGAATGCTAATTGATTCATAATTTGGAGATGCTGTTCGGCCGGAAAAAATCCGAGAATTCTTTCGAACACTTGAACTACGTTTCGCGCATGAATGGTAGAAATCAACAAACGCCCTGTTTCGGCGGCGGCAAGAGCGGCGGTAAATGTTTCCTGGTCGCGCATTTCTCCTATAATAATTACGTCGGGCGCCTGCCTGACAATATAGCGCAAAGAATCGTGAAAACTATTTGTGTCAGAGCCTATTTCCCTTTGATTCACCATAGCTTTGTTGTCTTTAAAAGAATACTCGATCGGATCTTCGATCGTCACGATGTGACGTTCCAGCGTATTGTTAATATGCTGAATCATGGCCGCAATGGTAGTTGTTTTACCACTGGATGTCGCGCCGCCGATTAAAACAAGTCCGCGCTGCTGCTCGGCGATACTTTTTAGTACCGGCGGTATGTGAAGCTGCTCAAAGGACGGAATTTCGTTTCTGACGCGCCTCAATACAAGGCATAGCTCGCCACGCTGCGAGAATATGTTTAGGCGAACGCGGCCCGCATCTTCAAAATCGAGGGCAAAATCGACGCTGCCCTTTTCATCCAGAAGTTTTTTATGGTAATCGTTTGTGATTTGATTAACGAGAGATTCTACTTCAGCAGCGGTAAGCTTATTGTCATCGAGGATTTTAACGTTCTGAGCCAGGCGATACCGGAATTTTTCGCCTGCTTTGATGTATAAATCGGATCCGTCCAGCTTCGAAATCTTTTTTATTTCTTCTTTTAAAAATGCTCGCGCGTCCATTCCAGAGCTGCTCCAAAGACTTTTTTTAAGGGGTGAATCGAACTTCTATATAAACTTTGCTTCTCCTCGTCTTCCTTTAAAATGATACCACGTCCTAGCAGAGGTGCTTGGAAAAGTGGGTAGTGTCCTATATTCTTGTCCTGCGCCCCTTTGGCCTTTATTTTGCAACCACATTTTTCCTCTAATTTCTCGACGAGTTCGCCTAAATTTACACCTCGGCCGGAAAGCAAAAGTTCCGGAACTTGTTTAAAATGGCCGAGGGCAATCGAAATGCCTTCGTACAATTCAATCGAAATTTTATCAATTCCATCGTGCAAGAATCGATTAAAGTCCGAAGCGGGCACAAAGCCGGATTCGCCGGCAGCCGTTTGACGAAGCGGAATTCGTTCTTCGCCGTGAGCGCGCGTACCAAAAGCGCCGTATTCTTCGGTAAGTGTAAGCGCTTCTTCGGTCTCCATCGGGTGCGCTTCTTGCATTAGAGCCGCAACGGTTTCGATACCCACCGGAATGGCACGATAAAAGTTTACTGTGCCATTTTCTATACCGATCAATTCGGTGAGGGTGCTACCCGTATAAATCAACAGAACGCTACCCCGCCACTGATCTTCGCTCAAAATAGTACGCGCAGCGGCAAGCGAACGCGGATACCACGATCCGGCTACGATATCGCACCGCTCAAAAATTTTTTCGAACTGACGGATCAAAACATGCGGAAGCGTAAACAGCGCAAGCTTAACCGCAATTCGTTCGCCGGCCAATCCAATTGGATTTCGAATACCGCCCAAATCGCTCACGGTGTATTCCTGAACATGTTCGGCGATCACTTTTTCGTTTAAAGGAGTATTTATAACGCTACAGGTTTGGGTGTGAACTTCGTGGATATCTTTTTCCGTGATTTCATCGTGCTCCGGGCTAAAATGGATGGACGTTTCAAATTCGTATTTCTTTAAATGCGAATGCGATATGAGAATCTCCGCTTCCCCGTAGACCTCTTTTCTCTTACCGTTTGCGTGCGTTAGTTTTTTGATTTCTTCGACTATTTTTTCTGCCGATGTCGGTTGACCGCGGAATAAACTAATGGCTTTGCTTTCTTGAAAATCAATTACGCGCGGTGTGTGCCCATCTTGCCACTCGATAACGGCCGATGTTAAATGGCTGGAACCGATGGAAAGGATCCCACGCCGGGTTATTTTTTGTTTATTTTTTGCCATAGACTAAGCTCACTTTTTACGTTTAACGGCTACATCGTTAAATCGCGCATCAATATACTCGATAGATCCGGTATCCGCCTTAAAGAGCTCCTGAAAATGCGAAAGTTTTTTAAGCGCGGCATCAAAATTCTCCTTCACATACACCTTAACGCCTGACCTAAGCTTGATCTCAAATTCGTCCTGTGCCGTCGTGGCAATGTACGAAATATCTTCAAAATGCAAAAAATCATTCTCGTAGATTGCCGAAATGAGCTCTTTGGCTTTTTTAAATTGTGGATCGAGATACTGCATTCCGATTTCAAGCGGATGTTTTGAAAGTTCGGGCAGCATTAAAACAGGCAGATGCAAGCGTATCTGATTTGACGGCGAAGGAATGACGAACCCTTCTTCATCCATCGACCAAAATTCAGCGGATTTCTCGCCGGCTACGGCTTGCAGAAAAATACGCCGCTCGCTTATAAAGAGACCGATCCGGTTCGGCATATTTCGCGTAAGCCGGACGGATTTCACTTCAGGATGACGAAGCAACCTGTGCTCAACCGCTTTTAAATTTATATCAAAAATATTCGTGCCGGGTTTTATTCCGCTCCACTGAACAATCTGGTCTTTGTCTAAAACTCCGGTGGTTTGAATATCGACAAAGCGTAGTCCGAACGTAGGATCGGCATAAATAGAACGCTGAATGGCTAACCCCGAAAGCACCACAACCAAGAATAACGTCAGCTTAAACCATTGCTTGGTTAGAAATTTTGATATTCCCGAAGCTACCTTTTCAATGCCAAAAAATTTAAAACCTTTTCTCCCCACCGAATTTCTCCTTCTCTTGTCAACCCGCGACTGCGGACATTTGCTTAAGCGATGCACTATTTAAAATACGCAAACACAATTCACTGAACCCAATACCGGCATAACGCGCAGCTTTGGGCAATAAACTGGAATCGGTAAATCCCGGAATAGAGTTCGCTTCGAGAACATACGGCCGACCGGCGTGATCGAGCATAATATCAATCCTGGAAAGATCCGACAGACCAAGCACTTTATGCACGCGCAGTGCTACGTCCTGGATTTTCTTGGCCATTTCAATATTCAAGGGAGCGGGTACGAGATATTCCGTAAATCCTGCCGTGTACTTTGCTTTAAAATCGTAAAATCCGCGGGTTGTTTTAAGCTCGATGACCGGCAACGCTGATTCTTCCAATATTCCAACCGTTAGCTCTTGCCCGATGATTCTTTTTTCAACCATAACTTTAGAGTAATCTCGAAGTAAATTTGTTATCTCCGATTTCAAATTACTTTCGTTTTCTACCATAACAACACCAATGCTCGAGCCTTCGGCAACCGGCTTAATAACCCACGGGCCGGAAAAACCAATTTTTCCAACAGCATTATTTCGATTAAAAAGTTGATATTCCGGCGTAGGAATTCCTACCCGCGTAAATATTTCCTTCGACTGATCTTTGAAGAAAGCTGCTTTGCTACCTTCCGGACTTGATCCGGTATAGGGAACCCTGCGAGCTTCTAGAATTTCCTGAATCGTTCCGTCTTCTCCGCCGGTTCCGTGCAATGCCAAAAACACGGCTTCGGGATTTTTCTGTGCGGGCACTTTTAACGAATCGGAACCGATATCAACTTCTTCTACAAGAACTCCTGCCTGTCTGAGCGCGGCGGCAACGGCTTTCCCTGACTTAATAGAAATTTCGCGTTCCCGGGATACGCCGCCCATCCATACGACTGCCGAGCGAAATTTCTTATTTGCAGAAACGAAATTAGGCATGAATTTTTTCTTCCAAGTTTACGGTTTTAATTTCAAGCTCGAGTGTTATTCCATACTGTTTCATCACCCGGTCCTTGACCAGTGCGACAAGTTCCAAAACATGCTCTGCTTTGGCATTACCCAGATTCACAATCCAATTACCGTGAATTTCAGAAATTTGCGCATCGCCGATTCGTTTTCCTCGAAGACCCAAATTTTGAACCATGCGGCCGACCGTAGGCTGAGCGCTTTCGGGATTTTTAAATATGGATCCTGCGCTTGGATAACGCAGATCCTGTACGGAAATGCGGTAGTTATAGTTTTGTTTCATTTCTTGTTCGATTTCGTTTCTTTCTCCGGGTTTTAGTTTGAATTTAACCGCGAGCACAACAAAATTCTGTAAGTTACTCCAGCGATATCGGAACGATAATCTTTCTTTCGAAAGATTCGTTACGCCCACTCCTTTTTCGAACACGCGGACTTCATCTATAAAAGATCCGACACATTCGCTCCGATTCCCCGAACGCGAAAACCCTGCGTTCATAACCGCCGCTCCGCCCACCGTCCCCGGAATTTGGCTAAGAAATTCCAGCCCGGATAAACCGCATTCACGGCATAATCGGCCGAGCCTGGGAATAGAAAGCCCGGCCGGTACCCAAAGTTCATTTCCGTTTACGCTTCCGCCGGAATGAGACATTTGCGCTGTGCTAATAATGATTCCGGGAAATCCTTGGTCGGCAAAAAGAATATTGCAGCCGCCCCCGATAACACGCCAGGGTAGATTTTCGCTCTCGGAAAAATCAATGGCTTCCCTTAGCTCTTCTTCCGTAGAAGGCTTTGCAAAATACCGAGCGCGTCCACCAATCTTGAAACTGCTGTGTTTGGCGAGCGGTTCGTTTTCAGACAGGCATTTCGGTTTGACGCTTTCTAAAGGCATAGGCTAACTCTCCAATATCGCCCGCACCAAAAAACGCGATGATTTCTTGCGGGATTCGCTTCGATTCAATACGATTGATGATTTCATGGCGGGGCAATTTTTCAGCGCCCGGATGGCTGCCTTTGCGTACCGCTTCGAGAATAAGCTGGGAGGATACAGCGGCCAAAGGTTTTTCATCCGCGGCGTAAATATCCGTTATCCAAACGCGATCGGCTCCGCGAAAACAATCCCCAAACGTTTCTGCCATGAGTGCGGTGCGGGAAAACCGATGCGGCTGAAAAATGACCGTCAAGGGACGTCCGAGCATTTTGAGACTTTGTATGCTCGCCTGCACCTCTGTCGGGTGGTGTGCATAATCATCGACGACCAGCAAATCTTCATCATCGATCACCACTTCAAGCCGGCGGCGGACTCCTTTAAACAAAGGAAGCTCTTTCAATACTTCTTCCATATTCACACCCAAAGCATGCATGGCTGCGATTCCGGCCAATGCGTTGGCAACATTATGCTTTCCCGGAATACTTAGTTTGGCTTGTCCAATTTTATTTCCTTTGAACCACACGTCAAAATTACTGCCCAATCTGCTTATCAAAATATTTTCGGCATAGAAATCGGCTGATGAATCAAATCCGAATGTATAAAAATGAGGCGGCCGAATATGCTCGACAACCCGCCTAAACACTTCGTCATGTTTGGCGCCGACGACCCAACGTTTATCCAGCCCGTCAACAAAGCGAACAAAGCTGGCCTCCACGGCAGCTAAATCACCGTATTGATCTAAATGATCCGCTTCAATATTTGTAATCACAGCCACGTCCGGGCGTGCAAGCTCTTGCGTCTGATCGCTTTCATCGATTTCGGCTACCATATAATCCGACGAGCCTAAAATCACATTGTCGCCCGCATTGCGGATATCGCCGCCCACAAGACAGGTGGGTTTTTTATCGAGCGCGTTCAATAAAAATGAAACCAAAGCACTCGTCGTCGATTTCCCATGCGTTCCGGTTACGCCCACCGAGGTAGATTGGTTCATCATATGGGCGAGTATTTCCGCACGATGAAAAATAGCGAGGCCTTTGGAACGCGCCGACCAAAGCTCGGGATTGTTTTGCGGAATAGCCGAGCTATAGACAACCGCTTCCGTACCGTCCGGTATTTTTCCGCTATGCCCGAGGCGAATCGATATTCCAAATTTCCGGAGCCGCTCGAGCTCCTGACTTTCATGGAGATCCGTACCCGTAACCTGACAGCCAAAGTGCTTCATAACTTTAGCGATGGCGCTCATGCCAACGCCACCGATGGCTAAAAAATCCCACTTTCGATATGGAAATTTAAGCATACGCCATTTCCTTCCCTGCCAATTTCTGAATCCAGTCCGTTAGATTCTCGGCGCCATTTGTCGGCACTGTTCTCTTAAGTCCTTGGATTAAATTCTCCCGCGCCTCGGAGCTCGCGTACAATCGTTCGATCGTGTTTGCTAATTGCGCAGCCGCTTTGCGACCGGTCTTAATCACGTACGCCGCGTTTTGCTTCTCTAGAAATTGGGCGTTGGCTTTTTGATGATGCGAAGGAAACGGAACCAAAATTAAAGGAACGGACATCGCTGACGCTTCGGTCATCGTTCCCGCTCCGGCCCGCGCAATGACCGCATTTGCCCGGGCGTAGAGTGCTGCCATATTTGAGTAATAATCGTAAACTTGGTGCCGGATGCCTTGCGTTCGATAAAAATTGAGCGCTCTTTCCTTATCGCTTGCGCCGGTTATGTGAAGACACAGCAATTTATTTTTAACTTCATCTTGCACATGCGTAAGGGCTTCGAATAAGAGCTCGTTAACCTGCTTGGAGCCCTGGCTTCCTCCTACGATAAGCAAGCAGAACGAATTTTGATCGTGCTGGTGTTTATTTTGTTTGAATTGCTTCCGAAGCATCTGGCCGCAAACACGCACGTTTAAATTTCGATTGAGATGGCCGGGAAGTTCTATTCCGGAAAGCCCCAAGGCAATCCCCGTCACCCAATTGAGGGCGATTTGATTCGCTCTGCCCAAAACCACATTTTGTTCATGTGTGATCACAGATACGCCGCGCCGTTTGGCCCAAAGAGAGGCGGCAACGGTTAGAAATGAGCCGAAGCAGACTACTACTTCGGGATTGATTTCATCCAAAATTTTATGTGTTGATTTAAACAAGCGCAGCCACTCGCTGGCTACGGCGGGATATTGCCACGGCCTCATGATATTTACGCCCCGCCCGGGAACGCGATGAATTCTGAAACCGTAATTTTCCAATGCGTTAAATTCGAAAAGCATTTTCTCGGGCAAAATGAGATGAACCGCGCAATCGGCAATGGTTTCGCTTAAGTGCTCTGCAAGAGTCATCGCGGGAAAGGCATGCCCTCCCGAAGCCCCGCCCGTTATAACGACACGCATGAAGCCTCCGATTTCCGGTCAACGCCGAGAAGCAGCCCAACCGCGATCATATTAAAAAGCAGCGCCGATCCGCCGTAACTTAAAAACGGCAGCGGCAAACCTTTGGTAGGAAGCATTCCGGTCGTCACCAGCATGTTTACAAGCGCTTGGAGCGCGATCGCCATAACCAACGCGGCCGAAACAAGGCGTAAATAGACCGATTCGGCTTTCAAAGAAATTTTGATTCCACAAAAAAGAAAAAGCCCGAATAAAAGTACGATAGCGAGCGTTCCGAAAAAACCCCATTCTTCTCCAATGATGGCGAATATAAAATCCGTATGGCTTTGTGGAAGATAAAATAATTTCTGGGTGCTGGAACCCAGGCCAACGCCCCACATACCTCCCAAGCCAAACGCAATATAAGATTGAATGATTTGGAATCCCGAGCCTTGCGCGTCGTTCCATGGATTTAAAAACGTGAGTACGCGTAAAACACGATAGGGTTTTAACGCTATCAGAAACCCCAGACACGGAACGGCTGCCACGCAAACGGTTGTGATGTAGCGTAATTTAATTCCTGCCAAAAAAAATAAGATTGCCGCTAAAGCGCTCAGCATAGCCACAGAACCAAAATCCGGCTGAATTACAATCATGCCGCCGAGTACAAGCAAGACAACGCCAGGGCCGAAGAGCGCGCGGAGTTTACCTGTTGATATCCAGGTTCTTTTTCTCGCCAGATAGTCTGCCAAATAAACACAAACCGCCAATTTAACAAACTCGGCGGGCTGAAATCGAAAAGCGCCCCACCCAATCCATCGATGTGCGCCGCCGGCCGGCCGGCCAACTAAAGGAACAAACACCAGCAGAAGCAAAAAGAGCGAAGCCAGAAGCCATACGTAGCTTCGGCTTCGGATCCAGTAAGGATTTATTCCGGCACAAACGAATAAGGCGGTAAAACCAAGAACGGCAGCGATAAATTGCCTCCAAAAGAAATGACTTATACTGCCCATTTTTTGCTGGGCATACACAGCGCTGGCGCTATAGGTCATGACCAGACCGAGACAAATGAGCGCAAACACAACCACCAGGAGTAGCCGGCCGGTTTTAGACATGCGCGCCTGCTCCGATCAGTTCATGAACGCAGTTTTTGAATATTCGTCCGCGGTCTTCGTAATTCTTGAACATGTCGAAACTTTTACATGCGGGAGAAAGAAGTATCGTACTGCCTCGCGGCGCCATTTCCAAAGCACGCGATACGGCTTCCTTCATTGAATTTGCGCCTTCACGTTGAGGCACGCCTTTCCAGATATTCAAAAGACGCTCACGCTGTTCTCCAATCGTGATGAGCGATGAAACTTTTTTCTCTACCAAATCTGCGATGGATTCAAACGGCCCGTCTTTACTTCTTCCGCCGGCAATGAGAACGATAGAATTTTCCAGTCGATTAAGAGCCCAAACAAGCGAATCTACGTTGGTGGATTTTGAATCGTTGATAATGGAGCGGCCTTCAAATTCTGCAACCATTTCCATGCGGTGCTCAAGCGGTTTAAACGATTCTAAACTTTTTAACGATTTTTCCGGACTAATTCCAAATGCTTTCACGGCTTCCACAGCGGCATTTTTATTTGGATTTCCGTTTGTATTGGAAAAATATAAAAGTTTGGAAGAAATCTTGCGGCGCAACGCTTCGCCTCTTAATTCTTCGTTGATGACCGCAAACTGATCGGGACGCTGACTTTTAAAAATAGACCATTTTGCATCTGCGTAGGCATCGAGTGATCCGTGCCATTCCAAATGATCTGGCGTGATATTCAAAAGTACCGCAGCTTTGGGTTGAAATTCAGAAAGCCGGGAGAGCTGAAACGAACTCATCTCCATCACCACGACGGTATCCGGCTTTAAATGCAGAAGCTCATCAATAACCGGATTCCCAATATTACCGCATGAAACAGCTTTGAAGCCGCAACCGTTTAATACGTGCCGAATCATGGAAGTAACCGTGCTCTTCCCGTTTGTTCCCGTTACACCGACCGTTTCGTTCGCCATACCGCTGATGGCCAATTCCATCTCTGTTGTAATCGGCACACCTTTTTTTTGTGCGGCCATGATTACGGCATGATTCAAAGAAATTCCCGGAGAAACAACGAGTAAATCGCTCTTCGCTATTCGATCAGAGCGATGACCGCCCAGTTCAATTTTGGCGCCTGCTTTTTTCAGAACGTGCACTTTTTCGCCTAACGAAAGTGAATTTTCGCTATCGGAAACAAACACATCGGCCCCCTCCCGCAATAAAAACTTGGCGGCAGCGAATCCGCTGATTCCGAGCCCCAGTACAGCTACTTTTTTATTTTTCAGCTGAAATTTTCTCATCGTAATTTAAGTGTGCTTAAACCGATCAGCGCTAAAACAAACGCAACGATCCATAATCGAATCGTAATTTTCGATTCGGGCCATCCGCACATTTGCAGATGAATATGGTAAGGCGAGCATTTAAAAATCCGTTTTCCGCGAAGCTTGAAAGAAGTTACCTGTAAGATAACGCTGAGCGCTTCCCACACAAAAACACCGCCGACAATAATCAGTACCAGTTCTTGTTTTACAAATATTGCAATGGCACCCAAACAGCCGCCGAGAGCAAGCGAACCCGTATCGCCCATGAATATATTTGCGGGGTACGCGTTAAACCAAAGAAACCCGGCGCCCGCACCTACCAAAGCGGCGCAGGCCACGGAAAGTTCGCCGGCTTCAGCCACAAACGGTATGTTTAGATATTTTGAAAAAACGGCATGCCCCGTAGCGTACGCGATGATCGTAAATGCACCTGCGGCCATAATCAAACAACCGATGGCAAGGCCATCCATTCCATCCGTGAGATTCATCGCGTTGGATGTTCCCACCAAAACAGCGACAACGAACGGAATGTATAAAATTCCGAGCGGAATAAAAATAGATTTGAAAAAAGGCA
>OBEQ010843195.1_pt1 | contig 57594 bp, 49 predicted proteins | sample 1670901 | NCBI WGS metagenome assembly OBEQ01 (sample SAMEA104232315, study PRJEB22302) | groundwater metagenome | biome: forest; feature: aquifer; material: groundwater | place: USA | collected 2011-08-07 | depth 5.4 m
CCGGGTTTCTCGTGGAGCCCGGGGACACTGCCTCTTTGGCGGACCGCCTCATTCGTCTTCTGACCGATGGGAATCTGCGCCGCCGGATGGGCGAAGCCGGCCGGCTGCGGGTAGAGCGCGACTATACCTTGGAGTCGTTTCGAAGGCGTTTTGACCAGATCCTCACGCTAGCTCTCGAGGGTCGGTAGCCGTGTGCGGGATCGCCGGTGTGGTCTCGGCCCGGCCCCTGGATGAAAACCTCCCCCGGGCTATGTTGTCCCGCTTACGGCACCGGGGGCCGGATGATGAGGGGATTTTCCTCAGCCCGGACCGGACCCTCGGGCTGGTGCACACCCGCCTGAGCATCCTCGATCTCTCCTCCGCGGGACACCAGCCGATGTCCAACGAGGACCAGACCCTATGGATCACTTACAACGGGGAGGTTTACAATTTCCAGGAATTGCGCCGGGAGCTGGAGGCCCAAGGCCATTCCTTCCGGTCGCGCACCGATACCGAGGTCCTCCTCCGGCTCTATGAGAAAGAGGGAGAGGAAATGGTCCAACGGCTGACCGGCATGTTCGCTTTCTGCATCTATGACCGGCGCAGAAACCGCCTGTTTCTGGCCCGGGACCGGCTGGGGATCAAACCGCTGTATTACGCGGAACACGCCGGGAATTTCCTGTTCGCTTCGGAGATCAAGGCCCTCTTGGCGGCCGGCCTCCTCCCCGTTGAGGTGGACTGGCAAGCAGTGTGGGACTACTTCACCTTTTCGTTCGTCCCCCACCCGGAGACCGCTTTCCGGCACATCCGCCAGCTGCCCCCCGCGCATACCCTGACGCTGGACCTGCGCACGCGCGGCTTGACCCTCCGGCGCTATTGGAACCCCTGGCCCCCCTCCTCTCCTCAACGGGAAGAGCCGTACGAAGCCCTCCGGGAACAGGTGCGCGGCCTGTGCGAGGAAGCGGTGCGCGGCGAGCTGGTCAGCGACGTCCCTCTCGGCCTGTTTTTCAGCGGCGGCATCGATTCCACACTTTTAGCCGCTTTGATGATGCGCCATTCGGGCCGCGTCAAAACGTTTACCGTCACCTTCCGCGGGAGCGGCGCTGAATTCAGCGAGGACTCGGCCTATGCCCGCTTCGCCAGCAAGGTCCTGGGGACGGACCATCACGAGCTGGTGGCGGATTTGGAGAAACCGGAACAGTTCCTGAAGATGATCGAACTGGTAGACCAGCCCTTCGGAAACGCCACGGTTTACCTTCAGCGCTTGATCGCCAAGGCAACCCGGCAAGAGGTGACCGTCGCCCTCTCCGGCGTAGGCGGCGATGAATTGTTCGGCGGCTACCCAAAATACCGTTTGCTCCCCTGGGCTCCCCTGCTCCGCTGTCTGCCGCAGGGCATGGCGAAACCGGCTCGCCGTTTCCTCGGACTGGCGCGGGAGGCCGCCTGGGCGCCTTACCTGAGGCGCGCGAAGCGCCTTCTGCGGGGCGCCGGTTTGCCTCTCCCCGAGCAATACCTCCGGTGGAGCTACTCTTTCGATGAAGAGGAGAAACGGGCGCTGCTGCCCGGGATTTTCCGAAGGGAGCATCCCCAACCCTCGGTCCGCTTCATCGAAACCGCCATGGATCTTTGCCCCGGGGGAGAAGGGCGCTTTTCACGCGTTTTCGCTGCGGAGATTGAACACTTCCTCGCGGACAATCTTTTGGAATATACCGACAAGGCCACCATGGCGGTGGCGCTGGAGACCCGGGTCCCTTTTCTCAACCACAAGCTGGTTGAGCTGAGCGCCCGGATTCCATTCCGTGATAAAATCCGTTGGGGGACCCAGAAGCACATCCTGGTGGACGCTTTCCGGGATCTTATCCCCCGGGAGATCGCCGAGGCCCCAAAGCGGGGTTTCAGCCCGCCGATGGACCGCTGGATGGCGGGCGTGCTGGACCGGTATTTCGACGAGACGCTCAATCGACATCAGATTGAAAAGGAGGGGATTTTCTCTTGGGACGCCATTCGGACCCTCCGGATCGCGCACCGATCCGGCCGGCGGGACGCCTCTTTCGAGCTGACGGCAGTGCTTATGTTTGACGTCTGGTACCGGCGATACATCCTGAAATCCTCTCAACTCCCATGAGCGCGAAGGTTTCCCCCCCGTCGGTTACTCGTATTCCGCGGCGTTCTTTCCGGTGGACCTGGGAGCTCCTGTGGAATCTCGCCCTCCATAGGATCAATCTCCGCTACAAGCAGACCTTCCTCGGGTTCGGCTGGATCTTGTTTCAGCCCGTGGCGCTCACCGTCATCTTCAACTACATCCGCCGGGTCGCCACCATTTCCTCCGGAGACATCCCCTATCCGCTGTTTGCCGCCGTCGGGCTGGTGGGCTGGTCGTTCACCTCGCTGGCCGTTTCGCAGTCCATGCCCTCTCTCGTGACAGACGCCGCCTTGTTAAGGCGCATCGCGCTGCCCAAGGCCGTCTTCCCCCTCTCTTCGGTGCTCTCGACGACCGTGGATCTGCTGGTCATGCTGACGCTCGTGGGGGGGCTGTTTTTCTATTACCGTTTCCCCCTCCATCCATCGGCTCTTTGGGCCCCCCTGATCTTCTTGGCTCAGTTTATCTTTTTGATGAGCTTGGGCTGCCTAGCCGCCTTAGCCCATGCCCTTTTGAGAGATATCGGCCACGCGATTCCCCATTTGTTGTGGCTCTGGTTCTTCGCGAGCCCTGTTTTCTACCCGGCTTCCATGGTTCCGGCAGAATTCAAAACGCTGGCACGGTGGAATCCGATGGTCGGCTTCCTGGAAAGCTACCGGTCGGTGATCCTCCTGGGACAGCCGCCTCCCATGCACTGGCTCGGGCCCACCCTGATCGTCACCGCTTTTTCCGCCTTCCTGGCCATCGCGGCGTTCCGGAGGATGGAAGGCACCCTCGTGGACTTGCTTTGATGAAGCGGATCCATCTGGAAAACGTCGGGAAACTCTACCCGCGGTTCCAAGGGGTCCGCTCCCTGCTCGGCCCCAACCGCGGCTGGTGGAAAGGATCTCCCGGCTGGTTCTGGTCGCTGAAGGATGTTTCTTTCTCTCTGCCGTCCGGAAAATGGCTGGGCATCATTGGAGCCAACGGTTCCGGAAAAACCACGCTTCTTCGCATCGTCGCCGGGGTCACGGAGCCCACCCGCGGAACGGTGGCTGTCAACGGCCGCATTGTTTCACTCCTGGAGCTGTTCGCCGGAATGCAGCCGGATTTGACGGGAAGCGAAAACATCTTTCTGAACGGCCTCCTTCTGGGCATGCGCCGCCAGGAGATCCAGCGTAAATTCAAATCCATCGTGGAGTTCGCCGGCGTGGGTGATTTCTTGGACATGCCTTTAAAACATTACTCCACGGGAATGGCCATGCGGATCGGCTTCAGCGTCGGCCTCCATGTGGAAGCCAACCTCTTTCTGATCGACGAGGCCTGGAGCGTCGGGGATCCCGATTTTCAGGCCAAGAGTCTTGAGCGCCTTGGGTCTCTAAGCCGGGAAGGAGCGGCAGTCATCCTGGTCACTCACGATCTGGAGATTATCCGGAAGCACGCTCCCGAGACGCTCTGGCTGGATCATGGGGTCATTGCCGATTCCGGCCGTTCGGAATCCGTCATTCAAAACTACCTTCGCGGGAACCCTGCTTAACCCAGAATCCGCCCAAGAACCCCCCTGAGACAGCTGTCGTTCGAATAGTGGGCGATGCACCGGGCTTGTCCCGCCCGGGTGATGGTTTCCCGTTCCTCTTCATGCTGAAGATAGTACGCGGTTTTTTCGAACAGCTCTTCCCGCGTGCTGTAGAACTCCGCTTCGATCCCCTCCCGAAAAAGGCCGGTATGCTCTTGGGTTCTCTCTCCCAACAAAAACCTTCCGCAGGCGGGAATTTCCACGGAGCGGGTGGTGGTGACGTCTCCGTACCAAGTGGAGAGGAAGCCCAGGTTGATCTTTGTCCCGCAGACGGCCTTCGCGTATTCCTCTCCCACCCGTTGAGACGCGTTCTGAAAGAGGGGGTGTTTCCGCCGCTTCGCCTCTTCCCATCCTCCTCCCCACACCTTCACGCGGTACCCCTGTTCCCAGAGCCGGAATAGGAGTTCCTCGCGGGAGGGTTCGCATCGCCCGATGAAGCCTATATCGCATCCGTACATTTCTTCCTCCTCCGGGGTCAGGGACATCGGCCGGTGAAGCTCCGGGCAGAAACCATTCCCGATGTATTCGACGCGGCGGCCGCCGCACCGCTTCAACCAGCTGACATTGCCCGGCTTGGTCGTAATATGAACGTCGTAAAGGGCTAAGGACATTAAATAATGGCGGCTTTGATTCTGAAGCGCCATCTGCTGATCCGGGCTGTAGGAGATCAGCAGGGGTCGGCCCTCCCTTGCGATCTCCGCAAGGGTCTCCGCCATGATATGAATCCCTTTATCGACCCAGAGAATGTCCGGCCGGAAAACCCGGACCTGTTCCCGGAGAGCAGTGTTGATCCCGCGGAGAGCCGGGCCGGAATAAAAGTGGTTTGCCATCAGGTGTTTCCCGAAAGAGAGCCCCTGGCTCCAAGGGTCGATGTTCAGAGAACCCGCTTCACCAAAAATCCTTCGTAAGGCCTCGAGCCGGCCCCAGCCGGTGCTTCCATAACTCAGTGGTCCCACAACGAAAATCCGGCTTGTCCTCAGCCGTTCATCCAGGGACCCCGCTTTCCGTGGAGGAACACTTCCCGGAAGAAGACCCTCCCGGCTCGCGATCCGGCGCCACAACCGCAGGAACGGGATCCAGCAAATACTGGCCTGATACCGGATCAGACCGACGCGCTCCGACGCCAGCCGCGCGAGCAGGAACCGGAGGATCTCGAGACACCCAAATAGGACGAACATCCCACCGAGCCCTACGGTCATCGGGTGACCTCCCCATACGCCTTGGCGATTCCTTCGGCGGCCTTTCCGATGGTATATCCGCCAACCCGTTCACGGCATTGCCTGCGAAGACCGGGATCTCCCAGCAGAGGACGCATTTTAAGCAGGGCGGACTCCAGCTGTTCCAGTGAATCGGTTGCGAAAACCTCTCCCGTGGTCCCCGGCTTCACGAGGTCCGGCGCGCAGCCGACCGCCTCCGACACGACGCACGGCACACCGTGGTGAAGCGCGTCGTTGACCACCAGGCCCCAGGGCTCCGAATAAGCGCTGGGCAGCACCATCAGATCGGCGGCATGATAAAAAGGGCTCATCTGTGTCTGATTTTTAAACCCAATGAACCGGCAGGGGAGTTCGGGGAACGTTCCAGCCCCTTCTTCGAGTTCCGCCCGGAGCTCTCCGTCCCCCATAAAGAGGAGCGCCCACGGGCCGTTTCCGCTTTTGGAGAGATGGCCTGCGGCCTTCAGGAGGAGATCGGGCCTTTTGCGGGCAACCAACTTGCCGCTGAAGAGGATCACTTTGTGCTCGGGTGAAAATCCCAGCGAGGCGCGCGTCGTCTCCCGCCCTTGGGCGCGCGCGGACTCATCACAGCGAAAAGAGCCGTCGTCCACGGCGTAAGGGGAAAAAACGAGCTTACGGTCGGGACAGCCGAGCCGCCGGTAATGCTGGTAGGAATGCTTCCCGATGTAGAGGAGCGCCGCGCACCGGCCGTAGAACTGCCGAAGAAGCTGATCCCGGATCCAGGCCTTCGCCGGCCCCCGCCGGATCGCGTGGTCCGTGGTCTCGGCCCGGAAAAGGGTGGGAATACGCGCCCGAAGCCCCCAGAAGAAAGCCGCCCGGTCGACCGGGCGCATATACCCCGATACGAGCAGGGCTTTGGGACGGCTGGCCTCCAGCATCCGCGCCAGACTTCGCGATGGCGCCTCTTCAAAGGAAGCCGCTTTTCCGGAACCCACCGATGAGAGGAACTGGGCTGTGTAGCCCGAGAGCAGATCGGTGTCCCACGAAAAATGGACCCCGAACTCCGGGTCCCGATAACCCCGGACGCTGAAATCCGAGCCGTACACCGCCGTCACCGGAATGCCGAACTTCTGCTGCACTGCGCAGTAAACGGGCGCGTGGTACTGCACCGGGTGATTCTCCACCACGGTCAATCCTTCCATACCCCTTATGATACACGACCGGCCTGGAAGCTGGTTTGAGCCAATGGGCATTTGCCCATCTTCAAAGCCGCGGGAAGGGCCCAAATTGCTATACTTAAAGAAGCGGAGAGTTACTTGCCATGAAACAAGTGGTTCAATCGTTGATCACCGGAAAGATCGCGGTGGAGGAGGTCCCGGCCCCTTCTCCCCAGCGGGGGTTCCTGCTGGTCAGGAACCGCTGTTCGGCCATCAGCGCCGGAACGGAACGCGCGACGGTGGAGCAGGTCCGGAAAGGGGTGCTCTCCGCGGCGATGGACCGGCCGGACCGGATCCAGCAGCTTCTCAAAACCTTGACCACTGAAGGGCTGGGGCCGGCCCTGGAAAAGATCCGGACGCGCCTGGAACAGCCGCTGGCGCTGGGCTACAGCTCCTGCGGCACCGTGGAAGAGGTCGGCCCTGGGGTGGCCGGGTTCCAGCCCGGGGATCCGGTGGCCTGCGCCGGTTACGGCTACGCGTCGCACGCCGAACGGGTGAACGTCCCTCAAAATCTTTGCGTAAAAATCCCCCCGGGAGTTCCTTGGGAGACCGCCGCCTTCACGACGATCGGGGCCGTCGCCCTGCAGGGCTGCCGCGTGGCGGGCCTCCAGATCGGGGAAACGGCGGCCGTGATCGGGCTGGGAATCGTGGGCCAGCTGGTTTCACAGGCGGCCCTTTCTTCCGGGTGCCGGGTCTTCGGGATTGATCCCAAACCGGAGCGTGTCTCTTTGGCGCGGGAAATGGGCGCCGAAAGCGGCTCTTCTTTGTCGGATCCGGCCCAGCTTCTAGAGGAAGCCCGCCGCTTCACCGGCGGCTACGGGTTCGACACCGTCATCATCGCCGCGGCCTCCAACTCCCCCGACCCCGTCATCCTGGCCGGAGAGCTGGCCCGGGAGCGGGGCGTGATCGTCATCGTCGGCGACGTCCCCCTCGAAGCGCCGCGGGCCCGATTTTACGAGAAGGAACTGCAGCTGCGGCTGGCCCGGTCCTACGGGCCCGGACGCTATGACCGAAATTACGAACAGCACGGCGTCGATTATCCCTTCGGGTTCGTCCGGTGGACCGCCCAACGCAACATGGCCGCTTTCCTGCAGTTGGCGGCTTCCAGGAAAATACTGCTGGATCCCCTGATCACCCACCGTTTCCCGCTGGACCAGGCCCCTGACGCTTACGACCTCCTACTCGGACAAACAGGGGGCCGCTCGCTGGGGATTGTCCTCCGTTACGGAGAAACGGCCCCGGAGCCGCCGGTTCCGGAACCTCCCGCTCCCCACAAGCCGTCGGCGATGACCGCGCCGGCGGCCGGAACGGTGGGGATCGGCGTCATCGGCGCCGGACGGTTCGCCTCCGGCACGCTGCTGCCCCAGCTCAAGCGGCTCTCCTCCGTCCGCCTGCTCCACCTTTGCGCCAGCCGCGGCTCAGCGGCGCAAACCGCGGCACGCCGCTTCAAGATCCCGTCTCACACCACCGATTACCGCCTTCTGCTTCAAGACCCGCGCCTGCAGGCAATCGTCATCGCCACGCCGCATCATCTGCACGCTGAGATGGTCTTGGAGGCGCTCCGGAACCAGCGGCACCTGTTCGTGGAAAAACCGCTTTGCCTTTCGGAGAAAGAGCTCTCGGAGATTGATGCCGCCTACCGGCCGCTGAAAGACCGGATTGTCCTCGACGTTGGTTTCAACCGCCGCTTCTGCCCGGCCGCCCGGAAAGTCCGGCAGTGGTCCCTGAACCGCAGCGGCCCCTTGACGGCTGTGTACCGGGTCAACGCGGGGCCGGAAACGCCGGGGGACTGGCATGCCGATCCCGCCGCCAGCGGAGGCAGGATCCTCGGGGAGCTGGGACACTTCATCGATCTGCTGACTTTTTGGGTGGGGGCCCCGCCGATCCAGATCTCCAGCTCCGCGCCGAACGTCTCCCCGGGACAGGCCGGGAGCGAAACCCTGCAGTCCGTCCTCCGGTTCCCGGACGGGTCCCTAGCCACCCTTCTCTATGCCACCGGGGGAGGGCGATGCTGTCCGAAGGAGCGGATTGAGCTTTTCGCGGACGGTTCCACCGTCGTCATCGATGATTTCCGCTCGGTGGTCGCTTACCGCGACCGCCGAAAGGTGCTGACCCGGTCTTTGTTCCAGAACAAAGGGTTCCGGGAGGAGCTGGATGCTTTCGTCACAGCCGTGCAGGCCGGGGGCCCCTCGCCCATCTCTTGGCCAGAGCTGTACGCGACGACGCTGGCAACTTTCCGGGCGGCCGAGTCTCTGCGCACCGGCAAGCCGCTGCCGGTAGACAAAGTCCGGGATGCCGACCGCTGACCATTACCGGCGTCTGCTGGAAGCTTATCTGCTCGGCGCCCGAAGCCATCTGGATTTCTGGCGGGAAACACCCGAAGAGAACCCCCAGGCGGCCTATGATCGGGTCGGCCCTTACTACCTGACCTATGCTTCCAAAGCTGATTACGCGGGCCCTAAAGACGGCGCAGGGATCCCTCTGCTGGACTACCGGGGGAAGGTGGGCCTCCAGCACAACCCCATCGCCATCGCGCAGTACGGGTTGGCCCACTTCAACCGGAGCCGGCAGGCGCCCGCATCCCTTCAAACATTCCTCGGAACAGCCCGCTGGCTGATGTCCCATCTAGAAACTAACCGTGAGGGCGTTCCGGTCTGGCAGCATCATTTCCGGTGGCCTTACCGGCGGGGCCTCGAGCCGCCCTGGCCGTCCGCTCTCGCGCAGGGGCAAGCCCTCTCGGTGCTGGTCCGAGCCGCCTCCGAAACGGGAGACCGCTCTTATCTCGCCTGCGCAGAAACCGCTTTAAAGGCGCTGACCCTCCCCGTCTCCGAAGGAGGGCTCTCCGTCCGGGAAACCGGCGGAGGGGTCTGGCTGGAGGAATATCCGGTTGACCCTCCGAGCCATATCCTCAACGGCGCCGTTTGCGCCGCTTGGGGGCTGTTCGACTTCTGGCTGGCCACCTCAAACCCGCGGGCCCGCCGGCTGTTCGACGAAACGATCGAGACGATGGAGCGAGCTCTGCCGCGCTACGATACCGGCTTCTGGTCGCTGTACGAACTGCCGGGCGGCGGATTCCCCCCGATGGTCGCCAGCTTCCTTTACCACCGCCTGCACATCGTTCAGCTCAAGATCCTGTTCCGGATGACCGGCAAGAAACCCTTCCTCGAATACGCCCAACGATGGGAACGGTTCCTTCGAAATCCCTTCTGCCGTGCCAGGGCCTGGGTTCGGAAAGCGGCTTTCAAGTTGAGCCGCTACTAGGGGCCCTTCATCCCATGAAGATCCTGTTCCTATCGGCTTATTTCCCACCGGAGGTGGGCGCTCCGGCCCACCGGGCCTACGAATTGCCCCGCCGCTGGGCGGCAGCCGGTCACTCGGTCCAGGTGCTGACCGGATTCCCAAACCATCCGACGGGAACTGTCCCTCCCCCTTACCGGCAGGCCATGCGCCGGGGGATCCTGAAAGAACGGATGGCCGGGCTCACCGTGGTCCGGACTTGGCTCTACCCCGCGCCGAACCGGAAACCCTGGCAGAGGATCCTCAACTATGGTTCCTTCGGGTTATCCGCCGGCCTGGCCGCCCCTTGGCTCGACCGCCCGGACGTTGTCGTGGCGACTTCTCCTCATTTGCTGACCGGCTTGGCCGGTTGGTGGGCCAGCCGCTGTTTCAGGGTTCCGTTCATCCTGGAAATCCGCGACCTTTGGCCTCAGTCCCTGTTGGCCTCCGGCGTCGGGGAAAGCGACTCGCTCCCCATCCGCTTCCTGCACAAGCTGGCCCGGTTCCTCTATTGCCGGGCCGACCGGATCGTCGCGGTCACCGAACCGATCGCGCAGCGGGTGCGGCTCGACGGAAAACTCTCCCCGGCCAAGGCAGCGGTGGTGGAGCACGGCGTCGAGGGAGCCGTGTTCCGGCCTCTGCCCCCCTCGGCCTGGCCGCCGGAGCTGGAAGAGCTGAGCAGGGGCCCGGTGATTTCCTACATCGGGACGATAGGCCTGGCGCACGGCTTGACCACCCTGCTGGAAGCCGCTGAGCGGATCGGGCGCGAACAGCCCAACGCCCGGTTCCTCCTGGTCGGCGAAGGGGCGGATAAATCCCGCTTGATGGACGAGGCGGTTCGGCGGCGCCTCGACAACGTCCGCTTCCTCCCTCTCTCTCCTTGGGATCAGATGCCCGCCCTCATCAACCGTTCGGCTCTATGCGTCGCCCTGCTGAAACGGGACGCCACTTTTCAGACCGTGCTTCCGACCAAACTGCTGGAGTATCTGGCCTGCGGAAAGGCCGTGGTCCTTGCCGCGGACGGACATGCCCGGAAGGTTTTGGAAGAGTCGGGAGGGGGAATCGCCGTGGATCCGGAAGACGCGCTGGGATTGGCCGATGCGATTTTGACCCTGCTCCGGGACCCGGACCGGCGCCGGCTCTGCGGGGAAAACGGACGCCGTTACGTCCTGGCCCGGTTCGATCTGGACGCCCAAGCCCATTCCTACCTGAAGCTCATCCAGGAGACCCTCTCTTCATGCCGAACCCGCACATCCTGATCGCCGTGGGGGCCCGCCCAAACTTCATGAAAGCCGCGCCGCTCCTGCGCGCTCTCAAGAAGCAGAGAAAAACACGCCTGACCCTTGTCCATACCGGCCAGCATTACGACCGGGAGATGTCCTCTTTCTTTTTCCGGGACCTCAAACTGCCGAGGCCGGCCGTGAATCTGGGGGTGGGGTCCTGCCCGCGAGGCCGGCAGATCCGAGTGATTTCCCGCTTGTTCAGGGCCCTTTTGCTCCGGCTCCGCCCGGATGCCGTGATTGTCGTCGGGGACGTCAACTCCACGCTGGCCTGCTCCCTCGCGGCCCGGAAAACACGCTACCCCGCCGGGACTCCCTTCCGCCCGGACCGGCGGAGACCCCTGTTGGTTCATGTGGAAGCGGGATTGCGCAGCTTCGACTGGACCATGCCTGAGGAAGCCAACCGGATCCTGACCGACCACCTCTCCGACGTGCTGTTCGCCCCCTCGGCCGATGCCGTGCGCCATTTGCGGCGGGAAAAAATCCCTCCGGAGCGAATCGTCCTGGCCGGCAACGTCATGATCGATTCCCTGCGTCATGCCCAGAAACGGGCGCGTGCTTCCAGGATCTTGGAGGAGCTGGGAGTGCGCCCTAAACGCTACGCGCTGGTCACCCTTCACCGCCCCGCCAACGTCGATCGTCCCGCCGCCGCCAAGCAGATGATCGAGGTCCTGCGCTGGCTCATGCCCCGCTTGCCGGTCGTTTTTCCGATCCACCCCCGGACGCACGCGGCATGGGAAAAGATGGATTTCTTCCGTCCCCTTTCGCGGGACCCCCGCCTGATCCTCACCCCTCCCCTGGGCTACCTGGATTTTGTGAAACTGATGGGGTCCGCGGCCGTTGTGTTGACCGATTCGGGGGGGATCCAGGAAGAAACGACCCTCCTGCGCGTCCCGTGCCTGACCCTCCGGAACAATACCGAGCGCCCCATCACCCTCACGCACGGCACCAACCGGCTGGCCGGGGTGAGAAGCCGCCGCATCATCGCCGTTTGCCGGCAAGTCCTCCGGAACCCGCCCAAGGGCGCGCGGCCCCCGCCCCTTTGGGACGGGCGGGCCGGAGCCCGGATCGCCCGGGAATTGGTCCACCGCCTGGGGCTGTGCTAGCATGGATTCGTCCGCGGAAAGAACGGCGGGCGAATAGCTCAGCTGGTTAGAGCACTCGGCTTACATCCGAGAGGTCACAGGTTCGATCCCTGTTTCGCCCACCAATCCTTTGCCTATTGCCGCGCCCCCCCAATGCTGTTTGCCGGGCTCCCGGCCCACTGGTATACTTGCTCATTGCCTTCAGGGGCCGTGGTGTAGCCCGGTTAACACAACTGATTGTCAATCAGTAGATCGCGGGTTCAAATCCCGTCGGCCCCGTTTTTGTCAAACAGAAGTCCTCCGCAGGAGGGCTGCTGTTTGACCAGGACTTGGCCGACGGGATTTGAAGAGAGCTGCGACGAGCAGGAACTGTCACGATTCTCGGAAGCAGCGAATGGCCGACCCGGAACAACCGCCGCTCCGGACCGGGCGGCTCCAAGCCGGAAATACTATGATGGGGCAACCATGTCTTTACTCGCCACACTACGGTTCATTGCCGATCACCCATTAAACCGGGGGAAAAAACTCGATACGATGCGGCGATGGTTGTGTTGGCAGGCCGGTAGCAGGCTGGTTCCGGGACCGGTCGCTGTTCCGTTCGTCAACAGCTCAAGACTACTTGTAAGTCCGGGAATGACCGGCGCCACCGGAAATATCTATTGTGGGTTGCATGAGTTTGAGTCGATGGCCTTTGCCTTGCATCTATTGCGACCCAACACCCTTTTTCTCGATGTAGGAGCCAATGTCGGCTCTTATTCGATCCTGGCAGCCAGCTTAGGCGCAAAGTGTGTTACCTTTGAGCCAGTTCCTTCCTCGTACGCGTGCCTATTGGAAAACATTCATTTAAACTGCTTTGAAAATTTGGTGGATGCTCGGAACATAGCGGTCGGCGACCAGCAGGGACGCCTGAGGATGACGTCCGGATACGGTGCGATGAACCACGTAATCCTAAATGAGATAAAAACCGGCGAGCGGTGGGTCGAGGTCGAGACAAACACCTTAAATCATCTGGCAGCCAGCCTGTCTCCCTCGCTGATCAAGGTGGATGTGGAAGGATACCAAGACCCAGTGATTCGCGGGGCGGATGAAATCCTTTCCAAAGATTCAGTGCTCGCGCTGATCCTGGAAATCGCTCCGTCCGAGATGGGGACCCATCAAAAGGTGCTCGATTTCGGCTTTAAGCCTTTCGGTTATTCGCCATTTCTGCGGGAGCTAACTCCATTGCATTCAATAAATCCAAACGGCCCGAATACATTGTATGTGCGAGATGCGGAAAAGGCAGGAAAAATCCTGAAATCCGCGCCTGCGTTTAAAGTGCGGGGTCAAAGCGTCTGAGAATCGCGGTGGGCACACCCCGTTTCTTCAAGGAAAAGGTCCGGCGCTTCTGGGACGCTTCCCCCTGTGGGATGCGGGATCTGTCCTGCATTCCGGAGGGCTCGGCGGAATTTTTCCGCGCGCTGGAAAAGATGCGCTACAGCGGCGAAGAGTTCCTGCCGGAGGTCGTTCAATTTGACCGCCGCGCGGGCCGCAAGGTGCTGGAGGTGGGCTGTGGGATGGGGGCGGACCTGGTCCAATTCGCGCGGGCGGGAGCCCAGGTATACGGACTGGACTTCAGCGGCCACTCCCTCAAACTTGCCGGCCAATGGCTCCGCCTGGAGCGCCTGTCCGGGCAGGTGATTCAAGGGGACGCGGAAAACCTTCCCTTCTGCGACAACACGTTCGACCTCGTTTATTCCTGGGGGGGTCCTTCACCACGCGCCGGACACCCGGAGAGCCGTGCGGGAAGCGGCCCGGGTGTGCCGGGAAGACGGGGAAATACTGGTGATGCTGTCTCACCGGCGCTCGCTGGTCGCCCTTCAGGTCTGGCTTCTCTACGGCCTGCTCCGGGGAAGACCCTGGAAGAGCTTGCGCGCCCTGCTGGCGGAGCACATGGAAAGCCCCGGAACGCAGGCGTTCACAAAAAGAGAGGTCTTCGAGCTCTTCGAAGGCCTGCGCGGCGTTTCTGTCGAAGCCCTTTTGACCCGGTACGACCTGCGGGTCGGGCGCCGGTGGTTTTTGCCCGCCTTCCTGCGCCGCTGGCTTCCGGCGGATCTCGGCTGGTTTCTCGTCGCCCGGGCAAGAAAGCCGGATTGAGGCGGCCTTGACCCCTCCCAAAAAAGACGCCCCTCGCGGTTTCAGCGGCCCGACAGCCCTTCCCAGCACCGAAGCCGACGCCCAGCGGTGGCAGGAGGCCAACCGGGCCTGGTGGGAATCCCATCCCATGAGCTACAACTGGAAATCCCCCCTTTCCCCCAAGGAATTCAGCAGGGGATTTTACCTGGAAATCGACCGCCGGTTCTTTTCTAAATCGGCCGAGTTCCTCCCATGGAAGACGATCCCTTTCGACGGGCTCATTCCCTTCGGCTCCCTTCACGACAAGGAGGTGCTGGAGATCGGCGTGGGGAACGGCTCCCACGCTCAGCTCCTTTGCCAGTATGCCCGGTCTTTCACCGGCATCGACCTTACGGATTATGCTGTCAAAAGCACGGCCAACCGCATGCGCCTCTTCGAGCTAAAAGCGTCTATCTTGCGGATGGACGCCGAGCGCATGGATTTTCCGGACAACCGTTTCGATTTCATCTGGAGCTGGGGCGTGATCCACCATTCCTCAAACACCCGCCAAGTCCTGGAGGAAATCCGCCGGGTTCTCAAGCCGGGTGGGCAGGCAGCGCTCATGGTCTATCACCGTGGATTCTGGAATTACTATCTCATGGGAGTTTTTCGGGGCCTGGCGGAGGGGGTTCTGTTCCGAACTGGGTTTTTCCACAAGACCACCCAACGATGGACGGATGGGGCCATCGCGCGATTCTACACGTTCTCTGAATGGACGGCTCTGGTTTCCGACTTATTCCGGGTTAAACGGATCGGTGTTTTCGGGGCTAAAGCGGACCTGGTCCCTCTTCCGGCCGGACCTTTAAAGGAGTGGGTTCTCCGCCTGTTCCCCAACCGGGTCGCCCGTTTTCTGACCCATCACTGCAGGATGGGTGGTTTCCTGGTTTCCACGATCGAGAAACCCGGGTAAACCTGTTAAAATCAGACATACCGCCCATGTGGGGAACCCTCCGCCATTACGCTCACGCCGTCGAACAAAGGGCGGAGCTCTTGCGCGAAACCCAATGGCTCAAAAAACGGGGGGTCCGGCTGCCCCCGGGGACCGAGCGGAGGATCTGGGCCGACCCGGCCGGGATGGCCCCTTATGTCCGGCTGCCGCGCTTTATCAACCCCGATGAAAACGTCTTCCTGATCGACGTGGGTGGGAACACGGGCTACTGGTGCGAAACCTTTCTGGAATTCTTCCCGAAAACGACGGTGGCGGCGTTTGAACCCGTCTCGGAGGCGTTCCGCCAGTACAAGAACCGGTTCCTTCAAAACCCCGGCGTGCGGGTATTTCAAGTGGCCCTCTCCGACCGCCAAGGAGAAGCACCCATCCATGTGGGGGAATCCCTGGGCCGGTCGTCGCTCCTGGAGTACAGCGGGGCAATTCAAGAGGCCTTCAAAATCGGCTTCTCCGGGACCGAAACCGTCCCTTTAAACACCCTGGACAGCTACCCCCTCCCCCTTCCAAGCAAGGCCTCAAAAACCCTCTTAAAAATCGATGTGCAGGGCCATGAGCTCGAGGTGTTGAAGGGCTCCAAAAACTCTTTGCCCGGCATCGACGCGGCCCTGGTGGAATGCTCCTTCGCGGAAGAGTATAAGGGGGCGCCTTTTTCTTTCGCTCACATCGTGAAACTCCTTGTGGATTTCGACCTTTACCCCATTGTCTTTGGAGAGTACGACCGCCGTTTAGGCCCCTACGGCTGGGAGAGGGACGTTCTCTTCGTGAAGCGCCCTCTTCTGGACAAAATCTGGGGAGGGAGTTAACGCCGATGGCACCGTCCATGGCCGAGAACCTGGATCCGCATTTGGTGCGAGCATACTACAAGCTGTTGGGGCCGGTCCGCACCGTGCTGGACTTGGGGTGCGGCCGCGGCGACCTGGGGCGACTGAAGCCGGACCCCGCGATCGAGGTCTACGGCGTCGACAGCGATCCCGGCGTCGTCTCCGCGGCTTCCCGGTTCGAGCGCGTCCAAACGCTCGATTTGGAGCAGAAAAAACTCCCCTTTGACGACGGTTTCTTCGACGCAGTTTTCGCGAAGGATATCCTTGAACACCTGCCCAAGCCGTGGCTTTTACTTGAAGAGGCGCGGCGAGTCCTAAAGCCCGGGGGACGCCTGCTCGCCTCTGTGCCGATGGCCAAACCCCGCGTGGTTTGGGGAGATTACACCCATGTCCGCGGCTACACCGAAACGGCGGCCCGGCGCCTGCTGGAAGACACGGGATTTAAGGTCCTCTCCCTGCGGAAGATGGGAGGAATCCCCTTGGCCGGGCGGTTGGGCCTGGCCGCTTCTATCCCGCTTCTTATGAAGTTTCCGCCCGTCGATTGGCTTTGGGGATCGAGCTACGAATTATTATCCGTAAGGCCCGCGCATTGACGCCGTCGCCCCCTTAGCGTAGAATAATTTCTCAAGCCCTTCGGACTTGTTCCGAAGGGCTTTTTCGTACCAATCCGTCATGGTGACCGACCGAGAATTTGACCTGTCCGACGACCAGCAGAGCCGTTCCCACATCGTGCAGATGGAGAAAGGCGGCCTGCGGCGCGTCCTGCGTGTCCGCGACCTCTTCGCGCTGGGCTACAGCGACGTCGGCTCCTCCATCTACTACGCCTTGGGCGTCACGGCCGTCTACGCGCTGGGCGCGACACCGCTGGCGCTGGCGCTGGCCGGGCTCGCCTTCTTCTGCACGACGCTGACCTACGCCGAGATGGCCTCCGCGCTCCCGGAGGCCGGCGGCTCCTCCAGCTTCGCGCGGCACGCCTTTAACGACCTGGTCTCCTTCATCGCCGGCTGGGCCCTCCTGCTGGACTACATCGTCACGATCGCGATCTCCGCCTATACGGTCGGCCCCTACTTGGCCTATTTCTTCCCGATCCTCAAGGAGCCGATGGTTACCGTTTGGTTCAGCTTGGGGGTGCTGGCCATCCTGTTCACGATCAACACGATCGGGATCAAGGAATCCACCCGGATCTCCCTGATTCTCTGCCTCTTCGACATCGTCACACAGTTGTCCATCATCTTGATCGGCGGCTTGTTCCTGCTGAATATCCCCCATTTGATTGAATTCATGAAGATAGGCGTGCCCAACGTGGACTGGTCCCCGACTTGGCCGCAGTTCTGGAAGGGTGTTTCGATGGCCATGGTGGCCTACATCGGCATCGAATCCATTTCTCAGCTCGGGGGCGAGGCCCACCATCCGGGCCGTACGGTGCCCCGGGCGACTTTGCTGACGATGGTGGCCCTGTTCATCATGTATTTCGGCATCTCCGCCGTGGCTCTGTCTGCCATCCATCCGAAGGTTCTGGCGACTCAATACCTGGAAGACCCGCTGGCCGGAATCGCCGCGGCTCTGCCGGTCGGCAGTCATTTTTTTGGGCCCTGGATCGGCATTCTCGGCGCCACTATCCTGTTCGTCGCGGCCAACGCGGGGCTCATCGGGGCTTCCCGCCTGAGCTTCGCGATGGGGGAGCATTACCAACTGCCCCGGTTCTTTTACCGGCTTCATCCGAAGTTCAAGACCCCTTATGTCTCGCTGGCCTTCTTCTCGGGATTGGCTGGGTTGGTGATCTTCGTGTCCAAGCGGCTGACCGCGCTGGCGGACTTGTATAACTTTGGGGCCATGCTGGCGTTCAGCTTGGCCCATCTCTCACTACTCGGCCTGCGGATCCGGAAACCTAATCTGGAACGGCCTTTCCGGATCCCGGTGAACATCTCCTTTCGGGGAGCCAAGCTCCCGGTCACGGCCATTTTCGGCTTCTTCGCGACCGTGGCGGTTTGGGTGGACGTGGTGCTGACCAAACCGGCGGGGCGCAATTTGGGATTCGTGTGGCTGGCGGTTGGAGTCCTTTGCTACACCCTCTACCGGAAACAGCAAAAGATCGCCCCGATGGCCAACGTGGAGATCGAGAAAATCCGCGTCCCGGAGTTCCAAGCGCTGAGTATCCGCCGGGTGCTGGTGCCCACGCTGGGCGGGCTGTATACCGAGAATATCCAGGTGGCCTGCGAGCTGGCCCGGACGCACAGCGCCGAGGTGACCGCCCTGTATGTCATCGAGATCCCGCCGGCGCTTCCGCTGGATATCTTCCTGCCGGACCGGTTCGGTGACGCGGACGCGTCGCTCAAGCGGGCGCAGGCGATCGGCCGGGAGTTTGACCTTTCCGTGACCACCCAGCTTCTGCAGGCCCGCTCGGCCGGACAGGCCATCCTGGACCTGGCCAAAGAGAAGGGCTTCGATTTGATCGTGATGGGTGCCTCTTACCGGCGCGGCGCTTCGGCTTGGCTGGGGGCCACCACCGAATACGTCGTCCGGAACGCCCCCTGCCGGGTCCTGATCTCCAAAGCCCCCGCCAAATAAATTCCTCTGGAAGAGGGGGCAGGTTGGGGGAGATGGGAAATCTCCCCTAACAAGACCGACGAGGCGCCGCAAGCGCCGAGCCTTAGGAAAGCGGTTGTCTTGATCTCCCCGGAGAGTTCGGTACAATGATTGTCGTCCATTCCCCGTCGCGGTTCGTTGCCGAGGTAGCTCAGTGGTAGAGCGCAGCCCTGAAAAGGCTGGCGTGGCTGGTTCGATTCCAGCCCTCGGCATTTTCTCTCTCCCGTGAAAATCCTCTTCCTCTGCGTCGAGAACGCGGGGCGGTCTCAGATGGCCGAGGCCTTCGCGCGCCGCTGGGCCCCGCCCGGCGTGGAGGTTTTCAGCGCCGGCTCTCATCCTGCCCCGCGGGTCTATCCGGCTGCCGCCGAAGCTCTGCGGGAGATCGGCCTTGAGATCGGCGAGCGGGTTCCGCAAGGGCTGGATGCCCTCCCGGAAGGGGTATTTGACCTTGTCGTCGGGATGGGCTGCGGCGATGCCTGCCCCGCCGCCCGGGCAAAGCGGGTGGTCACGTGGGAAATCCCGGACCCCAAAGGCCAGCTCCTCGACCAGGTCCGCAGGACCCGGGACAAGATCGGGCTCAAAGTCCGCAGGATGCTCGCGGGTTTGCGGCCGGTCCGGTTGCGGTTTTTGCCCACGGCACTCAGCGGCGCGGTCCTCCTTCTCTGTTCGGCCTTCCTCGTCATGACTTCGGTTTCTCTTTCTCCGGTCCTGGGGATCCCTTCGCCGGAACGGGCGCTGGCCCGCGTCGCGGGACGGACTTTGCAGTTAAGGGAGGCGGCCGGCCGGATCCCCCGCTGGGAACGCCGCCTGCACGGCTTTTGCGACCCGTCGCTCGGCTCGAAAGAGGAGGCGGACCAGCTGGTCCAGTGGCACCGGGAGCTGGCCCGGCTGGCGAAAGACCCGGTGGTCCTGGCTCATTTGGGAATCCTGGAGGGGGAATTCGGCCAGCTGGATCTACTGAGGAAACAGACCGCGCGCTGGACCACGGCGGCCCCCGCTCCCATCCCCGCCTACGCCCACCTGCTGGAAGCGGCCTACCTCACCTCTCCCGCGCAGTCCGATGAACCATTGCTCCAAGCTCAATCGGCCGAATTCCTTCCGGCCAGCTGGTTCCGGGATCGGCTGCAGGAGCGGATCGCCCGGCGGGGCGGGGACCCGGCCCGCGCCGACCGCCTCCGCGCAGCCGACCGGGAATCCGCCAGCCAGCTGTTCTTCCGCTACCGGTGGATGACCGGTCTGGACCTGGCTTTATTCTTCCTGTTTTTCGGGGCGCTCGCGGTGTTCCTCAGCCAGCCAGCCGGATCATCCTGGAAAGCCGGGACCGCTTCCACCCCCCTGCCGTGGCCTGCCCGCGCAGGCATGGCCGTGCTGGTCCGTGGAGCGGGCCTGGGGATCCTGCTGTCCCTGGGATATGCTTTTCTTCCGTTCTCCTCGCACCCAGCGGCAACGCTCCTTTCTTATCTCGTCTGGACACTGCCGATCCTTTTCCTGGTGTGGAAGTATTTCCTGAAGCCGAACGGCCTCTCCCTTCGCCAGGAGCTTGGCTTGGACGTCCCCCTGAGCGGCGGAAGGAAATTGCTGTTCCTCGCCCTGCTGGGGCTCGGGGCTGACTCCATGGGCGGATGGCTGATCGGGACGACCGGCAATTTCCTCCACCTGCCGGACCACTGGGCGGAGAGCTTCGACGCCGATTTGGTGTTCGGCTCCAGAGGGGTAGTACTGGCCAGCATCACCGGGATGGTGGCGGTAGGGCCGTTCTTTGAAGAGCTGGTTTTCCGGGGGCTGCTGTATGGGACTCTGCGCGGACGAACCGGGCGGATCGCGGCGGCGGGTTTAAGCGGCCTGTTCTTCTCGCTGGTGCACGGCTACGGGATCCTGGGGTTCCTGACGGTCTTTTGGAGCGGGGTGGTCTTCGCTTGGGTCTACGAGGAGAGCGGGTCCTTGTGGGTTCCCGCGGCCGCCCACGGAATGGGAAATTTGCTCTACGCGCTGAATGTTATCGCGATGCTGCGGTAGGGCCGGGCTATAGAGTCATCATCCGGCTGCCGGGCTTGGTCACCGGGATTCCTTCCTTGCAGAGCGGACAGGTGGCCGGCGGGAAGGTCTTCAGGTCCAAGCTTAACAGCGCGTGGTACTTGACGTCGAAGGAAACCCATCCGCTGGAGCGGTCCACCAAGGCCCCCACGCCGACGACGCTGGCGCCGCTGGCCCGGATCCCATGGATCAACTCCTCCACCGAGCCCCCGGTGGTGATCACGTCCTCCACCACCAGCACATGGTCTTTGGGCCCGACCTGGAACCCGCGGCGCAGTTGGAGCTTCCCTTCCTGCCGCTCCGCGAAGACCGAACGCACGCCGAGCGCCCGAGCGGTTTCATAGGCCACCAGGATCCCGCCCAGCGCCGGTCCGGCGACGCAGGTCACTTCGTCGCCCAGGAAGCGCTGGCTCAGGGCCTGGCACGCCCTGGCCGCCAGCGTGGGGTGCTGGAGGATCATCGCGCACTGTAGGTATTCGCGGCTGTGCAGGCCGCTCGAGAGCACGAAGTGCCCCTCCAGCCAGGCGCCGCACCCTTGGAACAACCGCATCACTTCGCTGGGCCGCATCAGAGCCGGTGCTTCCGTACCGTTTTCTGGATCGCCCCTTCCAGCCGTTCAAGGCGCGCCTGCAGGATCCCCTCCTCCTGGAAATCCTTCGACGGGATCTCCGTCAGGATCACCTCCAACGGAGCGCCCGGGGCGCCGGTGAGGCGGGCCGCGAGCCGGCCTCCCACGACACCGACCGGCATCCGGCTGCTGTCCAACACAACCAGCTGGGGTTTGGTTTCCTCGATCATCCGAAACGCCGCGTCCGGGTCGCGCGCCAGCGAGGTTTCGCAGCGCATGGAGCGTTCCGGCGACTCGAAGTAGGGCTTCAGCGCCTGATCGTACGCTTCCTGGCTGCCTTCCACAAACAGGACCCGGACCGTCCGGTCCGGATCGCGCGCGGCGGCGGCCGCACCCGCGGAGGGAGAAGCCGGCGGTTTTGTTCCTTCCAGCAGGGACTCCACGGCGGCGGTCAGCTCCGTCAGGGAAACCGGCTTGGTCCAAACCCTCTCCGGCTTCAGCCGTTGGAGCTCTTCCTCATACTGCTCCGAGTAGCCGGTGATCACCAGTGTTTTAGTGTCCGGGTAGTCGGACCGGATCATTTCCAGCACTGCGATCCCATTGACCTTCGGCATCTGGAGGTCCAGGATCACCAGCGAGGGGCGGTTCTTCCGGATCTGTTCAATCGCCTGGTCCCCGTAAAACGCTTTCAGGACTTCATATCCCTTCTGCTGGAAGAATCCCTCCAGCGAGAAGGTGACCGCCGCTTCATCATCCACCACCAGGATCGATTTCCCCATCTTTAGTCCTTCGCGCACTCCTCCAAGATTTGGCGGGCAACCGCCGAGGGATCGGCCGCCTCCAGGATCGGCCGGCCTACAACCAGGTAATCCGCGCCGGCTTGGATCGCCTCCCGCGGAGTTGCCGTGCGCTGTTGGTCGTCCGCCGTTTTGGGCCGCTGCGCAGAAGCGCGTGGCGGCGTTTCCTTTAACGCCGGCCGGATGCCCGGGGTGACGATGAGGAACTTTTCCCCGCAGGTCCGGCGGACCTCCTTCGCTTCCTGAGCCGAAGCCACGATGCCGTGCAGGCCCGCGGACTGGGCCAGTTTCGCCAGGTACAGCACCTGGTCTTTCAGCGTTTTCCGCAGGCCCAAGTCCACCCGATCCTTTTCCGCCATCGAGGTGAGCACCGTGACGCCGATCAGCAAAAGCTCTTTTCCCTGGGCGGCCGTGAGCGCCGATTTCATCATAGCACTCCCCCCTTGGATATGTACGTTCGTCATCCAGACTCCCAGCCGGAGCGCCGCGCTCACCGCTTTGGAGACGGTGTTCGGGATATCGTAGAACTTCAGGTCCAGGAAGACCTTGCCGCCGGCTTGATGCACCTGTTCCACGGCCGCAGGGCCAGCCAGCGTGAAGAGACTCAACCCCACCTTGAAGTGCGTGATCCCCAGCGGCATCATCACTTTGACCCAGCGGACGGCGTCCTCCGCCTTGTCCACGTCCAGGGCCACAATCAGCCGCTCCTCAGGCCGGCGCTTCAACCCGACACCACCCGGGGGACGCCCAGCAGACGCTCCGGCACTTCCAAGCGCCCGACCAGAGCGGAAGGCCGGGCCAGTTTCCGTTCGGAGAGATACCGACGCAGGCCCTCGATTGCTTCCAGCGGCGCTTTCGGATTGACGTAGTTGGCAGTGCCCAGCTGGACCGCCGACGCCCCGCAGAGCAGGAACTCCGCCGCATCCTCGGCGGTCAGGATGCCGCCGATCCCGATAAGCGGCACCTTGGGGAGGGCCCGGTGCACCTGCCAGACCATGCGGAGCGCCACCGGTTTGACGGCAGGGCCGCTCAAGCCCCCGGTCACCGTGGCAATGCGGGGCCGCCAGGTGCGGGAATCGACTGCGATTGCCAGCAGGGTGTTGATCAGGGAGAGGGCATCGGCGCCATGCTCCGCCGCGGCGCGGGCGATCTGCGTGATATCGGTCACATTCGGCGACAGCTTGGCGATCACCATCCGGCGGGTCCGGCGCCGGACCTTGGCCACCACCTGTGCGGTCAGCTTTGGGTTCATGCCGAACTCGATCCCCCCCCGCTCGCAGTTCGGGCAGGAGAGGTTCAGCTCCAGCCCATCAATGCCGGGGACTTCGTCCAGCCGGGCGGCGAGCTCCACGTATTCCGAGATCCGTTCGCCGACGATGTTGACGAGGATGCGCGGGCCCTTGAGTTTTCGGAGGAACGGCATCTTCTTTTGGATGAATGCCTCCAGGCCGACGTTCTGGAGCCCGATCGCGTTGATCATGCCGGAGGGGGTCTCGTAGATGCGCGGCGCCGGATTGCCGGAACGGGGCTTCAGGGAGATCGATTTCGTGACGATCCCGCCCAGTCGGCCCACGTCGTAAAGGCGGTTGTACTCCTGCCCGTAGCCGAACGTGCCGGAGGCGACCAGGATGGGGTTCTGGAGCCGCAGTTTTCCGATCCGAACCGAGAGATCCACGGCCATCGGGGCGGTTACCGGAAGACTACCGCTTCCGCGGGGAAAACGGGGCCCTCGGTGCAGACCCGCTGGAACCGGGCGTGACTGCCCACCGGTTCGGTGTTGACCTCCACCACACAGCCCATACAGCAACCCATCGCGCAGCCCATTCGCTCCTCCAGCGAGACCTCCGCGGGAATCCCGCGCCGGCGGGCCAGCGCCGCGGCGGCCTTCATCATGCCGGTGGGCCCGCAGATGTAGAGCATGGAACCGGCCCCTACCTCCCGGGCGGCCAAATCCACCACCGAACCGCGGTGCCCCAGCGTGCCGTCATCGGTCGCCGAGCGGATCGGCACGCCCAGTTTCCGGAAATCCTCACGGCAGATCACCCAACTCTTCGTCCGGGCCCCCAGGAAGGCCGTCACCTGGACTTTCTTCCGGAGCAGATGCTTCGCCAAGAGAACCAACGGCGGGATCCCGACCCCGCCTCCCACTAAAACCGCTTTTTTCCCTTTGGGAGGATCCGTGAACGGTTTCCCGAGCGGGCCGATGAAATCGGCCGCGGCCCCCTCCGGCATCTCGGCAAGCACCCGGGTGCCCAGCCCCATCACTTTGTAGACGATGTCGAGAGTCCCTTGGGCCGGGTCCGCGTCCACCAAGCTGATCGGCCTGCGCAGGAGAGGATCGTAGGGGCTCTCTCCCCGGCACTGGAGATGGATGAACTGTCCCGGCCGGGCCATCCGGGCCGCCCGGGGGGATTTCAGCCGCATCCGGTAATGGTCGCGCGCGATGCGCCGGTGCAGGAGAACCCGCGCCTTCTCTTGGACCATTTAAACCTTCACCCCCTCCCGTTTCCCGGTCCCGGCCGGCCGGAGCTTGGCGTGCCATTCCTGCAGGGAGCAAACCTCGTATCCCCGCTCCCGCAGAGCGGCGATGCCGGTGACCAGGGCCTGGGCGCCTGGGATCGTGGTGACGCAGGGGATCCCCCGCGCTACGGCCAGCGATCGGATCCTCGTCTCGTCCTCCTTGGTCGCCTTGCCGGCCGGCGTGTTGATGATGAGGTCCACCTTCGAGTCCCGCAGGAAGTCCAGCACGTCCGGCCGGCCCTCGTGGATCTTCATCACCTCGTCCACCCCCAGCCCCTCCCCGCGCAGGAACTCGGCGGTCCCGCGCGTGGAGACCAGCTTGAAGCCAAGCGTCGAGAGCCGCCGGGCGATCGCGACGGCGGCCGGCTTGTCCCGGTCTTTCACGCTGAGGAACACCGTCCCTCCGAGCGGTACCTTCTGGTACGCGGCGATCTGCGATTTGGCGAACGCGATGCCGAACGAGGCGTCGATCCCCATCACCTCGCCGGTGGATTTCATCTCCGGCCCCAGGATGATGTCCACGCCGAAGAACCGGCTGAACGGAAAGACCGATTCCTTGACCGCCGTGAACGGGATCTTCACCTCCTCCGTGAACCCCAGTTCCTGCAGAGTTGAGCCGGCCATCACTTTCGCCGCGATGCTCACCAGCGGAACACCGATCGCTTTCGAGACGAATGGGACGGTGCGGGAGGCCCGGGGGTTCACCTCCAGCACGTAGCATTCGGACCCCTTCACGGCAAACTGGATGTTCATGAGCCCTCTCACGTTGAGCTCCCGGGCCAGCTGGTGGCTCGCCCGGCGGATCTCTTCGATCACTCCGGGGGTGAGCGTGTGCGGCGGCATGACCATCGCGGCGTCTCCGGAATGGACCCCGGCTTCCTCGACATGTTCCAAAATGCCCCCGATCACGGCGGTTTTTCCGTCAGCGACTACATCCACATCGACCTCGATCGCGTCCTCCAAGAACTTGTCCACCAGGATCGGGTGCTCGGGCGCCGACCGGACCGCCCGGGCCATGTAGCCGCTCAAGCTTTCTTCGTCGTAGAGGATCTCCATCGCGCGGCCGCCGAGCACGTAGGAGGGCCGCACCAGCACCGGAAAGGTTAACCTCCGTGCCACCTCCAGCGCCTCCTCGGTCCGCGTCGCGGTGCCGTTGGGGGGTTGTTTTAGTTTTAGCTTGTCGATGAGCTGGCTGAACTTCTTCCGGTCCTCGGCCCGGTCGGTCGCCTCCGGCGCCGTGCCGATGATCGGCACCCCTTCCCGCTCCAACGCCAGCGCCAGGTTCAGCGGCGTCTGCCCTCCCAACTGGATGATCACGCCGGATGGCCGTTCCCGCTCCACGATGTTCAGCACGTCCTCCAGCGTCAGCGGCTCGAAATAGAGGAGGTCCGCCGTGTCGTAATCGGTGGAGACCGTCTCCGGGTTGGAGTTGACCATGATCGTCCGGCAGCCGGCCTCTTTCAGCGCGAAGACCGCCCGCACACAGCAGTAATCGAACTCGATCCCCTGCCCGATCCGGTTGGGCCCGCCGCCCAGGATCATGATCTTCCTGCCCGGCGGGTCAGCGGAGGGCCGGGAAGGCGGCTGGGGAAGGAGCTGTTCCGGCGCCCGCTCGTAGGCCGAGTAATAATAGGGGGTCACCGCCTCGAACTCCGCGGCGCAGGTGTCCACCATATAGAAGAGCGGCCGGATGCCGGCCGCGAGCCGCATCCTCCGGATCTCCATCTCGCCCTTGCCCCAGAGGAATCCCAGCTGGCGGTCACTGAAGCCATACTGTTTCGCCTTAAACAGCGCTTCTTTGTCGTCGGGCGCGCAGGCCTTCAGCTCTTTCTCCAGGTCCACAATCTGCCGGATCTCCCGCAGGAACCAGGGGTCGATCCGGGTGAGCCGCTGGATCTCCTCTTCCGGCATGCCGCCGAGCATCGCCTGCCGCAGGGCGAAGATCCGCTCCGCGTTGGGGGTCCGCAGTTTCCCGCGCAGTTCTTCCTCGGAAAGGGGCGCGTCCTTGCCGTCCGCGCCGAGGCCGGCCCGCCCGATCTCGAGAGAGCGCAGGCCCTTCTGCAGGGCCTCCTTGAAGGTGCGGCCGATCGCCATCACCTCCCCGACCGATTTCATCTGGACGGTCAGCCGAGGGTCGGCCCCGGGGAACTTCTCAAACGCCCAGCGGGGAATCTTCACGACGCAGTAATCCAGCACCGGCTCGAAGCAGGCCGGCGTCTTGCGCGTGATGTCATTGGGAAGCTCATCGAGCGTGTAGCCGACGGCGAGCTTCGCGGCGATCTTCGCGATCGGGAAACCGGTCGCCTTGGAAGCCAGCGCCGAGGAACGGGAGACGCGGGGATTCATCTCGATCACGACGCGCCGGCCGGTCTCCGGGTGGACCGCGAACTGGATGTTGGACCCGCCGGTCTCCACACCGATCGCCCGGATGACCTTAATCGCATCGTCCCGCATCTGTTGGTACTCGCGGTCGGTCAGCGTCTGGACGGGCGCCACGGTGATCGAATCCCCCGTATGGACTCCCATCGGGTCCAGGTTCTCGATCGAGCAGACGATGACGACGTTGTCCTTCCGGTCCCGCATCACCTCCAGCTCGAACTCCTTCCAGCCCTCGACCGATTCCTCAACCAGGATCTCGGAAACCCTGCTCAAGGCCAGCCCATTCTCGGCGATCTGCTGGAACTCCTCCCCGTTGTAGGCGATGCCGCCGCCGGTGCCGCCCAGCGTGAAGGCCGGGCGGATCACGGCCGGGAATCCGATCGTCTCGGCGGCCTGCCTCGCTTCCTCCAGGGTGTGCGCCACCCCGCTGCGCGGGACATCCAGGCCCTGCGCCAGCATGGTCTGCTTGAACAGCTCCCTCTGCTCCGCCTTGCGGATCGCTTCGGCATTGGCGCCGATCATCTCGACCCCGTAGCGGGCCAGCACGCCGGACTCCGACAACTGCATCGCGACGTTCAAGCCGGTCTGTCCCCCCAGCGTCGGCAGCAGCGCGTCCGGCCGCTCCCGCGCGATGATCTTCTCGACCGCCTCGGCGGTCACCGGCTCGATGTAGGTCCGGTCGGCAAACTCCGGGTCGGTCATGATCGTGGCCGGGTTGGAGTTGACCAGCACCACGAGAAAGCCCTCTTCCCTCAGCGCCTTGCAGGCCTGGGTGCCGGAATAATCGAACTCGCACGCCTGCCCGATGATGATCGGGCCGGAGCCGATGATGAGGATCTTGTGGAGGTCAGTTCGCTTCGGCACTTCCTAGTTGTCCCCTTGGCCTCTCATCCTTCGGACAAACCGCTGGAACAGGTGGCCGGCGTCGTGCGGGCCGGGCGACGCCTCCGGGTGGTACTGCACCGAGAAGATCGGGAGTTTCTTGTGCCGCATCCCTTCGCAGGTCTTGTCGTTCAAGTTCAAGTGAGTCACCTCGACGTCCCCGCTCGGGATCGAGGCGGGGTCCACCGAAAAGCCGTGGTTCTGAGCGGTGATCTCCACCCTGCCGGTCCGGACCTCCAGCACCGGGTGGTTCGCGCCGTGATGGCCGAACTTCAGCTTGTAGGTCTTCCCGCCGAGCGCCAACCCGAGGATCTGGTGTCCCAGGCAGATCCCGAAGATCGGCATCTTGCCCACGCACTGCCGCACCGCGGAGACCAGGTAGGGCATCCCCTCCGGGTCACCGGGTCCGTTGGAGAGAAACAGCCCGTCCGGCTTCAATTCCAGGATCTGCTCGGGCTTCACCGTGGCGGGGACGATCGTGACGCGGCACCCGCTTTCGGTCAGCATCCGGGCGATGTGACGCTTCATGCCGCAGTCCACCGCCACGACGTGGGGAGGGTCGGCTGCGGCCGGCTTCTCCGGCCAAGGAGTGACCTTGCCGCACGTGACCTCCTTGACGAGATCGCGCCCCACGAGGCCGGGGGATTCCCGCGCTTTCTTGACCAGCCGTTTCGCATCGAGGTCCGCCGTCGAGAGGACCCCCTTGAGCGCCCCTTTCTCCCTCAGCAGAAGGGTCAGCGCCCGGGTGTCCACCCCTTGGATCGCCAGGGTCCCGCTCGCCTTGAGCCATTCCTCAAGCGTCTGTTGTTTCCTCCAGTTGGAGGCCACCGGGCTTAAGGCCCGGACCACGAACCCCTCGGCCTGCGGTTTCGGAGATTCCTGGTCTTCGCCGTTGACGCCGTAGTTGCCGATCAGCGGGTAGGTCATCGTGACGATCTGCCCTTTGTAGGAAGGGTCGGTCAGGATCTCCTGGTAGCCGGTCATCGCGGTATTGAAAATCACCTCGCCGGTCGTTTCACCGGTCGCCCCGAACGATTCGCCCCGGAAGACGGTGCCGTCCTCCAACGCCAGGACCGCTTCTTGGGTCCGCCCTACGGCCATGTGACGAGGTCGAGCGCCTCGCAGGTCCAGGAAACCGGGTCGTCGGACGCCGGGGAGCGGTGGGGACTTAAGCCCCAGTCCTGCATGTGGTGGGCCATGCGGAGGGCCAGCCGGCCATGCGGCGTACCGGGGAAGATCTCCGCTAATTTGAAGCACCGATCATAAGCGACATCCCACTGCCCGAAGGTGCGGGCTAGGTCCGCCTCCCTCTGCCAGCGCTCCGCCTGCCGGACCCCCTGCGGAGAGGCCCCTATCCCGAGTACCAGCAACGCTCCCAGCAGAACTCTATTCAGCCCTTTGGATCGCATCGGGTCTCCTCCTTTCAACTCATCCTCCTTCGTTCGCCGCCGGAGGGATCTCCGTCACCGACACCCCCTCCGGAAGGGTCAGGACAAACTGGCTGTCCGAAACCGGGACATCCAGCTCCACCTCAGTAAACTTCTGGGTCAACGCCGCGTTTCCCTGTTCATCCAGCAGAACGAGCTCTCTCAGCAGGCCGTCCTTTTCCGAAACGTCCAGCCGGACCTGCCGGATCGGGACCGGCGACCCCTCCACCGACTTCGGCTGGGGATCCCCTTCGAAGCGCAGGAGCGGCTCCGGGCCTTCGACTCTTTGCGCGAACCTCAGAGACCCGGGCTTCACCTCCTCAAAGGGACGGTGCGGTCCCGGGGGATCCGGCGGGTGATTGATCCGGTAAGCCGCGTGGTTCTTCGGGTAGTACTGCCATTCCACCTGGCCGTCGGAGACCAACAGTTGGGTGGTCTCTTTCGCGTCCCCTTCCCGGATCTCCAGGCGCCGCTGGCCAGGGCTCCGGTAGATCATCGTCCCGTGCAGCAGGAAGGTCTTGCCCTCTTCCTCCTTCGCGTCCAGCGAGAAGCTGGCCTTGTAGCTTTTCCAGCTGGCGGCTTTCTCCAAGGCCTGACGGGCCTCTTCCGGGAGAGAGCCCACTTCCGGGAAAACAGGGGGGGCGAGAGCCAAAATTGCCGCGATCCAAAAGAGGCCGAAGACCTTCCGCGTTTTATCCATGATGAGACCCTCCGTTCGTGAATTGCCCGCCGCGGTAAACCGGCCTCCCGCCGACCAGGACGTCCGTGATCTTTCCCTTAAGCCGCCACCCGAGGAACGGCGTGTTGATTCCCTTCGACGCGAAAGCTGCGGCCTCGACGGCCCATTCGGCCTCCGTGTCCAGCACCGCCACGTCGGCGGCGGAGCCCACGACCAGCGTGCCGCGGTCGATCCCGAGGACCTTCGCGGGCCGGCGGGTGAGCGCTTCCACCAGCGCGTTCAAGCTCAAGGCGCCCCGGTGGACCAGTTCGGTCAGCAGCACGGCGAACGCCGTTTCCAACCCCACGACGCCGAACGGCGCCTGCGCGAGCCCCACCTCTTTCTCGGCGGCCGAATGCGGGGCGTGGTCCGTCGCGACCGCGTCGATGGTCCCGTCCTTTAACCCCTCCCTCAGTGCCTCCACGTCCTTCTGGGTCCGCAGGGGCGGATTCATCTTGAACCGGGAATCGTAGGTCGAGAGGGCCTCTTCGCTTAACACAAGGTGGTGCGGCGTCACCTCGGCAGTCACCCGCAGTCCCCTTTTTTTCGCCGCCCGGATGAGCTCCACTCCCTGCGCCGTGCTCAAGTGCGCCACGTGCAGACGCCCGTCGACGGCGCCGGCCAGCAGGATGTCCCGCGCGACCATGACGGTCTCCGCTTCAGCCGGAATCCCGGCCAGCCCCAGCCGGGCCGCCGTGAGCCCTTCGTGCATGACGCCGTGGCCGCTCAAGCTTTTCTCCTCGCAGTGATCGATCACCGGCAGGCCGGTCGCCCGGCTGTATTCAAGCGCCTTGCGCATCATGCCGGCGCTGGCGATCGGCATCCCGTCGTCGGAAAAGCCGACCGCACCGGCTTGCTGGAGCTCGCCCATCTCGGTGAGCGATTCTCCCTTGAGCCCCTTCGTGACGGCCGCGTAGGGCAGGAGGTTGGCGAGCCCGGCTTTGGCCCCCTCCGATTTCAGGAATTCGATGACGTTCGCCGAGTCCACCACCGGGTCGGTGTTCGCCATCGTGCAGATCGTCGTGAACCCGCCCCGCACGGCCGCCCGGGATCCGGTCAGGACCGTCTCTTTGTGCTCCTGCCCCGGCGTGCGCAGATGAACATGCAGGTCGATGAAGCCGGGGACCACCACCTTCCCCTTGGCGTCGAGCGTTTGGGCGGCTTCCGGTTTAAGGTTCTTGCCGATCCGGGCCACCTTCCCCTCTTCGATCAAGAGGTCGGTGATCTCGTCCATTCCCTGGGACGGATCCAGCAGGCGCCCTCCACGGATCAGGATCCGGGCCGGGGACGGGGTCACGCCGGCACCTTCTCGGGGCTCGGCTCGGGGAGCTCCGAACCCTGTCCCTGGTGCGCGCCGGCCACCAGGTAGAGGGCCGCCATCCGGACCGCGATTCCGTTGGTTACCTGGTCCAGGATGACGGAGCGGGGACCGTCGGCCACCTCGGGAGAGAGCTCCACTCCCCGGTTGACCGGCCCCGGGTGCATGACGATTAAATCCGGTTTCCCTTTTTCCAATTTCTCCTGGTCCAGCCCGTAGACCCGCGTGTACTCCCGGAACGAGGGGATGTACTTCTCCTGCTGTCGCTCCATCTGGAGCCGCAGGGCGATCACCACGTCGGCTTCCGGAAGCGCCTCTTCCAGACGGTAGGAGATCCTAGCACCCAGCCCCTCCATCGCCGGCGGGACCAGCGTCGGAGGGCCGCAGAGAGTCACCTTCGCCCCCAACTTGGTCAGCCCCCAAAGGTCGGAGCGGGCGACCCGAGAGTGCAGGATGTCTCCGACGATCAGCACGTTAAGTCCTTCGATGCGGCCTTTCTTCTCCTGGATCGTGTACAGGTCCACGAGCCCCTGGGTCGGATGCTCATGCGACCCGTCGCCGGCGTTGACCACACTGCATTTCACGCCGCGCGCGACGGAGGCCGCCGCGCCGCTGGTGTTATGCCGGAGCACCAGCACATCCACCCGCATCGCCTCGATGTTGCGCGCGGTGTCCAGCACGCTCTCCCCTTTAGCGATGCTCGTGGAGGCCCCTTGAAACGAGAGGAGGTCGGCCGACAGCCGCTTGGCCGCCAGCTCGAACGAGGCCCGCGTGCGGGTGGAGGGCTCCAGGAAACAGAGCGCCACCGTCCGCCCCCGCAGAGCCGGCACCTTTTTGATCGGCCTCAAAGAAACCTCCTTGAAGGCTTGCGCCTGCTGAAGGAGCAGCTGCAGTTCTTCCTTCGTCAGGTCCTCCAGCCCCAGCAGGTCTTTCCGGGTCCACCGCGTCATTAGGCCGCCCTTTCCTCGATGACCACCTCGTCCAAGCCGTCCGTCTCCACCAGGCGCACCTGCACCAGGTCCTCCTTGGAAGTCGGCAGGTTCTTGCCGACGTAGTCCGGTTTGATCGGCAGTTCCCGGTGGCCCCGGTCCACCAGCACCGCCAGCTCCACCGATTCGGGCCGCCCTAAGTCGGTCAGCGCGTCCATCGCCGCCCGCACGGTCCGGCCGGTAAACAGCACGTCGTCCACGACGATCACCCGGCACCCGGTCACATCGAACGGGATCTCGGTGGCATGGACCACCGGGCTCGCGGCCAGGCGGCTCAGGTCGTCCCTGTACAGCGTGATGTCCAGCGCCCCCACCGGCACAACCTTGCCGGTCACCTGCTGGAGCGCCAGCGCCAGCCGCCGGGCCAGAAAATCCCCCCGCGTGCGGACGCCCACCACACAGAGCGGCTCGCCGCCCCGGCCCCGCTCGACGATCTCGTGCGCGATCCGGACGATGCTCTTCCGGATCCCCTCGGAGTCCAAAACACTGCCTTTCATGCCGGGCCCCGGGCAAAATAAAAAGGGTTCCCCCGCGCGCGTTCGCGCGGATGAACCCTTCCATAAAGATCGGAAACTTCCATTCCTCCCCCTTTTCCGGCCTCTCAGGACCGGTTTAAAAGGCAATGAACCTACTTCAATTACACCACATCCCCTTCCTCGGTGTCAAGGAGGTCCTCCGGCACCCGAAGATGGTGGCGGCAGATTCCGCGGCGGCTCTCCTGCACAAACCGGACGAGGCGCTCCACCTCGGCAGGAAACGGCTTCATCGCCTGAATCGCCTTGAGCGCCTGCGTGGTGTTGAGGCCGGACCGGTACAGCAGGCGGTAGGCCTCCCGGACACCGGCCCGGCCCTGCTCGGAGAATCCCGCCCTCTTGAGCCCCACGGCGTTGATCGCCCAGACCTCGGAATCTCCCTTGACCAGGAAATAGGGCGGCACGTCCTTGTTCACCCGCGCCAGCCCGCCCACCATGGAGAGCGTCCCGATCCGGACAAATTGATGTACCGCCACGTGCCCGGAGAGGATCGCCTTCTCCTCCACCGTCACGTGCCCGGCCAGCAGGGCGCCGTTGCCCAGGATGACCCGGTCGCCGACCGTGCAGTCGTGCGCCACATGGGAAAACCCCATCAGCAGGCAGTCCGCCCCGACGGCGGTCCAAGTTTTGGGCTGGGAAGAGCGGTGCACCGTCGCGTATTCCCGGACAATCGTGCGCGCGCCGATCCGGACCCCGCCGGCCTGCGGCTCCCGCAGCGCCTGGTGCTGGTGGCCCAGCACCGCGCCGACGTGGAGCTGGCAGTTCTCGCCGATCTCCAGCGGGGCGCAGAGGTAGGCGTGGGGCCAAATCTTGGTCCCCCGGCCGATCCGGACCGGACCCTCGATGACCGCGTAGGGGCCAATCTCCACGTCCGGGCCAATTTCCGCCCGAGGATCGACCACCGCGGTGGGATGAATGTCGGTTGTGTTCATGTCGGTTTGGGGTAAAAGACCAGCGTGACCTCTCCCTTGGGAGGGCGCTCAGTATAGCGCTTCAAGACCTCGGTTGTCGAGCCGCGGGTCACCTCCTCGTGCAGTTTGGTCAGCTCCCGCGCGACGACGACCGGGATTTCCCCCAGCACCTTCCGGACCGCTTCCAGCGTCTTGACCAGCCGGTAGGGAGACTCGTAGCAGATGACCGGCACCTCTTCCTCTTTCAGCCGCTCCAACCACCGCTCCATCGCGGCCTTTTTTCTAGGCGGGAACCCTTCGAAACGGAACCTCTCCCCGCGGAACCCGGACAGCGCCAGCGCCGTCACCGCCGCGTTCGGCCCCGGCACCAGGGTGACCGGGATCCCAGCTTCCACCACCCGCTGGACCAGCAGGGCGCCGGGATCGGAGATCACCGGGATGCCGGCGTCTGTCACGAGCGCCACTGATTCGCCCGCCTGCAGTCGGCTGACCAGTTCCACCGACCGGGCTTTCTCGTTGTGCTCGTGGAGCGAGATCATCGGAGTGGAGATACCATATTTCTTGAGCAGGAGCCCGGTCCGGCGGGTATCCTCCGCGGCGATCACCGCGGCCGACTTCAAGGTCTCCAGCGCCCGGAGCGTGATGTCGCCGAGATTCCCGATGGGCGTGCCGACCAGGGACAGGATGTCAGCTCTCCTTCCCATAAAAGAGGGGTGATTTTCGGCGCTTCAGCACAACCAGCACCCCGTAGAGGAGCAGGGCGGCCGCTTCCCTCCACGCAGTCCGCAGGGCAAGCTGCTGAACAGAGACCGTCCATCCCTGAAGGAAATAGACCCTCCAGAACGGGAGAAAGATCAAGACCATGCCGATCCAGGCGAGGGTGCTCAGGTCCTGCTTGATCGGGCGCCGGAAATCGAAGCGGGTCCCCGCAAAGGCCTCCCGGAACCCGCCCATCGACGGCAGGAACCGGGGGACGCGGGCGCAATATTCGTCGTAAGGAGCCCCAAACTTCGCGTGCAGGAATTCCTCCTCGGCGGAAGTGATCGCGTGGTAGACGAACGCGAAGAACGGGATGGCGGTCGCGTAAGCCAGCGGGGAGCCGCTGGTGAGGATGATCCCGACGCAGATCAGCAGGTTGCCCACGTACATCGGGTTTCTGCAGAGGCCGTACATCCCCTTGCGCACGAGAAAGCTGGCGTACACCTTCCCCTGCTTGCCGCCCCGCTCGATGTACTCGAACCCGATGGTGGACAGACGCGCGAGCTCTCCCATCAGGGCGACGGCGTACCCGGCCCAGGCCAGCGCTTCGTCGAGCCGGGGACGACCGAACAGAACCCGGGGGCGCGCCGCCAGCAGGAGGACCGCGAAAGCGGCCGGGAAGAGGGCGTTGCGATGCTTGAAGAAGAAATTGCCCGCCGCGACACTGGCCCGGTGGAAACTCGTGCCCATACTCATCCTGCCGCCTCCTTTATCCGCAACCTGGGTTGGGGATTTCGGGGTAGAACCGCTCGGCGGGGTAACCGGAGGCCTTCAGTCCCTCTTTGCAGAAATTCAAGATCCGGCAGCGCTCCGCTTCGGAGACGTCCTTGAACCGGTCGGCTTGGCCGCTTTTGAAATAGGTCCCGTTCACGGAAAAGAGGTTCGGCGGGGACATCTCGAAGAGCTCCTCATGCTCCTTCATGTACTGGAAGGTGCTCTTTCGGGTCACCTGCCGGGCTTGCTCGTCGTTCAGGTCCTCTCCCAAGAACCGGGCCACCTGCCGCACCGTGCCTTCGAGGTCCTTCTTCATCTCTTCGAAGTGGATAAATAGGACGTTCTTCCTCTGCTGGGACCCGTCCCACCAGCCGGCTACGTGGGCGGGCCAGGAGAGCCACCAGAGCCGGTCACTGCAGAACCAGTCGACCAGCTCCTCCCGCGGCGGGGAAAGGGGCCCGGCCATCAGCCGGAAATAGTCCATGATGCTGGCGAAACAGCTCACCGGGTGGCGGGTCACGTAGAGATAGCGGGCCTCAGCGCCGTAAGGGCAGAGCCGCAGGGGCAGGTGGGTCTTGACGAGCCGGCGGCGCGATGTCCCCAGCAGAGGGGCTTTCTCCATTGAGACGCCGTCGAAGGACTCGATCCAGGGGCTGACGGCGTTCAGGTGGAGATGCCCGGCATCGCTCAAATCGCCGTTCCCTTTGTGCAGGATCTCGTAGACCACCTGCTGCATCCAGGTGGTGCCGCATTTCATCTGCGTGGCAATGAAGATGTCCTGCGCGGTGGGTTGGTAAGAGCCTGCGGCCCGGAACGTCTCCGGCGAACAGCTGTAGCGGGGGGCCCAAACCTCTTCGTATTCGAACGAGTGGGCTCCCATCCCAACCTTCTGGAGCCGGGCTTCGAAACGGAGGAAAGGCATCAAACCGCGGGAACGGGCCCGGATCTGTTTCCGGAAGGCCCGCCTCTGCGCCAGCGGTTTGCCGTAGTAGTGGATCCCTTTGCGGTTCTCCGTCTCCCAGGCGACGTAGCTCTGGTACCGTGCCGCTCCCATAATCCGCAGGAGCGCCAGCGCTGCTAACAATCCGACTGGAATCCAGAGAAATATCATGAGGTCAATTTTAGCAGATGTAGTATGCCCCCGACGGGATTCGAACCCGTGTTTCAGCCTTGAAAGGGCCGCGTCCTAGGCCGGGCTAGACGACGGGGACAAGAGGCTAAATTTCTTTCGGCGAGGAGGATTCGCCGTTGGAGTTGGCCGCGACTTCCGTCTCGCCGTCTTCGGGAACCACGGTGGCGACGGCGGCCAGCGTGTCCTTCTCGCCGATCCGCATGAGGCGCACCCCCTGCGCGGCCCGGCCGGTGGTCCGGATGTCCTTCACCGGACAGCGGATCAGCTGGCCCTTCTGGGCGATCAGCATGATCTCGTCCTTGTCGCCGACCGTCAGCAGGGCGAGTGCTTCGCCGTTCTTCTGGGTGATTGTAAGGTTGATGATCCCTTTCCCTCCGCGGGATTGCGTCCGGTACTGTTCCACCGGGGTCCGCTTGCCGAAGCCGTGGGCGGTGACGGTCAGCACCGTCGACCCCTTGGTGCAGAAGGCCATGCCGATCACCTTGTCCTTCTTGGCCAGCGTGATCGCTTTGACCCCCTTGGCGCCACGGCCCATGTCTCTCACCTGGGACTCGGCGAACCGGATTGCCTTCCCTTGTTCGGTCGCCAGCAGGAGCTCCTGGTGCCCGTCGCTCAAGACCACCCGGATCAGCTTATCGCCGGGATCGAGACCCATGCCGACGATCCCTCCGCGGCGGGGATTGCCGTATGCCGAGAGAGCGGTTTTCTTGATCTGTCCTTTCTCGGTCAGCATGATGAGGAACTGGTCCTCCGGGAAGCCGCGCACCGGCACGAAGGCGGCCATCTGCTCCCCGCTCCCAAGCTCCAGCAGGTTGATGATCGCTTTGCCCTTAGCCTGCCGGCTGGCCTGCGGGATGTCATACACCCTCAGCCAGTGCACGCGTCCCTTGTCGGTGAAGCAGAGCAGGTAATCGTGCGTCGAGGCGATGAACAGGTGCTCGATGAAGTCCTCTTCCCTCAGGTCCGCGCCGCTGGACCCCTTGCCGCCGCGCCCCTGCTTGCGGTATCCCGAAACCGGCAGCCGCTTGATGTAGCCGGTGTGGCTGATCGTGATCACCACGTCCTCGTCGGCAATCAGGTCCTCGATCGCCATCTCCTTCGCCTCGGCCGCCACGACCTGCGTGGAGCGTTCGTCGCCGTACTTCGCCGCGACGTCCCGGAGCTCTCCCTTGACGATCGTGAGGATCTTTTCCTCGGAGCTCAGGATCGCCTCCAGTTCGGCGATCCGCTTGATCATCTCCAGGTACTCCTGTTCAATCTTGATCCGCTCGAGGGCGGTCAGGCGGCGCAGCTGCATCTCGAGGATCGCCTGCGCTTGGGAGCCGGAGAGCTTAAATTGCTTGACGAGGCCCTCTTTTGCTTCCTCCTCGCTCTTGGACTTCCGGATAAGCTTGATGATCGCGTCGAGGTTCGCGAGCGCGATCTTCAAGCCCTCCAGGATATGGGCCCTCTCTCGCGCTTTGCGCAGCTCGAACTTCGCGCGCCGGATGACGACCTCCTTGCGGTGCGTGATGTAGACCTGCATCAGCTGTTTTAAGCTGCAGATCTTCGGCCGGTTCTCGACGAGCGCCAGCAGGATCACGCCGAACGTGGTCTCCAGCTGGGTGTGCTTGAACAGTTGGTTCAGGACCACCTGGCTGTTGGCGTCGCGCTTTAAGTCCACCACGACGCGCAGGCCGTCCTTGTCCGACTCGTCCCGCAGATCGGAGATCCCCTCGATTCTCTTTTCCCGCACCAGCCCGGCGATCCCTTCCAGCAGGGTCGTCTTGTTGACCTGGTAGGGGATCTCCGTCACGATGATGGATTCTTTCCCGCCCTTGCCCTGCTCGACGTGCGCTTTCGCGCGCACCTTCAGGATGCCGCGGCCGGTCGAGTAAGCGTCCAGGATCCCCTGCTTGCCGGTGATCATGCCGCCGGTCGGGAAGTCCGGGCCCTTGACGACTTTCATCAGCTCTTTCACGTCGATCTCGGGTTTTTCGATGACGGCGACGATCCCGTCGGCGATTTCGCCCAGGTTGTGCGGCGGGATGTTCGTCGCCATGCCGACCGCGATGCCGCTCGAGCCGTTGACGAGCAGGTTCGGGAGCGCCGCCGGCAGCACGCGCGGCTCCACCATCGACTCATCGAAGTTCGGTGAGAAATCCACGGTCTCCTTGTCGAGGTCGGCCAGCAGGCCGTCGGAAACCGCGGCGAGGCGCGCCTCGGTGTAGCGCATGGCCGCCGCCGAATCGCCGTCCACGGAGCCGAAGTTGCCCTGGCCGTCCACCAGCGGATAGCGGACCGAGAAATCCTGCGCCATGCGGACCAGCGCGTCGTACACGGCCGTGTCACCGTGCGGGTGGTAGCGGCCGAGACAGTCTCCGACGATGCGGGCCGACTTCTTGTACGGCTTGCCGGAATCGAGGCCCAGCTCCAGCATCGTGTAAAGGATGCGCCGCTGAACCGGCTTCAAGCCATCGCGCGCGTCGGGCAGAGCACGGCCGACGATGACGGACATCGCGTAGGAGATGTAGGAGTCCTTCATCTCCTGCTCGATCGCGATCGGGATGATCTTTTCGTTGCGGGTGTACATGGGTCCTCTTAGATGTCCAAGAAGCGCACTTCCGGCGCGTGCTCTTCGATGAAGACCCGTCGGGGTTCCACTTCATCGCCCATCAATTTGGTAAACATCTCCTCCGCCTCGACGGCGTCGTTCAGGTTCACCTGCTGAAGGGTCCGGCGCTCCGGATCCATCGTTGTTTCCCACAGCTGGGAGGCATTCATCTCCCCGAGACCCTTATACCGCTGGACGTGCAGGCCGCGCCGGCCGGAGGTCCGAACCGCGTGCAGGAGCTCGATCAGCGAGCCGGCTTGCCCCTCTTCTTTCTTGTCGGTCATCAGGCGGAAAAGGACCTTCTCCTTCTGCGGGCGCGGCTGTTTGGCCGGCGCCTTCTTGCCGCGGCGCTTAGCGGCGTCTAACACCTCTTCGCTCTCCTCAGACTCGAAATCCTCCAAGTCCACGCCCAGTTTCTCCAGCTTTTCCATAAAAGGCTTTAGGTCATGCGCCTCGTAAAGCTCAAGGACCGCCGCGTCCGGGTTCTCTTTCCTGAGCTTTGCCAACTCCTCATCGGAATACAAGAATTGGGATTCTTCACCCACTTTTACCCTAAAAATTGGTAGTTTTTTGGTCTTTGGGTGTCTAGAATCGATCAATTCTGATAATTTTACTCCCCTTTTCGAAAGCGACTTACCCAGGTATTCAACCTCTGTTAGAAGCCGAAGAAGCTCTTTTGCCTGGGCAGGGGTGTACTCTTTCTTTGTTTTCACGTTTTGGAGCGTGACTCCATCCAGTCCCAGATCGAACAGCACCTCGTTCATAGCCGTTTCGGTATAGGCGTACTCTTCCCGCTTGCCCCGCTTCACCTTGAAAAGGGGCGGCTGGGCGATGTAGACGTAGCCCTTCTTGATCAGCTCCTGCAGGTGCCGGTAGAACAGGGTCAGCAGCAGCGTCCGGATGTGGGAACCGTCCACGTCGGCATCCGCCATGAGGATGATCTTGTGGTAGCGCAGCTTCTCGCTGTTGAACTCTTCACCGACGCCGGTGCCGAGCGCGGTGATGATGGTCCGGACCTGCTCGCTGGTGAGCACCTTTTCAAGCCGGGCTTTCTCCACGTTCAGGATCTTTCCCTTCAGAGGAAGGATCGCCTGGTAGCGCCGGTCCCGGCCCTGCCGCGCGGTGCCGCCGGCGGACTCTCCCTCCACGATGTACAGCTCGCAGAGCTCGGGGTCCCGCTCGGAGCAGTCGGCCAGCTTGCCCGGGAGCGAGTCCATCTCCAGCAGACCCTTGCGCCGCGTGAGCTCCCGCGCCTTGCGGGCCGCCTCGCGCGCGCGCGAGGCCAAGATCGCCTTCTCGCAGATCTTGTTGCCGACGCCGGGGTTCTCCTCCAGGAAGGCGGTCAGCGCGTCGTTGACCATGCTGGCGGCCAATCCCTCCACCTCCGAGTTGCCCAGCTTCGTCTTGGTCTGCCCCTCGAATTGGGGCTCGGGCAGCCGCACGCTGACCACCGCGGTCAACCCCTCCCGCACGTCGTCGCCGGTCAAGGAAGCTTCGGCCTCCTTGATCTGGTTCTTGGCCTTCGCGTAGTTGTTGAGCACGCGGGTCAGGGCCGAGCGGAACCCGCTCAGGTGCGTCCCTCCCTCCACCGTGTTGATGTTGTTGGCGAACGAGAAGAGAGTCTCCGTAAAGCTGTCGTTGTACTGGAGCGCGGCCTCCAAAATCACGCCGTCCTTCTCGCGGGAAAGGCTGACGATCTGCTTATGGAGAGGCGCCTTGCCCTTATTGAGGTACTCGACGAAAGAGGAAACGCCCCCCTCGTAATGGAACACCGCGCTTTTGTCCGACCGCTCGTCGGTGAAGGTGATCTTGAGCTCCCGGTTGAGGAAAGCCAGCTCCCGGAGCCGGTTGCTGAGCGTCTCGTAGGCGTAGTCGATCTTTACGCTGAAGATCTCCCTGTCTGCTTTGAAAGTGACTTTTGTTCCGGTGGAAGAGGATTTCCCGACGACGATCAGTTTCGTTTTGGTCTTGCCGGCCTCGTAACGCTGATGATAGGTCTTCCCGTCGCGGTGCACCTCCACCTCAAGCCATTCGGAAAGAGCGTTCACCACGCTGACGCCGACGCCGTGCAAACCGCCGGAGACTTTATACGACCGGTGGTCGAATTTTCCTCCTGCATGCAGAGTGGTCAGCACCACCTCGACGGCCGGCTTCTTCTCGGTCTTATGGATGTCCACGGGGATGCCGCGCCCGTTGTCGGCCACGCTGACCGAGTTATCCGGATGGACTGTCACGATGATCTCGGTGCAGTGGCCCGCCATCGCTTCGTCGACCGAGTTGTCCACCACCTCATAGACCAGGTGGTGAAGCCCGCGGACGCCGGTGTCTCCGATGTACATGGCCGGCCGGCGCCGGACCGCCTCGACTCCCTCAAGGACCTGGATCTTGGTGGCGTCGTACGAGTGTGTGGCCCCCTTCTCGGCTTTCTCTGTCTTCTTGGGCGGCGGCTCCTTTAGTTTTCCCTTAGGCATCCCTTTTTTCTCCGATGCGGAACGAAAGCTCCTTCACTCTTCCAGCCCCCATGAACTCGATCAATCCTTCCTGAATTCGCGTCTTCTTCATTCTAAGGTCGTGCATCCAACCGGAGTTTTCCACCTCCACCACCAAGCGCTGCCGGTTCAGGCGTTTCGGCCAACTGCTCCGGGCGGCCTCTTCTCCCACAAGCCGTTTCCATACTTCCGCCACTTCTTCTAAGCTGGGCCTGCCCTCAGCTTGAAGCTTGCGAAGCAGGCCGGGAAGTACTTCTCCGAGGGATGCGCTGGCGGTCTTCGCCCTCTTCAATGGCTCAACTGCATCGGCAGGACGACATAGAGGTAGTGGTCTTTGGTCCGGATCACGCCGGGCCGGTCGGGCCCAGGCAATTCAAACTCCACATTCCCGTCGGGCAGGACCTTCAAAACATCCACCAAATAGGAGGGATTAAATCCCACCGAAAACTCCGGCCCGGCATATTGGACCTTCAACTGCTCATGGGCTTCCCCTACTTCGGGTGTTTGCTTTGAGATGGTCAGTTCATCCGGTTTTAAGTCAAACCGGACAGAGGGGGAGTCTTGTGTGGACCACAAACCAATCCGGCGTGTGGCCAGCAACAGCTCTTCTCGAGACACCGTCAGTTTGTTGGGGCTTTCAGAAGGAATCACCTGCTCGTAATTTGGGAACTTACCCTCAATCAACCGGGAGATCACCACCGTGCTTCCAAGATCGAACGTGATCTGGCTGTCTTTCAAGTCGATCCTGACCGTGGGACTGCTTCCCAACAAACGCAGAAGTTCAGAAACAGTTTTTTCCGGAACGATCCGATGAGAATCGCTTTGAGGGGCGCTTTTTGCTTCGCGCTCCACCATGGCCATGCGGCGCCCATCCGTGGAAACCAACCGGAGCCAACCCTTACGGGTCGCGAACAAAACACCGGTCAGAACATACCGCGATTCATCCTTGGAAACAGAGAAAGAGGTGAGGGACAGCATTGCCTGCAGGACACCCTGATCAATCACCAGGGTATCTTGGCCCCCGGTGACCGGCATCTTGGGGAACTCCTCTTTAGGAAGCCCTAAGATCTTAAACGATCCGCGGCCGCACTCGATGCTCACTTGTTGATTCTTCTTAGCGGTCAGAGAGAGAACTTCGCTGGGAAGCTCTTTAATCAGATCCATCAGCCGTTTCGCGGGAACTGCGATAGCTCCCTCCTCCAGAACCTCCGCAGGCGCGAGCGTAGAAATACCCAATTCCAGATCGGTCCCTGTAATTTGGACCCCCTCTTTTCTCGCTTCAATCAGTAGATGAGAGAGAATAGGAAGAGTGCTTCTGGATGGGACGGCAGGATAGGCCGTTTGCAGTGCTTTAAGTAGATTCTCTTTGGAAACACGGAGTTTCATAGCGGGATCCTTGCTGTTGTTGTTAAGTTATATATATAACCGTAATAACAGTAAGAGCTGTTGATAATGTTTAAATCTCCATAACTCAAACAAATTAAAACAGTTACAGCTTTATTTTGCCTGTGGATAAACAAGCCCGCATTCAACTCTATGAGTGACTCGCCGGCTAAACACAGAGATATTCACAAATCATCAACAATACTAACAGAACTCTTGCCGTAGAGATACAAGAAGCTCCCGCATGGTCCCACCTTGAGCTTCCCCCTCCGTCATTTTTCTGCAGGCATAGAGCACTGTAGCATGATCCCGGCTGAAGGCCGCCCCAATGGCGGGCAAAGAAGCATCCGTTAATTCCCTGCAAAGGGCCATAGCCACTTGCCGCGGCATAGAGATATTTTTCGAGCGGCGCTTTCCTTTGAGATCCGAAAGTGTGATATTGAACCGGCCCGCGACGGCCTTCTGGATCTTCTCGATAGTAACCGCGCGGGCTGTCTCAGCCACAATCCCCTTCAATACCTCTTGGGCCATGGAAAGAGAGATCATCCTTCCTGTTAAGACAGAGTAGGCGACAACCCGGTTCAGCGCCCCCTCCAATTCCCGGATGTTCGTAGTGACCCGCTCGGCGATGAAGAGGGTCACAGTGTCCGGGACCTGACAGCCCTGCGCCTCCGCCTTCTTGCGCACGATCGCAACCCGCGTTTCAAGGTCCGGCGGATGCACATCGGTAACCAATCCCCATTCAAACCTTGAAATCAAGCGTTCCTCAACACCCCGCAGATCTTTGGGCGGGCGGTCGCTGGAGAGCACAATCTGTTTGTGGGCGTCGTACAAGGCGTTGAAGGTGTGAAAGAAAGCTTCCTGCGTTGCCTCTTTCCCGCCGAGGAACTGAATATCGTCTACCAAGAGGATGTCGACGGATCGGAACCGGTCCCTGAAGGAAGCCATCGATCGATTCTGAATGGCCGAGATCAGCTGGTTGGTGAAATGTTCGCTCGAGAGGTAAAGGCATTTGGCCCGAGGCGACTTTTCCCGGATCCGATGCCCGATGGCCTGCATCAGGTGGGTTTTTCCCAACCCCACCCCACCCTGAAGGAACAAGGGATTGTAAACTTTTGCCGGCGACTCGCTGATGGCCATGGCCGCCGCGTGGGCGAACCGGTTAGACGGGCCAATGACAAACTGGTCGAACGTGTAGCGCGAATTCAGCGAGAAAGGAACCGCCGGCTCTTTATGTGCTTGGCCCTGCGCCGGAGCGGCCGCCGCCGGCGGAGCGCTGTCGGGAGAGGAGATGGAGTATTCGACCTGAACCTTAGAATTCGTCAGCGCACGGAGTGTGCGGCCGATCAATTCGCTGTAGTGGCTCGTCAGCCAATCACGAAAGAAAGGGCTGGGAACCTCGACCACCAGGGAGCTTTCCGTCGAGGAAACGGCCCGTGTCGGCTGGAACCACGTTTCGTAGGCCTGACTGGGAAGCTCGTTCTGGATCTGAGCCAGTGCTTGGTGCCAGAGGTTTACGTTCAAAGGATCCATGGATCAAAAAGAGGGCTGAATCGAGTGAGTCTAGCACAGTGCTGTTTGTTTGACAAGCATCCGACGGCGCTGATACAATGCGCGCGTGAAGAAACACCTCACGCTCAAATCCAACACCAAGCGAAAACGCCGGCACGGCTTCCGCCGGCGCATGTCGAGTAAAACCGGTCGGCGCGTCCTGCAGCGGCGGCGGCAGAAGGGAAGGCGCCGCCTCATTCCGTAGTTGCCCAGCCCGAGCCCTTCTTCGGCGTCCGGCGGCTGTGGGCCAAGAAAGTTTGGCCGCTCGAAAAGATTGCCCGGAGGTCCGGATTTCCAGCACGCCCTGAAAGAGGGGAAAACGCTCCGCGGCAATTTCATCCTCCTCAAGGTGTTGCCGAATGGGCGGGCTGTGAGCCGGTTTGCCTGCTCGATCCGGCGAGGGACGGCTCGGAATGCCGTGGACCGAAACCGGTTTAAGCGCTGGCTTCGCGAATCATTCCGCAACGGCCAGAGCGCCCATTATCCGGGATTGGACTGGATTGCGGTTGTGGAAAAAGCCCCAGAAAATATATCGTATAATATTGTAAATAAAGAACTTACAGACTTATGCGCACGGCTCTCGCAGCGTTTTTCCTGATCCTCCTGAAAATTTACCGTTTGACCGGATCCTGGGTTGGATTTCGGTCTCCCTGCCGGTTTTACCCAAGTTGCTCGGTTTATGCCAGCGAGGCCATTAAAAGATACGGGGCGTTTCGCGGGGCATGGACGACCCTGGGCAGGTTGACGCGCTGTCACCCTTGGAGCTTGGGCGGGATCGACCTGCCAGAAACGGAGAACCGATGAAACAGGAACAAAGATTGCTGGTCGCGTTTGTTTTGATCGCGGGGATCCTCGCGCTTTGGTCAGCCCTCTTGCCTACCGAGAAACTTCCCGTCCATCGCCCTTCGGAGACAGCCGTGGAAACAAAACCAGCCGCCCTTGTTGCGAAGGAGGGGGAGGAGACGGAGGATCTTTTGCTCGGGCAGGTTACCTTTGGAATGGGGAGGAGCCGCGGCGGCATCGGGACCCTCCTGATCGGGAAAGAGCCGCTCCTCGAAAAGTCCTCTCCCGGTTTGTTGGAGATTGCGTGGGGACAACTCAATCCGGAGCCAGTTCCTCTCCAAAGCCGATCCGAAGGAGGGAAAATTGTCAGCGAGGGAATGGTTCCGAACGAGCAGATCCAAATCAGAAGAGAGATCCGTCCGGCCCCGGAGAGCCCTTACCGGTTCTACGGCACTCTCGAAGCCATCAACAAGGCCACAGAGCCCAAACGGCTCTATCTCCAAATGGTCACCTACCGGCCGCTTCACTCCAGTGATCCGTCCCACCGGGAAGCCGGCGGAAACCTGTATCTCAACGGAAAAGAGACGGCCATTTCGGTAGGCCGCGGCCAACAAAAACGCTATGCCGGAACGCCCGATTGGATCGCCTCACACGGGAAATCCTACACCGCCATCGTCCAAATTCCAGGCAAGGAAGGGATGTTCCACGTGGAACATTCTGCCCACTCTGACCCGGTGGGTTTCCTGGAGCTTCCCTCCCAAGAGATCCCTCCGGGCGGGAAAATTCAGTGGGAGTTTCCCCTCTACATCGGACCCTTGTCGCTGGCCTCTTTGCGTCAGGTGGGCTTAGAAGAAGCCCTTTCTTTCGGTGCTTTCTCGGGAACCGCCCGATGGCTTCTCGGTTTTCTCGATTGGATCTATAACCATATTCATAATTATGGGTTAGCGATATGTCTCCTTAGCGTAGCCGTATGGCTTCCGTTCTCGCCTCTGACTTGGTATGGCCGGTGGCTCAGCGCTAAGACCATGAAGCAGATGGCACAGCTCAAGCCCCAGGAGGTCCGGATCCGGCAAGAACATAAGAGCAACCCAGATCAAATGCAGAAGGAATTGATGCAGTTGTACCGGAAACACGGGGTGAATCCGGCCAGCGGCTGTATGGGGTGCCTGCCCTTTTTGTTCACCTGGCCGATTTACATCGCCCTCTTTCAAGTGCTCACCCGGGCGCCAGAGCTGAGGGGGGCCAGCTTTTTGTGGATCCGGGACCTGTCCGGTCCCGACGGCATGATCCCGCTCCCCTTCGAAATCCCCCTGGTGGGTAATCGCCTCAACGTCCTGCCGATCGCGGCAACGATCGCGACCTATTTCCAGCAGGCATTGATGCAGCCCCCCGACCCGGCAGGCATATCACCCGAGCAGAAAGCCCAGCAGGATATGATGAAATTCTTCCCGATCATGTTTCTGTTCATTTTCTACCGGCTTCCGTCGGGCTTCATGCTATACTGGGTTGTCAATTCCGTCCTTACCGTAGCTCAGCAAATTGCCGCCGACCGTTTAGCGAAAGCCCGAGCATAGCAGAACAGTGTTCCACGTGGAACATGGCCCGAACCATCGCCGTCTGTAACCAAAAGGGAGGGGTCGGGAAGACCACCACCTCCGTTAATCTAGCCAGCGAGTTGGCGCTTGCCCACCTCCGTGTTCTTCTCGTCGATTTGGACCCGCAGGCGAATGCCACCGGCGGCCTGGGGATCGACAAAAAGAAGATCGAAAAAAGTCTTTACCCGGTCCTGCTGGAAGAAGTCTCTTTGGAAACTGCCGTCTTGAAAACGCAGATCCAGGGGCTTGATCTGGTCCCTTCGGAGGTTTCTTTGAGTGGTGCCGAGGTAGAGATGATTGGGCTGGATGGCCGGGAAGCCCGTTTGAAGAAAGCTCTGGAACCGGTCCGAGCCCACTACGATGTAATTCTTATCGATGCCCCTCCGTCTTTAGGTTTGTTGACCGTCAATGCCCTCACCGCCGCCGACGGAGTTTTGGTCCCCCTCCAGTGCGAGTACTATGCCCTGGAAGGGTTGAGCCAGCTTCTGGAGACCATCCAGCGAGTTCAGAGAGGGTTGAACCCCGGGCTGGTCATCGAAGGAATCCTTCTGACGATGGCTGATTTCCGGACCCGGCTGACCAGCGACGTGATTGAGGAGGCAAGGAAATACTTCGGATCCAAGGTGTATGACGTGGTTGTTCCCCGGTCGGTCCGGCTGAGTGAAGCCCCTAGCCGCGGCCTCCCGATCGCTCTGTACGACCCGGCTTCGCCGGGTGCTCAAGCTTACCGCCGATTGGCCCAGATCATAAAGGAGAGGATTCATGCCGGAGATGCGAGGATTGGGGAAAGGGATACGAGCGTTGATTCCGGACACCGGACCGCTGACCCAGCAGGAAGTGCAGAAGCTCCCCCTGCAGTCCATCCGCCTGAACCGCTTTCAACCTCGGAAGGTGCTTAATGAGTCCTCCATCCACGAATTAGCTAATTCTATACGTGAAAGTGGTTTAATTTACCCACTTTTAGTAAGAAAATCGGCTGATAGTGGAGTAGATGGACCAAAATACGAGCTGATCGCTGGAGAAAGGCGCCTCCGGGCCCTGAAGCTCTTGGGAGAACAGGAAGCGCCGGTGATCATCCGGGATGTCGGAGATCGGGATGCGCTTCAGTTGGCGCTGGTGGAAAACATCCAGCGGGAAGAGCTCAACCCCATTGAGCAGGCCAGGGCCTACCTGCGCCTGCAGGAAGAGTTCGGATTGACGCAGGAACAGGTCGCTTCCGCCGTGGGAAAAGACCGGGCGACGGTGGCGAACATCGGGCGGCTCCTCAAATTGGCGGAGAAGGTGCAGGAGGCGGTCGCTGGCGGCCGGCTTTCGCTGGGGCACGCGCGCGCGCTGTTGGCGCTTGATTCTCAAAAGAGCCAGATCCAGTTGGCGGAACGGGCGATGTCCGCAGGACTTTCGGTTCGCCAGGTTGAAGATTTGGTCCGGCAAACCTCCTCGGGCCAGGAGAAATCCCGCAGGCCGAAGGGGCGGGATCCCCACCTGGCGGCCGTTGAGCAGAAGCTGGAACGGTCGCTCGGGACGCGGGTAAAGATTTTTCACGGCAAGACCCGCGGCTGGATCCGGGTGGCTTATTTTTCGCTGAAAGATCTGGACCGTTTGATCGCGCGGTTGACTTAAAATTTATATCGCCTATAATTAGAGTTTTCCCATGAACCAACAGACGCTGGTTTTGATTAAGCCGGATGGGTTGATCCGATCCCTGACCGGGAACATTTTGACGCGCCTCTCCGAAACGAAACTGGAGATCGTGGCCGGCAAGGTCTGCCGGGCGACGAAGGAGCTGGCGGAGGCGCATTATCAGCACTTGAGCGACAAGCCGTTCTACACGGAATTGATCCGCTACCTTCAGGGGGAACTGCACGAGCGCCGGAAGGTGATGGCCCTGATCTACTGGGGCGAGAACGCGATTGCCAAAGTCCGGGACCTGGCCGGAGAGACGAACCCGGAAAAAGCTTCTCCCACCTCCATCCGCGGCGCGTTCGGGCGGATCCGCACCACCGGCCTCTTTGAAAACGTCATCCACGCCTCGAGCGATGCCTCGGAGGCGGAGAGGGAGATCAAGCTCTGGTTCCAGCCGGATGAAGTCATCCTGGATCTCTACCCCACGAAAAAGGTGAAGAAGGAAATCACCGTTCAGGAATGGACATCGTCCTGATTGTGTCATGCTGACCAGCATGACCGGGTTCGGCCGGGCTGAGGCCGACCTGCCCGGCTCCGGCCGGGCCGCCGCGGAAGTCCGCAGTGTCAACCACCGGTTCCTCGAGATCGACTGCCGTCTTCCCGAGGGATTTCAAGCATTCGAGGAAAACATCCGCGCGCTGGTCGGCCGGGTCATCGGGCGGGGGCAGGTGCGGGTTTCGGTGGCGCTCCGGGGGACACGGGAGCCGGCGACCGCGGTGTTTCAGGAACAGCTTGCCCGGAAGTACCACCGCCAGCTGGATGGGCTGCGCCGGCGCCTCGGAATTGCCGGCGGAGTGTCCCTCGAAACACTGCTGGGGCTCCCCCAGGTGGTCACCGTGTCGGATCGCGACGGCGCTTCGACCGCCGCGGCTTGGAAAAAGATGGAGCAGGTGATTTCCCGGGCCTTGGACCAAGCGGTCCGGATGCGCCAGGTCGAAGGGAAGCGGCTGGAGCTGGCGCTGAGACGGCGGATCGCGATCTTCGAAGAATTGACCCGGAAGATCGAACAGAGAACGCCCCGGGCGCAGGGGGATCTGCGGGGGCGGCTGGCGGAACGGATCCAGGCGGCTCTTCAGCAGGCCGGACAGGCGAAAGCCCCCGAGGAGATCGCGGCTCGCGAAGCCGCTCTCCTGGTGCAGGCCACCGACGTCAACGAAGAGCTGGAACGGATCACGTCCCACTTGATGGCCCTTCGGCACGCGGTGGCCGGGAAGCCGGCCGCCGCCGCGAAGCGGGGCGAACAAACCGGCCCGGGCCGCACGATGGATTTCCTGGCCCAGGAGTTCCAACGGGAAGTCAACACGCTGGGCACCAAACTCCGGGACCCGGAGATCAGCCGATGGGTCGTCGAGTTCAAGGGCCAGATCGAGAAACTGCGGGAGCAGGCGGCCAACATTGAATAGGACCGGACGGCTGTTCGTTCTGTCGGCCCCGTCCGGAAGTGGAAAGACCACCCTGCTGAGAGCCCTGCTGAAAAGGAACCGGCGGCTGGCCCTCTCGATTTCGGCCACCACGCGGTCTCCCCGGGCCGGCGAGCGGCACGGCAGGGATTACTGGTTCATGGCCAAAGCGGAGTTCCTGCGCGGGATCGCGCGGCGGAAATTCCTGGAATGCGCCCGTGTGCTGGAAAACTGGTACGGCACCCCCCGCGTGCCGATCGAGAATGTGTTGAAGGCGGGGAGAGACGTCCTGCTGGGGATCGACATCCAGGGGGCGCGCCAGATCCGGAGAAGCGGATTGCCGGTGACCACCGTCTTCCTCCTGCCGCCTTCCCTGAAGGTGCTCCGGGCGCGGCTGGAGGGCCGGGCGACCGAGACGCCGGCGCAGATCCGGGCGCGGCTTCGCCTGGCGCGCCGCGAGCTTAAGGAAGTCGGAAAATACGATTACGCTGTGGTGAACGACCGGTTGCAGGACGCGGTGGCCGCCGTGGAGGCGATCATTCGGGCTCAGCGGCACCGCGTAAGAAAGAAATGAGGGAACAATGAACCAGGAGACCAAGAGCGTCATTTCGATGGAAAAACTGATGGAGAAGACAGGATCCCTATACAAGCTGGTCAACTTAGCGGCGAAGCGGGCGCTGGAGATCAGCGAAGGGTCTCCGAAGCTGGTGCCCGGCTGGGCGAAAGAGAAGCCGGCGCTGGCCGCGCTGAGAGAGATTGCCGCCGGGAAAGTCTCGTTGAAGATAGTGAAGAAAAGCAAAGGATGAAGGAACTCGTCGTCGGGGTGACCGGATCGATCGCCTGCTACAAGGCCTGCGATCTGGTCAGCGCCCTGCGCAAAGATCCCGGCGTCCGCGTGCATGTGATCATGACGCGGGAAGCGGCCCAGTTCGTCACGCCGCTGACGTTCCAGACGCTGTCCGGCAACCGGGTGTATACCGACGTGTTCGAGGCCCCGGAGGAGTGGGACCTCCTGCACACGTCACTGTCGGCGCAGGCGGACCTCATCCTGATCTGTCCCGCGACACTGAACCTGATCGGCAAGCTGGCGAGCGGGATCTGCGACGATCTGCTGACCTGCACGCTGTTCGCTTCGAAGGCACCGGTGATTCTGGCGCCCGCGATGAACACCCGGATGTATGAGCACCCGGTGACTCGGGAGAACATCGCCCGGCTGAAGAACATTGGGTATGAGTTCGTCGGCCCGGCCCGCGGGGAGCTGGCCTGCCGGGAGGTGGGACTCGGGCACATCGCGGAAACGCAGGAGATTTTGTCGGCGGTCCGCCGCCGGCTCAAGGGGGGGAAGAAAACCAAGTGAAGCGGCGAGGATGGAAACTGCTGATCACCGCCGGCCCCACGCGGGAGCCGATCGACCCGGTGCGGTTCATCTCGAATTATTCCACCGGGACGCTCGGGTACCGCCTGGCTAAAATGGCCCGGTCACGCGGCCATCAGGTGACGCTGATCAGCGGGCCGACCGAGATCCCCCGCCCCGCGGGAGTCGTCCAGATCCCGGTGGAGACCGCCGCGCAGATGCATCAGGCGGTCAGCAAGGCCTTCCCGAAGGTGGACGCGCTGATCATGAGCGCCGCCGTCGGCGATTTCCGGCCCCTGCGCGTGGCCAACCAGAAAATCAAACGCTCCGGCGTGGTTGGGAGCTTGCGGCTCTGGCAGTTGGAACTGGTGGAGAACCCGGACATCGTGGCCGACGCCGCCCGCCGGCGCAGGCCGACGCAGGCAATCATCGGGTTCGCGCTGGAGACGCAGAAACTGCTCCCCAACGCCCGCATCAAATTGAAATCGAAGGACCTGGACGCGATCGTGGCGACGCGGTATTTCCCGAACGCGCGCGGGCGCGGGCCGTTCGGCGACGAGCCGGTGGAGGGGGCCATCCTGAAGCGGCGCGGAGCCACCAAGGCATTCCGCGCGCTCAAGAAGGAGGCGCTGGCCGCCCGGATCCTGGACTGCATCGAAGAGGTCCTTGAGGAACGAAACTCCCCGCCCCGTTGATTTCATCCCCGTCTTTTTCCGTCGGTGCGGTAGCCAAGTGGTAAGGCAACGGTCTGCAAAACCGTTATTCGTCGGTTCGATTCCGACCCGCACCTTTTTCGCCGGGGTGGCGAAACTGGCATCCGCGCGGGACTTAAAATCCTGTGCCCGCAAGGGCGTGCGGGTTCGACTCCCGCCCCCGGCACATCTGCGAATTTCAGGGCTCATAGCTCAGTTGGTTAGAGCGCTTCCTTGACATGGAAGAGGTCAGAGGTTCGAGTCCTCTTGGGCCCATGTCTTTGTTTCGCGTGAGAATCAAATGAGCGAAGATCTGCACCGGTTAAGACACAGCGCGGCGCATGTGTTGGCGCAGGCGGTGAAGCGGCTCTGGCCGAAGACGAAGCTCGCGATCGGCCCGCCGATCGAGGAGGGGTTCTACTACGACGTGGAGCCCGAGACGCCGCTGACCGACGAGGACCTGCCGAAGATCGAGGCAGAGATCCAGAAGATCATTCAATCCGACTTCCCTTTTGTCCGGTCGGAGATGAGCAAAGCGGAAGCGGAAAAATTCTTCGGCGAGCGGCAGGAACGGTTCAAGCAGGAGATCATCCGGGGAATCCCCGACCCGAAGGTTTCGATTTACACCGATGGGGATTTCATGGACCTCTGCGAGGGGCCGCACGTGAAATCCACGGGTGAGATCAAGGCGATCAAGCTGACCTCTCTGGCCGGCGCCTACTGGCGCGGCAGTGAGAAGAACCCGATGCTCACCCGGATTTACGGCACGGCGTTCTTTGACAAGAAAACACTGGACCAATTCCTGACGGCCCGCGAGGAAGCGAAGAAACGGGATCACCGGAAACTGGGGACCTCGCTGAAGCTGTTCTCGATTTTCGAGGAAGCCGGGGCCGGGTTCGTCTTCTACCAGCCGCGCGGAGCGGTCTTGAGGCACGTGATTGAGGATTATTCCAGGAAACAGCACACGGCGCGCGGCTACCAGCCGGTGGTGACGCCGCACGTGATCCGGAGCAACGTTTGGGTCCGCTCCGGCCATTACGACCACTACAAGCCGAACATGTACATCTTCAAGACCGACGACGAACAGGAGTGGGGCGTGAAACCGATGAACTGCCCGGGCCACATCCTGATCTACCAGTCGGCCCTGCGCAGTTACCGGGAGCTGCCGCTCCGGCTGTTCGAGCTGGGCACCGTCTACCGGAACGAGAAATCCGGCGTCCTGCATGGACTGCTGAGGGTGCGCGGCTTCACGCAGGACGACGCCCACATCTTCTGCCGGATGAGCCAGCTGGAAACGGAGCTGGCCGGGGTGCTGGCATTCATCCGGCAGGCGTTTAAGGATTTTGGATTCGCGGAGTACAAGGTGGAGATGAGCACCCGCCCCCCGGAGTTCATGGGGGACACCGAACAATGGACCCAAGCGGAAGAGATCCTGGCGCGGGTGCTCAAGGCCAATGAAATTCCGTACGAATTGAGTCCGGGGTCCGGCGCCTTCTACGGCCCGAAGATCGACGTGCACGTGAAGGATTCGATCGGCCGGTACTGGCAGTGCGCGACGGCCCAGCTGGATTTCGTCCTGCCGCAAAGGTTCGGCCTGAAATATGTCGAGACGGACGGAAGCGAAGCGCCCCCCGTGATGATCCACCGGGCGATCTTCGGGTCGCTGGAGCGGTTCATCGGCACGCTGATCGAGCACTACGGCGGGGCTTTCCCCGCTTGGCTGGCGCCCGTGCAGGCGGTGGTGATCCCGATCTCGGAAGACCAGGCGGAATACGGCCGCGAGGTCCTGGCCGGGCTAACCGGGGCCGGGCTGAGGGCGGAGATGGACGACCGGAAGGAGACGCTCCAGGCCAGGATTCGGGACGCGCAGTTGAGCCAGATCCCGTACATGCTGGTGGTCGGAAAAAGGGAGGCCCAAGCCGGCCAAGTCGCGGTGCGGGCGCGCAGGGAGGGCGATCTGGGCGGGATGGCGGCGGCCGATTTCATCGTCCGGCTGACCCGCGAGATCGAAGAAAAACGTTGATCAAGGAGGAAAGACGCGCTGATTAGAGATTACGGCAGCCGGAACAGCAGCAGTTCGAGTCAGACTCGGGTGAATGATCGAATTCGGGCGAAGGAGGTGCGGTTGATCGGGCCCGAGGGAGAGCAGGTGGGAATCGTCGCGATTGTCGACGCGCTGAAGAAGGCGACGGAGGCGGGCCTGGACCTCGTGGAGATCGCGCCCCAAGCGAACCCCCCGGTCTGCCGGGTGATGGACTACGCGAAGTTCCTCTACGCGAAGGAGAAGCAGGAACGGGAGAACCGCCAGCACCAGCGGCAGACCCAGCTCAAAGAGCTGAGATTCCGGCCGCAGATCGACGACCACGACTATCAGACCAAGCTGAAGAATCTGGTCAAGTTCCTCAAGAAGGGCAACAAGGTGAAGGTGACACTGGTCTTCCGTGGGAGGGAGATGGCCCACCAGGAGTTCGGGCGGCGCCTGTTGGACCGCCTGCAGGTGGACATCGCGGAGGTGGCCCAGGTGGAGAGGGCGCCCGTCCAGGAAGGGCGGTTTATCTACATGACGTTGACGCCGAGGTAGGAAGGGGAAGAAGAAATGCCGAAGATGAAGACACGAAAAGCCATTGCGAAAAGGTTCCGGTTCACCGCAAGCGGCAAGATCAAGCGGGCTCGCGCCAACCGGAGCCATCTGTTGACGCGCAGGTCCTCTAACCGGATGCGTCGGCTCCGGCGCGGGGCCCTGGTCCACAAATCCGACGAGAAAATGATCAAAAGAGTTCTTCCATACAAATGAAACTGAAAGGGGAGGGGAAATGGCTCGCGTAAAACATGCGGTTTCCAGCCGCAAGCGGCACAAGCGGCTGCTCAAGCAGGCCAAGGGGGCCTGGGGGAAGCGCTCGAAACTGGTCCGGCGTGCCAGGGAGACGGTCTACCGTGGGATGGCGTACGCCACGCGCGACCGCAAGGTGCGCAAACGGGACTTCCGCCAACTTTGGATCACCCGGATCCGGGCCGGATGCGAGGCGGAGGGCCTGCGCTACAGCCAGTTCATCGCGGGACTGAAAGCGGCCCACGTGACGCTGGACCGGAAGATCATGGCCGATTTAGCCGCCACCGACACGGACGCCTTCCGCGAGCTGGTGCAGTTGGCCAAGAGCTCGGCGCCCAAAACAGCCGCGGCAACCGCCTAAAACTTCAGCCGGCATGAGCGAACCCGACGGGGATCAGGACCCCCTTCTCTCCGCGGCTCTTCAGGCGTTGTCTGAAGCGAAAGGGGCCGAGGAGGTGGAGCAGCTCCGGGTCAAATATCTCGGCCGGCGCGGTGCGCTGACGGAACGGTTCGCCGCGCTCCGGGACCCCGCCCTCTCCGCCGAGGAAAGGTCCCAGCTCGGCCAGAAGCTCAACGAGATCAAACAGCGGCTGGAGGAGGCCTTTTCGGCGCCCAGCGCTTCACCCCGGGCCGCGGGCCCGCGCGGCGGCCGCCCCGGGCCGGACCCGACCCTGCCCGGGCACCTTCCGGAGATCGGGCGGCTCCACCCGATCACGCAGACCATCGAGCGGATCCTGGCCATTTTCGGGTCGCTGGGGTTCTCGGCCATGCAGGGTCCGGAGGTCGAGACCGAGTTCAACAACTTTGAAGCGCTCAACATCCCGGCCGAGCATCCTTCCCGGGAGAACTTCGACACCTTCTACCTGAAAACCTCCGGCAAAGCCCCCGCCCTCTTGCGGTCCCACACCTCGCCGGTGCAGATCCGGTTCATGAAAACGCACGCTCCTCCATTCCAGGTGGTGGTGCCCGGCCGGGTCTTCCGCCCGGACGCGGTGGACGCGACGCACTGCTTCCAGTTCCATCAGGTGGAGGGGCTCGCGGTCGCCCCGGGGCTGACGTTCGGGGATCTGAAAGGAGTGCTGGCCGCGTGGGCGCAGGGGATGTTCGGCTCCTCGGCCCGCCTGAGGTTCCGTCCTCACCACTTCCCCTTCACGGAGCCCAGCGCCGAAGCGGACTTGGCCTGCATCTTTTGCGGCGGCGGCGGCTGCCGGGTCTGCGGCAAAAAGGGCTGGCTGGAGATCCTCGGCTGTGGGATGGTCCACCCGGAGGTGTTCCGTGCCGTGGGGTATTTGCCCGGCACCGCTGGGTTCGCGTTCGGCATGGGGGTCGAACGGATCGCGATGCTCCTGCACGGCATCGACGACATCCGCCTCTTTTTCGAGAACGACCTGCGCTTTCTGCGGCAGTTCCCGTGAGCGAAGAATGAAATTTCTCCTCTCCTGGCTGAAGGAATTCATCGAGCTGTCGGTTCCGCCCGAGCGGCTCGCCGAGCGGCTGACCTTGGGCGGCCTCGAGGTCACCCGGATGGAGAAAATCGATGGGGACTGGCTGTTCGAAGCGGAGGTGACGCCGAACCGCCCGGACCTGCTCAGCCATCTCGGGATCGCGCGCGAAACAGCCGCGGTCCTGGGCCGCCCTTTCCGTTTTCCCCGCTGGCTGTCGAGGGAGTTCCGGCTTCCGCGGCCGGAGAGGGAGGAGCCGTTCCCGGTGGCGCTGGAGGACGCGGAGGATTGCCGCCGCTACGTGGGAATCGTGATTGAGGATCTGGAGGTCCGCCCCAGCCCCCCGGCGATGGCGAAGCGTCTCGAGCAGATGGGACTGCGGCCCATCAATAACGTGGTGGACGCGACGAACCTCTGCATGCTGGAATTGGGCCAACCCTTGCACGCGTTTGACCTGGACACGCTGGAGGGGGGACAGATCCGTGTCCGGCGGGCCAAGCCGGGTGAGACCCTTGCCCTGCTGGACGCAAGCAAGTGCGCGTTGACCCCGGAACAGCTGGTCATCGCCGACTCGAAGAGGCCCGTGGCGCTGGCCGGTGTGATGGGAGGGGCCCTCACGCAGATTACGCCGAAGACCCGCCGAATCCTTCTGGAATCGGCTTGGTTCCGCCCTTCCTTAATACGCCGCGGCGCTCGCATCGCCAAACTTTCCACCGATTCCTCCTACCGTTTCGAACGGGGCGTGGACCCGGAGAGGGTGCCTCTGGCCGCGGTCCGGGCGGCCCGCTGGATTGCCCGGCTGTCGGGCGGGGCTCTCCGCGGTCCCCTCACCGACGTCGGAGGGCCCCCCACCGAGCGGCGGGCGATTCCGCTCAAGCCGAAGAAGGCGCAGGAGATTCTCGGCATGAGGATCTCCGCCGGACAACAACGGCGGTTCTTGGAGCACGTGGGGTGCCGGGTCCGGTCGGGCGGCCGCGGCTGGACCGTCGTGCCCCCTTCCTGGCGTGGCGACTTGAAAATCCCCGAGGATCTGTACGAGGAGCTGGCCCGCCTGTTTGGCTACGACCGCTGTTCCGCGACGCTTCCTCCCCTTCCCCGCCAGCTGATGTCGTCGGCCGTGCTGTCGGACGATCCTTCGGTGAAGAAAGAAAAACAGATCCGGCACCTGCTGGCCGCCGCGGGCATGCAGGAGATCATGAGCTACACGCTGCTGCACCCCGAAGATCATCGGCGTGCGAAAACGATCGCGGGCCGTGGCGTCGCTGAGCTGATGAACCCGTTGAGTCTTGAGCAGGCGGTCTTGCGCAACACGCTGTTGGTGGGCGCTCTGCAGGCGGTCGCCCGTAACCTGAATTGGAAAACGGCGGAGGGTTTCCTCCTGTTTGAAATCGGCAGTGTGTACGGGACAGCTCCCGAAGGGGCGCACGGCATCCCCCAGGAAACGAAATCTTTGGGATTAATCGCCGGAGGCAGTTCAGCTCAGGCGTGGGGGGCTCCAAAACGGGAGCTGGGCCTCTTTCATTTAAAGGGAGTGGCGCGCCTGCTCAGCGAGCGTTTGGGTTTTGAATTAGAAGAAGCCGGCGGGCCGGCCGAGGGGCCGTTCACGGAGCCGGTCATCACGCTGACCCTTTCCGGAAAACCGGTAGGACGGATCGGCGGGGTGGATCCGGCAGTGGCCGCCGCCTTTGAAATCCCCGGCCACATTCCCCTGGCCTACGCCGAATTGGATCTGGAGCCGATCCTCGCTCACGAACCGGCCCCGCCAAAAATGGAGCCGCTGGTTAAAGCCCCGCCGGTCCAAAGAGACCTGGCCATCGTGGTTTCTCAAGAAGTACCCTACGCGCGGATTGCCTCGGTCATCCGGGAAGCGGGCCGACCCCTACTGGAAGAGCTGGCCCTTTTCGATC